>Ga0115545_1000011_pt1 | contig 205633 bp, 170 predicted proteins | sample COGITO_mtgs_1003_FD_87188 | JGI IMG/M metagenome (GOLD analysis project Ga0115545, IMG submission 87188) | Pelagic marine microbial communities from North Sea - COGITO_mtgs_100330 | ecosystem: Environmental > Aquatic > Marine > Epipelagic | place: Germany:Helgoland, sampling site Kabeltonne...
CCGTATGCTTCTGACAATACTTTCGTGATCGCCGCTGTTAACGTTGTTTTACCATGATCGACGTGACCAATTGTGCCAACGTTTACATGCGGCTTATTACGTTCAAATTTTTCCTTAGACATAGTTTTTCACCTATCTTTTGGTTTCTTAAATTCCAATTTACTTCAGTTAAACAAAACAACTAGATTCGATTGACCATCATATCGACAACGTTTTTTGGTGCTACAGCGTACTTCTTAAACTGCATGGTGTATGACGCGCGACCTTGCGTAGCGCTGCGAAGCGCCGTTGCGTAGCCAAACATTTCTGCCAATGGCACCTCTGACTCTATTAATTTACCCGACGGAATATCTTCGATACCTAGAATCACTCCGCGGCGAGAATTAATATCACCACTAACATTACCCATATAGTCTTCCGGGGTAACAATCTCTACAGCCATTAATGGCTCTAGTAGATCAATACCCGACTCACGCGAACCTTCTCTTAACGCTTGTCCGGCGGCGGCCCTAAACGCGTACTCATTTGAGTCAACGTCATGGTAACTACCATCAAACAAGGTCACGCGTAAATCTACTAACGGATAACCTGCTAATACCCCACCCTGAAGCGCGTCTTCAACACCCTTCTGTACAGCGGGAATAAACTCTTTAGGAACTGCACCACCTTTGATGTCGTCCACAAATTCAAACCCAGCACCGCGCTCTGTCGGCTCTAGTCTTAACACCACATGGCCATACTGGCCTTTACCACCCGACTGCTTAATATATCGAGTTTCGTGCTCGACAGCTTTCTTAAGTGATTCGCGATATGCCACTTGCGGTTTGCCGACATTACAGTCAACACCAAACTCGCGGTGCATGCGGTCAATAATAATATCTAGGTGCAATTCACCCATTCCAGAGATTATGGTTTGCCCTGATTCTTCGTCCGTACGGACATTGAATGAAGGATCTTCTTGCGCTAACTTTCCAAGCGCAACTCCCATTTTCTCTTGATCAGCAGTGGTTTTAGGCTCAACAGCCTGTGAAATAACAGGATCTGGAAACTCCATCTGCTCTAGCGTAACAATATTTTTTACGTCACATAACGTGTCACCCGTAGTGACCGTTTTAAGCCCAACAGCGGCAGCAATATCGCCGGCGCGAACTTCTTTAATCTCTTCTCGGTTGTTCGAATGCATAAGCAGTATCCGACCAATCCTTTCCTTCTTACCTTTGTCTGGGTTAAACACCGCGTCACCGGTACGCATAACACCCGAATAAACTCTAAAAAACACCAATTGCCCAACGAACGAGTCGGTTGCAATTTTGAACGCAAGAGCGGAAAAAGGCTCTTCATCCGCTGGCGTGCGTGTCACTACGTTACCTTGAAAGTCCACACCCTCAATCGCAGCCACATCAGTCGGGGCCGGCAAATAGTGAACAATTCCGTCCAACATAGCTTGAACACCTTTGTTCTTAAATGCGCTACCACACATAACCGGAACAATTTCGTTAGCAATAGTGAGTGAACGTAAAGCGCTACGCACTTGCTCCTCACTTAAGCTTCCTGACTCTAAATAAGCATCCATCAGCTCTTCTGAACTTTCGGCAGCCGTTTCAACCATCACTTCATGAAGCTCTTGAGCTTGCTCTAAAAGCGCCGCTGGAATGTCGCGTTCTTCAAACAGAACACCCATGGACTCTTGATCCCAATAGATAGCCTTCATCTTAATCAGGTCAATTACGCCTTCGAACGTCTCTTCAGCACCAATCGGTAGCTGCAACGCAACAGGTTTAGCACCTAATCGCTTTTCAATCTGCTGAATTACTCGCGGAAAATCTGCACCAGAACGGTCCATCTTATTCACAAACGCTAAGCGCGGAACTCGATATTTGTCGGCCTGACGCCACACTGTCTCGGATTGAGGCTCTACACCACCAACCGCACAAAACACTGCAACAGCGCCATCCAGAACCCGTAAAGATCGCTCTACTTCGATAGTAAAATCAACGTGCCCCGGCGTATCAATAATATTGATACGGTGCTCGTCAAAGCTACCATCCATGCCGCGCCAAAAAGTGGTCGTAGCTGCAGAGGTAATCGTTATGCCGCGTTCTTGCTCTTGCTCCATCCAGTCCATCGTTGCGGCACCATCGTGCACTTCACCGATCTTGTGGCTGATACCCGTATAAAACAGAACCCGCTCTGTCGTTGTGGTTTTACCCGCATCGATGTGAGCCATGATTCCGACATTCCGGTATCTATTTATTGGAGTAGAACGTGCCATTTTTTAAAAATCAACGTTGTCTTTCGACTTGTCTCTCAATCTAGTTGTAAAAGAGCGTGCAGTCCTAGAACCGCAAGATGATGTATAAAGTTTTGAGTAATAACGCAAAACAAACAAAATCCTTAAACTAAAAACGAAAATGCGAGAACGCTTTGTTCGCTTCAGCCATACGGTGCACGTCTTCGACTTTACGCATTGCACCACCACGTTTTTCAAAAGCATCCATCAACTCACCAGCTAAACGCTGAGTCATTGATTTCTCTGAGCGCTTACGCGCAAATTCTACAATCCAACGCATAGCCAAAGCAGTACGACGACTTGCACGTACTTCTACTGGCACTTGGTAAGTAGCACCACCAACGCGGCGACTCTTAACTTCTACCATTGGCTTGGCGTTTTCTAGCGCGCCATCGAAAATCTCTAAAGGATCTTCAGAACGACGTTCAGCAATAATATCGAGCGCATCATAAATGATCTTCTCAGCCACTGACTTCTTGCCGTCAACCATCATGATGTTGACGAACTTTGCTAAAGTCACATTGCCGAATTTTGGATCAGGCAAAATGATTCGTTTTGGAACTTCTCTTCTTCTTGGCATATCTAAACCTGTATTAACTAATACTGTTCTTCTCAGTTAAGGCCAGATCAATGACTTGCTATAGGATTTGAAAACGAACTTACGCTCGATCGCTCACCTGCATAGCCACACCGACTCTGGCACTCTTTAAAGGACTACCTAAGCAACCCCTTCTAATTCTTCTGGTACTTCTTGTACTGCTTTTGGGAAATAAAGAAGCCTCTAATGAAGCTTCGTTAGCTCACCACTAACGCTAGTTAGGCTTTAGGTCGCTTCGCACCGTACTTAGAACGGCCTTGACGACGAGCGGCAACGCCCGATGTATCCAATGCACCACGAACTGTGTGGTAACGAACACCCGGTAAATCCTTGACACGACCGCCACGAATTAGAACCACGCTGTGTTCTTGCAAGTTATGACCTTCACCGCCGATATAGCTGGTGACTTCAAAGCCATTCGTAAGACGTACACGAGCTACTTTACGTAGAGCCGAGTTCGGTTTCTTTGGCGTAGTCGTGTAAACACGAGTACATACACCACGGCGTTGCGGACAAGCCATCAACGCTGGAACATTCGACTTCTGTACCTGCTTCTTACGAGGATTTCTAACTAACTGGTTAATAGTTGGCATAGCTAACCTAGCCATCTCGCTGATGGCTGTTTCGTTTCTTTAAAAATCGATCATAGTCAGTGCGGGACTGTCTAAGAGAGCGACAAAAAAGCCCTTAAAACCTAAATCTGTAACAACTTTTGGTTTCAGGGGCGGAAAAGTGTCGCGATTCTATGGACTGAGCAGGCTTATGTCAAGCATTAGCACACGCTTTTGTCCTCGAATTTCGAGCACTTGTTCACTGACTTATATTGGCTTACTTAAAGCTCAGGTTTTCTCTATCTAAAGAGGGGTCTGGGCTTCGGCTTTCGCCGTCTTACTAAAGGGGATGTTGTCTCTAGCAGTAACGGCCAAGTTAAGTGGAGCGCATCATAGGCGGGCAATCGCTTGCTTGCAACCCCTATTCGCAAATAAATCCATCTATTTTCTGCGAGACAATGATGTGGTTATTAGAGGTAGCCCACCACTTCCATATACGTATGTCGCATCGACCACATAAGCAGGATCGCCATAGTAATATTAAAAACGCGCAAATAGACTATATTCTCAAATAGTTGCTTGAGACTAGACCCAAAAGCCAGCCAAACGCCGGCGCTTGGAAAGGCCATCGAAAGAAACACAAAACCAATAAGCAGCACTTGAGGCACCAAATCTTGCCCTACAACCGTAAATGCAGCAATCGCACTGGTCCCCATGATCCATGCTTTTGGATTAACCCACTGAAACAGTGCAGCTTGAAAGAACGTAAGGGGCCGCCCGAGCCGTTCACCACGCTCTACTTTGCCCGACGTAGCAATCTGCCATGCCAAATACGTTAAATAGGTAAGTCCCAATACCTTAATCATCATATGAAGAACAGGGTAATTCAAGAACAAAGCACCTAAGCCAAACCCTGTAGCTAAGAACATAGCAGGAAAACCTAAACAGATGCCAAAGAGGTGCGGCATACTGGCACGCGCTCCAAAGTTAACCCCTGAGGACATAATCATTATGTTGTTTGGTCCAGGCGTAAATGCAGCCGAAACAGAAAATAAGATTAGTTCTGGCAGCACATCAAGCATTTAGAGTATCCAAGCAGATATTGATCAAGAGGCTAAATCAGTGACGTGCACCGAAGTTAAGGTCGAAATTAGAGTCGAAAACAGGCCTGTGTTACTGAATCTCCAATTGAGCTAAATTTCTAGATGTTGGAGATATTGAGATTCGCTTCGCACAAGCTCAGTTATAATTTACGATTATACGCAGTAATAACCTAATCGCTTAACGCTGATTCAGTTAATGAATGTATTTTCGTTAATCATCGTTTTAGTCATGGTCAGCAACGCTGACCCAATATTAAACAGGAACTCACCATGAAAAAAATTACATTACTCGTCGTTGTATTGCTTGTTTGTGCATCAATTATTTACCTGCAGCAGAATAAGAGCGATAAGAACTTATCCGCGAATGTCGCCTCTTCTGAAAACGTAACGGACCAGGTAACAGACACCACATCCGAGAATCCCCAAGACGTCGTTTCGTCATTGCCTGTATCTCCCGCAGCTGAGGGTGCGCGTGTATTCTTCATATCTCCCAAAAATGGCGACACGGTAAGCTCGCCCGTAAAAATAGAGTTTGGTTTAGAGAATATGCAGGTCTCGCCTGCAGGCATCGATGAACCTTACTCTGGACACCACCATATTTTAGTCAATATGGATGAATTACCAGACATGAGCCAGCCTTTGCCGGCCACAGACTCGCTTATTCACTTTGGCGGTGGACAGACTGATACCGAATTAGAGTTGCCAACAGGTGATCACACGCTTCAGCTAGTACTTGGAAACTACCTGCACATTCCACACGCGCAACCGGTGGTTTCAGAAAAAATCACAATCACGGTCGAATAAACCTTAGTTAGCTACTCAAAAAGGCAGACGATGACAAGAAAGGGCAAGCTTCATTCTATTAACACTGGACGACGACGTCTTATACGCGGTGTGGCGGCTGGAGCTGGTTTGGCATCTATTGCCTACATTACGAATCGAGGCATACGATTCCCGCGCCTTACGCTCAGCCCGCCTGAACCGGCAAGCAGCCTTGAAACCGCGTTAGCGCGTTTTGAGATTGACGGCGCCATCTTTACCAATAATGGAACCAGCAATGGAACCGATGATGGAACCGACGAGGCCATCACCAAGCTGCGTGCAATACAGCCAGAACCCTCTATAAATGTGTTTGCTGAGTCTGGAGAGGTTAAGTTCTCTATCGGCAATATCGCAGCTAGCGCCGCTCTCGATATCAAATCGGCTACGCAAGCCGATATAACTGAATCAAGTAGCGGGTTAAACCGGCATGTGACTATTAAGCTTGCAAAGCGAGAAAGCATAGAGCTTGCGTGGCGGTTTGACGACCAGCGAAAAGTTAATTTTGCGGTCATTGGTGACAGCGGGGGTGGCGATGAACTGCCGTGGTGTTTGTCCAAAGCCGCAGAACTGGGTGCTGAATTTTTGCTGCACCTTGGCGATTTTAATTACACCAGAGGCGAATACGATTTAGCAGTGGCTGCGTTTGGCAGTGCGGCTATACCCTCTTATATAACCATCGGCAATCACGACTTTAACGATGCCGGACTCGTGTACGAGCATTTTTTAACTAAACTGGGTCCTTTTAATACTCGCTTTGAGTTGGCGGGCACCGAGTTTTTAAACATTGATACATCGGTGGATTTCTTCCCGCTCAAAAGCGGTCAGCGTGGACGCTTTATTGCCAGTTTAGAAGAAAACGAGAAACCAAAAATTGCGTTCAGTCATCGCCCTTTTGTAGACATTCGTCCTGGCGAAGACCACGAGATGACATCAGAAGCGGAAGAACAATGGCTTCACGACACGTTTGCTCGCATCAATTGTGACGACTATCTTTGTGGCCACGTTCATAAGAGCGGAGAAACTGATGTTAGAGGTTTACGTCAGTGGACCGTTGGCGAAGGCTTAGGGTACGAAGATTGGGTGGCGCGCAAACCAATCTCTCAAATGTTAATGGGCAGCGTTGAACCTGAGAGCGCTCCGCAGTTTGCGTGGGTCATGTTAGACATGCCTTGGGAGCTGCACACCAGTCCTAAGCATTTAGAGAAACTGATTAAGGAACAACCACAAGACGCTATTAATTGGTTCAATAGAAAGCGCGCTGAAATCGCAGCGCAAGCACCTAAAGCCTAGCATGAGTAGCTCGAAGCCTAGCTTCAACTCAATTAGGCGTCGCCCTTAAACCACTGTCATCATAAGAAAACCCGTGATCGCCGCATTCGACGGTGATAGCCGCGGGTCTACTTGCGGTTTTAGCTCGTCTATCAGCGCTTTGTAACCTTGGTAAAACTCCCAAGTTGGTTGCGGCTTGTAGACAAGACCCTCTACTTCTAAACCAGCAATAATTCCTTTTGCTGTTGTAGGCTTTACAAATACGGCATCGTTTGTTCATAGTAAGCTGGAACAATAGTGGTTAATGACCAGCGCGCTAACTTTTCTTGGCGCAGAATATCAACCACTCCGTCAAAACCCGATTGCTGGTCGCCATGTATTAGCGCAAGCATACTATCAACCAAGAAGGCTTTTTGGTGCGCGTCTAATCGCGCCACTAAATCTTTAAACTTAGGTTTCTCGAAAAACGAAACCATTGAAGATCGGCTGATCAACAGAACAATATTAGCGATTGCTTTCTCAACATTCGAACCGCTATCAGGACCAATATGCTCCTGAGCAAACGCAACATGCTTGCTCATATTGTGGCGTTTGGCGATTTTGATCAATGCCTCATCTTCAAAACCGTCTGGGTATTGCGCTAAAAATTCTCGCTCAGCCGCTTTTAGTTTATTTATATTCAAGAACCACTTCTCAATCAATAAAGCGCTTAAGACGTAATCTCAAACGTTAAACCACCGCGCGCTTGCAAGCGCTCTAACAACGCATCGCCCATCGCGCTGGCAGGAGTCCAAAAACCGCCTTCTACATCTAGATTATCCTGTGCAAGACACAAACCAGATTCGGCCAACATTTTTGAAGTGGAACCGTAACCAGGGTCGCCATCACCATGAAGTCGGCCTACCAACTTTTCGCCATCGGCCGTTTCGCCGTTAAACTGAATAATGTAAAAACCAGGATCCTCAGGATCAACTGTAGGGCCTTCGCCTTGAGCCGGTAGAATCTTACCCAGTATGCCGCGACCAAGACTGGTAATGCTCATAACCGCCATCGACTTGATCGCGGCAGAGATACCCTTAGCCGTAAGGTAGCCTGAAGCCCCCTTACCTGTTGCCATTGTTTCAGTGTAAGAGAAATCATCTCCGTACTTGTTATTCATCAACGCGTTCGAGCGCCTTACAATTCGCGTATTAATCCCGGCCATTAGAAACGGCGCGGTCCATCGGTCTAGGTCTTTATTAAATTCAACGGAACTCTGATCACTCCTATCAATACCGCGCACAGAAGGATCAGGATTTAGAGCGTAGGGATTGGTCAGTATTTTTCGAACTTTTTTGTCGCTCACGGCCTGCTTTAAAACATTGAGCATGCTGTGCGCAGTACCGCCGCTCATTCCACCCTTAGATTTGATAAGCGCGTATCTAACTTTTTGCAAAGGCTTGCCAAAGCGCGCCTGTGCTTCTTTTTGCATAAAATAGGTGCCCATATCCGAAGGGATCGAGTCAAAACCACAACTGTGTACAATCTTCGCACCGGTTTTTTGCGCCGTCTCGTGGTGTGCATCAATCATTTCGCGCATCCAAGGCGTCTCACCCGCCAGGTCTACGTAATGTGTGCCTTCTTCTGCACACGCTTGTACTAGCTTTGATCCATAGTAAGCGTATGGGCCTACAGTAGTGATGATGGACGTTGCCTTCTTAGCCAACGCTCGTAAGCTGTCTAGGTCATCACTATCAGCTAATATGCACGGTACCGTACGCTCTGTGTCCCCTATAAAGTCTTGAACATTAGCAAGCTTGTTCTTGTTGCGTCCTGCTAATGCCCACTTTAGTCCAGAACCGTTATGATGATCGTACAAATGCTTTGCCACCCACTCTCCGGTAAAGCCCGTTGCACCCCACACCACTAAGTCATATTGTCTGTTCGCCATACTTTCCTCTATTGCTGTTCGCGTATCAATTGTGCCGCGTAGCGCTTCATAACAATGAAACTACAAGGCGGGCACTAAGGTTTCTATTTAGGGCTACTACTATAACGCGACAGCTTGAGGCTAGCGTGTAAATTATTGGATGGCTTGGGTGGCACGACTACTTTCGAACACACACGCCATTGCCAACGCCCACACCACGAGGCCCACAATATCCACGTAGGCAATTTTGAGTAAGTGAACGTTATTGTTGTCATATCTAAACACTAGCAGCAGAAAGCTCGCCATCGAAATTCCCGCCATCATTAGAGCGACTAGCCGCCACTCAGGAACGACAATGGAGGCCAGAACAAATCCGCCCAAAACACCAAAGAGCAGTGCTCTATGACGAAGTAATATCTCCATATTGGGGTCAGATATTGCAACACCGTAGGCTTTATTAAGGTGAGCGCTCGAAAATAATCCGAACACGGGTACAAGGTTGATTACTCCAACCGTGAGCAACGAAGCTATCAGCAGCTTGTTTATAAATCGCAATCTCCTTTTTATAACATTTGCAGCCAGTTTACTGTTAGCCTAAATCGCCGCAACGACCTAAGAGGTTATAGAATTCGAACCTCTGAACCGCTGTTCGCAACACTTAAGCATTTAAAGATCAAATCTTAGAGAGATACCGAAATAACAACATTTGACACACTTTTGTCTCATCTTCGCCACAATAACGAACAACTTGTCTAATAAAGCTTTCGCGCTTTGAACTAAAACATTCTATGAAATCGATTCCTGGTGAACGCGGCTGGCCCGTTTTTGGGCATTCGCTCAATTTTTTGAAGGACTGCAATACGCTGATTAACAGCATGCATGAACGCTTTGGCCCGGTGTATTACAACTATTACCTGCACACCAAGGTCGTAGTCTTGCTGAGCCCGGATGCAAACGAGTTTGTATTGCTGGATCGCGATAAAAATTTTTCTAGCCGCAAGGCATGGAACATCTCTTTGGCAGAACTATTTCCAAATGGACTTATGCTGCGCGACGGGGACGAGCATCGCTATCATCGCCGTTTACTAGGTGCGCCTTTCAAAGCCAAGGCGCTAGAAGAATACGTTAGCCTAATGAACTCTGACATCGCCAGCACTATTAAAGGTTGGCAGAAAAACGAATCAGTGGAACTTTACCCATTGATGAAGCAACTCACTTTGGACCTTGCGGCAAAGGTCTTTCTTGGCGAAAACCTCGTTAAAGAAGCGGATGCTGTAAACCAAGCGTTTGTAGATGTTGTAGACGCTTCTATGGCTTTAGTACGTCACCCCGTATTAGGTCTGAAGTATCGCAAAGGCTTAAAGGGTCGTGCCTTGCTAGAAGACTATTTTCGACAACGTATTGAAGGTAAACGCACGTCTCAAGAAACCGACATGTTCGCTGAAATTAGTCGCGTAGAGGACGAATTAGGTGAACGCTTTTCGAAACAGGACGTAATTGACCACATTATCTTTTTAATGATGGCCGCGCACGACACAACCACCAGCTCGCTCTCCAGTATCGCTTTCGCATTAGCCAAGCATCCTGAATGGCAAGATGTGATTGCCAAAGAAAGCGCACTTATAGAAGGCGACTCATTAGAGTACTCACAGATGCCGGGCTTTACGGCGGCCGAATGGGTATTTAAAGAAGCACTACGCATGTACCCTCCACTGCCCATCATTCCACGCACAGCGATACAAGACTGTGAGTTTCAGGGGTATCAAATCAAACGCAATGACATGGTTCATGTCAGCCCCTCATTTACGCATCGCTTAGACACCATCTGGACCAATCCAGAGCAGTTTGACCCTATGCGTTTTTCGCCCGAGCGGGCTGAAGACCGTAATCATAAACACGCCTTTATTCCGTTTGGTGGCGGTGCTCACAAATGTTTGGGAATCAAGTTTGCTGAGCTACAAGTAAAACTAGTGATGTTTCATTTACTGCGGCACTATCGCTTGGAAACACCAAAAGGATATGAGATGCCCTATGCGCCTGCGCCCATCGGTAAGCCCAAAGACCTACTGCCCATAACGTTGAGGCCGGTAACAAACAGCTGACGCGTTAGCGCTTCAACTGTGTACGCTCGCGGGTAAGCGTGTAGTCAGTACCGGCCATGCGACCAATCGCATCTACCTGATTGGGATCAATACGAAAGTCATCTATCGCGTCGTCACGAACCGCCACACAAACTACATCACCTAAAATCAGATGTCCTGAAAGCGCCGCTTCTCCAAGATCAATTATCTGGTTTAATCGACATTCAAAGCTCACTACTGCATCGGCTATTCGTGGCGGAGCAACAACGCTAGATGCAGACTTAGGTATACCCGCATATTCAAATTCATCAATATCGGCGGGTACCTCATGACAGGTTTTATTCATACGCTCTAAGTCACTAAAGCCAACGGTGTTAATCACAAACTCACCTTGCTCGCGTATATTCCGCAACGTGTCTTTTGAGGTGCCATTGCCCGAAAACATTGGGTTAAAACATAATATCGGTGGATTAGCACTTGCCACGGTAAAGAACGAAAATGGCGCTAGGTTTAAGACACCGGCGCTAGATACCGAAGAAACCCACGCAATTGGCCTGGGGCTTACACCGCCAATTAACAGCTTGTACATTTGGTTGTGGTCTATTTGATCTGGAAATATATTCATCGCAAATTTATTTGTTAGTCACTTGCTGCACTATAAGTTCAGCGATATCAGCCGCTTTGGAAAAGACCAACAATTGCCCTTCGTCCTCAAATACACTCGCTTGCCAACCATTCGCCTCGCACCACGCTAGCACCTCTTGGGTTTTGAACTGGCGATTCTCAGCACCGACAATCGACAGCTTAGGCATACTCTTTGGCAAGCCGTTTAACAATTGCGACCAGTCTTGTGCCCAATAAGTAACGTCATGAACTAGGCGCTCAACATCTTGAAAAGAAAACGCAATAAGGTTTCTGATTGCTTTGTAGAAAAACGGATCGTTCTCAACACGGTTTAGATCATGGGCATGGCCTTCAAAGAAATAGCGCACTAAACGATCTTCACCATCCTTACTTAGATGAAAGTCATTGGCCGCAACACGGTGTGGCGCGTACAACAATGATGGACTCAGGCGTGCCACCAAAAAGGTTCTTCTAGAACTGGCTGGCATTTTAAGGATCGTGCTTAAGCTCTTGATCCGCACGCCAGTGCTAACAATAGCAACACCATCACAACGCTCACCTAAAAGCCCTGCCAGGGCCATAGCTTATAAAACACCGCTGTCACAGCCCACCACCTGAGCCTTCTCGATACCTAGTTCATCCAGCAACTGGAAATAATCCTTTGCTATAGCTTCTGGGCCATCACTAGACCCGCGAGTAGAACTCAAACCAGAACCCGGTCGAAAAGGAGCAATGACCCTTAGGTTATTGTTTAAAGCTAGTTTGCCTATAAAAGGACTTGGTTGAGGACTTATCGTTGGCGTGATTAGCACAACCACTCTACCCTTTGGGTCTCCGTACTCACAATACTCAAGCTGTTGCTCTTGATTCAGGTCGAACGCATGCCGCGCATAACAATCTGTCGTCGCTGGCCTAATGCCATCGCTCGCATCCAATTGGAATAGCGTAGAAAGAAGACGCACCAACCTGCGTTGATTGTTAACCCCTATCTTCTCCATGATGGATTTTATTTGAGTTCGTACGGTGTGCACCGAGCGCCCGCGTCGCTCAGCTATGGCGCTGCTTTCAAACCCTAAGTACAGGTCTTTGAGTATCTCAATTTCGGCTGGGCTCAATGCGAACATGCGACTGAGAATTTTATCGTATGCGTCTGGCCAATCTGTTTCGAGGCGCTTAAGCAAATAGGTGTTGGGCAGAGGCGCAGAAGCATCAACAGGTGTCAACGCCAGCAGGTGGCGATCGATTCCATCCGCTTCTTCACCCCAAACCAAATGCGTACCCGGTACCGAAAAATCGACGTCATGAAGAGCCAATTGGAGTTTTTCTAAATCCAGCTTAAGAGTGGCAACAGCACTGGATGAAGAGACAATAGCTTTATTTTCTGCCAACTTAATATAACTATCGACGTGGTCTCTGAGCAAGGCTGGATCGTGCTTAACGGCTTGTACTTTTGCTTGCAGGGCAATTTCGAGCCGAGCCAACTCACCGTGCATCCCCGCAGCTAATTGCTTCACATTTTGTTCTGGTGCGTAGTCATCGTCATCCAGAGCACGATCCCATGCTTCAATCATCGGCTTAAAATCGGGACTCTCAATAAGAGCCGACCACATAGCTTCAACAAATTCTTCGCTGGTGTTTAATTTCATTGCCGAACTAATACCTTAATGACCAAGCTAAGCTGTCACTCCGAGTTGGGGCTAACAGTCTCGCATAGCGAAAGTCTAGACTGGGTGACCAATCCTCAAATGTCAGCTCCAGATGAGGATCCTTGTTTAATCAGGACTCACTGAATACTTAGTCAGAGACTCTATTAAGCACAGCTGTAAATCGTGGCTTCGCATGGCGCTCTAAATGGTAAGTGAGCGTTTGCAGATCTTCGCTTAGAGATACGGTCCATACATTGGTTGCTGCGTCAGGAATCAACTCCGCTGTGAATGCATCTGCAGCAAACGACTGACTCAATTCGGTTCCATCTGAACTCGCATCACCGCCATAGTTGGTTACCTCGTCAAGACTTCCGTCGGCGTGTCGATGATCGTGTTTAAGGCGCGCTCCTGCATCGGTCTTAGTAAAGACCCAAGTGCGCGAGGTGTTATCGCCAACCGCAAAGGGAACTCGTACTTCAGAATCACTGCATTTTTTAAACTCAGCAACTAATAACTTACCAGCAAAACTGTCTTGCCCATCTACCGGAAAAGTCATCTCGCCTTCATAGCGGCTTCCGCACAACTGCTGAAGTTCATCGAAGAAGGCATGTGCAGTGGGCGACGCAATAGATGCACTCATTGAGCCTAGTAGACTTAAAACAGCAAGAACACCAACATTAAACAATTGATTCTTCATATTTTCCTTAGACGGTTAAGTTGTTTAAGGTGAATAGTGTACGAAGGATCGACGCAGCCAACAACTAGTTGTTTGTTACGCCGACTCAACGGCGTCGAACTTGATGCGAGGGGCTGAATGGGCGTCACTAAACTGCTGTTCGTTCTTCAATGTAAAGTACGCGTGATAAGAAGGCTAACATTCCAATTGAGCCAGTACATAACACCAACAACAACCCGGGCACAACACTCACGCCAACGGACTTGGCTTTTGGCACAATAAAGTAGCAGCTAACACCCAACGCGAGCAACAGGTCCATCCATACTTGTACGCCCCAGAATGACTGGGAGTGGTTGGGCCAAAATCCTAACGGACCTTCGGCTAAAACCAGATAAAGAGAGAAAAGCGTAAACGCTAACGCCAACGCAGCTGGAAACATCCATGCTCCGCCCTTTATTGGGCTTTTCTTGATTACAAGGTAAACAAAAAAAGCGACTAATGCGCCTACTGAAAATATAGGTAATGATTGAACATACTGCATAGAGCAACTCCGTAAGTTTTGTTCCGTAAATTATATTAGTGGGACTAAACGAGGAGTGCGCTCTTATCATGAAAATGCTTCGGCGAACCCTCACCAACAAAGTGTGTCGTGATTAGCATTTAGATTCAATGACCTCACGGGTCATCAAAATGAAGCAAGTTATGCAATGCGCGCTAAAGTGTAGCTTTAGCGCGGATAAAGTAAACCGAATATAAATCTCTCTAGGTCTGATTAGACTCATCTAGATTGTAGTCAACCACTACGCGATAACGCGGATCATCATCGTCATCGGTTTCCACCATGCTACCCGCTTTGTGTAATAAAGTTTTGCAGTCTTTGCTTAAACCCACTAAATGCAATTCCGTACCACGACGCATATAGCGCTCGGCTAATGCATCAATGGCCTCAAGCGCTGAGTGATCCCAAACTCGAGAATACTTAAAATCGATAGTTACATTATTGGGGTCTTTCTTGGGATGAAACAGGTCTTTAAAGCCTTCAATAGAAGCAAAAAAGAGCTGTCCGTGCAGCACATAAGTCTTTTCAGTCTTGCTTTCAGACTTTACTTCAACGTAAATCTGACTCGCTGTTTGCCATGCAAACACAAGCGATGAAACGATCACCCCTACAACCACAGCCATTGCTAAATCGGTCATTACTGTTACGCCAGATACTAAAAAAATAACAAACGCATCTGCGTGAGGAATACGACTCAAAATACGAAATGACGACCATTCGAAAGTCGCGACTACCACGACGAACATCACACCGACTAATGCGGCAATCGGAATCATCTCAATCCACTGAGATGCGAACAAGATAAAGCTCAGCAAAAACAAAGGTGCTGCAATACCACTCAACCGTAGACGTCCGCCTGACTTAATATTAATCATACTTTGGCCGATCATCGCGCAACCACCCATGCCACCAAAAAAACCAGTGGTAAAGTTGGCGGCACCCTGCGCCATGCACTCTCTCGAGTTGTGGCCACGCGTTTCAGTCATTTCGTCAATCAGCGTTAACGTTAACAACGACTCTACCAAGCCAATAAACGCCAAAATAAAGGCGTACGGCGCAATAATATAAAGCGTCTCTAAGTTAAAGGGCACTGACGGAACACTAAATATAGGCAGTCCACCAGAAATAGTCGCCAAATCCGCCACGGTGCGTGTGTCGATCCCGAACATGTACACCAAAACTGAGATGAATAGAATTCCGGCAAGTGGTGCTGGAAACTTTGTAGTAATACGTGGCATGACGTAAATGATCGCCATGGTCAAAGCGATTAAGCCCGCCATCATGTACAACGGCGTACCTTGCATCCAGCCCGATGCTCCAGTAAGGGCATCCACCACTTTAAATTGCTCTAACTGCGCGAGGAATATGACGATGGCCAAGCCATTCACAAAACCTAGCATTACTGGGTATGGCACCATACGAATGTACTTGCCCAGTCTGAATACGCCCGCCAGAAACTGAATAATGCCCATCAGCACAACGGTCGCAAATAAGTACTGCACCCCATGATCCGCCACCAAGGCGACCATAACCACGGCCAACGCGCCAGTCGCACCAGAGATCATGCCTGGACGGCCACCAAAAACGGCCGTAATGATTCCAACAAAGAATGCAGCGTACAAGCCAACCAAAGGCTCAACGCCCGCAACAAAGGCAAATGCAACCGCTTCGGGCACTAAGGCAAGAGCGACTGTTAAGCCAGAGAGTATTTCTGTTCGCGCTTGCGCAACCGTAGGTAAGTTCATGAGATTGTCTATTAGAAAATGACGATTGCCGTCAGTTTAAATGTAGCCATAAGAAAGGCTTGATATTGAGTTGATTCTGCTCAACACAAGAGCCGCCCTTGGCTCAAAGAAGGCGCGGATAGTACAGATATGCTTAAGAGAAGTCGATACCCGTAAGGCCGATATCTACTGTTGTTGGGGTATTTGCTGTAACCGATAAGTTTGCTCCAAAGAGTCAGCATAGACAAATATTCCTTTGAGAATGTTTTAAACAAAAAGACTCCTAAACAAAATCATCAAACCCAAGCTGCCACTAACAAACGCAAAGTTAACTATCATTCTAGTAAGCCAATTATAGCGGGCATAAGAAATTCCAAATTTGTTGGTCACAACGACGATAATCCCCATAAAAGCAAACCAAGGCGTAAAGAACAGAATAGCATCCCACTTTATGATCGCGACCGCCAAATCGTGAGCCGCGCCACTCACCGCAAAAGTAAGGATGGTTGCCACCCCAGCGGAGAAATACTGGCGCAGTGGCTTCATTACATTACGCGATAAGTAATAGCCCCATATTGGATTCCAATACCGCCAAAACAAATGAAATGAGCCAGCGCCAAAGGAGCGTTCGAGCATATTTTTCATCGAGCCTTTTGCACCTAGCGGCACGCCATTGCGTTTTCTTACATACTCCGAGAGCGTAATTTCTCTAGCCATTATTAATTGGGTGGGCCTGAATCTTTTGCTTTTGCTCAGCAGAGCTACTCAATAGGTTACTTAGCATTTTCTGAAATCGACTCATTGGCAAAACGATAAAATCCTCAAATTCCAATTTCTGAGGTTTCGGCGTTTGCTGAAGCCGTCGGTTAAGGTCTTTCAAATCATCTAGACTCAGAGCAAGTGGTAGCTCCTTAGGTTGATAGGTTGTTCCAATTGAATAACTCTCATGGGTTTCGCCATTCATTTCTATATGGGTACCCAAGACCAACGACACCGCGTGATCGTTCGCAAACGAAACCAAGCGTTCGATACTGGCTTTATACGCCTGCCAACCTTTAACCATGATTAGGCCGGGATAAAACGAATCACCGGTCAGCAGCCACCCACTTTGATGATCATAAATGGCAATACTTTGCTCTTGATGGCCAGGAATCGGAATGAATGTGACTTGCCGTTCGCCCAACTCAATAGTGGCTAACTTGTTTGGCCAGTTGCTTAACCCCAATTGCTCGGCTAGTGCTTCCTGACTGGTGCCTACAACTTCTACCCCTCGCATACCCCTAAACTGCGAGTCGCCTTTAACATGGTCGCCATGACTGTGTGAATGTACAACCAGTATCTGCTTAGGGTCTGTACTCTGTTGTTGCGTTTCCAAAATGGATAACACCGCCGCGTAAAGTGGTGACTCGTCGGGAGATTCATTGGCGCCCGTATCCACCACCAACGCACGTTTCTGCCCCACCAAAACGAAAATAAACGGCGCTTCGAAAGTCACACATTTATTTTGGCGGATTACATAACTGTTTGCATTGACCTGTACCACCTGCAATTTTGGGTCTTTGTCTTGCTTACAAGACTCCGTCCCATGCATCCATTTAAACTGAGTTAGATCTGCGTAAGTTGATGGTACTGCAGCCGCAATTGAATCAGCCTGAATTTGGGCTTGAGATATGCCAAAGCCAGTGCAAGCATAAACCAGCGATGCGATCGCGATAGTCCTAATAATCATCATAAAAGTTCCAATGCTCTAAATCTGTTGTCGCCGAACCGAGTGCAAACTATACAGTCCTTTAAAGAGCCAACAAAAGGCTAATCTCCCTCAATCACGTTAAGCCTTAATAAACATCTAAGCAGCATCATTAAGAAGCAGCACCATTAAGTAACGCTAAGTTACCCTTTTTTCGCCCAGTTTCCACGTAGCGATGAGCGTCTGCTATTCGCACCAAGTCAAACTCTCGGTCCATTACCTGCGACAAATGTCCTTGAACAACCATTTGCTTAACGTTTTCATACAGAGAGCGCAACTCAGTAACCCTAAGCATCCCCGTGGCAGAGAACTTAGCTTTTTTACGTCCTATAAGACTAGAAACCAAGACATCTGCCAACAGCTTCAGCGACAAAACAGGCGAAACGAACACACCAGATTGCGTCAAGAACGGCTTATATTCTTGATATGACAATTTGCCGACCGTATCGTAGATCACATCATATTGCTCTAATTCGCTCGGCAACGAATCGCTTCTATAGTCGAGAACTTGGTCTGCGCCAAGGGACCTAACTAACGCCGTGTTGGCCGCACTGCACATTGCCGTTACGTGGGCACCTCGGCATGCGGCAATTTGCACCGCCGCGGTACCGAGGCTGCCGGAAGCACCATTAATGAGAACGCTGTCTCCAACCCCAACATTGGCCACTTTACTAAGAAAATTCATAGACGTCAGAGCACCATCGCCAAGTGATGCCGCCTGGCTATGAGAGATATTGTTGGGTTTGGCAAACACCAGTTCGTTTTGCTCTACGCAAACGTATTCGGCATTAGTACCCGCGCCAAATAAGACTTCGCCAAAAACATCATCACCAACATTAAAGCGGCTTACATCATTGCCAACTGATTCTATGGTGCCCGAGAAGCCCGTTCCGAGTCCTGGCGATTTTGGACGAAGCAAACCTATGAACAACCTACCGAATTTAGGGCTTCCTTGGCGCATCATCACGTCCGCCGCAGTAACGCTCGACGCTATAATTTTAACGAGTATTTGGTTTTTGTTTGGTGTTGGTTTGTCTAACTCTTTGACTTGCAAAACATCGGCTGCGCCGTATCGGTATTGAACAATAGCTTTCATGGGAAACTTCCAGTAAGTACTTAATGAGACTCGCTATTCTATATAGCTCAATATAGTATGGAAATTGCCAAATTTTCTATTTTAGATATGCGTATTTGCATGGGTTGATGTATGGATTGGACTTCAGTGAGTTTTGATTGGAATAGAGCCAGAGCCTTTTTAGTGACCGCTGAAGAAGGCTCATTATCCGCCGCTGCTCGCGCACTCAATATGACCCAACCTACATTAGGCAGGCAGGTAAGCGCTTTAGAAGAAGAACTTGGCGTATCGCTCTTTGAGCGCGTTGGTCGAGGCTTAAGCCTCACTCCAAGCGGGTTAGACATGTTGGAACACGTGCAAGCGATGGGTTTAGCCGCGACTAAGTTGTCGCTAGTTGCTAACGGTCATTCACAAGATATAGCCGGCAAAGTCTGTATTTCGGCAAGCGAAATTCATGCCACTTACCTGCTTCCTTCAATCATCAGCAAGCTACGTAAACAGGAGCCCGGCATAATCATCGAAATTGTGTCCTCTAATGATGCGAGCGATTTACAACGCAGAGAAGCCGACATCGCCGTACGCAGTTTTAGGCCTACCGAAGCAGAGCTCGTAGCCAAAAAGATCGCGGACGTGGATGCGCCTCTGTTCGCAGCAAAGACCTATCTGGGCCAGATAGGTATACCCAAAACAATTGACGACCTAAAGAAAGCTGACTTTGTAACAATTGGCGATGTCGACAACTTTATAGACGGGCTGAAGCAATTTGGACTGGAACTTACTAAAGACAATCTTCCCGTTCAGACCGCTAGCCATATCGTGCACTGGGAACTGGTTAAGCAAGGACTCGGTATTGGTATCGTACCCGTCGACATTGGCGAGGCCGAGCCCTTAGTCGAGCGCGTCCTACCTGAATTCAAGCTTATGTCATTCCCTATCTGGTTAACCTCGCATAGAGAGCTTAGAACCAATAAGCGTATTCGCTTGGTCTTTGACTTTTTAGCTGAAGAGCTGGCTAAATCCACCACTGAATAAGGGCTATTGCTATTGCCGAGCAAATTCCACAACTGTCGTGAACTTGTCGCTGCACAGGCCAAGCCTACCCTTTCTCTGTTCGCCTTCACCGGCGAGAGAGAGATAGTTCAAGCAGCAAGTGACCCTTTACTACTTCACGTGATGGTGGGCAACACCCAAGCGATAAGTGTTGCTCGCGAGAATCAACGCAATCAACGGTTTCTCGATCGCCTAGACGAGTCAGAGCTTGTGAACACTCTTAGCGAGCAGGAGTTGGCCTCTATGAAGCAAGTACATGCACTTCAAGAAATGCCATACTTTACGCTTGGATCTGCGCAAACACCTCTTAATGACCTGCTTAATTTTCAGGTCAGAGCTGAAGACGGCAGCAAGATAAAAGTAAGCCCTCGTTTGTTATCCAAATATAAAGAACAAATAAATTTTGGTGAACTGAAAGCTAGTAACCATTTTTATTATGTATTCGCAATCGAGGCTAGCGAGCTTAGCGCGCTCAAGGCCGGAACCTACTCTATCGCCGTTGCAATCGATACGCGCAAGCAAGAAAACATGTGGCAAGGTTGGGCGCACTCCAACACGCTTAATGTTAGCCTTTCTTCAATACACCCAGACCCAAACTGGGAGGGTTCATCTGCTCAAGCAGCCATGTTTGCGCACTACTTAATAAACGATAAACGTTTTGAATTTGCTGAGTTACACGCTCACCAATGGACTCAGAATCATCCAGAGTCGGTCGATGCATTCAGTTATCTTGGTGACGCTTTAGCGGGTTTAAATCAAAATAAAAAAGCATTGGAAGCCTATTATAAGGCGGCTGCGAATTTCACATTGAAATATGGCGAAAACCCAGTGGAAATACCGCGTACCTTAGTCGCACAAATTGATGCTCTTGAGGAACTTGGGGAAAACACACAATAAAGTTGATGCTTTCATTGAGGCACATGGGCAGCCATTTAAGCATTGCTAGGCCGAATCATAAAGTACTTTTAAACAAGGCCATGCCTCGCCTGCAGCGCACCATAAATAGAAGTCGGGCTAAATATTTTATTCTTATCAATTTCATTAATTCGCCACATCTCATTCCACAGGTGCGTCCCAAAAGAATCTTTCAAGAGGGTATTCAGCAGAAATGCTGAGTCGTCTTCGGTAAATACTAGGTGCCAATCATATGGAATTGCACCAAAGTATTCTGTCTCCAAAACTATTGCGTCGATGTTCATCGACCCAACTATTTTCGCTAAAAACTGCGGGCCTGTTTGGCCCCAAAGTATGCGGCTTGAATCATACTTTGCAGCCTTTGTGTAACAGGTCTGCATGAGCTCTGACCCCATCGGAACCTGGATAAAAAAATTAGTTATGTTCCCAGGGGGTTCAACAGTGAAAACATATTCATTCGGAATATCAAAGGGCCGCAAACAGACTATGTCCATATCGGTCCAAATTCCGCCTTTATCAAGTAGCAGCTTATAACGAAACAAGTTTGCGAATCCGGCGTAACTGTCTCTGTTGGCGTATTTGAAAATGCTCGATTCAGGCAATATCTCTCTAGCGTCTTTCTGCACAACGCCAGGCGGCATGTTGCCCAAATCATTATAAGTGTACAAATGAAAGGGGTGACCATGATCTACAAAAGACTTTAAACACAGTATTTCGAGATTTGACAATTGCCCGCCTACCCAAAGGCTTTGCATTACTGGCAGAGAGGTATTCAAACTTAGACTCCAAACAAAAAGATTATTTTTAACGTTGAATATTTGATCAAGTTTAGCATGGGCAACTTCAAAACTCGGGTCCGTCTATTATTAAAATTTACTTGATGTTGAAGCAACTACAATTGACCCTCTGAAAGTCCATCCACGTCAAATCACTTGACTGATTAAGATTGCCAAAGCATGCTCGCGCGGGTGAAAAAGCGATTTAATAAAGTTCATATCGAGATAAGCAATATCTGCAATTTGCAATGCAGCTTTTGCCCTGCGGTAGTTCGCGACAACAAGATGATGGACCTAAACATGTTCCGCAGCATTGTGGAACAAGTGGCTCCACTAACAGATCTTGTGTGCTTTCATCTTATGGGCGACCCCTTGGTACACCCGCAGTTGGCCGAGATGATTGGTATATGCGATGAGTATGAAGCCAATATTTTTCTGGTTACCAATGGAGTGTTACTCAGACCAGAGAAATACGCTCTGCTGCTGCACAAACGGTTTCATCAAATAAACTTTTCGTTGCACAGTTTTTTCGATAACTTCCCAGACAAGGACCCGAGCAATTACTTAGAGCGCATTTTCGCTTTTACAGAACAGGCAATGGTCGAACGTCCAGAACTGTATCTAAATTTCAGATTGTGGAACCTGAATGATCCATTGGGTAGTCAGACGCCCAATACTCAAATGCTCCAACGTATCTGCGAGCGTTTTGAATTTGATGTGCCTACCGAGTTAGATGTTCGTAAGCGTAAGAGCATTAACTTAAAGGCTCGACTCTACCTGCATTTCGACACCGAATTTACTTGGCCAAGCCTAGACCTACCCGAACTGGGTACTGCAGGTAAGTGTTACGGCCTGTCTTCCCACTTTGGTATATTAGTAGATGGCACCGTGGTTCCGTGCTGCTTAGACAAAGAAGCAGCGATACCATTGGGGCATGTGAACGATACGCCCATTTTAGACATATTGGGATCGCGCCGCGCTCAAGATATCGTCAAAGGGTTTAAGCAAAAACAGTTGGTAGAGAAACTCTGCCAACGATGCCAATATATTGAAAGGTTTGCGTGAACTGTTTATCACAGAGATACGCTGGATTAGCTCCACCTTAGGCCAAGTGTCATTACAAACCCCTATCTTAACCGCGCTCTGTTGCCACGACTTATATTGTGCACCTTTCTCACCGTCGTCTCATAACTAAGGCCCACAAGTTTCAGCAGCATGCTCGCCTCGACAAACCGCATTATCAAATTGGCAGTGGCAGGCTACGATTCAATGCTATAGAATCCACGCCAAATTATGGGGAGTAAACTCGATATGCTATTAAAAGGACTAATTAAAGGGTTGCGAATTGGATTAGGTTCCATAATCGTGTTTGGCGACTGGGCAACACGCCCAAAGCCAACTCTTAGATCGCCTGAAGATCAGGAAAAAGCACAAAACGCTGTTAACGGATTATCCTTATACCAACTATACGCTTGCCCGTTTTGTGTTAAGACTCGACGCGCGATACACAAACTTAATGTAAGCCTCAATCTTAACGACATTAGCAAGAATCAAGACCACCGAACCGATTTAGAAAGCGGGGGCGGCCGTATTAAAGTGCCGTGCCTTAAGGTTGAAGAAAATAATGAAGTGCGCTGGATTTATGAGTCTAACGACATTATTAGTTTTATAGAGCAACGTGTCGCCACTCGCTAACAAACGTTAGCGATGTATCGTTATAATCGTGTGGCGTTTTTATCAGAAGACCTTCAAAACATTAATCTTAAACGCCTACTTAATAAACTTGGTTTTCGTCGCGCACAGAAACCGCAACTTCCCCGTTGGCATCTAAAGCCAAATCAAATGTGATTGGCTTGCAACAAACTTGGCAATCCTCAATATACTGTTGACCCACTTCCTGTGGATCTAAAAGTACATCAAGAGACTCACCACAGTAGGGGCAATTAACCACGCCTTCTTCTAAAAACTCCATCGTTTGCTCCCGACCTCTGATTTTTCTCTCCATTATAAAGCCAACAGATCAGCGTCAAGTGTAAGACTAAATATTCAACGCATCGAAAAAGCGAATGCTAGGCGCCTTGATTAACAGTGCACCAAGCGCGTCGAGCGCTCCTGTTTCAGATCTCCAAGCAAGGTAAGTTTCGTACTGCGCTCTAGTTTCCCAAGTTTCAAACAGAATTAGATTTAGAGGGTCATCTTGATTGCCTATGACCTTAACCTCAGCTTCGAACACTGACCTAAGCTCATCTATGTTCTCTGGTTTGGCCTGAACTTCCAGTATTACGTTTACACTCATCCCATCTATTCCTTCATTTGAGTTAAGTGTGATTTTTTTGCTAATACTTAAAACAGCCGCATTACCTTTTTAACTTCCAAATATGTGCGTGATTTGATAATTCAACACGGTTCATCCGAACCACTTATCAAAAACTCCTTTTAGATGAATCAGCCCAAAAGCCAAACATATAATTGAGCTCCAGACCCAGAAAACCACGCTATTTTGAGTAACCTGAGGGTGACTCGATATAAATGGCGCAAGTAAGCCTAGGACGCCGCGCGTTAGATACACAAGCGTAATTAGAATAAGGGCCAATTTCATTAAGGGCAACTGAGGGAAAATACCAGCAGCAGACCATGCATAGACGCCCCATAACCCTAGCACCGCTGCTACAGATAAGGTGATGAGTGTCGGTTGCACCTGACCTTGTGCGGCCATTTCGGCCATCCGTTCACCTGCACCAAAAAACCTATACCACTTAGGACCGCCGAAAATGATCGCTAAGTGCATGGCAGCGGCAATAAAGCTCAAAGCGCCGGCAAGTTTTAGATAATCTATGTTCATTTCAGATTGATGTATTTAAATATAGCCTGCATATCAAAAGCGTCTGATGAGATGGATACCTCGTCTTACGGCATCAATGTGCCAAAATGAGGTTTACTATAACCAACTGCGAGGTATCCACCTATGAATAATCATACCGTTATTGGCGTTGATTTGGCAAAGACTGTATTTCAAGTAGCCGTTCAACACGGCCAAAAAATCACATCCAACAAGAAACTTAATCGATCAAAACTCGTCGAGTTTATGACTCAACAACTACCGTCTGTGGTGGTGATGGAGGCATGCTATACCGCACACTATTGGGCGAGGGTATGCGAAGCTCTTGGGCATACGGTTCGGCTCATCCCAGCACAACACGTAAAGCCGTTTACGCGCGGCAATAAAACCGATGCTAATGACGCGATTGCCATCATTGAGGCCGCGCAGCGGCCCAACATGATTGATGTCCCGGTTAAAACTCAACACCAACAAGACATCCAGTCTCTGCACCGGATCCGCGAACGCTTGGTCTGCAACCGTACCGGCTTAATGAATCAAGTCAGAGGGTTGTTGGCCGAGTACGGATTAATTAGTGCTAAGGGCAACAAGGGCTTTGTTGCCCTAATAGAGCTTGCTCTAAACACCGATGAATTATCACCGTTGATTAAGGATGAAGTACAACGATCACTTGATGAACTGCAACTGTTACGTGACCGCACGGAGGCTATTGAAGCAACGCTTCGCGAGTACCTCAAAAGCGATCCTCATTGCCAGATTATTAGTACGATTCCTGGTATCGGAGTAATCAACGCCACAGCTCTGGTGTGCAAGTTTGGCAACGGATCACAGTTTAGTAAGGCGCGATCACTTGCGGTAAACCTTGGGCTGACGCCCAAGCTCAGCGCAAGTGGCCTACGCTCGCAGATGCAGGGTATCAGCAAGCGTGGTGATCCATATTTACGCAAACAACTAATCCATGGTGCTCGCGCATTACTGGGTGTCTGTGATAAACGGCCAGACGATGCTTTATGCCGATGGGCGAGTCGGATCAAACAACGTCGGGGCGGCAAAATAGCAACCGTAGCCATAGCTAATCGACTGGCTCGACTGGTCTGGGTACTACTGCACAAACAAGAAGCGTATCGACCAATGCCTGTGTGAGAACGGACTGCAAAAGCACCACAAACAAGCTGTACCAATAACTTAACGAAAGACCATTCACTGTTGCCGTTACTTATGAGATAAAGGGTTAATCCCACCTGAGCAGAGCCTGTCGAGGACAAGGTTCAAAACGAAACCGAGCGTCTGTTTAGGCGGTTCAGGTGCGGATCTTCATCTGGGCTCGATCACAATTTACTGATGATCATAGAGAAGCCGTATATATGTCAGCGCAACCTGTTTTTATCAGACACGCGCGGTGGCAATCATTCGTTAACAAGGAATCGATGCAAAGCATCGATAAGGCTTTGCTATACCTTTACAATGGGGAGGTATCCATATATGTACTCGCTAGTCTCTCAGTAGAACAGGAATAATTTTGGCTTGTTTAAACCTAAGCTGTTGTACAATTTAAGAATGGACAATTTAAGCAAATTGAAATCAATACCGGTCACCGTCAAAAGCGGTGAGAAAGTGCAGAAACCTCAAGGCTTTACGGCCATTCGCGACGGTATTAAGAGTAAGGGTGGTGACAATCCCGCTCCTCTTGAGCGCAAGCCAGACTGGATACGTGTGCGTATTCCTTCTGGAGGCAAATACGCGCAGGTTCTCAGCAATGTTAAAGCCAACCGTCTGGCCACGGTCTGCGAAGAATCTAAATGCCCTAATATCGGGGAGTGCTGGAATGCAGGCACCGCTACCATCATGCTTATGGGTGATGTCTGTACGCGCGCATGTCGCTTCTGTTCTGTAGATACTGGCAACCCTCGCGGCTGGTTAGATCTAGAAGAACCCGCCAATGCGGCTGAGTCTGTGCGCTTGATGGAACTCAACTACATTGTATTAACGTCGGTTGATCGCGACGATCTAGATGATGGCGGCGCGGCGCACTATGCAGCTTGCGTGCGGGCCATTAAAGAGGTGAACCCACAGACGGCTGTCGAAGCACTCACTCCAGATTTTCAGGGCCGCTTAGAGTGTATTGAAACAGTCGTTGATTCGGGGCTTACGGTTTTCGCTCAAAACGTCGAAACCGTGCGGCGTTTAACGCATCCTGTGCGCGATCCAAGAGCCAGTTATGATCAGACCTTGAGTGTGCTCGCACACGCTAAAAAACATAGGCCCGACGTATTGGTCAAAACGAGTTTAATGTTGGGGCTGGGCGAGACCGATGACGAAGTGCGAGAGTGCATGGACGATCTACGCAGCATTAATGTTGATATTGTGACGTTTGGGCAATACCTGCGACCAACAGCAAATCACTTACCCGTAGAACGATATGTAACGCCTGAGCAGTTTGAGGTGTTTCGTAACGAAGGCCTAGCAAAGGGTTTTCTAGAGGTCGTGTCTGGTCCGCTAGTACGCTCTAGTTATCGAGCCGAACGAGTACTCGAGAAAAACAACGTCGGCCTAAAATGAATCCCTCTGAGCCCATCGCAGCTGAGGCACATAGCAACAACAAACAAACACAAGACATCGAGCACCAGTTCACTAGACTGATGCGTTATTTGGATTCGTGCCGCCAGCAGCGCGTTTTAGTTACCTATATTGAAACGGCCGATGCCATTGAAGTAGCGGCTCCCCTGCGTATACACAAAGCTGCCTTGCTGCTTGAAGCATTAATGGAATACGACTACAAAAACGACCAACCACAACGCGCGGCATTAGTCGTTTCACGAAATCGTTCTGGGCTGCCCGCCAAAGGCTTCTTCTTAAAAGCACAGACGCTGGGATTAATGCAGACGGCTAGCGACGAAGACTTTCATAAACAATGTTTGGATCGTCTCTTTGGACGCAAATAAACAAAGCGAGGTGTGCGCCCTTAAGGGTGTTAGGACTGCATCAATGCCTATTTATTATTTTATGACTAGTTTCGGTTAACTAAATCAACCGTTTCAAAACCATTGTCTTTCAAAACAGTCATTGATTTTGTGAGTCTTTCAAAGCCAACACCATCCTCCACCAGCAGAATAACGTCGACATTCTCGCCTCGCTGCTGCTTGATTTTGGTTACGAGCGCCACTAAGTCTCTCGACCGTTCCCTGCCGACAGAGTAGCTGGTAGGAGCTACCACTACCTCAATAGTGGGAAGAGCTTGTCGCTCAACATCCACACTCTCAAAAAAATAAACCGCTATTGAGACAAGCGCTAAAATTATTATTAGATTGCGTATATTCATTTGTATTTCAACTGAGTGTAAGCTTATTGAATTTGGCATCCAATGGTAAATGCCTAAGTTAGTTAATGCAAAAGGACTCAACGTACTCTCTAAACTTTGGCGTTACGTTTCGAGCTATACCGTTTAAGGCCGTAGCATCGAGAGAACTCGGGCCGGCCGTTTCAGGATACCAAAGCGTTTTGTCTACATGATAATTTCGACAAATGGCCGCTTCAAACCTCCCCCATTCATTTTTACCTAACACGTTCCGTTCATTTGCATAAAACGCGCTTTCGTAAACTCCCCATGTGGCCTCAGTTATCATAATCAAACGATATTTTTGGTGATCCGTTAGTTCGTTAAACGGCTTCTTTGTGTATTGAAATAATGCGCCCATGTTTTGAGTTTTCATATTCTCAAATCTTACAGTGTTTAACTCGGCGGTCAGCGATTGATAAGTCTGAACCTGAATCGCGTTCGTATTCGCGCGCGTTTCCAACACCAAGAAGATCAGTGTAATGACAATGGCTATGCCTCCCAGCACCTCGGCGAATAGCGCCCATTCTTGTAGTTTTATAGTCTTCATACGTTTAAACCTGTCGTTATTCGCCATTCAGTTCTTGATCTAGGAAGCTCTTAAAATTCGACAACATTTACTTGCCCTATTTCATCCCCTCTAGTTTACTCCTTAAATTCCACCTCAACTGGCCAAATCAATATTCAACCCCCAAGAAAAGCTCACGCTATCGCCAAGGTTAACGGCTATCCGGACACCCACGAGACTATCCATACATGTCTAGATCGGTGGGAGTCTAGGTTAGTTTTTGGCTAGTTTGACGAGACACAATGCTGGGGATCGGCGATGGTTTAACGTACTATCTATTCCTGAAATTAAATAAAGCCTTACTGGAAACCATGCCACACACTCAAACCCCAATAGATTTACGCAGCGACACCTTTACCACGCCATGTGCTGCCATGCGGCGCGCTATGGCAGATGCCGAGGTTGGTGATGATGTGTTCGGTGAAGACCCCACCGTCAATCGATTGCAGGCAATGTTGGCGGAGCAAGCAGGGCATGAGGCGGGATTGTTCTTCCCTAGTGGCACACAGAGCAATTTGGTGGCGTTGTTGGCGCATTGTCAACGTGGTGATGAGTACATCGTGGGCCAGAACGCGCACACCTATCGCTATGAGGCCGGCGGTGCGGCCGTGTTAGGGAGCATTCAACCACAGCCAATCGAACATGACGCGGATGGCACAATAAGTCTCGCCAAGATTGAGGCGGCTATTAAGGCAGATGACGTTCATTTTGCAAAATCAAAATTGTTAGCGTTGGAGAACACCATTGGCGGAAAAGTTATTTCCAGCGACTACATTGATTCAGCTCGCGAGCTCGCCGTTCTGCATGGCTTGATTTTTCATTTAGACGGCGCGCGTGTATTCAACGCGGCGGTTGCACAACAAGCTGATATTGCCAGTATCACTGGTAAATTTGATTCGGTTTCAATCTGTCTAAGTAAGGGCCTCGGCGCACCCGTTGGCTCGGTGTTAGTGTCGAGCAAAGCGGTAATCGACGAAGCCCGCCGCTGGCGCAAAATGGTTGGTGGCGGTATGCGCCAAGCCGGTGTACTTGCCGCCGCAGGCTTATTCGCCTTGGAGCACAACGTAAGTCGCTTGCAGCAAGATCATGAGCATGCGCAATTGCTGGTCGCAGGCTTATCGTCAATCGAGGGGCTCACAGTGATCGGTGGCACGGCACATACTAATATGGTGTTTCTCAGTTGTGATAACGGCGATGGCAACGCCTTCCTGGAGTTTTGTAAGGCTCGTGGCTTACTGTTTACGGGCGACAAGGTGGCGCGATTGGTATTGTATAAAGGTATATCAGCCGAACAGGTTAGTTCCGCTATAGAAATTATTGGTGACTATTTTGACGGTTTCTAAAGATGCCTATCTGCGTTAGGCTCTTTAATTCGGCTCTGACCCCTTAAACTCACCCCTTAAGCTCAATTTCATTCTCAATTAGCGGCATCACTTGAGATAAAGCAGTATCCAACTCTGCGAACGCTACCTGGAGGCCTTGTTGTACGAATCTTACTTGGACACCCACTTTTAATACGAATCTTACTTGCGAATCTTACTTGGACACCCACTTTTAAGACTTGTTCAAATTCCAGGAAAGAATGACACTTAAGTATCTCTGAACATTCTTGAGTTCTTATGCCAAGGCCTCGTAGCCAATTAATCTCGTTGTCTGATACACCTTATTATCACTGCGTTTCACGCTGTGTACGACGAGCGTTCCTGTGTGGCAAAGACGACTATTCAGGTCAGTGTTTTGAACACCGACGCGAATGGTTAGAAGAACAACTTTTACTAGTCGCTAATGTCTTCGCAATTAAGATATGCGCCTACGCGATCATGAGTAACCACTACCACGTAGTTCTTAACGTGAGAACAGATCTTGCACAAAGCTGGACGCCTAAGGAAGTAGCAGAACGTTGGCACAAATTGTTTTGTGGAACAGCAATGTCAACTAAGTTTCTAAAAGGCGTGGAACTTAGCAAAGTAGAGAACCTCGCACTTAAACCACTGATTTTATTATGGCGAGAACGCTTAACCGACATCTTTTGGTTGGTGATTTTAGATAAGGGAGCGCACAAGTGCACGTGACTGTTCTAAAATCATTTTCCAACGCAGGATCAACCTAACTCGCGCCGTGTCATCAGGTGACCAAGCCAAAAGCGTTCACCGCGGGCTCAATTTTTTCGATGCAAAAACGAAGCGATGACCGAGCGAGAGGCGTTCAGACAAGGCGGGTTGCGTTCTGAGATAAGGGAGCGTACATCAAGGTTTACGGGCCAAAACGAAGCGATGACCAAGCGAGTTGCGTTCAGACAAGGCGGAAAGTGATTTTAGATAAGGGAGCGTACTCATGTACGTGACTGTTCTAAAATCATTTTCCAACGCAGGATCAACGTAACTCGCGCCGTGTCATCAGGTGACCAAGCCAAAAGCGTTCAGACAAGGCGGACGATATTCTGAAACAAGGGCGCGTACTCATGTACGTAACCGTTTTCAGAATGTCGTCCAACGCAGGATCAACGTTTTTGGCGAAGCGTCACTACCCGCACTTGGAGTCGCCGCATGAGAGACACGTCATACACCCATCCATCAACACCACAGCCTTAGTAGAACACTTCACACACACAGTAGAGTTCTTAGGAAAAGCCCCTACTTCGACTTCCTTACCATCTGCATGGTCTTGCGCTGCATCAATCTCTTTACGCTTTTTAGCCAAAAACTCTTTCTGATGGTCATCCAGTTTGTCGGATTTGATCATGCCGATCATTTGCATGTGGCGTTCGATGGCGTGGCCGATCTCGGCTACGATTGATGGCATGAATACGCCGCCTGGTTTGAAGTAACCGCCTTTAGGGTCGAATACCGCTTTGAGCTCTTCGACCATAAATGTGGTGTCGCCGCCTTTGCGGAATACCGCTGAGATGAGACGTGTTAGCGCGACCACCCACTGAAAGTTATCCATGTTCTTAGAATTGATGAAGACTTCGAAAGGTCTGCGTGCTTCGTGCTCGGTGCCTTCGTTTAGGATAATGTCGTTGATGGTGATGTACATTGCGTGTTCAGTGACGGGTGTTTTTACTTTGTAAGTTGAGCCTACTAGCATCTCTGGGCGCTTTACTGATTCGTGCATACGCACGACGTCGGCTTTTTTAAGCTGTGCTTCGTTTTCTAATGCTGTTGCAATGCGCGCTTGCTCTTCTGCGGACTTAACCGCGTAGCCTGTGATTTTGCCTTTGATTTGTTTAACCATGATCTTCCTCTACTACCGCTGTGCGGCACTTATTCAGTGGCGCTGGCTGCCTGTTATAACTTGAGCTAGCGCTGTCTTTCGTGTTGTTTTATCGTCTATTAGTTTTATCGTCTATTAGCGGTGTCGTCTATTAAGCCAGTGTTAGAACTTGCCGTAATAGCCTTCTTTAAGCGCGTCGAACAAGTTGGCCGCTGTGTGCGTTTCGCCGTCGTATTCAACTTCTTCGTTGCCTTTAAATTCGACCGTTGAGCCATCGTCCAATGTAAATTGGTAGAGGGTGTTCTCAAGGTCGTCTTCTTTAACCAATACGCCTTGGAAAGCTTCTGGGTTAAAACGGAATGTAGTACAGCCTTTTAAGCCTTTCTCGTAGGCGTACATGTAGATGTCTTTAAAGTCTTCGTACGGGTAGTCTGTTGGTACGTTCGCCGTTTTAGAAATACTTGAATCAACCCACTTTTGCGCAGCGGCTTGTATGTCTACGTGTTGCTTTGGCGTGATAACGTCAGATGTGACAAAATTTGCCGGCAGCTGCTCTTCTGGCTTTTCAGAGAAAGGCATCGCGTTTGCGTTGACTACTTCGCGGTACGCCAATAGCTCATACGAGAACACATCTACTTTTTCTTTAGTCTTACGACCCTCGCGAATAACGTTACGCGAATAGTGGTGCGCAAAGCTTGGCTCAATGCCGTTGCTGGCGTTGTTCGCCATAGACAGTGAGATAGTGCCTGTAGGTGCAATAGAGCTGTGGTGCGTAAAGCGCGCGCCGTGCTTAGAAAGCTCGTCGACTAGCTCGGCATCAATGCCCGCAATCTGTTGCATGTAACGGCTGTACTTAGCGTGCAGTACCGCGCCAGTTACCGTGTCGCCTGCTTTATAACCGTCTTTTTTCATTTCTGGGCGAAGAGTTAGCATTTCGGTCGTAACCTCAAACTCCTCGCTCATGATTGGCGCAGCGCCTTTTTCTTTAGACAGCTCCAGTGCTTGATTCCAGCCCGCCATTGCCATTTCGCGCGCTACGCGTTCGGTAAACTCTACCGATGCATCGTCGCCATACGTCATGCCCAACATTGTTGCGGTTGAACCTAGACCTAAAAAGCCCATGCCATGACGACGCTTGCGCTCGATCTCGGCGCGCTGGCCTTCTAATGGTAGGCCGTTAATTTCGACCACGTTGTCTAACATACGAGTAAAGACCGAAACCACTTCGCCGTATTTTTCCCAATCGAATTCTGCTTCTGAAGAGAACGGATTGTTAACAAACTTAGTTAGGTTAACTGATCCTAAAAGACAACTGCCGTAGGGCGGTAGTGGCTGCTCGCCGCAAGGGTTGGTGGCGCGAATAGTTTCGTCGAACCAGTTGTTATTCTTAGTGTTTACTTCGTCGATCAAGATAAAACCAGGCTCAGCAAAGTCGTACGTAGACGCCATAATGGAGTCCCACAAACGCGACGCAGGAATGGTGTTGTAGATTTTGCAGGCAGTTAGACCTTGATCGTTTTTGATGTAGCCATCTTCCACAGGAAAACGACGCCACAAGATGTCTTTAGACTTATAAACGTCTATGCCATCTGTTTTGGCTTCTTTTGCTGAGATTGGGAATGACAAGTGCCAGTCGCCGTCGGCTTTAACGGCTTCGATAAATTCGGTAGTGATTAACAGCGACAAGTTGAACTGACGTAAACGGCCGTCTTCGCGTTTCGCGCGAATAAATTCTAATACGTCTGGATGGCTAATATCAAACGTGGCCATTTGTGCGCCACGACGTCCGCCAGCCGACGACACTGTAAAACACATCTTGTCGAAGATATCCATAAACGACAATGGTCCAGAGGTGTAAGCACCTGCGCCAGACACATACGCGCCTTTTGGGCGTAGCGTAGAAAATTCGTAACCAATACCGCAGCCCGCTTTTAGGGTCATGCCGGCTTCGTGGTTTTTGTTCAGTATGTCGTGCATGGAATCGGTAATGGTTCCAGACACAGTACAGTTAATGGTCGACGTGGCAGGTTTATACGCTTGCGCGCCTGCATTTGAGATAATACGCCCAGCAGGCAATGCGCCGTGCTCCAAGGCCCATACAAAACGCTTATACCAATGCTCTTGCAGCACTTCAGTTTGCTCTACACCAGACAATGCCGTGGCTACGCGCTCGAACGTATCATTGGTTGCTTCGTCAACGGCCTTGCCGTTTTTGTCTTTAAGTCTGTACTTCTTATCCCAGATGTCTGCTGATGTTGCTTGCAAGTCCATTAGTCGAAGTTTTTTCTCGCCGCCCTTACCAGACTGCACCAATCCATTGCCATTGGTATTGTCTTGGGCGGTGGCAGTTTTGGTAGTTTGGGACTTACTGTTGTTATTAGTCGTGTTATTAGCGGCTTTGGCCATCTCTTCCTTCCTCGGTTATTCGATCGCGTACTATTACGCGTGTTATTACTATTACGCATGTTATTAATAGTGCACTCGTATTTATTTTTATTAGTTATCGGGCAGTCTTAATCTGGGTCTGAGCATGCTAAGCAAAAATCTTCAAACGTTCTGAAGCTTTAATAAACCTGACATGAGCGGCCAACCTTCGCAAGTTGGAGCCCTTTGTATGGCGCTTTGCAGACTAACCTAGACTAAAGAGAAACCCCTCGAGTACATCTAAGTTGGCAAATTAGTGTGTATGTTATTCGGGTCTCGCTAATTCACAAAAAAGTGATTTGCGCACAAACATAACAAGGGGGACTGAACCGTGAGGTTCAATTCAAATCGTTGCAGTTTAGTGGGCAGTGAGCATCAGCGAGAACGTAATTAATTCAGACACTTATCGGCGTTTTATAGAAAAATGCTCAACAAATTAATAGTTGGTGAACACACGCTTAAAGCAGTCAATATTCGAAAAACCACTACATATTGTGGTTTGTTTCGACAGAAACCATAAGATAATGTGTAAGCGTTTTTCACGCAAGTAGTTCTTGCAAGGAAATGCAATTTATTTTCGAGATCGTAAAGAAATCAAAAATTTGCGTTGTCAGTTTCGCACAAATCTTAGTTTGGCCTAAAAAGTGTTAGACTTAAGCCACGTTAAAGTAGCTTTATACGCCGCTTTAAAATTCAATTTTTGACTGAGGGCTAGCAAAGTAACAATGATTAAACCGAGTAGTCACTCTGCCCTCCTGTCATTTTCGCCCATTCGCCATAGAGTGCGCTCTAAGTTGTTGGTGCATATTTGCTTTGTGTCGGCGTCTGCTGGCGTTGCATCAAAAATGCTTTTACTACTGCTTGCCGTCGTCTTAACAGCGGCTTGGTCTGCTACCGCTAACGCCCAAACAGAATTTGGCATTGCCACTAGCGAGGAAAATCTAGAAGCCAAGTATAAGAAAGAATTAGACCATTGGATGCTCGCGGCCTACGAAGGCGACCGTGACGCGCAATTTAAAGTGGGTGTGTTATTCACCAACGACCAGTTCAGCGAGCCAGACTATGAACAAGCCGTGTATTGGTACAAACAAGCCGCTCGCCAAGGACATCCGTTGGCACAATACAATCTTGGCCATCAGTATTTAACCGGACAAGGTGTTAACAAAAACGAAAACGAAGCAGTAAGTTGGTGGTTAAAAGCAGCTAAGCAAGACCATCCCTTAGCGCAGTTTAATATTGGCCGCGCGACCTACCTGGGCATAGGCTTAGAGAAAGACGAAAAAGAAGCCAAACGTTGGTTTGAACGAGCCACCGCTAATGGCGAACCTAAGTCGGCCGCCATATTGGTTGAGCTAGGCTGGGACGAAAACTTAGACAAGTTGCTCGCGCAGGCACGCGAAAAAGCCAATCGAGAAGCCGCACAAGCAGACCTGGCCTCGGCGTTAGCCAGCAACAAGCCAAACCGGGCTGATGAGTCTTCTGACTTTGTTTCGCGGGTTACGCCCGCAGAATCTTTGGCCCAGACCACTACGAGCAATGCTTCTACTAATAATAATGCCGTTAGTAACAATGCCCCTACTCCACAGACTAAATTAGAGTCTAGTTCGGAACCCAAACAACAGATAGCTGTCAGTGAAAACCCTGCGCGCGACCGAGCAAGCGACGTACCCGTAACTGAGCGAGAGATTGTTGCCAAGTTACCAGACGATGTTAAAAACAAAGCCAAAGAAGCATCGAGCGGATCGCGGTTGTCAAAGCTGTCTGACACACCTAAAACCATAGCTAAGTCGCCTAACGACAACCCTGTGGTATCGCGCAACCAGTCAGCGGCATCACAGCCCAAACCTGCCCCATCGCAGGTCCAGCCAACGTCAACATCAAAAGCTGTGGTGCGACAAGAGCAAAGCGAATCCAGTACACCTGCATCAACAACTTCTGAATCTGCCATTGGAACGGAATTTAGTGCGCCTAAGCGGTCTGCGTCTAAACCGCCCGCTACTCGCAGCGTAGCTCTGTACAGCAACCCTGGCGTTCGAAGCGTGTTAATCGCGTTAACCAAGGATGTGCGACAGCTCAATGTTGTTAAACGTGACAACGACTGGACCATCGTTACACACAACAATGGTTTTCCAGTATGGGTACACCAAGACTTTTTAGAGCTCACTGACGACATCGGAACGATTAAAGGCACCAATGTGCGAGCACGATCAGTGCCTATTGTCGCCGACGAAACATTTCTCGACCTATTCAAACTCAACGAAACAGTTTCGGTATTGGGCAACCGTAAAGGATGGTATCGCGTCACCTCACCGCGCCGCTTTAAGGCTTGGGTCAAAACCTCGGAATTATCTGCATTAGAAAGCCGTAACGGTCAGGTAGCCAAAGCGAAGCCTCAGACACAAGTTAAACGTCAGGCAAAAACACCAACAGCGCCACCAAGCCGCAAACCCGCAACAACATCGAGTTCGGTTAGTTCGGGGCCAATCAACCCCTTTACTCCATCACTGCGTGAGAATGCCAACGAACACCATGATTGGTTGTTCTCGCAGCAGCCACTGCATTTCACTATTCAGTTGGCTAGCTTTGATGAGCCCGCTGGCGTAGTCGCATTTTTAGATCGGTTATCCTTTTCTAGCGACCCTCGTTTACATCAATTGGAAGCCATATCAAGAGGCCGGTTTTGGACCTATTTTGTCTATGGGTCTTTCTCAGACAAGGCGACAGCCGAGGCCACTAAAGCCAGCATTAAACAAAACCAAGGCTTAGTGCGGATCTTTGGTAAGCTACAGAAAAGCCGTTGTTTGAGTTGGTATTTAAGTGATGCGCAAACGCCTGAGCTAAGCCAGTACTGTACCAACATCGACTTTCAACCAAAATAGGTCAGCGTCCAGATTGATATCAAGCTGGATACGCAATTCCATACAACTATTTATAGATATGCCTAAAGCCCGCGTTATTTCACCCTTTAGAGGTCAGCACGACCACGACCATTGCCAGGTTAGCGCAATTGAGACGGCCGAAGCTGAGTGCGCGCGCAAAGGATTAAAGCTCACTGAACTGCGCCGCCAAGTATTAGAAATAATATGGTCGTCGCATAATCCTATAGGCGCTTACGACATCCTTCAACAACTGCAGAGCAAAGGTCATAAGCCCGCTCCGCCTACGGCCTATCGTGCATTAGATTTTTTGGTGTCGGCAAAGCTTGTGCATCGGCTGGAGTCAATGAATGCTTTTATCGGCTGCCCTAGCCCCGAGGCCAGTCACCAATGTCAGTTTTACATCTGCCAACACTGCGGCCATACCGCCGAACTGCATAGCGAAGCGGTTGCGCAAGCCATTGAAAGTGGTGCAGAGCAATTAGGCTTTATTCACAACGAGCCTGTGATCGAAGTACACGGCACGTGTAAGGCTTGCTCCAAGAAAGAGCCAAGCTAGGCAAACAAACTAAGCCTAACCTTTGTTGCGCGCTGCTTCATTGAGTGAGCGCAAACGATCCATTTTTTCCTTTATCTTAATTTCCATTCCGCGTTCTACGGGCTGGTACAAGGGCTGTTCCAGCAAGGTCGCTTGGACTGTGTCAGGCACATAAGTCTCGCCTGCCGCGAAGCCGTCGGTCTCGTCATGCGCGTATCGGTAGTCCTTGCCAAATTCCAAATCCTTCATCAGTTGTGTAGGCGCATTGCGGATATGCAACGGCACATCCAACGAACCACTGGACTGAGCCAGCGACATCGCCCGCTTATACGCCGAATAAACCGCATTACTCTTGGCCGCAATACTCAAGTAAACCACAGCTTGCGCCAGAGCCAATTCGCCTTCCGGACTACCCAAACGCTCTTGTACATTCCACGCGTTTAGCGTTAGTTCTAACGCACGAGGGTCGGCATTGCCTATATCTTCAGACGCCATACGCACTAGGCGTCGAGCTATGTACCTAGGATCACAACCACCGTCAAGCATACGGCACAGCCAGTACAACGCGGCGTCGGGGTCTGAGCCTCGCACTGACTTATGCAAGGCCGAAATTTGGTCAAAGAACGCGTCACCGCCTTTATCGAAACGACGAACGCTGCCACCCGCAATCACTTCGGTTAGCAGGTCGCTAGAAATGTGTCGGTCCTCGGCTAAATCACCCGCGATCTCTAATAGCGTAAGTACCCGCCTAGCGTCACCGTCTGCTGCTTTGGCTAGGGCGAGCTTTGCGTCAGTGTCCATAGTGAATGGAACTGAGTTCGCTTTGTCACCGGCCATCAGACCTTGCTCAGACGACAAAGCACGATCAATCAACACGCCTAGGTCTGACTCTTGCAATGACTTTAATACGTACACTCGCAAGCGACTGAGTAAAGCGTTGTTTAATTCGAACGAGGGGTTTTCGGTGGTTGCGCCAACAAATAAAATTGTGCCGTCTTCGATGTGCGGCAGAAATGCATCCTGTTGAGCTTTGTTAAAACGATGCACCTCGTCAACAAATAATACGGTACGTCCAAAGTTAGCGGCTTGGTTGGCGGCCGCGGCCGCAATGGCTTCGCGTATATCCTTAACCCCAGACAAAACGGCCGAGAGCGCCACAAAATTTGCATCGGCGCGCAGAGCAAGCAATCTAGCCAAGGTGGTTTTACCTGTACCAGGAGGCCCCCAGAACACCATAGAGTGCAACTTGCCTTCGCTTAGTGCGCTGTGCAATGGTTTACCGTTGGCCAGCAAATGTTGCTGACCCATCACTTCGTCAAGCGTGGTGGGTCTTAGCCGGTCGGCTAATGGCCTGTATTGGTTTTGGTTCATCTGCACACTTTAATGCCCTATTGCCGTAATTCCCAGATCAGCATTAAGTGTCGCTGATCTTCGACAACCTTCCAGCTGCTTGTCTTTAGTCGAGCGACGTTTCTGCAATAAGTTTAAAGTCATCCGCCGAAACAGCGGCAAACTCTAAGCGCTTACGAGACGTTTCTGTGAAAAGCGGAGCCTCGAAGAGCTGGTCGAATTCAACAACGCATTTAGCACCGTCTAGGTCGCATTGCGTATCAAAGTTACTTAGGGTGATTTGCCTTGGCAGACTATGGGCAAGACGATATTTACGTTGGCTCCGCCAAGTTGCATTGGAAATGTCGCTGCTCGGTGTATAGCCTTGCGCATACGAGTTTAAATAAGTTTCCAAGTCGCCGCTTTCCCACGCTGCGCGCCATGTCTCTAAGGACTGCGCCACCGTTACGCGCAACAATGCTATTCGCTCTTCTTGATCTGCATTACTTAATGATTGCTCTACGCGCTGAACCTGCTCTTGGCTTGACGCTGTCCGTTCTGCAAGTTCCAAGTCCAGCCGCTCTAATTCTGCTTGGCTAGGCTCGACAATTTCTTGTTTTTGATCATACAGCCCTGTTGCCCTAGGACTTGAGTCACTAGTATTTGAGTTATTAGTTTCTGAGATACCCGCTTCTACATCAGAAGGTGCTTGCTCAAGAACGTCTTCTAATTCTTGGGTGGCGCTCTGGTCATCAGCGTATGGCGTGTTTTGTACTGCGCCTAAACAGGGTTCAACAACTGGCTTATCCGAAGAGCTTGACGCTGACTGTGTATCAGGCTCGCTATCAATGCCATCTTGCATGGCCGAGAATTGATAAAACGCCCGCACCGAAAGCCCAACCAATAGAATAATAAGAAATACTCCAATGGGCGTTTTCCAAGAATGAACCTTAACGCTGCTCGGGCGAAACTTAGTACCGCATTCAACGCATCTCAGCTTTTTGCGCTTAGTGGAACCCAGGGTAACATCAGACGATCCTATCATGGTCTCGTCTTTATCGCTGACTCGCGCGCCGGATTTAGCGCGCGCCGCAACCACCATAAACGAGCCGCAATTCGGGCAAGCTTCGGTGTTTCCTGTTCCAATCGTTTGATTCATGTCGCTTAGAGGCCTAAGAGCCCTTATCATTATTGTCACGCACAGCATCTGCAGTGAAGGCGCAAGGTAACATGGATTGTAACGCTCTTTAACAGCAATGTTTTAACCCTAGCTAAAGCATTTACAATGTCTAACAATTTAATAGCCGCGTTCGCAGAATACAGCTTTTAAAACATATATCTTGAGACGATCAATAATAACTAGGCTAGGAACAACCCTAAATACTCTGGATTTTTAAACCGTCAAGGATACTTTGACAACCCTGCACCCCTTTCTTACCCCCCCCTACACAGATAGAACTCTACCGTGTTAAAGGCGTCCATTCAAGTATATACATATGTGAAAGAATAATCGGCAACGGCGTACAAATATTTACTCGTCGGTAACACAACCCTTAGACGCGTCACTAACATTTTTTATGTACTTAAACAAAGTACCTCTGGTCGCTTTTAATGCAGGAGCTTGCCACTTTTCTCGACGAGCGTTGATCACGGCATCATCAATGTCCACAGCAATTATGTTATTAACCGCGTCTAGCGTAATTATATCGCCGTTTTCGACTAGTGCGATAGCGCCGCCTTCTTGTGCTTCGGGCACTACATGACCCACAATAAATCCGTGCGATCCGCCTGAGAAACGGCCATCGGTAATCATCGCAACATGCTCACCAAGACCTGCACCCATAATGGCCGAAGTTGGCTTAAGCATCTCTGGCATGCCAGGCCCTCCTTTGGGGCCTTCGTAACGAATAATAATAACGTCTCCACGCTCGATCTCACCTTGCTCTAATGCTGCAATCATCGCCACCTCGCCATCAAATACCTTAGCGGGGCCAACAAATTTTTCGCCCTCTTTACCCGTTACTTTTGCAACGGAGCCGCCGGGAGCCAAATTACCTTTGAGTATTTGAATATGGCCTGTTCTCTTCATGGGTTGGTCGATAGGTTTAATAACCCCTTGGCCTTCGCTTAGTTCAGCTACATTCTCTAGATTCTCGGCAAGTGTTTTGCCGGTAACCGTCATGCAGTCACCGTCAAGCAGTCCGTTATCAAGCAAGAACTTCATGACCGCCGGTGTGCCACCCACATTATGCAGATCTTGCATAACGTATTGGCCGCTAGGCTTCAGGTCTGCAAGAAACGGTACGCGATCGCTTACCGCTTGGAAATCATCCACGGTTAAATCAATATCTAACGCTCTTGCCATGGCGATAAGATGCAACACGGCGTTGGTAGAACCGCCAAGAGCGGTAATAACCACCATGGCATTTTCGAACGCAGCGCGCGTCATAATATCGCGCGGCTTTAGATCAATTTCTAATAGATGCTTAAGAGCCGCTCCCGCACGCTCACATTCGTCAATCTTTTCTGGGTCAACCGCAGGTGCTGACGCACTATAAGGTAGGCTCATGCCCATGGCTTCGATAGCACTCGCCATTGTGTTGGCGGTGTACATACCACCGCAAGCACCCGCGCCTGGGCAAGATTTTTCGATAATCTGCTGGCGATCATCCTCAGTGATGGTTTCGACAATAAACTGACCATAGGCTTGAAACGCCGAAATAATATCCAGTGTTTCGCCTTTGTGGTGACCCGGTTTAATAGAACCACCGTAGACCATAATAGAGGGGCGGTTTAAACGCGCCATCGCCATTACGCAACCCGGCATGTTTTTGTCGCAGCCAGGAATAGCAATTAGGCCATCGTAAAACTGCGCCGCAACGACTGTTTCGATTGAGTCAGCAATAATGTCGCGCGACTGTAACGAATACGCCATGCCACTGGTGCCATTAGTTGTACCGTCGCTCACGCCAATAGTATTAAAACGCATACCCACCAAACCAGCCTCATGCACCCCTTTCTTAACATGAGCAGCTAAATCGTTTAAGTGCATATTGCAGGTATTGCCTTCCCACCAAACACTCGCAATGCCGACTTGCGCTTTGTTCATGTCTTCACGAGTTAAACCCGTGCCGTACAACATTGCTTGACCCGCACCCTGTGACTTTGGCTGGGTGATTGTAGCACTGTGCTTGTTCAGTTTTTTATTGGTCTCAGACATGATATTAGTATGGTATTGGATATAGAAAATGCTGGAGCTAAGAGCCCGCCATTAGGGCACTCTCTTTAACCAGCGGTTATAGGCTAAACGCGTGATTCTACACGCGCTTAGCCCTGAACACAGCCCCTACTTGAATAACTCATCCAATAGTTTCTTGCCTAATTCCTTTTTCAGAGCATCTTTGTCGAGCGGTTTCGGCTCGGCTGGAATAGCTTCGCCCGTTGCAGGATCAATAGTTGCGGCAATAGCTGGATCAGTTACTTCGCTAGTAGCGCGCGGCTGCATTGGTCGCTCTACTGACTCTTGCACGGGCGACTCAGAAGAATTAGCTGGCTGAGCGCCTGCTGGCAGAACAGCAGTTGACTGCGAACCTTCGTTTCCTGTCATCGACCGCTCTTGAGTTGCTGGTGTCTTTTCTTTATTCGGCTTTAAAAGCTTGTCTAACAAAATTTGCTTTGCTGTTTCCTTAGTCGAAAGATTCTCGCCACCTTCAATTCCATATTTCTCTTGAAGAAAAGCGCCTTTCTTTGTGTCTACGTCACGTTTAAGCAGTGAACGATACAGCGCCTTTGTGTCTACCGAGAACTTCGGTGCAAGCAAAGCGCCGCTAAACCGAATGGGAATAGTAAACCCCTTGAGCTTTTCAATGGCTTCACCTGCCTGACCCGAGGTGTTGTTTACCACCGCAACATTAACAGTGTAATCGATTTGTTCCGCGGCGATATCAATAAGGCCTGCGCCCGTCACTTTAAACAAGGGTGCACTTAAACTGAAATCAGTGTTGGTAATAAGAAAATCTTTTACGTTAAACGTGCCCAAAAGTTCGGCAAAACGTGTTTCATCCGCAGCACTGCTCTTACCTGTGCCTGTTTCGCTACTTGTTTCAGTATCGGCATCAGTCGCTGTGCTAGTTGGTGATGCTGCGGGTTGAGACTCCGACGATGCCAAGGGAGCGCTGCTGTCTTTGCTGCGCAAGGTACTTTGGAGCGTCTTGTACTGGGCATACGTAGTATCGAGCACATTCTTTACGTCTACGCCTTTGAGAGCACCATTTTTGGCGAATAGTTTTATCGTCCCTTCGTTAAACTGCTTACCATCGCGTTCAGTAACTACCAAGTCCATTACCAAAGAACCTAAGCCTGTTAACTGGTCTGTTATTTGAGCTGAGCTCAGTAACTCGCCCAAACTAACAAGGTCGATTTCGTTTTTAATGCGTAACGTCGGCACACCAAACTCTTGTCCATAGGCAATATCACCCGCGAGCTTTCCTTCAAACAGGTTCGCTCTAGGCTTAATAACCACCTTAGCTTTATCTGACTTAACGTCGACTACTACATCGTCAAGCATCATCCCGCCAGAACTTAAGCTCTTAACGCTCAGCTTGGCATCAGCAACAAAACCCTCGAATACTGCCATGGGTAATACCAATACGGTGGCCAAGGATGTTTCTTCGGCCTTTGTTGTTTCGCCACTTTCATCAAGCGGTAAGTAGTCGTCTAAATTGAGAGAGTCGATTTCTAGATCCAGTCTAAATGCTGGATCTGAGAAATTATTAACTTGGCCTGATATGGCCGCAACACTTGAGTCTAGATTAACCACACCATTGCTTACTTTAACGCTGTCGGACGTGCCGGTTAGCTTGGCCTTTATAGCCACTTTTTTGAGCGCCTGCTTACCGGTGGGCTGGTAGTCTATGTCTAGCGCTTTAAGAGTATTGAGTAGCGAATGAGTAGGAACGTTAAGGTTTAAGGTGTATTTAGGATCGCTGATTGCATCACGTACCACTAAATCGCTAACATTTATTGTTGTTCTTGAGGCTGTAAGCCCTAACAGCGCGACCAGATTCTGCATTTGAAGAACCTCAGATTCGAGATCAACGCTTAGGTCAGGTGCATTAAGCTCAATCGGTAACGCGATGCTTGTGCCACTGATATTAATCTTGGTATTTTGAGCGTTTATGCGGGCGAAATCGGCTACGCTTACTTTAGCCGAGGCAATATCGATTTTTTGCTCACTATCATCCAGTGTGCTTTTAAGGTCGCTTACTACGATCGACTTGCCTTCTTGGCCCACAATCACATTACCGTCCGCGGTGAATCTCGTGGGTAATGCACTTGCTGTTGCAGCGCTGGTTGATTGAGTGCTGGGCGCAGATTGAAGCACACCACTGAGCGAGAACGGCGTTAACTCACCTGACAACACACTGCCAATATTGGCATTAAACTCGCTAATCTTGGTTCTGGATTTCGCGCTGCGGTCTTCATAGTCTAGTGTGGCGTTGCGAACATCCACGCCTTTTAAAAACACATCATTAGCGCTAAAGCCCACATTTGAGGGCGACGCTGAGTTAGCCGCTGAGTCTGCACCGCTTGAACCTTTATTAATCGCCGCCACGGCAACCGTTGACTCATCATTAAACGTAAGGCTATTGAGCTGCTCGTTTACGCTAATGTAGTGAATGTAAGCGCCGTCTAACAAAATGGTGTCTAGCTCGATGCGACGATTAAGCAGTGGCATTAACTGCAAACGTATTTGTGCAGAGTCAATGCGCATAAAGTCGCCGCCGATCTCGCGTGGCTGACTGACCTTTACGGCTTCGGTGCGTACACCTAACCATGGAAAAACCGATAATTGCAGATTGCCGTCTAATGCAATCTCGCGCCCAGTAGCCTTGTTGAGTTGCAGCTCAATGTCATCACGATAATCATTGGGGTTGAACCAGCGCGGCAGTAACACAACGGCCAAAGCCAGAACAATACTGAGGGTTAATATAAAACCCAAAATCCATCGTACAAATAACATGCTGACTATCTCTTGGCAGTTTTGCCGGTTAATACAATTACCGCTCCAGCTCACGCTGAGACTGGATGCACTTCTGGGAAGTTAAGCCTTAGTGTACTTAAATTAGATGAACGGCGGATTAATGAACAACAATAATTAACCCAAAACAATACTCAGCCTGGTGCTAAGTGCTAAGTGCTAGGTGCTAGGTGTTAGGTGTTAGGTGCTAGGTGTTAGGTGTTAGGTGTTAGGTGTTAGGTGTTAGGTGTTAGGCGCTATCGTTACAAAGCCTAAGCCCCGCCGATCATTGCTAGATAGGCGTCTTTCATTACTTGTTCATCCGACCCAGGCAAATGGGCGTTTTCGCTGAGGTAGCGCCGCCACAGGCGTGAACGTGGTTCGCCGTGATACAGACCAACAGCGTGACGGGTTAAGTGATTAAGCCGCACTCCACTTGCGCAAGTCTTAGCGGCATATTTTAGATAATTTTCAAATACTTGGTCGCGGGGCACTGGCTCATCACCCACGCCGTATATTCGCCGATCAACGTCGCGCATTATGTAGGGATTTGAATAGGCTTCGCGCCCCATCATTACTCCGTCCACTTGGGCCAAGTGTTCAGCCGATTGCTCAAGTGTGGTAATACCGCCATTGAGCACAATTTTTAACTCAGGGAAGTCTTGTTTCAGCGTGTAAACCAAATCGTAGTCGAGTGGCGGAACATCTCGATTCTCTTTTGGGCTTAAGCCTTTAAGCCATGCTTTACGGGCATGCACAATAAATGTGGTGCACCCTGCGTTAGCGCTCGCGTCTACTAATGCCCAAAGCGCATCGCGAGGCTCTTGTTCGTCTATACCAATACGGCATTTAATAGTGACAGGTATATCCGTTACGGCCGACATTGCTCTTACGTTGTCTGCGACCAAGTCTGGGCTCTGCATCAAACAGGCTCCAAATGCGCCAGACTGTACTCGGTCGCTGGGGCAACCGACATTGATGTTTACTTCGTCGTATTGCCATTCTTGTGCCAACTCTGCACAACGTGCCATAGCGTCGGGTTCGCTGCCACCGAGCTGGAGCGCCAGAGGATGCTCCGCGTGATTAAAGTTCAAGAACCGAGGTACGTCGCCAAATAGCAAAGCGCCTGTTGTTACCATTTCGGTATACAACACAGCTCGTTTAGAAATTAATCTAAACAGAAAGCGCGAGTGCCGATCCGTGCAATCAAGCATCGGGGCAACACAAAAGCGATGATCTAGTGGGCTAGCTTGAACAGGCATCTGAAATCATAGTGACCGAAGTAAAATCGAATAACTGGAAATAAATAACGTACTGATGAACCGATATTAAAACATACACGCGCTATTGTGCGCAGTACTAGAACGACAAAGCCCACCTGATTAGGGTGGGCTTTGCATAGTTTTAAATAGCTATTAGCTAAAGCTTAGCTAGTAGAAAGCGCCTGCCGAATAGCGTCAACACTGTCTTTAGCGTCGCCAAACAACATGCGCGTATTGTCTTTAAAGAACAATGGATTTTCTACGCCCGCGTAACCTGTAGCCATGCTTCGCTTAGAAACAATAACCGTTTTAGCATTCCACACTTCCAATACTGGCATTCCAGCAATTGGGCTGTTTGGATTTTCTAGAGCCGCAGGGTTAACAATGTCGTTAGCGCCTATTACGATAACCACGTCGACCTTGTCTAGCTCGTCGTTGATCTCGTCCATCTCTAGCACTAAGTCGTACGACACGTTAGCTTCAGCCAATAGTACATTCATGTGACCCGGCATACGGCCGGCGACTGGATGAATAGCAAATCGAACATTAACACCGCGATCCAATAACATCTTAGTCAGGTCTGATACTGGGTGTTGAGCATTGGCAACTGCCATACCGTAACCCGGCACAATAACAACTTGATCGGCGTCGGCACACATTTGGGCAACTTCGTCAGATTGAATAGCAATGGCTTCGCCTTGCTCCCCTTCTTCTTCGCCGCCACCAGAAGTGGTACCAAAACCACCCATGATTACGCTTACAAAGTTACGGTTCATCGCACGACACATGATGTAGCTAAGAATTGCGCCAGAACTACCGACTAATGCACCAACGATAATCAACAAGTCGTTAGAGAGCATAAAGCCAGTTGCGGCCGCCGCCCAACCTGAGTAGCTGTTAAGCATAGATATAACAACAGGCATATCTGCTCCGCCAATCGCCATAACCATGTGTACGCCGAACGCAAATGCGAGCAACGTCATGAGCAACAAGGCAACAGTGCCTGCGCCTGTGTCTGCGCCTAAGAACCAGCTGCCTATCAGAATACAAGCAATCAAAATTCCTAAATTTAAGAAGTGACGCGCTGGCAACATTAATGGCTTGCTGCCGATCTTGCCGCTTAACTTACCAAAGGCGACAACCGAACCGGTAAAGGTCACAGCACCAATCAAGACGCCCAGATAGATCTCTACGTTGTGGATGGTTTTTGCCGCGCCGACTAAGGCGCTAGTAGGATCGAAGTAAGTCGCGAAGCCAACCAATACAGCAGCCATACCAACAAAACTGTGCAAGATAGCAACCAGCTCTGGCATTTGCGTCATTTCGACTTTAGCCGCCATGCGCGAACCAATACCACCACCAACAACCATGGCAACAATCAACCAAGCGTAACTATTGACCGCTGGATTAAATATCGTAGCAATGATGGCGATTGCCATACCGATGATGCCGTACATATTGCCACGGCGAGATGTTTCTTGGTTACTAAGACCCGACAAACTGAGAATAAACAGAATGGCCGAAACAATGTATGCCGCACTAATAGTGCCGCCTGAACTAGAAAGTGTTTCTATCGTCATGATCTAAACTCCTAACCTTTGTTAAACATTTTCAACATACGCTGGGTAACCATAAAGCCACCCACAATGTTGATAGACGCGATCAGGACCGCAATAAATGCCAAAATCACAACGGCACCAGACGAAGAGGAAATCTGTAACAGAGCACCCACTACAATAATGCCCGAGATGGCATTGGTCACGCTCATGAGCGGCGTGTGTAGAGCAGGGGTAACACTCCAGATAACTTGATAACCAATAAAACAAGCCAAGACGAACACTGTGAAGTGACTCATAAACTCAGCTGGCGCAACTGAACCGACACCCAACAAGGCTAATACGGCCAAGGCCATTGCGCCTAAGCTCATTTTGGCTTTGGTCGCCGCACTGAGCTCTGGTTTGGGTTCTGGTGCTGGAGCCGCTACTTTAGGCTTAGCAGGAGCCGCCGACAGCTTAGGCGCAGGCGCTGGCCATGTGACCTTACCTTTGTGTGCTACCGTGGCGCCACGGATCACTTCGTCCTTCATATTGATATTGACCTTGCCGTCTTTGTTAGGCGTAAGGTCGGTCAACATGTGACGTAAGTTAGTACTGTATAACTGCGACGCCTGAGTTGCTAAGCGGCTAGGTAAGTCGGTGTAACCAATAATTTTTACGCCTTTGTGCGTAACAATTTTATCGGCTTTAGAAAGCTTACAGTTACCGCCTTGCTCCGCAGCAAGATCCACAATAACGCTACCCGACTTCATGCTCTCTACCATATCTTTGGTAATAAGCTCTGGCGCTGGGCGGCCTGGAATCAGGGCGGTAGTAATAATGATGTCGATCTCTTTGGCTTGTTCACGGAACATGGCCATTTCGGCATCAATAAACTCTTTACTCATGGTTTTAGCGTAACCACCTTCGCCAGAACCGTCTTCTTCGAATTCTAACTCTAGAAATTCCGCACCCAAGCTTTCGACCTGTTCCTTGGCTTCTAGTCTAGTATCGAAGGCTCTTACGATAGCGCCCATGCTCTTGGCGGCGCCAATCGCGGCTAAACCGGCAACACCTGCGCCAATAACCATGACTTTGGCTGGTGGAACTTTACCCGCAGCAGTGACTTGCCCGGTAAAGAATCGGCCGAACTGACCGGCCGCTTCAACAACCGCGCGATAACCACCAATGTTGGCCATTGAACTCAATGCATCCATTTTTTGCGAACGCGATAAACGCGGCACGCTGTCCATGGCAATTACATTTACTTTAGCCTCAGCTAATTGAGCCAGCAGCTTTTCGTTTTGTGCAGGCCAGAAAAAGCTCATCACCGTTTGTCCAGCCGAAAGCTTTTTAGCTTCTGCTGCTGATACACCGCGAACTTTCATGACGATATCTGTTTTCGTCCAGATGTCGTCGCCTTTAATAACCTCTACGCCAGCGGCTTCGTAATCAGCGTCGCTGAATTCGGCGTTTTTACCTGCGCCAGACTCAATGCGTAGAGTGTGGCCGAGCTTTTGGATTTGTGAGGCAGATTCAGGTGTTAGCGCAACACGTCGCTCACCTTTATAGGATTCCTTAGGAACACTGATAATCATTCGCTTTCTCCCTGTTCAAAGCGTTAGTTGATTTCAAGACCGCAGAGTATACGAGGGACACATATGGTGTAACCCCTCAAATTGCGGATGCATACTATAACTGATATTGGCAAAGTGAATAAAGAGTAGTGTTGATTTGCTTTGAAATGGATCAGGAACCGTATTTCTAGCGTATATCGCGGTAAGACGCATTTCAGGCGCTAAAGCTTTTCGGTAGCGTAACGATTTGTTCTTTATAATGAGCACATGAACATTACTTCGCTTTTATCGAGTTTTACCCCATTTGATTTAGTCGTACTCAGCTTAAGTGCAGCTTTACTGGTACTGGCTCACCCGATCAGTAAATGGTTGAATGATGACGATGGTTTAGAGAACCGCGTAGCGATGATGCGCGCGCTTAATCTAATGATCGTGGCCGCGGTAGTTATTAACGTATTGCTCGCGCACCGCTACGATGCCTTATCTAAGATTACGCAATCTTTGATTGTTATCTACTTTGCGATATTTTTGACGCATGTCATCAACTTTTTCATTCGTTTAAAGTTTGGCAAAAAACGAACGACTAACGACAAGACGACAATCTCAGATACGTATTCCAGTCGTGGTTTGAGTCTATTTGTTGCCGCTATCGTAACGATAGTCGCGATTGTAAGCTGTTTGCGCATCTTGGGGCTTAACTCATTATTGGAAGCTGGGGGTGCAATCGGTATTATCGGCTTATTACTCGCCATGACCCAAGCGAGCTGGGCGCCCGATATAGTCAGCGGCCTGATTATTCTTAATAGCCGCTTGTGCGAAGAAGGCGATGTGGTTCAGTTTGATGTGGATGGCAAAACGGTGTTCGCCACTATTTTTAAGACTAAGGTTTTCCACACAGAATGTTTGGATTTGGTTAACAACCATAGGTTGATGTTGCGCAACGCTAGGCTCAGAGATTGCAGTCTACAAAACTTATCGCGCTTTGCGTCTGCCAGGGGGTTGCGCGAATGTCTGACCTTTAATATTGACTACAAGCATTCTCAGGAGGAAGTAAGGTCGATGATTATGCGTGCTTTTGCAGACATCGATCAGTCAGAGAACTCTCGCGAAGAACAGTACGAACCCGAAATTTTTGTGCAAGACACCGGCGATTACGCGGTAACGTGGGCTGTGTTCTATTACACCAAAGATGTAAAACGATTGCCTGCAATACGACAGATTTTTCGTGGGTACGTGCTGGCTGAGGCAAGTCGCTCTGGGATATCACTGGCTACACCTATTTTGCAACAAACCGAGTTTAGCTCAGCGGATCAGAGCATTAAACGATCCGCTATTCAATTTGCGGGTCATCCTACTCAGGAATCTGGAGGTCAAGCTTCGGCTCAGATCCCAGCCCAGCCTAATCAGAGTAGTAACACGTCAGCAATCTCACCCGACGACGAGTCCGCAAACGAAGAGCAGCAGAAAAAGCCCGAAGTGGCATCTGAATAGACACATGCGTGCTGTTATCTAGACGCAACAGGTTTATAATCCGCGCGATTACTTAGCGTTTAGATCAGATTTGCTCTGAGCGTTTGAAACAAATCTAATAGACGTGCTTTACACAGCGCAATACTAATGGCAGCGCATCTGCGCAGGCTAACCCAATGAGCAAAACCAAAGCAGCACCCAATCACTTTATTAAAGCCATCGCCGGCAACGACGTAAGAAACGGACAATACCCCGAGATCTACACGCGTTTTCCACCGGAGCCTAATGGTTATTTACATCTGGGGCACGCTAAATCTATTTGTCTGAATTTTGGCTTGGCTAAGGATCTTGGCGGCCATTGCAACTTACGTTTTGATGACACCAACCCCGAAAAAGAATCGACCGAGTTCATGGAGTCGATTAGAGCTAGTGTTGAGTGGTTAGGTTTTGAATGGGACCGCTTGTGCTACGCCAGTGACTATTACGAGCATTTGTATGGATTTGCTTTAGAGTTAATCGATAAGGGTTTAGCGTATGTCGATGATTTAAACGCAGAGCAAATGCGCGAGTATCGCGGCACATTGACCGAGAAGGGCAAGAACAGCCCCAATCGCGATCGACCTATTGCGCAAAACCGCGACTTATTTGAACGCATGAAAGCCGGCGAATTTAAAGAAGGCGACTATACGCTGCGCGCCAAAATTGATATGGAGTCGCCAAACTTTGTAATGCGCGATCCTATTTTGTACCGAATTCGCTTTGCACATCATTACCGCGCCGGCGACAAGTGGTGTATTTATCCGATGTACGATTTTACACACTGTATATCTGATGCCCTAGAGGGGATTACCCATTCGCTGTGTACGTTGGAATTCCAGGACAACCGCGAGCTGTATAACTGGGTGCTTGCCAACATAACCATCGAACAAACAATTACCGGCGAGAAAGGTAAGACTCTTCCCAGACAAATTGAATTTGGGCGATCGAACCTTGAGTATGCGATGGCGAGTAAGCGCAAGCTTATTCAGTTGGTGAACGAAGGCCACGTATCGGGCTGGAACGACCCACGAATGACTACATTGGTGGGGCTAAAACGACGAGGCTATACACCTAAGTCTATTCGTGACTATTGCGCCGAAATTGGGGTCACCAAAAAAGACAGCACCATTGATATGGCGATTCTGGAAAATGCGATCCGTCACGACTTAGAAGCAACGGCCAAACGCGTATTTGGTGTAACAGATCCGCTAAAGGTGGTTATTACCAATTACCCTGAGGGTCAAACCGAAGGCTTTGAAGTCGCTAACCATCCTAAAGACGAGTCTTTAGGCAAGCGTACGTTGAACTTTGGCAAAGAAGTTTATATTGAGCAGGATGACTTTATGCTCGACCCTCCTGCTGACTATTTTAGGTTGGGCCCAGGGCGCGAAGTACGCCTACGTTATGGCTATGCGATTACCTGTAACGAGTTTGTTACTGACGATGCAGGCAAAGTGGTTGAGCTGCACTGCACCTATGACCCATTATCGGCGCGCGGCAAAACAGCTGACGGCCGTAAGATTAAAGGGATTATTCACTGGGTTAACGCAGATGAGGCAGTAGGCGCAGAAGTGCGCGTTTACGACCGATTATTCACAGATCCGAACCCAGCGGCCGCCGAAGATTTTACCGCATTAATAAACCCAGAGTCGTTGACGGTCTATCCAAACGCCAAGCTAGAGCCGAGCGTGTTGAGTGCAAGCGCGCAAGACCGCTTTCAGTTTGAGCGCGTCGGTTATTTTTGCTTTGATGAAGAAGACAGCGAAATGGAGAGCGGCAAATTGGTGATGAATCGCACGGTTAGCTTACGAGATACCTGGGGCAAGCAAAACCGTTAAATGAATAGGGACTTGCCCCGCCTTCGCCTTAAAACATTTTGCCATTATACGAGTGACTATAGTCATCCTGATTGGAGCATCCGTTGACTGGAATAAGCCTCCACCTCTCTCCAGACTCGCATAATATTTTTGCTAAGAATTTTCCGTATATCAGACTCAGAGTAACCTCGTCGTAACAGTTCTGCTACTACAACAGGGTATCCAGTCACATCAGGCACATCAGTTGTCGTTAATATTACCCCGTCAAAATCTGAGCCAAGTCCAACATGATCGATGCCTGCAACTTTGACAGCGTGATCGATATGATCAACCAAATCCTTCGCACTCCCCAGCTTCATAACTGATTGCCAATGATCCAGAAACGCTGCCGACTCACTACTGAAATCGGCAACACTATTTTCGTTCAAATATTTATCGTAGTTATCCCATAGCTTATCCTCAAACTCTTTATATTCCGTTTTCAAAAAGGATGCCCCAAAGTTTATTTGAACAACACCACCATTTTTTGCCAAGGCTCTGAGCATGTCGTCGGTCATGTTACGCGGGTACTCTGGAGTCAGCTCGCGGCAGGAAGAATGCGACGCAATTATCGGAACACTAACAAGACTTAACACTTGATAGAAAGTCGAGTCAGCGACGTGAGATATATCAATCACTACCCCTTTCCTTTGCATCTCTAGAACAGCAAGGCGACCAAATGGGCTCAATCCGTGCCATTGCGGTGTATTCTCGCCTGATGAGTCGCCTATTTGATTGTGCTTGCTATGAGTAAGTCCAATGTAATTAACTCCTCGATCTGAAAAGTAAGATATATTTGATAAATCTGATCCTATAGCGGCACCGTTCTCTAGGCCAATAGCAAGACCGACTTTTAAATTATTCAGAAGCTGTTTAGCATCGCTCGCTGAGCGTACCAAACTGAACTTGTCTGGAGATTTTTGTATCCAATCTTCGACCATCTGCAAAAGTTGAAGCGCGTGGTCTTTGGCTTTACGATCTGATTGGTATATCTGAGGCACAAATAACGCCATAAAGGCTAGATTTAGTCCTCCTTTACTTGCCCTCTCATAATCAAAGTGACCTCCAGTCGTACGTTTAGATAAATCTAATGGATAATTTAAAAGGCGACTTGGCGTATCAAGGTGTGTATCAATTACTAATGACTCTTGAGTAATTCTTTGCGCATTGATTGTTGTTGATAGGTCATCGTCTGCCACTTTTAGAGAAGAACAACTTAGCAAGCTTAGTGAAAACCCGATCGTAATAATTTTCCTCATCGTTGCCTTCCTACACCTTTTCATAATTGCGGACTCCCATATCGAGCATCGAGTGACCGAAACGAGAGATGCGTTCAACCGGTCGATGCAAACACATGACTAAAACCGTTGAGCAGATGTCTCGTAGTGTCGTGTTTTACGAGGTCGCTAGCTAATTATTGAGAGCCTTCAGCCGATGGAGAGCCTTCAGCCGATTGAGAGCCTTCAGCTGATGGAGAGCCGTCCACTGAATCGACTTCCTCAACTGAATCAGTGCTCTGCGAATCAAGATCGTAGGTTTTAGAACCTTCGTCTGTATCAATGGTTATTTGACCATTAATTTCAGCGTCTAATTGCTCGAACACATCGACCAAACTTTGCATCAACTCTTTGCCAAAATCAGGATTTTCCTGTGCTTGGGTTTCCAGGTTTTGTGCAAATTGCTCAAGTTGCGCAATAAGTTGGCTGCCGCTGTCAGTGAGTTCGCGTACGACAGGCGACAGCTCGTCGCCCATTTGGCTGATCGCTGCAGCCATTTCACCTTCAGATGCTTTCAGCTCTTGTAGGGCTTGATTGATGTCTACCTCTACACTGCTTACGGCTTCCTTTGCTGCCAGCGCTGCAGACGAAAGCTGTTGCTGTACTTGTTCTTTGTCACTCTGAAACTGCTCGCCTTGTATATAACCCGTAAAAGATTCGAATAAGTCAGACAAGGTACCTGAGCCTATTTGAATTGCGTCGCCAACCATCCATGCGCCCAACTCAAACATTGAATTTAGGCCCTGCAGTTCTTGCCCTTCTTGTAATGCAACAGGGTCGGTTGTTGTTCGGTTATAAATTTCGACAGGAGTGCCCTCTTCCATAGTATTGACGACTACCACCGACTTAGAATGAAATAAAGCGACCTGTTCTGGTATAAGCGCAAGCTCAACCTTGGTGCTATTCAGACCTTCTTCTATGGAACTTACTTCGCCCACTTGTTGTCCCTCGTACATGACGGCTTCGCCGACTTCGATGCCTTTAGGCGAGGCAAACTCGGTGGTTACCGTAAACCCTTTGTCGCCGCATGCCGTTAATACAATCGCCGCACTTGCTAATAGCAGGCCATGCAGAACGCCTCGCATAACGGAGTTGTGTCTTAGTCGTTTAGTCATCAATGGAACCTCTCATCATGTTATTAAATGTGGTGTTACGTTACGAGTATGCTTGTTTCAGATAAGGTAGGCGTAGGATTTGGTTCTCAAACTCAACCTTAAAATCTGACTCTCTACTCGCGGTGCTCTGAGCCATCATTTTGCTCAGTGCCGGTGCCTAGTGCCTAGTTAAGTATGTTACCGCGTAAAGACCGCAACAACCTTCTAGCTTAAGGCTAATAGCGCCTAAAACGTGAAGAGTTAACGATTTTTATCAGATTAAAGACGCTCTAGAGAGAATTTGGAGCGTCTACATAAGGGTTTCGATTACCCTGTATCCGCTCAATGGCGTCGTTGCGAGCACGCTCTTCTGCGCTAGGCGGGTCGGCTCTATGCCACTCTTTTAGTAATCGTTGTTGCTTGGAAAATATTTCTAGTTTGGCTTGAGGGTAACGATCGACCATATAGAACATGGTACGGGCTATGTCACCTCTAATATCCGGGCGAGGCTCTACGGCACGTTGTCGTTTACTGACTTCGAAATCGCAATCCGCTCCAAATTCTCGGACTTCTCCGGCGATATTTGCAAAGCGAAAGCTCAATCTCGCTGTATTCACATCGGACCGACTTGGATACAGGTTATGCAGGTCGGATTCAATTTGATTGAATAGGGCATTTGAGCGGCATTGGTCGCGAGTTCCACAGCCTATTGAGTTGGTAGCCCAACCCATCGGAAACACGTGTTCAATGTTCACACCTCTGGCAGGCATAGCATTAAAACGTTGTCCGCAATAAAGGGTCGTAAAAGAACCACGATATAGTTGCCGCCAAAACACTTTGCGCGCATCCGCATAATTTTTAATTTTGCTAGTGGACATTGACTGTTCTGCATCTGAATCGCGCTCAGCACTCTTATTGGCATTCTTATCGGCGTTCTGGTTTGAGCTGTTTTTAGAACTATTATCGTTTAACCCATAATCACTGTAGTACACGAGCAAAACCGCAACAGTGAGTGTTACGATTGCGCGCCCGGCAATAACCAGGGCTCGTCGGGCTGAATGCTTAAAACTCATCAGTTAATCAGACTTGTAGAGATTGTGGCCTAAATAAAGTGCCGCGATTTCTTTAGCGTAACGTTCCATCACTTGTGGACGCTTTACCTTTAAGGTGGGCGTCATGAGCCCAGACTCAACAGTCCACTCTTCGGATGTTGCATAAAGCTTACGAATGCGAGCATAGCCAGGAAACTGCCCCATTTGCAGCTTAACTCTGGCAAGCAGCGCTGTTACAACGTCTGGACGAGTAATGTCTTGGTCGATCCAACCTTGCTCAGAGCACATTTGTTTCCACAGCTCTGGTTCTACAACCACGATAGCCGCTAGGTATGAACGGCCTTCGCCCAATACAACAACCTGCTCGAATAGTGGATCGTTTGCGATCGCTGCCTCGATATCGCTTGGCGGTACTTTTTCGCCATTAGCCAGTAACAAAATATCTTTAATTCGGCCAACGATTCTGACAAAACCTTGGTCATCAATCGATGCGACATCTCCAGTTTTTAACCAACGCCCATCGCTGTCTTCAATAATCGCTTTTTTAGTGTCTTTCTCGTTTCGCCAGTAACCCGCCATAACATTATCGCCTCGAATCAAGAGCTCATCATTGTCACCGAGCTTAAGTGTCACACCGTGCAGTGGTAAGCCAATTGAATCCGGCCTGTTGTCATTTACCGTATTAACACTGGCAATGGGGCTAGATTCAGTTAGGCCATAGCCCTGTAAAAGCTCTAGTCCCAACGAGATGAACGTTTTAGAGACATTCGCGCTTAGCGCAGCTCCGCCAACGACGACATAACGCATTCGTCCGCCCAACTTTTCGCGAACTGCCTTACCGACTAAGCGATCTAACAACGGATGGAGAAGCAAGCTAGGGCTCCATGACGAGATACCTTGTGAGTATTCAAAGCGCCGCCAACCTATTTTAATAGCCGCCTTAAACAACGCCCGTTTAATCGCCGACATCTGCGGAAGGCCACCATAGATTTGATTATGAATCCGCTCAAAAATCCTTGGTACAGAAACCACTACAGTCGGCCGTATTGCCACCAAGTCCTGCGCCAATTGCGGAATAGAGCGGTTAAATGCGACCGAAGCGCCACACATCATAGGGCAGTAATACCCAACAGTTCGTTCAAGTGCGTGTGACATGGGTAAAAAAGACAAAAACTGATCTTGCGGCGTTACCGCTACGCTATGCATCCCATTGCTGGCATTTGAGAGAAAATTATTATGCGTCAACATAACGCCTTTGGGTCGCCCGGTGGTGCCCGATGTATACACAATCGATGCGAGATCGTTGCGATCCGTTACACCACGCTCTAAGTGCTCGCCATACTCTGGGAGCCAATCACTGAGCAATGTCACATCCTTAGCTTTAGCCGCTTCGTCTTTAGCGCCAGGGGCTATTTGCATTACCACAGCGTGCTTAACGCAGGAAACATCTTCTTTGCTATCTAAGACCGACAACCACGTTGCTCGGTTTGTAAAGAACACCATTTTAGAGCCCGAATGGGAAATCACATACGCAATATTATCGGGTCAGTCTGCTGTGTACAGAGGCACGACAACAAGCCCTAGGCGCAAGGCTGCTTGATCAAAGAGCACCCATTCAATACTGTTTTTATAGCAAATTGCTACGCGGTCGCCCTTTACCAGTCCGCAGTCTCTAAACGCAACCTGCCATCGTTCAACCTGGCTTGCGACTTCGGCCCAGTTTAACGTTACCCACTGCTCGGCTTGCGCATCAAATTGCGAATACGCCATGCCTTCAGGCGTTCGTCGCACCCGTTCACGAAAAAGCTCATCTAAGGTGTGTGCTGTGCCTAGATCAATAGTATCTAGACCAACATTGGCCTGTTGCGCGTCTTCTGGGTAGCGTGTTGCGATCTTGTTGGTGTTTTCCATAGCTATTCTGCACTTGGGAGTACTCTTTTGTGCTTTTGATGACTCGTTTTCGAGGTTTCCAGCTTCATTAGCTGAAGAGGCTGACCTTTTGAATTAACTGACAACTTAACAAATATGTTCAGCTTTGAGACCAGTATTGATCCGCTCGAGTTTATCGCAGTTATAACTGCCATTCACGCGTTTTAGGTGGATATGGGCCCATCGACTTTTGAGGAATCGCCAAACTGTGCTAAATTACGCGACCCTTCAGAGTTTGAAGGCGTTTTAGCGGCAACCTTAAGAATTTTAAATGGTCTTAAAGGAGCCTAGAAAAGTCCGATTAGGGCGTATCTTTTTGGTAATACGCACTTATGTTTAACACCTTTTTTTGTTTGGGACTTTATGTTTCGAACTATAGCCACCTCTTTATTGCGTGGCTGTTACAGCTTAAATCCGCTTAAAGGCTTGGCCTTTTGATGGTTCCGTATTAAGCGCTGAGCGCTATCTCCACCCGCCTAAACTAGTTTAGGCACAACAATGAGTAGATTTTCATGAGACTAATTTTATTAGGCGGCCCAGGTGCCGGCAAAGGTACGCAAGCGACATTTTTAACTGAAGAGTTTTCGATACCCCAGATTTCCACAGGCGATATGTTGCGCGCTGCTGTTGAAGCCGGTTCTAAATTTGGTGTGCAAGCTAAAGCCATTATGGATGCGGGCAAACTAGTATCTGATGACATTATGATTGGCCTTATCAAGGAGCGTCTACAAGAAGATGATTGTGCCAAAGGTTACCTACTAGATGGTTTTCCACGCACCATCCCACAGGCCGACGCAATGCGCTCAAACGACATTTCAATTGATTATGTTGTGGAGATTAGCGTTGACGATGAAGAAATCATTAAACGTATGAGCGGACGCCGTGCACACTTAGCCTCTGGACGTACGTACCACGTTATATACAACCCCCCGCTAGAAGAAGGGATCGACGACGTCTCAGGTGAGCCATTGGTGCAGCGCGACGATGACCAAGAAGATACAGTCAAAAAGCGTTTGGAGGTCTACCATGAGCAAACTGAGCCCTTAGTCAGCTACTATCAAGACTACGCCAACAGTGAATCTGATGATGCCCCAAAATACGTAGAGATCAACGGTATTGGCGATGTCGAAGCGATTAGAGATACGATATTTGCTGCGCTTAAGTAAGCCGCTTCAATAGCTGCAATAAAAAAGCCCGCATTGCGGGCTTTTTTATTGCTTGAAAACACGAGCCTAAGAATGATTGGCCTGCAAGTAACGGATGATGTCATCCGACTCGTACAACCATTTAGCATTGCTACCCTCACCAATACGTAAGCAAGGGACCTGAGTCTTGCCACCACCTTCGCGCAAAGTCATTGCATGTTCGCGTTCAGAGGTGCTGCGCGTTTCTAGCTCAATACCCCGTTGACACATAAACATCATCACCTTCTGGCAAAAATAACAAAACGCGCTGTAATACAACACGGGATTTATGTTCGCTGAATCTGTTGTATTGGAATTTGACATTTAGGGCTATCTCACTATTTTTAGTGCGTCGCGTAGCGACTGTAATACGCTCTCCTTTGCAACACAAAGTACAAAGAGAGCGTTTACAATTATTGCTTATTCAGTCGGTACGGCTGGCTTTGGTGCATCTTTTACTTCGATAAGCTCAACTTCGAATATTAGCGCTTGATTCGGGCCAATTGATTCAGGAGCTCGATCGCCATAAGCCATGTCTGCTGGTATGTGTAGACGAATCTTGCCGCCTTCTTTCATCAATTGTAAGCCTTCGCTAAAACCTGGAATAACCGCTCCGGCTGAAAAAGTAGCTGGCTCACCTCGGTCGTATGAACTGTCGAACGTCGAACCGTCTATCATTTTGCCAGTGTAGTGAACTTTAACCATACTATTATTAGTTGTTGCAGCACCTTTACCTTCGCGAAGTATTTCGTATTGAAGGCCACTTTCAGTCGTCTTAACGCCTGCTTTTTTGGCGTTCTCAACCATGTAGGCATCGCTCATAGCTTTGTTGGTAGAAGCCATTACTTCGTACGCAGCGATCTGCTTGTCTTGATATTTTTGTTGAGCCGCTTGCTGCTGCTCAAGAGAAATCTTAGATTCTTTGCCACTGGTAATATCAGTGATTGCCGCCAATACAGCCGCTAGTTCAATGTCTTTAGCTAACCCGCTATTGACCAACTCCTGGCCAATTTGTACGCCATAAGTGTAACCGAGCTGTGCTTTGTCGGTAGTCATATCAAGGTCTTCTGCCTGAGTAAAAGAGGCTGATCCAAGTAGCACCACTGCAATCAGCGCAAGTGTTCGTAAGGAAAGTGTCATAAAATTCTCCAGTAATATTTAAGGTGGTAAAGCATAAAGAGGGTTAAGTTTAATCAGGCGAAGGTTAACCAAGCCTTAATCAAATCTATGTGTTTGCTAACTAATCTTTGTGTTTACTAAACTACTCTATGTATTTAATAAAAAGATCACATAAAGATTATTCAGCGTTTGGTGTTGCCGCCATTAGTTCACGGTTCTCAACTTCTTGAGTAAAGCTAGTAATAAAGTCATCAAGCGTCATCGTTGTTTGGTTCTGACTACCAAAACGTCGAACCGCCAGAGTTTTTTCTTCGGCCTCGCGCATACCAATAGCGAGAATAGCTGGGATCTTTTGTAAACTATGTTCTCGAACCTTGTAACCAATTTTTTCGTTACGTAGATCTACTTCGGCTCGAATACCATGCGCTCTTAGCGCCGCACATACTTCTTCAGCGTAATCATTCGCATCAGTCACAATGGTAGCGATCATTACTTGTTGTGGTGCTAACCATGCAGGCATAGCCCCAGCATGTTGCTCAATGAGTATCCCTAAGAATCGTTCAATCGAACCCAAAATGGCTCTATGCAGCATTACCGGGGCTTTCTTAGAACCGTCTTCGGCCACATATTCAGCACCGAGCCTTCCTGGAGTCGAGAAATCGACCTGCATGGTGCCACACTGCCAAAGACGACCAATACAGTCTTTTAGAGAAAACTCAATCTTGGGTCCGTAGAACGCACCTTCTCCAGGCTGCAGATCCCAGTCTAGGCCATTATCGTTTAATGCCTTCTCTAATGCTTTTTCGGAGCGATCCCATACCTCGTCATCACCTACTCGTAACTCAGGACGGGTCGACAACTTATAAACAATTTCAGTAAACCCAAAATCTTTATAAACCGCATGCAGAAAATCAATAAACTCAGTAACTTCTGACTGAATTTGCTCTTCGGTACAAAATACATGTGCATCGTCTTGCACAAAGCTTCGTACACGCATAATTCCGTGGAGTGCACCCGACATCTCATTGCGATGGCAAGAACCGAATTCGGCGAGTTTGAGTGGTAGATCTCGATAACTTTTTAAGCCTTGGTTGTACACCTGAACATGACAAGGGCAGTTCATTGGCTTAATAGCATAACGGCGGTCATCGGTTTCGAGCGTAAACATGTCATCGCTGAATTTTTCAGCGTGACCAGATCTTTCCCATAATGAGAAATCGACCAGAATCGGCGTCTTTATTTCTTTATAACCACGCTCGTACTGACGATCGGCCATGTATTGCTGAACAACTTGATACAGCGCCCAACCTTTTGGGTGCCAGAACACGCTACCCGGTGCTTCATCTTGAATATGAAACAGGTCCAATGTTTTACCCAGTTTTCGATGGTCGCGCTTTTCGGCCTCTTCCATACGTTTTAGGTACGCTTTGAGTTGCTTTTTATCAGACCAAGCCGTTCCGTAAATACGTTGTAGTTGCGCATTATTGGAATCACCGCGCCAATACGCACCTGCTAGCTTAGTGAGCTTAAAACCATCTCGCAATATGCCCGTAGAAGGCAAGTGTGGCCCAACACATAAATCCAGAAACTCGCCCTGCCGGTAAATAGAAAGCTCTTCGGTTTCGGGTAGGTCGGTAATAATTTCGGCTTTGTACTCTTCGCCTATCGACTTAAAATAATCAATCGCTTGTTGGCGGTCCCAAATTTCGCGCTCGATAGTTTCGTTGCGCCTTACAATGTCTCGCATACGAGTTTCGATAGTCACAAGATCGTCGGGCGTAAAAGCCTCTTCGCGAGCAAAGTCGTAATAGAACCCGTCTTCGATAGCCGGGCCAATGGTAACCTGCGTTTCTGGAAACAGTTCTTTTACCGCTTCGGCCATAATATGTGCCGCGTCGTGGCGAAGAACCTCGAGCCCTTCATCGGTGTCACGTGTCACTATCTCAACCTGAGCATCTGCGGCGATCTCTCGCGTTAGGTCCCATAACGCGCCATTCACTTTGACCGCGACCGCATTGCGGCGCAAACCGCTGCTTATGTCGTTGGCGATCGCCATACCTGTAGTCGGCGCTGCGAATTCACGCACCGCACCATCGGGGAAACTGATTTTAATATCCATTGCGAACTTTATAGTTATACGTTTACGTTAAGGAATAGGTTTGAGTTGGAGTTTAGCTTTATTCAGTCATTATTATTGAACATGACAATCGTGACCGCAAAAACTCAGCATTCCAATACAGGAGGCGGATTGTAGCGAATGCGGTGCAAAGTCTAAACCATTGCGTGACCAAAGGTGTCTTATTTACGACGGCAAGCCACAAAGTCAGGTTCAAGTTGGAAAATTTCGTATAATTGAACAATAATTTCTCCTAATTCAGCTCAATATGCGCGCTATTACCTTACGAAAACCCGACGACTGGCATTTACATTTTCGCGATGGTCAGATGCTGAATGAAACAGTGCCCGCTACTGCTCGCTGTTTTGCACGCGCCATTGTTATGCCTAACTTGGTTCCGCCAGTGGTAAACGCGGAACAAGCCCTACGCTACAAGCAGCGGATTATGGATGCTAGACCTGCTGGGTCTGATTTTATGCCTCTGATGACACTGTATTTGACGGATCAAACGAGTGTAGCCGATATACGAGCGGCCGTTGAATCTGGTGTAAGTGCAGTCAAATTGTACCCCGCTGGCGCAACAACTAATTCTGATGCGGCCGTAACTGGTTTAACACCCCTCTATCCGGTATTTGAGGAAATGGCTGAATTAGGAATGCCGCTTTTGATCCACGGCGAAGTGACTGACCTGCAAACGGATATCTTTGACCGAGAAAAGCAATTTATTGATGAACACCTTGCACCCTTAACTCAAGCTGTCTCTGGCTTGAAAATAGTGTTCGAACACATTACGACAGCCGATGCTGCCGATTTTGTATTGAGCTGTAGCGAGCGCGTTGGCGCAACCATAACGCCACAGCATTTGATGTTGGATCGCAACGATTTATTGGTTGGCGGTATACGACCACACAACTATTGTTTGCCTATACTCAAACGCAATACTCACAAGTTGAGATTACAAGAAGTCATTAAGAGTGGTTCGTCAAAATTCTTTTTAGGCACAGATTCTGCGCCTCATACGCGATCGGCTAAGGAATCACCCTGTGGTTGTGCTGGGTGTTATAGCGCCTGGAGTGCAATAGAACTGTACGCGCAAATCTTTGATGACCTTGGCGCACTCGACAAATTGGAAGCTTTTGCTAGCGAACATGGCCCACGCTTTTATGGCTTAGATATGAACTCGCAGCGTATCACTTTAATTGAGCAAGACTGGGTTATTCCAGAACACATTAAGCTTTGGGACGGCGAGACAATTGTGCCGTTCTATGCGGGTCAAACGTGCCGATGGAAGCTCCAATAATCAAAGCCATGGAGGGCCTTTATCACCATTAGCATGGTTACACTAAAAGCCCTTCAAGTAGCTAAAACAATAAAGCATATTCAGAATCAAACTAATTCAATAGGCGTATCGCCATGACTGAAATTTTTACAATTGCAAACTTAGTAGACTTAGCCCTTTTAGTCGTGCTGCAGGCCGTGCTCGGCTTTGACAATCTTTTATACATTTCATTAGAAAGCCAACGAGCACCAAAAGAACATCAAGCTAGAGTGCGCTTCTGGGGCATTATTATCGCCGTTGCTCTACGTATAATCTTGCTATTCCTTCTGTTGAACATGATCAAGGCGTTCCAGAATGAGATTTTGTCTATTCAGTGGGCAGGCATTGTTAGCGCCACGTTTAACTTACACGCCATCATTGTGCTGTTTGGAGGCATATTTATTCTCTATACGGCGATGAAAGAAATTTTGCACATGATGACGTTAGAAGAAATGAACGGTGAGGAACGAAAAGCCAAACCTGTATGGTTTGTTGTAATGTGGATAGTAACCATGAACGTGGTGTTCTCGTTTGATTCTATTTTAAGCGCGATGGCGATCACTAAGGTGTTTGCCATAATGGCTACCGCTATTCTAATCGGCGGCTTATTGATGGTGGTGCTCGCTGACACGGTATCTGAGTTCCTGCAGAAAAACCGTATGTACGAAGTACTTGGCTTGTTTATACTATTTCTAGTAGGGGTGATGCTGATCTCAGAGGGAGGGCACTTATCACACATGAAGTTATTCGGTAACGATGTTGTGCAAATGAGCAAAACAACGTTCTACTTTGTGCTGTTTATTTTGGTCATAAGCGATATTGTACAGTCGCGTTATCAGCGCAAACTGACTGCAATGAAGGCAGCAAGCGCTAAAAAGCAAAATCGTTAACCTTACTGTAGAGGATACGAAATGAGGGATTGGTCAGAATGGGGGGCATGCATTACTGACCATTGTGAAAAACTATGAATAGAAAATTGGCGCTTAGGAACCCGAAACCTTTTTTCAACTGAAACGCACAATAATAATTAATCTAATCAGACAACAATGAACGAAAAAAATAGCGTCTTAGTTATAAGTGAGGACAATGTCCTCTTCGAAAATATTAGAGCAAACAATCCTTTGGATTGCGCAGTAGATCACTTAAAGCTGAGTGATAAAAGCTCTGGTGAGCTTACTGACGTGCAAGTAACCCAAACTCATTTGGGTTCATCTCAACTTGCTATTCTCATATTGGATTTGGCGACTATTGCGCGCGCCAATCAACACAATACGATTAAGCAGTTTAAAGCGGAGTGGCCGCGTGCTTCACTGATAGTCACTGGCGATACCGATGATATTAATCAAGCATTAGACCCTAGCGTACAACCACTTATTTATCGCGCGTTTAAAACGCCCGTAAGCGTAAAGCAATTGGCACTTTCGTTAGAACCTGCGCTCGGTTTTTTTCAGAACCATAGTGGAGTGGTTTCTGAACGTACTTGGGCATCTACAGCGTCTGCACAGAAGTCAGACTCAAACCGTTCGGTCGTTCTAATTGGCTTTAGTATCGCTGCGTTATGTGTGGCGGGCTGGTACTTTTTATCTAACGGTACGCCTGAGGCAACTCTAGGCAGAGACAATATTGTAGAAACTCAAGAGAGCAATAACAATGTAGATAGTGAAACATCAATTGCCGACTCTGAAAATGGCGTGGGTAGTCTTAGTATTGACCCTCTTAAAGCTACAACTGGTAATGATATTAATTTGACCGTTGATCTAGGCGAAATTGCCCTAAAAGAAGGCCGTTTGATATCACCCGTGAAAGATAACGCAGCGTACTACTTCAACCTTGCGCTCAACGAAGACCCCTACAATAATCGCGCCTATTCAGGAAGCAAGCAGTTGGCCGATAAACTGTTGCAGAATTACCCGAAAATGATCTCGGATGGAAACTATTTAGACGCTTACGCTCATCTCGACGCTTTCCAGAAAATCGCTCCATTAGATCGCAGCTTAGAAAGCCATTTCGATCGAGCGGGTAAGCAAGTAACTGAGCATTTTCAATCATTACGCGATTCAAGCAACACAAAGGCGTTAGCGAGCGCGCGTACTCAATACGAATCTTTAGCGGGTCGCTTAGACAATGACCCTTCGATGCAATCGACTCTAGAAAACGAGTCTAAGAGTAGCGCTCAAATCGAAGAAGCTCTAAGCAAGGGCAATCTATTTCCTCCTGCAAAAGGAAATGCCTATTCTCTATTACTCGAAGCTATCGGTAATAAAACCATCAGTCGGTCGACACATGAAAGTTTGTTAGAGCGGCTTGAAACAATTTTCGTCAAAAGTGCTCAAGCCGTGTCGCCGCTAAATATCCATCACGGGCGTTAGATCGAGGCATTGAAAGCTGGGTTGAAGTTAGCTTTCGAATCGATACTGAAGGTCACCCTGTGCAGCTTAAGGTGACCAATAGTAAGCCAGCAAAGGTATTTGATTCGGCAGCCTTGAACGCAATTCAAGGCTGGAAGTTTCTGCCTGCAATGGATATGCAAACCGGTAGCGCAGTAGAGACTTTGGATAAGTCTACCCGCATGCACTTTAAGATAGAGGGGTAATAGGCCTTAGCATTGCGTCTGGATATTAACGAACTTACTTGAGTAATCGATGCTCGAAGATGAGTAATTAATCCTTAGAATGATCTTAAGACGGTGTTTGCTACTCTAATTACCCTTGATCCGCGCGATAATTGATTGCGTTGATGGATCGAATGCTGATTGATCGCCATCGACTTCTAAAGACGAAGCCACATCATTCGCTAATCGCTTGCCCAACTCAACGCCCATTTGGTCGAACGAGTTAATATTGACCAGTTGCCCAAAGCAGTAGGTCCTATGCTCGTAGAAAGCGAGCAGTGCCCCTAGGGAAAATGGCGATAATTGCTCAAGTAGAAAGGTGGTCGAAGGCCGATTTCCCGAAAAAGTCTTGGCTTTTAAAACCAAGTCATTTCCCTCTGTCTCCGGCTCAACCGCTCTGATGTCATCAGCGTCTTGCCCAACTAGCAGTGCCGCTGTTTGAGCTATTCCGTTTGCGAGCAAGGTTGAATGATGATCAGTAAGCTTGTGGTCTGGTTTAACAATGAGAATGAATTCAGACGGAATGAGTGACGTTCCTTGATGTAACATTTGAAACACTGAGTGTTGCACATCCGTCCCTACCCCACCCCAAACTACAGGCGAGGTTAATTGGTCTACCGGTTCACCGTTCCTTTGTCTGTCTTTGCCGTTGCTTTCTGTTTCCAATTGCTGCAAATAAGGCACAAGTGATCTTAAACGGTGATCGTAAGCGAAAATTGCTCGGCTCTTAGCTCCAGAATAATTACAATAGTAATGATCCAAGCACGCACTTAGAAACGGTATATTGTTTTCTGGATTTGTCTCTGCAAAGTGCTTATCTATGGAAGCTGCACCCTGTAAAAACTCATCAAACCGTTGTTCGCCCATCATAAGAGCCGCGGTAATCGATACCGACGACCACACTGAGTAACGTCCGCCGACCCAGGTTGGAAAAGAAACTACATGATCTACGTTCACTCCAAATTGGTGCGCCGCCTCAGGATTTGCTGTAACTGCGTATAGCCTAGACATAGGATTCGCTGCACCTAGTCCCTGCATCCATTGCAGCACCGACGTTACGTTCTTTAGAGTTTCAGCAGTAGTAAACGTTTTGGATATACCGAATACTAAGGTTGATTGAGCCTTACAAATAGCAAGGACCTCAAGCAATTGATGGGCATCGATATTACTAACAAAGTGTACTCGCAGAGAGCTGTTTAACGGTTTTAAAGCTTCATAAACCAACTGAGTGCCCAAAGAAGATCCGCCTATACCTATGTGAATTAAATCGGTAATTGGGTGGTCGCTACGGCTGATACGATTGTTAATCTGGATGATCTGAGCCTTGAAAGCTGCGCGGGAATCTACCGCCTGCTTGGCAACCTTAGGATCGAGTTTTTCACCAAAAGCAGCTTCGTCTTGTCTGAGCAAAGTGTGTAATACAGGTCTATTTTCAGTCGCATTAATTGGAAAACCATTAAGAAATTGCGATCGGTTTGAGCCAAAATCGATGTCTTTAGCGATTTGTGTATATGCCTGTACAAGGGTGGAATCTATATGCGTTTTACTTAGGTCCAGACTAAATGCACCAAGGTCAAACGTATACCTATTAACTCGGTCTGAGTCAGAATCGAATTTCTTGATTAAACCCGTTGAAGCGTTCTTTTCCGCTAGTTGCTTTAGGCTATTATGAGCGCTAAGAGAATATGCTGATGGTTTAGACATTTTTACCGTCTCCTTATGATTTTGACTGAGTTGCACGCCTATCCAATGTTTTAGACCTTAGCTTTTGCGGTATACATTGTCTGAGCCGTATCTAACATTCTATTAGAAAAGCCCCACTCGTTGTCGTACCAAGCTAGCACCTTGATCATTTGGCCTACCTTGCGAGTCTGTAAACCATCGACCACGCACGAACGCGGATCATGGTTGTAGTCAATAGACACCAAGGGGTCGAAACTCAGGTCAAAGACGGATTCTCGTCCCATTTTGTATTTCTCGAATAGCGAATTAAGTTCATCAACCTCTATGTTTTGTGTGGGTACAAAACAAAGGTCTAGTAATGACACATTAATGGTCGGAACCCGAACCGCGACAGCGTCTAGTTTTCCATCAAGGCTCGGTATTACTTTGCCAATAGCCTTCGCAGAGCCGGTGCTCGTCGGAATTAACGACGTTGCGGCAGCTCTACCCCTGCGTTTGTCCTTGTGCGCTGTGTCCAGTAAACGCTGTGTATTGGTATAAGCGTGTACAGTATTCACCAGACCATATTCAATACCAACGGATTGTTCGATTGCGTAGGCAATATGCGCTAGACAATTGGTCGAACACGAGGCATTTGAGATTATAGAATCAGATGCATCTATCGATTGCTCATTAACCCCATATACAATTGTCTTGATATCGCCCTTTCCTGGCGCCGAAATGAGCACTTGCTTAGCACCTGCTGCTACGTGCTTATTTGCGCCTTCAACCGTACGAAAGAAACCAGTACATTCCATCACAACATCTACCTTAAGCTTTGCCCAGGGTAGATTTTCTGGCTCTCGTTCGTTAAATGCAGCAACAACATCATCGTTTATATGCAGAGCATCGTCTTTTATTCTTACATCAGCATTAAATCGTCCGTGCGTACTGTCGTATTTTAGAAGATGCACACTGGTATCAAGTGGGGCAAGGTCATTAATAGCGACTACCCTAAACTGATCACCTAAATCGTATTCATATATCGCTCTAACGATATTTCTACCGATTCTGCCAAACCCGTTAATTGCTATATTTATCATATTTTTGTTTATGTTCTTTTAGACCTGAATGTGTGTCTTAGTATCGGTAGAAAACAATATTCTAAGAGACCTTGTTTATCAAATACATCTTAGTTTTGCTGCTATGGATGGTATGGCTTCTTTAAATGCTTTCGCCGTTTTGGATAGGTTTGACCTTCCGGATTTTAGTAACTGCTTACACGCTATAAAAATACAAAACTGAACCAAAAAAAACGGCGTAACTAAGTTACGCCGCCTTTGGTCTCAGACCATACCTTACTATTCTAGCGAGGAAATGCCCAGCTGGGAAAATACTCTATAGAATAAGCCTGAACGTCTAAGACTTTTTCATCGATATAGTTGAATCAAAAACCTTCGCATCACGAATGCCGTCTACGGCTTCCATAATGGCTCTTGTTTTTGCTTCTGGATCAACTTTAACCACTACACCCGACTCAGGGCTCTCAGCTCGTAAACGCACTATTGTTGGTTTAACAGCGCGCGGATCTACCAAACGATTTTGAATTTTAATTTCACTCAAATCGGTTACCTCTACCACAATTGGTCTAGGCGAATCTGGGTCCGGCGGCGTGTCCACGGCAGGCGGCTTATTCAAAGGAATCGCTGACTCCTTCACAAAGCTCGCCGTTACAATAAAGAAAATAAGCATGATGAAAACAACGTCCAACATCGGGGTGATGTCGATATCGGTTTCTTCTTCATTCTGGGCTTTACCTAATCGTCTCATTCGGTCATTCCTCTAATACTTTTATATTAATAAGCTCGTTCAAACTAGTACAAGGACTAGTGATGACCAACTTCGTCATTTTGATCCGCGACTAAACCAAGAACGTGTTCTTCGAGAGTCTCTTCAATCACTTTAGCTTTCGACGATGTCAACCAATGTAAGAACACTGATGGAATCGCAACGACTAAGCCGAGTACGGTTGTAACCAAGGCTTGTGATATACCACCCGCCATAGTTTGTGGGTCACCCGCTCCATAAAGCGTAATCGCTTGGAAGGTTTGAATCATGCCCGTTACGGTTCCGAGTAGACCAAGTAATGGCGCTACCACAGCGATGATCTTAATGATCATGATCCACTTGGTAATTCCAGGCGATTCCTTGAGCAAAACTTCACCCAATTTCAGTTCCATAGACTCAGCATCGGACTTAGGATTATCTTGATAGACACTTAAAATACGACCTAGTGGGTTAGCAATAGAAGGTCGTTTTAGATCCTTAGCTTGTTTATCAACCGCAGACTTAATGCCACTTAACGCAATGAACCTAATAGCCGCAATTATTAAGGCAATTAGACCTAAGAATAGAATTACGTAACCAACAATCCCACCTTCTTGAACTTTCTCAAAGATGCTCGGCTGTTTAACCAATGCGCGCAAAATACCATTTCCAACACCACCAGACGGGTCAAGCTTAAATGGAACCACACCACTGGTCGCACTTTGTAAATCTTTTGACATGGAAACAAAATCGCCACCCATACTACGGTCAAGCGCAACTAATCCAACGTCTTCGTTAAAAATCGCAATTTGATCGTCGAAAACGGCATTAAATACACCAACTCGCGTAACACGCTGGTCAGTAGCTTCATAAACTGGGTACTCAGTACCTTCTTCATCTGTCTCGGTGCCTACCTTAACGTTTACTGGAACTGTGATGGTCTTGATCTTGCCTTGTTCAGTCATTTCATTTTGAAATTCAACCCAAAGGTCTTCAATCTCATCCATGCTGACTAGCTCAGTCAAGCTGGCCATCTTGCCTACCATTATCTGAAGCTTTTCAGAACGACCGCGATACTCTGCACTAATCAATGACGTTTTATAGTCTTCTTGCGCTTCGGAGGCATTCTGCTGAATCACACCAAACAATTGCTGCAAGTCACCGAGCTCTTTAGCTAACTCACCCTGCAATTCCTCAATGGTAATCTTGTTAACGGCATATTCGGCGTCTAGTTGGTCGCTAATACGTTCTTGACGAGCGCGTTCGTTGGTCATTGCGTTCAAACGACCTTGTTGGCGACCTTGCTCAGCCTTAAACTTTTGCTCACGAGCTGCATTAGCGCGTCCATCAGCCGACGATGCTCGGCTTACCGCCGACAAAATTTCGTTGATATTGAGTCCACGTGCAGCCGTTTGCTTTTCGGCTGGGGCCGCTGCCTCAGCTTGAGCATTGACTACGCTTACGTTAAAAGACGCAAATAGAGCAATTAAAGCGATCAGGCCCATTCGAGCCATAATTTTATTATTTATTAAGCCTCGCATTAGTTAGCCTCCGGAGCCGCTATCGGCAATTCCAGCAGTGATTCGGATGGCTCTTTACCTTGTACAACTCGAATCGCGTGATTAACCCCATCTGCATAAGAAGAATCTAACTCTTGCCATGCCGACGATGCTCTGTCCCAATGACCCGTTTTCGCACCATCAAGAGTTTGATAATACAAACCAGTCCGACCAATCTGCAAAACATTTACTGACAAACTTTCGCCTTCGACAGTAATGCTGTCTGTATAAGCGTTTAGCGTCTTTCCGTATCCCGCCTCAAACGAATAGGCTTGCAGTACTTGTCTAAAACGTTCAGCCGCCGAAATATTAGCATTGGTTAAATAGCCTCTAATACGATCGACTCGATCTTGTCGTACTTGTTTCTGGAACGGTAGATCAGCTTTTACAAAGGCATCTAAACCCTCAATCATGCGCATCATTAGCGGAACAATTTGGCGTTCAATTAATGACGCATCTTCAATAGAGCGCTCGAGCTTTGCCATTGCGTCTGTTTGAGCCGTTATGGTTCTGCGCATTCTGTCATTGTAAGATTTCAAGCTATCAACCAACTTCGACTGCTGTTGGTAACGGCTAATCACTTTTTCAGTTGCTTCAGAAACTTGGTTAATGCGAGCTTGAGAAGCAGCAGCTGCTTTAGCTCGACTTAAACCCGAGTTAACTATGTCGTCTGTCGGGTCCGCTAGCGAAACCGTAGCAAACCCGAGTCCTGCAACGCAGGCAATTACTGAAAGTCTTATATTCATTTTTGGTAGTCCGTAAGAACTCATATTAATCCTCTAATCCAGCCATGGATTCGTGGCTCTGTTGTAAATAAAACACTCGGAATGGTAAGTAAAACGGATTTCACTATCCAGACACCGGCTCTACGTCAGTGTTAATTACAATTTCTTTTCTGAGTTCGGCAAGTCGCATAACTTCATTATCGACGTACTTAGCCCACTTTCCTGCAATATCCGAAACCTTGTCATGTTGCGTTGCAGACTGAAAAGTCTTTTTGGCCGCTTCATAATTTTTTTGCTCAAACTGGACAGACCCGAGACTAACTTTTGTGTTGCCAATACCGTCTCCCAATTTGCCCTTACTCAACGCACTCTTAAAAGCAGACTCTGCTTCTTTCCAACGATTAAGCGCCAAATACGATTGCCCTAATTGGTCATAGAGTTTGCCATCAGTTGACATTTTCGCTGCTTGCGCAAGTGGAACCAACGCGTCTTCGTACTCGCGAGCAGCATATAACGCTTGCGCAAAAGTTCGATAGTTCTTTAGGTTCTTCTTTACAATGCCCGAATCAAAGCCTTTTTTCATAACTTCGCTCGCTTTATACGGGTTGTCCTCAGACAGCTTTAGGGAAGCAAGTGTTACCAGCTCTGACTCGCTCGTCAGAAGTCCTTGGTCATACATAGCTTGGTACAAAGCAGTCATTTTCGTTTGTTGCTCTAATTCGTTATAGACACCCGCCAAGGTAATTAGATACGTCTTTTTCGGATAATGCTGAACCAATTGTTTAAGAACCGGTACCATCTTGTCGAATTGGTCCTTTTGACGATAAATATTGCTCAATAAGTTTAACCAACCTTCTTTAGGGATGGCTCCAACCTCGACATACTTATTGATACCTTGTTGAACATTTGGCAGCGCATCATCGTAACGCTTAAGCATGTACTGAGCTTGACCAATCAGCATATAGCCATCTGCGCTAGGAGATTCTTGTGTGTTAAACCACTGTCTTGCGTAATTTAATGCCTCAGAGTAGTTTTCTAACGAAAAATAGACCTGAGCAATTGTGTAAAGATTTGCATTGTAGTTGCCAACAGGAACGCCTTCGCGAACGGTTGTAATCGCCTTGAACTCACGCAACGCTCCCTGCAGGTCATCACGAGAAAAAGCGATATTACCTCTGAATACGTAGACATAATATTTTTCAATATTGTTGAGTTCTTGGTCCGCTTCTACCTTTCTGAGTAGATTGCTTACTTCTGTATAGTTTTCTACTTCAAAAGCCTCATTAATCGCTTCAAACGACTTCATGTGCTTTTGGCGAATAGAGAGGACGCGAGTACCTCTTTTGGGTGGCGCAGCCTCTTCTTCTTGCGCTTGCGCGACAGAATCGTTACTCAAGATAGGCGTAAAAGGAACCGCTGCAACAACACCAATAGCGATTACTGAAACTAATGAATATCGTCGAACGATAGCCATATAGTTCTCTTGCTTGGTTTTTTCAGATACTAATTTCATAATAGATAACCTCTAAAACTGACTGGTTAAACTTGCTGTATTTGTGTGAGCGGGAGTCGTACTGCCGCTTTTAACAGGTCGATATTATTCGACTAACAGCCATCTTCCATTTCAAACACAACACGAATCGGCACGTTAAACACATCAACTGGTTTTCCGCCAACTTGCCGCGGTTTGTACTTGTATTTGAGTGACGCCTTCTTAGCCGCAGATTCAAACATAGACGATGTACTTGACGTAACAACTGGGTCGACTACTCCACCATCAGCTGTCACAGTAAACTCTAATTCAACTGAACCGCACAAGCCGCGTTCTGCCGCTCGTCGTGGATAGATCGGTGGGGGGCGAAAAATTGGCAAAAACTCACCATCAGCTGAGTTAAAGCCTGACAATTCACGGTTAATGCCGATTTGAACCGCACCCATCGAAAGATCCGCGTCGATATCGAGATTATCCGGGATGATCTCAGTTTCAGGAACATCTGGAGCCTCTTGAATATCGTCGGGACGATCAGGCTTCGGTGCAATCGTGCGTACTTCGTCGTTTTCTGGTGCTTGATTGAAACTAGGGAGAATAGAATCGCTACTCTCGCCCAGCTCAGGCTCATCCATCTTAATCAGTCCGTACATCCCCAGGATTAACCCTAGGGTAATCAAAATAGCGAGAGCAAAAGATTGAATATTTCTAGCCATTTGCCTTACTCCGATTTAGTAGCGATAGAAGGAATTTCAATTCCAGCATCTTTAAGGGCGTCAATAACTTTAATGACCGCCTCAGCTGTTGATTCGACATCTGCCTGAACCACAACTTCACCCTCTGGATTTTCTGCTCTTAGGCGTCCAATCGTTGCTTTAATAGCGCGCGGGTCAATGTTGTTTTTATCAAGCCAGATCTCGTCGTTTGCATCAATCGCCAATAAGATAGTCGCTTTTGGCTTTTTGATTGAAGTAACGGCTTCTGGTTTCTCAACATTTACGCCACTCTCCTTAATAAAGCTTGCGGTTACGATGAAGAAAATAAGCATGATGAAAACCACGTCCAGCATGGGCGTGATATCGATCTTTGCGTCTTCCTCTTGCTTTTTACGAATTCGTCTCATTGATGTGTCTCGTTAGTTAATGCTAAGAGCGTGGCTCACATGTTGCGTTTTTGAACGCTGTGAGTGCCATACCTCTTTTAATGATCCAGCGTTAGGTTTTCGCTTAATGATTCTCGCTCTTGTTCAGCGCGTCTCAACAACCAAAAACTTAAGAACAAGCCGGAAAGAGCTGCAACCATGCCCGCCATAGTAGGTACCGTCGCTCGTGATACGCCACCGGCCATAGCACGCGCGTTCGAAGATCCACTAATAGCCATTACTTGGAACACTTCGATCATTCCCGTCACCGTACCCAACAATCCAAACAACGGAGCTAAGGCTACGCAAGCTTGAATCATAGATAGGTTTTCCTTTGCCTTAGAGGCAACGGACGAAATGAGCTGTTCACGTACTTGATGCGCTGCCCAAGAGTTACGTTCTGAGCGAGCTTCCCACTCGTGAATCGCTGCTTTAACAGCGTCTTTGTGAGGACCACGAAAATAGAAAATACGCTCCAAAATCATATACCACATCACTAATAAGAGTGCGGCAATAAGATACAGAACTGGACCGCCAAGCTCCATAAAATCTCGGATGTGCTCAGGAATCGCTACAATAAAATCTGGCATATAAACCTCTGTCGGTATTAACCTGGCCGCGGCAAAATTTTTACTGCGGCCAAGCTATATCGTGATTACTTCTCTAGTTTACGAGCAACCATACCGGCCGCTTGTTCTTCTAGAATTTCCTCAACACGCTTTGCCTTACTGGCCGCTGCTGTATGGAGAAGTACGATCGGAATCGCAACCACAAGACCACATACTGTGGTTACAAGTGCAGTTGAAATACCACCAGCCATCAACTTAGGATCGCCAGCACCAAACAATGTGATCGATTGGAACGTCTCGATCATACCGAGTACCGTACCTAATAGACCCGCCAATGGTGCAACAACCGAAACGATCTTAATAAACATCAACCATGATGTTAATTTTGGCGTTTCTTTCATAATCGCTTCAGACAAACGTAACTCCATTGCTTCTGTATCCGATTTCGGGTTATCAGTAACGGCTTTCAGAACGCGTCCTAATGGATTGTTCGAGCTAGGTGAGTCTGGGTTCTTGGCTTGCTTCTGAACTGCTGAAGCAACACCAAAGAGTGTAAAGATTTTATAGAACGCGATTAGCGCTGCGATAAAACCAACACTTAAAATGATGTAACCAACCGTACCACCCTGGTTAACACGCTCCATAAGACTCGGTGACTCAACCAAAGAACCTAACAAAGTTCCTTTAGTAGGGTCAATCGAGAACTCAACCACTTCACCAGCGCTTGCGCCATAAAGACTAGCCGCTTGACCTGATGCAGCACCTGAGGGTTGGCGCGGAAGCTCAGCAACCGAACCAGCTCCGTAACTTAAGTACGTTCCGTCTCCGATTAGGTTAAAACTACCAACACGCACAACCGATTGCTCCTCTTTACCACCAGACGCTGTAGCGACCGGAGTTGAGAATCGTGCAACCTTGCCTTGCTCTACCATTTCGGCGAATACCGCTTGCCATACACTTTCGATCTCAGCAGCCGTTACTAACTCGTTACTCTGGTTAGATACTTTTGCAGAAATCTCGTCGAAAGAGTCTGTGCGAGTGGGGAATTGCGCAGAAATTACTGACGTTGAAAAGCCTGCTTCGGCTTCGCCTAATACTTGCTGTACAGCTCCAAAAAGCTCTTTAAGATCGCCTAAAGCTTTTTCACGGTTGTTACGTAAAGCATTTAGAGCTTCGTCGTTAACCGCAAATTGGTCTTCAGTTGAGTTAGCTTGTGCTTCTAACTGAGCGCGTTGTGCGCGCAACTGCTCAACAATCGCTTGTTTGCCGGCACCTGCAGATGCGAAACGTTTTTCCATTTCGATTGCAGCTTCTGATTTTTCGAAGTTACCACTGCGCACTTGGTCATATAATTGATCAACCGTTTGCGCTTGAATTGGCATCACCGCTAGTGCAGCTAAAAATGCTGCTGTCGTGAATAAACCCTTCATACTATGTTCCCTCCGGCGCAGAAACTGGCAAGCTCAATAACTCTGGAGCTACCGTTTTGCTTGCAACTTTAATGGCTGTACGGATGTCGCGATGCGAATCAATGTCAACCCACTGTCCAGACGCTTTATCCCACATAAACGATCGCTTGCGATCATCTGTTTGGGCGTACAACGACAAGCGACCAATACGCAAAATATCAAGAACAGTATCTTCGCCATCAACAGGAATCGAACCACGGTAAGCTTCGAACGTATTACCATATTCGATCTCAGACGTGTAGATGTCCATAATATTGCGGAAGCGATCTGAAGTACGCGCTTCTGGATTACTCATAAGAGCCTTAAGTCGGCCAATGCTGTCCATTCGATCTTCTTGATGAAACGGCAAATCAGCTTGAACAAATTTATCCAAAGCTGAAAGCATAGTGCTCAACAAAGGAGCAACCTGCTCTTCGAGGCCTTTTGAGTCTTCGATAGACTTAAGAATTTCTGCTCGCGCAACGCCTTGAGCTCTCAACTGTGCATTGAGCTGGTCGTTATAGACCTTAAGGCCCTCTACCAACTTGAGTTCACGTGCGAAAACCTGATCTACAGATTGTCCGCTCGCTGACTGCGCCGAGACGATTGTAGAGACCAGGCCAATGGCAACAACTGCCACAGCTCGACTCGTCCAATTCAACAAAGTTTTTTTCATTTTCAAAATAACCTCTTGTAATGAAACCTAGTTTGCTAGATTCAGTAAATACCGATCAAAACACTATTAGGGATCTAGTAGCACTTTTCTCGATTCGTTAAAAATCGACCCACGTTTTAAAAAGCTTGCTGTTAAGTGCCTGCGTTTAACTGCGCGCCTGCAACTAACCACCTACTTCTAAAAACGACCTAGAGCTAAGGCATAACATTCAGCCACTAAAACTAAGCCAGATCTTCTTTAATTCAATAAGCGTCTAAAACAATAAACGCATTCTGCCAAGTCGCCTGCAATCACATTGAACTTCGATGCGATTGCCAGCAACACAAAAGTAAGCATCAACAGAAAGAAGAAAACTGGTGCCTAGAAAGCACCGATGAAAGGAAGGATAACTACCCACTAAGATTATGGCTCAAATATCGCTACTCACCGAATCCTGACAAAGGATAAAGCGGGCCGCTAAAGAGCTATAACCTCTACCTAACCACAACGTCGCAACTACATTGCTACAACACTGGCGCTGGATATTCGTAAGCGTCTATGCACAAACCGTAAAGAATAAAAACTCAAAACAGACTGTACAACTTATCAACGACGTAAGATTCATTTGAATCTTGCGCCGCCTCCCATGGTTGGCCTTCTTACTTAATCCGTAACAAATCTTGGAGCAAAACCATACACTCTGAACTCGTCGAGACTCGAGAAGAGACCATTTTTCTTTTTACTGCAGGCTCTGTCTTGTGCAGAACTTGAGCATCAAAGTCTATACTGGAATGAGGTGATAAGCCAAGCCCTATCTTCGTACAGAGCGCTATTAACTTTCGGAATAGCAAACTAGTGGCAATTTAGTGGCATCTTTTTTAACAATTACTAAACAAATTGTCAGCCAATTTAAACCGACTCTTGGCCTGAAAAACCGCGCTAACTGCAGCTGAAAACTGTCTAGCAAAAAGGTAAAACCAAATCTAAATCAAAGACTTAACCGCACCCAATATTTATAAATCCTATCAGGCTTAAGGACTTGATGGGCAAGAGTGACGATGCTGTCATGTTCGTTAAGACTATGCAGATAGCTAGTTTCGATATTAACGAATATTTTCGTTCGTAAACTTGTTCGCAGTCGTCAGTCGGCGGGCGTGATTAAGTATTGCGTGCTAACACGCAAAGAAATGCTGCGCTAACGGGGGTGTTAGCGCAGAAGTCAACCGTGAGCTTAGGCGTTTTTTGCTTTGGGTGTCGGCGACCTAAGTGGAAAAATGATCGGCCGCTGCGCGCAAGCGTAGCAAGCTTTCGCTCTTGCCAAGCACTTCGAGCGTCTGGTCTATTGATGGCGAATTTGCATCGCCCGTCACTGCAATTCGAATGGGTTGCGCCAACTTGGCAAAACCTAACTCGCGCTCTTTAACCAACGTCTGCAACTCAGACTGAATTGATTCAGCCTGCCAATCAGTAACTGAATCCAAACGTTCGACAAGCGCCTGTAACAATTCACCCGTACCCTCTTTAATCCATTTTTTAACCGCTGGTTCGGCGTAGTTTTCGACACCCTTAAAGAAAAACGTGCTCTGTTTTACAAGTTCTAGCAAGGTATGGCACCGGTCGCGCATTAAGCCCAATACTGCCAGCGCATTGCTATAGCCCTTAAGAGTAATGCCCGCCGACTGAAAATACCAATCCGCTTTATCCGCCAACTCATCCAACGGCATAGCTTTAATTTTTTCATGGTTCACCCACAAAAGCTTTTCGACATTAAACGCTGACGGAGCCTTGCTTACGTCTTCAATCTTAAACAGGGTCATGAGCTCGTCCATGCTGAACAGCTCTTGATCACCGTGTGACCAGCCTAACCGCACTAAATAATTGAGCAACGCCTCGGGCAATATACCGTCATCGCGATACTGCATAACGCTAACAGCCCCGTGACGTTTTGAAAGACGTGCGCCATCTTCGCCTAAAATCATAGGCACGTGCGCGTACGCAGGTACATCAGCCTTCAACGCTCTAAGAATATTGATTTGGCGCGGCGTGTTGTTTACATGGTCGTCGCCACGAATCACATGAGTAATGCCCATGTCCCAATCATCTACAACAACGGTCAAGTTGTAAGTTGGAACGCCGTCAGGACGCGCGATGATCAAGTCATCTAGCTCTTGATTAGAAACCACGATATTGCCCTTTACTTGGTCCTCAATAACGACCTCGCCCAAAAGAGGGTTCTTAAAACGCACTACCGTTTGCTCGCTTGGCTCAAGATTAAGGTCACGGCAACGGCCGTCATACTTAGGCTTTTGCCCAGCTGCTCTTTGCTCTTCACGCATCATGTCTAGCCTTTCTCTAGAACATTCACAATGGTATGCATGGTCGGTTGCAAGCAACTGCTGGGTCACTTCTCTGTAACGATCGAATCGTTGGGTCTGATAAAAAGGCCCTTCGTCGTAATCAAGTCCGAGCCATTCCATACCATCAAGAATCGCTTGAACAGCCTCAGGCGTAGAACGCTCTAAATCTGTGTCTTCAATCCGAAGCACAAACTTACCTTCACTCTGGCGAGCATGCAGCCACGAATAGAGCGCCGTGCGGGCGCCGCCTAAATGCAAGTAACCTGTAGGGCTTGGGGGGAAGCGAGTAACAATCATGGTTTTCCAGTCGTTGTTTAAATTTGTGTTTGTGGTGTTAGCTTGTCTGCGAGTTGTATCGCTATTCGCTGGCTATTTCGAACAACGCGATCCAAAAACATCGCAGAGATAGTTAAATCTCGCGAGTCTTCATAAACTCAACTTTTGGCCAGCGGTCCATAGTTAACTGCAGGTTAACCATATTAGGCGCAATATACGTTATGTGTTCTGCACCATCGAGCGCAACATTTGCTTCGTTCTTCCTCAAAAAGTCTTGCTCGGTTTTTGCGTCTGGAAAACGCAACCAACGCGCCGTTGCCACTTGCACTGGCTCGAACAGGCTTTCGACGTTATATTCGTTTTTAAGACGATGAGCCACTACATCAAACTGCAATACACCGACCGCACCCAAGATCAAATCATTATTGATCATTGGACGAAACACCTGAGTTGCTCCTTCTTCACTTAACTGGATCAAACCCTTTTGTAATGCTTTAGCACGCAGCGGATCTTTGAGCTGCACACGTCTAAAGAGCTCAGGCGCAAAGTTAGGGATACCCGTAAACTTTAGCTCTTCGCCTTCGGTGAACGTATCACCGATTTGAATAGTTCCGTGATTATGAAAACCCAGAATGTCGCCCGCATAAGCGCTATCGGCTTGGTCTCGCTTAGCCGCCATGAACGAGCTGGCATTATTAATAACCACATCGCGCTTAATTCTTACATGCCGCAGCTTTTTACCTTTTTCGAATCGACCCGAGGTCACTCTTAAAAACGCAATGCGGTCGTGATGAGAAGGATCCATGTTGGCTTGAATCTTAAACACAAATCCTGTGAACACTTCTTCGCTTGACTCTACTTTTCGAGTCTCGGCCTCGCGACCCTGTGGTGGTGGCGCATGCTTGGCAAAATTTGCCATTAACTCATCTACGCCCAAATTAGAAATAGCCGAACCGAAAAACACCGGCGTAAGCACACCGCTACGATAAAGCTCTAAATCAAAGGCATTACTCGCAGCCTCAAGCAGTTCTAGCTCATCGCGAAGCTCAGTAATTTTTCCACCTAACGCTTGCTCAGCTTCGGCTGAATTAATACCTTTTACAAACACATCTTCGGTTTTTGAGTTGCCTGGACGACCTGAAAACAAATGTAACGTGTCATCGTATAAACGATAAACGCCGCGAAATTGCTTACCGCCACCAATAGGCCATGTCATAGGTGCGCACAATATGTCGAGCACTGACTCTACTTCGTCCATGATTTCGATTGGGTCGCGCCCCTCACGATCCATCTTATTAACGAATGTCATGATGGGCGTGGTCCGCAAGCGGCACACGTCCATCAGCTTAATCGTACGTTCTTCTACACCCTTAGCTATGTCGATCACCATTAACGCAGAATCAACGGCCGTTAAGGTTCTATACGTGTCTTCTGAGAAGTCAGCGTGGCCTGGGGTGTCGAGCAAGTTGATCATCTTACCGTCGTACTCGAATTGCATCACAGATGATGTAACCGAGATACCGCGTTGCTTTTCGAGTTCCATCCAGTCGGAGGTTGCGTGACGGCCTGATTTTCGAGACTTAACATTTCCCGCCATTTGAATCGCACCACCAGACAGCAGAAGCCGCTCGGTAAGCGTTGTCTTACCGGCATCGGGGTGCGAAATAATGGCGAAGGTGCGCCTTTTGGCGACCTCAGATTGCAGACTCATAATTAGTTGGACGCCTTAAGGTTACGTCTTGCGGGTTAAATTTAGGGAATCAGAAACGGGGGGGAGTATAACGAAAGTTAGTTTTCTTATTAAGCAAACTAGGCGCATTAAACATGCATTAAAATTCTGGAAAACAGATTATGGTTTTAAAGACATGCGATCGCCCTTAACAATCAACGTTACCCGATCAGTCAATATTTGTTCGATTTTTATACCTGTAGCAAGAAAGTCTCCCTCACGCACCAACTTGTCATTAATGATTGCAAAACGTTGCTCGGGGTTCTCGGAGTAGCTCAACACACTGAGCGATGCTGTCGCGGCACTTTCTTGAACGGAAACCACTTTAGCACCAGCAACGGTAGAAGTGTCTGCAGACGTCAGAGTCATTACAATAAATGCCGCCAGCAATGACACGGCGAACAAACCCACAATAGTCAAACCTATCCACTTGAATGGACTAGGCTCTTCGATAGCAGGCATGTCACTTAGCGTGGGTATATCGCTGAGCTTACGCTCGCGCTCGGATTTTTTAAGTGCTTCGAGAATCGTTGACATAATAATTGTGTAAGGTTGATGTGGCCGAACGGATAAATAAGACTTCTGAAACTTATTGATACTTTTGAAACTGACGGAAACTAGAGTATAGGCTCTTATCAGATTGAAGAGAATCGATTGACCAGAGTAGGCGTGACACCATTACTCAATACTTCGTTGATCAGTAACTTAGTTTGCGTGCCCAGTTCACCATCGGCGGTCAGACCGTATCGACTTTGCAAAGCGACCAACTTCTGCGCTGTATCGGTGTCAAACCGATCTGAATTTGGCTGCTCTAGTGTTGGCAAACCTAAACGCTGCAAAGTAAGCTCTAAGCGCTGCTTAGCCTGCAAGACTTTCGCGCCACTAGCGCCTAACCCCCAAACGCTATCATCAAATCCATTATAGCGCCAAAGAGCCACTGCACTACCAGTCCATACCGACTCGAATGTGGCACGATCCACCAGTATTTCTCGTTCACCGATTAATAAATTGACATTCTGGCCCACTACCGACTGAACAATGGCTCGGTGCAAAGTCTCATCGGCCGACAAAACGACAATACTCGGTCGGTTAAACACAACCAGCTCTGACCAATTGCTAACGTCTAAACAAGCGAGGCCTGAATCATTAAGCAAACGACAGTATGGATCCAATGTAGGCTCTTCAAAAGATACGCTCCACAGACCCGCTAGACGTTGGAATGCGCGACTTCTGGTAGTCATATTGGCGCTAGTCGCCAGTATATCCATGAGCTGCTGCGGAGCATCTGGTTTATCTTGGTTGCTTTGGTCGCCACTGGCCAATAGCTCCGATGACTGTATGGATACCTCTTTAGGAACGTCTTGCAAAAGCGCCACGTCTGGTATGTCGGGAGAGTCGTCTAAATAAACTGATGACGACATAACCTTGCCCGTTACGGGAGCCGATAACTGGCTTGAAATCGAGTCAGACGGCGAGTCCGATGTCTGGTCACCGACGATAGCAACGCCAGATTCCGTTGTGTTGAATGTGACCGCATTGGATTCTGGAATCACTGAAACGTCGTCGCTACCTTCCAACGATTCATCTAGCGCCTCGGTTCCATCGCCTAAGTCATCATCAGCATTAGCTGTCTCGACCGCATATTCAGGCTCAAAACCTTGAGGTTCGGAGTTGTTGTCTGCCGAATGAGGGGTTTCAGACTGGGTCAACCCGGCTGTCATAACGGCTTCCCGTTGTGGAGCTGACACCATTAACGCCCACCAAACCAACCCGTTGAATAAAAGCACAAGTCCAACAAATACCCACCAACGCATTTTTGCCCGAGAGAACACTCTTCCCAGAATCGTAACATTGTCTTCAGAGTTAGGTAATAAAACCTCCGAGGCGGCAGCTCTAACCATCGCTGCGTCAACCCATCGACTGCTTTTGGCATAAGCCGCCAACATACTATGATCGGCCAATACATTGATTCGTCTTGGGATGCCTTCGGTGGCCTTACGCAACTGGTCTATAGCTTGGCGAGTAAACACAGGCTGCTTAGAGCCCGCTACAGACAAACGCCTATTCAGATACGCTTCGACATCGTTGTCTTTAAGAGCGCCTAAGTGGTACCTCGCAGTAACTCGCTGCGCTAATTGCCGCAAGTCTTTACGTCGTAAAACTTCGTTGAGCTCAGGCTGGCCGATCAAAATAATTTTGAGCAACTTGGTCTTAGTTGTTTCTAAATTAGTGAGTAAGCGAATTTGCTCAAGGACATCTCGGCTCAACAATTGTGCTTCGTCAATAATCAATACTGTTTGCCGATTCTTCGCGAAACTAGCCAGCAGCCGCTCATTAATAAGGTCTGTTAGCCTTTTGTGTGACTCGCCCTCTTGGTAACTGACCTTGAGCTCGTCGCACAGCGTTTGCAACAATTCGGATTCATCGAGTGTTGCATTAAGAATGAGCGCTACATCAGTACTCTCGGGGAGGTCTTGCAGTAGTGTGCGACAAAGCGTGGTCTTACCGGTGCCTACCTCACCAGTTAGAACAATAAAACCGCCCCCTTGGGTCAACCCATATGAGAGATGCGCCATCGCCTCTTTGTGCGATTTGCTCATGTACAGATACTGTGGATCAGGCGCGATCGAAAAAGGTCGCTCTGTTAATCCAAAAAATTCTTCGTACATTGAATCAAGCCTTGGCCGAAATTCGGCAATATAAAAATGAATGGTTATTTAAAACTAAAAACCAGCTAACAATAATTGGCCCTGCGAAAAAGACTTATCACCTTAGAAACGGCAATCATTACAAAACCCTTGTCATGGGACAAGCCCTAGACCAGAATTGTCATTAAGAGAAAGTCTGAATAGTCCGAGCTGAATGCGCCAACCGATGAAACAGACCTTCGCCTCGGCCACCCATCACATGCCCCATTTCTAATAGTGAGCTCATTTCGGCCTGATGTCGTCTCAGAGAATCGGCGGAGACCGTGATCGGTGCTGTATAGCATACAGTTGCCAACTCCTTAGACAGTAAGGCTTGCTCTTTAAATGGCTCTAGCTTTGCTCTTAACGTCTTAGCGCCACGCACAGGCAAACCTGCAACCGCACCAAGATTATCAAATACATTTTCAACGGAACCATACTCTTCCAGCAGAGCAACGGCTGTTTTAGGGCCGACCCCTGGCACACCAGGAATGTTATCGACAGCGTCACCGCACAAGCCCAAATAATCTTGAATTGCGGATGCTGGTACGCCAAACTTGTCGAACACGCCCGCTTTGTCTAGCTGTACGTTACGCGCAAAGTCCCACCAAAAGTCGCTGCCTTGCAACAATTGCGTAAGATCCTTATCGCCTGTCACAACGCCCGATCTAAATCCGTGGTCGCGCATCTGCAGGCATAGTGTTGCTATCAGATCGTCTGCTTCATATCGGTCATGACTAACGCAGTAAAAGCCTGCAGCTTCAGCTATTTTTCGACACAACTCAAACTGCATCTTGAGTTCGGCTGGCGGTAACTCTCGATTCATTTTGTACTGCGGGTACATTTCATTTCGGAACGACGTGGTTAAGCTTTCGTCAAACGCGATGGCAACGTGAGAAGCTTGGCTACGTTCAGCAAATTCAGCCAAAAATCGAGTGAAGCCATAAATGGCATTTACAGGTTGGCCGTCGGTGCCACGCATTGTATCGGGCACCGAGAACCAAGCTCTAAATATGTAGATGCTGGCATCAATCAAATAAACTGTTTTAGTCTCGCTCATCCGCCAACCCGACAACAGTTATACGTCATGCAAAGCTTAATCGATAGTTTCATTAGACACTCGAATCAGATACACACGACGTGTGTCTGCGTGGACCACTTCAAAACGAAAACCATCAATCTCAACGACTTCGTCACGTTGAGGAATGTGCCCTAACTGCTGCGAAATGAGTCCACCAATGGTATCGCTGCCGTTGTCGTGCAAATAGGTTCTAAAATATTCATTGAACTCCTCGACAGGCAGCAAGGCTTTAACAATGGTCTCGCCATCATCTAAAACTCTTATTAAGCTTTCTTCTTCTTCAATATCGTGCTCGTCTTCGATATCGCCAACAATCTGTTCGAGTACATCTTCAATAGTCACTAAACCCGCGACATTACTGAACTCATCAACCACCACCGCCATGTGATTTCGATTCTCGCGAAAATCACTTAACAGAACATTGAGCCGCTTACTTTCAGGCACAAATACAACCGGTCGAGTAAGGTCTCTTAATGAAAAGCGCGGCTTGTGGTCGTCATCAAAAAACGCCAGCAGGTCCTTTGCTAACAATGTGCCTACAATTTGGTCTTTTTCTTCGTCTACTACTGGAAAGCGGGAATGTCCGCTTTCGACCATCGCGTCTAGACATTCATCAAGAGAGTCGTCGCGCTTGATCGACACCATACTGCTGCGCGGAATCATAATGTCTCGAACTTTTAGATCAGAAACATACATAACACGCTGCATCATGTCGTACGCATCACGAGCGACGATTCCGTCTTCTTCAGCGTGTTTGAGGTTTTCGAGAATATCGGCGCGTGATTCTGCCCTTTGGGTAGGAAGGATGCCGAACATTAGAGACTTTAACTTTTGGCTAAAACTCCGTGACGACGGAGGTTTTTCAGGAGAGTTCATTCTATGGGTCTAGGTTGGGTTGAGTTGTATCGAGTTAAATTTTAGTTATTTAACATCGAACTGAATCGAAAGGTTATTTAGAACTAATGACGATGCATCAAAATCAAGTGTAGGGATTGGGTATTTGCATCGATGCAAGAATCTGTATTTCGAGCTGCTCCATTTTAACAGCTTCTTCATCAATCTGATGGTCGTAACCACATAAGTGTAATACACCATGCACCACCATATGTGCGTAATGTTGCTTTAGTTGCTTAGATTGATGCACCGCCTCAAGGCTTACAACTTGGTGACAAATCACTAAATCACCTAATAATGGTAACTCTGGTACGTCGTTCAGAGGGTCAACGCCGTCTCCTATTTGGAAATCGTCTGGGATTCCGAAGCTCGGCTCAAACGGAAACGACAACACATTGGTAGACCCCGACTTGCCCCTGTAAGTTTCATTTAGTTCAACCATCTCGTCTACGGACACTAGCCTGATAGTAACCTCCGCCCCGCCCCGCCCCGTATGAGGTATGGCTTGGTAAGCGGCCTCAGCCCATGTACTAAAATTTTGGGCCGAAGGAAGTTCTACTTGATCGTCGCCTAATGCAATTTGAAGATCGACAAGTAGCGGAGCTAGCTCAGACGCTACGTTCATGTTTGTCGTAAGCCTCTACAATTTTCTGCACCATCGGGTGTCGTACAATATCGCGTCCAGTAAACTTAGTGACATGAATACCCTTTATATTGCTCAGAATAGTCAAGCCTTGCTTTAGCCCCGAATAGGTTCCTTTAGGTAAGTCTACCTGTGATAAGTCACCGGTAATCACCACTTTTGAACCAAAACCTATTCGGGTCAGCAGCATTTTCATCTGCGCAATAGTAGTGTTCTGAGCCTCATCCATAATGACAAAAGCATCGGACAGTGTGCGACCGCGCATATAAGCCAAAGGCGCCAACTCAATTGCATTACGTTCGATCAACTTAGCAACTCGCTCAAAACCCAACAACTCATAAAGAGCGTCATATAAGGGACGTAAATAAGGGTCAATTTTTTGTCCTATATCGCCAGGCAAAAAGCCCAAATGCTCACCCGCCTCAACCACAGGCCGCACTAATATTATGCGTTTAACTTCTTCGTCCATAAGTGCTTGAACTGCCTTCGCTACTGCGAGGTAAGTCTTACCCGTGCCCGCTGGGCCAACACCGAACACCACATCAAATTTGTCGACGGCATTCATATATTCGTTTTGCGTTTGCGAACGCGCAACGACTTGTTTTAATGGTGCTTGAACGACCGCGCGACTGACTTCGGCGTTGCTGGCTTCGGTTGATGTTTCTGACATATTATTGATCACCTGATAGATCTCCGGCTCTTGAATATCCTTGTTTCCTTTTGTCATGCTATACAGTTTTTTGATTACTTTGCCAGCAATAGTAATTTGTTGACTATTACCTTGCAGCACAAAATCACTGCCTTGTTGGTAGCACTTAACATCAAGTTCGTTCTCGATAACATTTATATTGTGGTGACGCTCACCACACAGACTCAATAACCGGGTGTTGCTGACTGGCTTATCGGCGCTACCAAGGGTAATCGTTTTAGCAGGTAAGGCTTGGTTCAAAAAATGGTCCTCATGAAATGGGTAAGACTGGCAAATTCGTTCGCACAGCCGTTAACATGGCTGTTCATGCTAAATTGGTTATCACTAGGCTCAGGACTAATACGCAATGCTTGGGGGATTCTGACAAAACGTTTTTCTATCACAGAAGTACTCATCCATTGAGTGTACAAACCTAATCCGTAAGTCGTCCGCCATAACCACAACTCAGAATGATTGACTGGGTGTTTGGTTCTATTAAGAAGGTCTTTGGTTCCATTAAATAGATGCTCGGTCGCCACTCCTCTCGTAACATCAAATCTAACGAGAATCGGTGACGTGATCATTAGCATACGCGTCTAATCACAAGCAGTAAGTTTGGCGAAATTCATACTCATTTTATAATCCAAGCCGTCTTTGAACACAAGTCCAACGATGACATAAAGTGATGACGAATAGGTCAATATTAATGTATGTAGTATTAACGCCACGCGGACACTCACCCCGGGCACGCATCACACGATAATTAGATTAGCTCGCCTCGCAAAGAGTTAGGCAATGCTTCTGTGATCAACACATGAGCGAACCCTCCGATAAGGTCGTGCGGCCCATCAAAATTGACCACTCGATTATTCTCGGTACGCCCTGATATCTGCCTTGGGTCTTTTCGTGCAGGCCTGTCGACCAATACTTTTTGTACAGTACCGACCATTGAAGCTGATATGTCTGTCGCCATTTCGTTAATGCGCTGCTGTAAACGTTGCAAGCGTTCTTTCTTAACGTCCATCGGCACGTCATCAACAAGATCTGCGGCCGGAGTACCCGGGCGAGCGCTGTAGATAAAGCTAAATGACTGGTCGTAGCCGATCGTTTCGATCAACTCCATGGTTTGCTCAAAGTCTTCATCGGTTTCCCCAGGGAAACCAATAATAAAGTCGGACGACATAGAAATGTTCGGCCTGATCTTGCGAATCTTTTCAATAATGGCCACGTAGTCCGAGGCCTTGTAACGTCGTTTCATGGCGGCCAATATTCGATCCGAACCAGACTGTACTGGCAAATGCAGGTGGTCTACTAACTTGGGCACATCCGCATACACTTTGATCAAACTGTCGCTAAACTCAAGAGGATGCGACGTGGTGTAGCGTAAACGCTCAATACCTTCGATCTCGGCAACGTAACGAATCAACAAGGCAAAATCAGCCATGCTTCCGTCGTGCATCTGACCCCAATAAGCATTAACGTTTTGGCCTAACAGAGTTACTTCGCGAATACCTTGCTCGGCGAGCGCAACGACCTCGGCTAACACATCATCAAATGGTCGCGAGAATTCTTCGCCACGTGTATACGGCACAACACAAAATGAGCAGTACTTACTACAGCCTTCCATAATAGATACGTAGGCCGTAACGCCTTCTACTTTTGGCGCAGGCAAAGCATCAAATTTCTCGATCTCTGGAAAAGTGATATCAACTTCTTTGCTGTGATTAGACGTCGCATCAGCAACCATTTTCGGCAAGCGGTGCAATGTCTGTGGGCCAAAGACTAAATCGACATATGGGGCGCGTTTAATAATATTGTCGCCTTCTTGGCTCGCCACACAACCACCCACTCCAATAATTAGGTCAGGTCGGTCATCCTTGTATTTTTTCCAGCGGCCGAGCTGAGAGAAGACCTTCTCTTGTGCTTTCTCGCGCACAGAGCAAGTATTAAGCAAGATGATGTCGGCGTCAGTTTCGTCGAGAGTGCGCACCGCATTGTGCGAACTATGCAAAGCGTCAAACATCCGATTTGAATCGTAGTCGTTCATTTGGCAGCCAAAGGTTTTAATAAAGACCTTCTTCTGCGGGCCATCGGCCTTTTGTACGTCCTGTTTAGGCGCTGTTATTTCAGCAGCCATATTCGGTGCAGCAGCATTGGCTTTCGCCTTGCTCGCTAGGGTAATGCTTCCGGGTAATATTTCGATCGTCATTGCTGTTCTCCACCCCCTTAATTTGCGGGGGCGCGTATTCTATCTAACTTGGTGCCAATGCCCAATCGTAAAGCATACGATTTATCGCTTCAGTGAGTCGTTTTACACCGCTTTAGCGCTTAATCACGATCTCAAACCAGCCAACCAGAGGTGCGCTTAAGCGTTTCGGTTTAAACAGTTTAAATCTGTGAAGGAGCTTACAAGACGTTCAATAAAATATTCTTCGCCTTGGCGTAATGATTTACGTGGGTCGTAATATTTCTTGTTAGGGACGTCGTCGCCCTCAGGGTTACCAATTTGGCCGCCAAGGTAATCTTTGAATTTTGAGAAATAATCTCGCAAACCAGAGTTAAACGCCCATTGCATGTCGGTATCAAGGTTCATTTTAATCACGCCATATCCGATCGCTTCTCGGATGTCGGCCTGAGACGAACCCGAGCCTCCATGAAAGACAAAGCTAACAGGGTTAGGCACGGATGCGCCGATCTTTTCGCCTACATAAGCTTGAGAGTCGCGTAGTATTCCAGGCGAGAGCTTTACGTTGCCTGGCCTATATACGCCGTGCACATTGCCAAACGCAGCGGCAACCGAAAAGGCGTTACCAATACTGTTTAAACGCTCGTACGCATAGTAAACATCTTCAGGCTGCGTATAGAGCTTGCTCACGTCTACGTCGCTGTTATCAACGCCGTCTTCTTCGCCACCGGTTATACCGAGTTCGATCTCAAGGCCAATTTCAATAGCGGCCATACGCTGAAAGTATCGCTCACATATTTCTATATTTTCCTCTAACGTTTGTTCAGACAGATCGAGCATGTGCGAGCTAAATAAAGGGCGTCCATGCTGTTCGTAGTAGATTTCTTGATAATCCAACAATTGATCGATCCAAGAAATATTAACTAACGAACAATGATCCGTGTGCATGATTACCGAAATACCGTACATTTCGGCTAGGTCATTCACGTGTTTAGCTGCGGATATGCACCCAACCACTGATGCCTCGAAATTGTCATTAGGCAAGCTCTTACCGGCGTAAAATTGACCGCCACCGAAAGACAGCTGAACGATAACTGGAGAGTTAACCTTCGCAGCAGCTTCCATAACCGCGTTAACGGTACTGGTACTAACAACGTTTACTGCGGGTAGCGCATATTGATTGAGTTTAGCGTCTGCATAAACCTCATCGATCTCTTCACCGAATAAAACACCTGCGCGAAACTTAGACATAAATTCTCCACTGAAACGATTAACAATTAAGATTGGCGCGGATTTTACCCAATAGCGAACAAATTTGCCGCACAATTACGCAAAGAAGACTAAAAATATTGTTTCGTTTTTAATCTCCAAATGACTTAAATTTGTACGCATCTACCCTCAAAACCTAAAGAGCATGCTATAGACTCTCTCAAAGAGCACCGCCGCTCGCACAAACCTAGATACCGCCAAAATGGACAATTTCAATCAAAAACTAGCCAAACAACTCGAAGAGCTGCATGACGAAGGCCTGTATAAATCTGAGCGTATTATTACATCTGCTCAGCAAGCACAGATTTCAACTGACCAAGCGCCTGCATTATTAAACTTCTGTGCGAACAATTACCTAGGCCTAGCCAATCATCCAGAATTAATAGCGGCTGCCAAGCAAGGCTTAGACGAACATGGGTTTGGGATGGCGTCGGTTCGCTTTATCTGCGGTACGCAAGACATTCACAAAAAGCTAGAAGCGAGCATTAGTGAGTTTCTTGGCATGCAAGACACCATTCTGTACTCGTCGTGCTTTGATGCTAATGCGGGTCTCTTCGAAACCCTGCTAGGCCCTCAAGACGCCATCATCAGCGACGCTTTAAATCACGCCAGTATTATTGACGGTGTTCGGCTCTGCAAAGCGCAACGTTATCGCTACGCGAACAACAACATGGCTGAGTTAGAAGCGGCGCTCAAACAAGCAAAAAAAAATAAAGCGGAACATATACTCATTGCCACCGATGGCGTGTTCTCGATGGATGGCGTAATCGCTAACCTACGTGGCATTTGTGACCTTGCGGATCAGTATGGCGCCATGGTTATGGTTGACGACTCACACGCGGTTGGCTTTGTAGGTGCCGCAGGTCGTGGCTCGCATGAGCACTGTGAGGTAATGGGCCGTGTTGATATTATCACTGGCACATTAGGCAAAGCTCTTGGCGGCGCATCAGGCGGTTATACCTCGGCAAGCAAAGAAGTGGTTGATTGGCTGCGTCAGCGCTCTAGACCCTACCTTTTTTCCAATTCTCTAGCCCCCGCCATTGTTAATGCATCGATTAAGGTGCTCGACCTACTTAAGGACGGAGACGAGTTACGTAACAGCCTACGTCGCAATAGCACACATTTTAGAAAGAGAATGGCCGAAGCTGGTTTTACGCTTGCCGGCGCAGACCATGCCATTATCCCCGTTATGCTGGGCGATGCTAAAGTCGCTGCGCAAATGTCGACCAAAATGCTTGAGCGTGGCATTTATGTAGTGGGATTCTCTTTTCCTGTAGTACCAAAAGGCCAAGCTCGAATCAGAACACAAATGTCGGCCGCGCATACCATTGAGCAAATCGACACTGTTGTTGATGTGTTTATTGATGTGGCCAAAGAATTGAAGCTGTTTTAGTCAGCAACGCAGAAACATATAGGTTTACTAGCTCACATAAATTAAAAACAATAAGACTATGAAAGCACTGTCCAAGTTAGAAGCAAAGCCAGGAATCTGGATGACTACGGCCGAGAAACCGACCGTGGGACATAACGACCTACTCATAAAGATTAGTAAAACCGCGATCTGTGGCACGGACATGCACATTTACCATTGGGATGAATGGTCACAGAACACCATTCCTGTCCCTATGATAGTGGGACACGAATACGTAGGCGAAGTCGTGGAGATTGGCGAAGAAGTTGCCGGCTTTAAAATTGGCGACCGAGTTTCTGGTGAAGGCCACATTACCTGTGGGCATTGCCGTAATTGCCGCGCTGGCAGACGCCACCTTTGTCGTAATACTGTGGGTGTTGGCGTTAATCGACAAGGTGCATTTGCTGAGTACCTAGCGATTCCTGCATTCAATGCCTTTAAGATTCCCGCAGATATAAGCGATGATCTTGCTGCAATCTTTGACCCATTTGGTAACGCTGTACACACGGCGCTGTCTTTTAATCTAATAGGCGAAGACGTTCTAATTACAGGCGCAGGCCCTATTGGAATTATGGCCGCGGCGGTTGCAAAGCATGTGGGCGCGCGACATGTGGTTATTACTGACGTTAATGACTTTCGTTTAGACCTTGCCAAAAAAATGGGCGCTACGCGAACCGTAAACGTGGGTAGCGAATCGTTGCGCGACATCATGAAAGAACTAGGCATGACTGAAGGCTTTGATGTAGGACTCGAAATGTCTGGCGTACCTAGCGCATTCAAATCAATGCTCGACACCATGAACCACGGTGGCAAGATTGCCATGCTTGGAATACCACCCGGCGAAATGCCCATTGATTGGACCAAAGTCATCTTCAAAGGCCTTGAGATTAAGGGTGTTTACGGTAGAGAGATGTTTGAGACATGGTACAAAATGGCCAGCTTGATTCAGAGCGGCTTAGATATCACCCCCCTACTAACACATCAATTCCCTATAGATGATTTTCAGCAAGGGTTTGATGCAATGGCATCAGGCCAATCGGGCAAAGTAATACTTAACTGGGACGCTTAGATTACTAAACTGGATTTGAACATCCAGATTATTGCGAGAAGAGACAAGAACTAGAGAAAATTAGCGATGCTAAACCAAGCGGGAGTTTGGTTTAGCTGCTTTGCAAAACAATAGAAGGCGCGTTGTACGAAGCGTGTTTGCTGGCTTCTAGAGCGATTTTCTCGTCAAAGACAGATCGAGCTTCGCACGCACACTGGCCGCAGGAAGTGCTGACATCAGTATGATCTTGCAACTCTTCGAACGAACTCACACCGCCTTCTACGGCGCTATGGATGTCGTGGTCTGTTACTGCTTTACAAAGGCAAACGAACATATGCTTCAATCAATGTTGTTAAATGTGTCTATCAATAACGAAATAATACCTTCTTTTTTATCTGCATGCAAATGCGAATCGTTATCAATAACATTAACATTAGTATAAAGAACTACTAAAAAAGGGAGCTTAATCGGCTCCCTTATTCGCTGGCGTTATGATCTAGCCGCTATGAACCCCTTAAGACTCCATAGCTTCTTTATATAAGCTCTTCTTTGGCGTGGCGAAAACACGCTTAACCATGTCTTCGAATAAAGCTAACTCAAGCCTAGGTTTAGACGCATCAAACGCTAGATCGTCATAGCGAGCGATAAAGCGAGCGGTACGATGATAATTAGGGTGATCAAGAAATTGATCGCGCATATTGCGATCCATTCCTAAGTAATGAAAAAAGTTGTAGCCTTGGAAAATAGCATGATGCTTGATCATCCAATGATTCTCATCGCTCACAAATGGCTCCAAAATCGCCGCGCTCACATCGGCATGATTGGCGCTACCTAATGTGTCGCCTATGTCATGCAGTAGGGCACATACAACGTATTCGTCGTCTTCGCCTCCGTCTGCCGCGAGCTCTGCGGTTTGCAAACAGTGTTGCAGGCGGTCGACTGGAAAGCCACCAAAGTCACCCTGCAACAGTTCCATATGAGTAAGAATTCGATCTGGGAGGCCCGCAGCCATCTGTTTCGCTTCGTTGGCGATTACTGCCCAGTCGTCAGCGGTGCTTTCTGACATCTTAGAAAATTTGGCCTGCATGAGAGTCTCCCTCAGTAAAATATGGCATTGATTGATTATATGTTTTTTATCGCAAACCTGACCCCAGTGCAAGCGCGTTCTTAGATTAGAGCGCTTGGCTAGATTCAAGTTAACAAATAGATTCGAGTTAATGTCTATGCGTGTGCTCGCACATCACCGACCGATGCAAGCGGCCGAGGTTGTTGTTCAATTATACGCACAGCCTCTTCAACCATTTGTAGATTGCTAGTCGGTGCACCAAAGGGGGCGTCTTCTAATCCAACACGAAGATGAGCACCAAGCTCTAACGCCAGAGGAGTTACGGCGGTTACGTCAGCATCTAGGCCCGATAACATCCAGGGCGCGTTCGGCACTAGCTCGCCCAACATATCTGCATAAAAGCGCACCGCACGTTCATTCGGCTCCATACCAAATAATAAATTATCCGACAGCATAATTCGGTAGACGGGTTGTAAGAGTTTTGGGAACTGCAACGCTAATGCTGCACCAAGCCTCGCAAAACCCGGTTCATAGATAGCGTAAGCAGGTCGCCAATTATGTGCTTCGGCCAAAGCCAAACCATGACGAATGTGGCTGTCGGGATTTACGTAGGCAATACCGTCTTGACCAGCCGCAATTTGGCTAGTGTGGGTAATATTAACGCTTCCAGGATCGACCACCCCACACTCCAATAACCCGCGATCAATAAGGGTTTGGACTGGCGCGTAACGCTGATCAATATCGCCAAACAAACTAAGCGTAGGGTAGACGATGACATCAACCTGCTCACGAATGCCTTCGATAATACGCGTATAAAGATCAGCGTCTTCAACCCCCTGCCCCGCTTCATTGTAGGCATGCACATGCACAATAGCCGCACCCGCTTTTGCACACGCTATACCTTCTTTTACTATCGCATCTACAGTAATTGGGATATTCGGCTGGAACGCTGTTCCAGCAGCGCCGTTTAGGGCCACTTCTAGCCACACAGGTTGGTTCTTATTCATAGTGTTCGACCTTTATATCAATTAAAGACGAATCATACATGACCACCATCCCGTGTCCGTTGACACGTATACATGGCTAAACAACATGGGTAGCTTAAGTTGTACCCGCTAACACCCTGTGGAATACTGAAATTAGACTTACACTGCCAGCCTCAAGAGAACAACTCATGAACAATGCCCACGTATTAGACGAACTCGATATGCCGCCAGCCACACTTACTCGAGAATGGGTTGTGACAATCGACACACCCACCGCCGGCGTAGATGGGGTATTAAAGGCGCTCGAAGAAAACCTTTCGATTACGCAAGGGCCCTATGATTGTTGCTCGTATGTTCGAGACAGCGGATATCAACGGTTCAGAGCTCTCGAAGGCTCACACGCTGGGGCAGAGGGAACGGTTCAAGAAACTCGGGCGTCCCAAATTGTAATTTCGATCCCAACCGATGCAGCGCTTCTATCTAAAGCATTTGAAGTAATCTTTAAAGCCCATGTAAACGAAGAGCCAACCATTCGAGTTGCCGAAGTTTGGGCGTCGCGCTCCAAGCTCTTAGATGACAATGTACCGCTTAAGTTTAGCGAAGTGCTGGCGTTGCAACACCGTCTTATTGAAGCGGGATTCGATGTAGTTAAGACTGAAAACCTGTACACCTTTGGCGGTGAACCTGGTTACGCTGCAGTCCACGGTTAGCGCTATGTATAGCTTTTATAAGTAAAGACCGTGTATCCGAGAGCACAATAAAACTGTACTCTCGGATACGCCACTTTCTTTTCAAGTTATCTGCCTACACACGAGTTCGCCTAAGGAAATATCTAAGGAGCCGTTAAACAAAGCGCTAATGCATCACGGTCGGAGCATGAGTTACATCCCCCATCTTGCCATTTGAGTACCGCCAAGAAAACTAGGCCAGGTAATTGAAGAAAATTTAGCGTTCTTGAAAATGGTAGCCTAAGAAGGCACTATCACGATCCTTGACGAACAAGAGTCATGGTAGTGGTGTCATGTACTCCGTCTCTGATTGCCTCAAGAGCAAACCCTAAACGCACACCAAAAAACATGAATCAAATAATCACATCGTGGGTAGATAAAATACCCAACGTCAGCGAGCACGCACATTGGGCCGACCCTACAATAGCCGCTGCTTTGGTATTACTACTCGCGGCTATTGCTTACGTTGTTGCTAATCGTGTATTCGTATACTCAATACACAAACTGTTTGCTAAAACCAAATCAGACTTAGACGATGTTCTTATTCACCGCAGGGTGTTTGAACGCTTAGCCTATTTAGCGCCGAGTTGGGTTATCTACCAGCTGATGCCAACCACGCTGCAAGATTACCCAGTCTTGGTAGGTTTTATCACCACCGCTATCGAGACCTATAGCGTGATCGTTCTAGCGCTTGTAGTGATTTCAGTGATCGATTCTCTGTTGGATATGTACGGGTCTTTTTCTGTATCCAAAAGAATACCGATTCAGGGCTTTGCTCAAGTTGCTAAGTTAATCACCTACTTCTTCACAATTATCATCATTGTGTCATTGGTCATCGGCGAATCGCCGCTCAAGTTGTTTGCTGGCTTAGGCGCTATGACCGCTGTATTGATGTTGGTCTTTAAAGACCCAATACTGGGCTTTGTAGCAGGCATCCAACTCAGCTATAACAACATTGTTGGAATTGGTGACTGGGTGGAAATTCCGCAGCATAATGCCGATGGCGACATCATGGAAATTGGTTTAACCACGGTGAAGGTTCGTAACTTTGATAAGACCATTACTACCGTTCCTACTCAAAGCTTGATTAATGAGTCGTTTAAGAACTGGCGCGGCATGCAAGAATCTGGCGGGCGTCGAATCAAACGTTCGATCTTTCTTGATGTGAATTCAATTGGCTTTTGTAACGAAGAACGACTGGCTCGATTCAGCAAAATTGATTACATAAAGGAATACATAGCATCTAAACGCACAGAGCTAGACCAATACAATGCCACTCAAGCCCATGCTCAAGAGTCGTTGGTTAACGGACGTCGTATTACAAATGTTGGCACGTTCAGAGCGTATATTGTTGCCTACTTAAAAAACCACCCACAGATTAATCAATCACTTACCGTATTGGTGCGCCAACTGGCTCCCAGCGAAGCTGGCTTACCGATAGAGATATACGCGTTTAGTTCTGAGAAAGATTGGATTAAATACGAGGCGATACAAGCGGATATATTTGACCACTTATTCGCCGTGGCAAAAGAGTTTGATTTGAGGGTATTTCAGAAGCCAAGTGGTTCTGATTTTGCACAGATCACTAAGAGTTAAACGTCGCTCTTTTTCAAAAATACTCTTTTATGCTTGGCAAAGACGGTGCGATCAGCTTGAACGAGACTCACGCCACATCAACCAGAGCGGTGGTCCATCTTTTGCGGGTGTGGTTTTTTCGACGATCTCAAAACCAAACCGCTTATAAAACGGAATGTTTTGTTCTTTACTGCTTTCCAGGTATGCAGGCATATTAGCCTGATCAACTATTTTCAGCCCTTCTGCCATTACTTGTGACCCAAGCCCCTTACCTTGCTCGCTTGGACGAGTACCGATAGCAAACAAGAAGAAATGAGGTTCTTTAGGCTTTTTAGCGACTAAACCTGCCTCCACTGCCATTCCTCGAAAAACAGAACGAAACGAGCCGAAGTAGACCATTGATGCGGCAATATCTAGACTGCGGTAAACAGGAATATCTTTCTTTATTCCTGGCGGCAGCCAAAGTGTGCCTGCGTTCGCTGAGTCAAGTACGTGTCCGAAGCCTTTCTGTAAATAGAGCTTTTTAGCAACGAGCGTGTAGTAATGAGTCATGCTCTCGCGTGACCAAAAGACCCATTTATTAACGGGATCGTCAGCGAAACTATCGCCAATAATATCGCCGATCAGTCGATGCTCCCCAATCACTAAGTCTCTGATTTCGTCCACCCTAGCAATATGTAGATTTGGCTCTCAACTTTCCTTAAAACTGAGCTGAGCCGGGAGTGCGCGGGAACGGTATTACGTCGCGAATGTTTTCCATGCCAGTGACGTAGTTAATCAAGCGTTCAAAGCCTAATCCAAAACCTGCGTGCGGGACAGTGCCGTAGCGGCGTAGATCCCGATACCACCATAGGTGCTCGCGCATTTCTTGGTCTGGGAAGCGCATATCCAACACGTCGAGTCGTTCTTCGCGTTGACTGCCACCGATGAGCTCACCGATTCCTGGAACTAATACATCCATTGCAGCGACGGTTTTCTCGTCGTCGTTCATGCGCATGTAAAATGCCTTAATTTCTTTGGGATAGTTCTTCAACACCACAGGACCGTTGATGTGCTCTTCGCACAAAAAGCGTTCGTGCTCTGAGGCTAAGTCAATGCCCCACTCTACTGGGTACTCAAACGACTTGCCGCTGGCTTTTAGAATGTCGATTGCGTCGGTGTAGTCCATGTGGGTAAACGGTGTGTCGACTACCGCTTGCAGACGATCGAGTACGGTTTTATCTACACGTTGCGCAAAGAACGCCATGTCGTCAGCCCGTTCGGTCAGTACCGCCTTAATGCAATGCTTTAAAAAATCTTCGGCGAGCAAAGCGTCGTCATTTAAATCTGCGAACGCGATCTCTGGCTCAACCATCCAAAACTCCGCCAAATGACGGCTCGTGTTTGAATTTTCGGCACGAAAAGTTGGCCCAAAGGTATAAACCTTAGACATGGCTAAACAGTACGACTCCACATTGAGCTGGCCAGATACTGTTAGAAAACTTTCTGTGGCGAAAAAATCTGACTGAAAATCAACCTCGCCTTTGTCTGTGCGCGGTATGTTATTAAGGTCTAGTGTCGACACTCTAAATAATTCACCGGCGCCTTCGCAATCGCTACTCGTGATGATTGGGGTATTGACCCAATGAAAGCCATCATTGTAGAAATAGTTATGAATAGCATTGGCTAAGGTATTCCGTACTCGTGTTACCGCGCCAATGGCATTAGTACGCGGGCGCAAGTGCGCCTGGGTACGCAAATACTCGAAGGTGTGGCGCTTTTTAGCGATTGGATAGGTTTCTGGCTCGTCGACCCAGCCTACAACTTCGAGCTCTGTGGCCTGAATTTCAAGCGCTTGGCCCTGCCCTTCTGATTCCACCAGAACGCCCGATGCTATAACTGCGCAGCCTGCACCTAGATTGAGCACGTCGGATTCGTAGTTGGCTAGTGATTCTGGTACGACTAATTGGATAGCGTCGAAACACGAACCATCGTGCACGGCTACAAAAGAGATGCCTGCTTTCGACGTTCGGCGGGTTCGTACCCAGCCTTTAACGGTGACGGTGTCGCCTACTGTGGCGGCTTGTTTAAAAATATTGGCGATTGAATAGTGGGTCATGGCTAGCTCTCGTTAGCATTAGGATAGGCGCGATTATAACGCTATCGCGCCACAACGCCATTACTGGAGTAATCCTTATTGATCTGAATTAATTTGCCAGTATCATGTGCCCCCTAAACAAACACGTCGGAGCGAGACAGTGAACTACGAACTTAAAGACAACATTGCAGTCATTACATTTGATAATGGTAAAGCCAACGCGGTAAACCCAGACTTTATGGATGCCATTGATAGCTTCTTAGACAAAGCTGAGAAAGAAGCCGATGCAGTGGTTCTTGCTGGGCGCACGGGTATGTTCTCGGCGGGCTACGATCTCAAAATCATCCAAGCTGACCCCGAAGCCGGAAAAGCGATGATTGAGCGTGGGCTAGGAATGTTATACAGGTTCTACTCATTCCCGAAACCACTTGTCGCGGCATGCGATGGTCACGCGATTGGCTTAGGTGCATTTATGCTAATGGTAGCTGATACGCGCATCGGTGCAGACACCGAGTATTTTGTGCGATTGCCTGAAACCGCAATCAATATGCCGTTTGGCGACCTGTTAATGGAAATCGCAAAATCTAGACTAAATCGCCAAGAACACATTAAGCGGATCGTTCAGTCGGTGCCCTGTACACCAAGCGAAGCCGTTACAGCTGGCTTTTTAGATGCATTGGTACCACAAGAACAGTTGATGGCTGCTGCGATGAAAGTCGCCAGCGATCTTGCTGAACTGCCTGCAAAATATTACGCCCAAAATAAATTGGATGTACGCAGAGATTCTCTAAAAATTATGGCTGATTCAATTAAAGTAGATTCTATCGGCGGTTGATAGGAGAAGGCGGAGCGGTCATGTCTTGAATCTTGAACTCATTCAATTTCACAATTCAAGACTTGACCCTTTGATGCTTGATAAGATAACTCTAAGTCAAATCCTTAACCTAGACTAATTCACTTACTCCTGTATGCGCCCCATCATCTGTGAAAGCACCCAACGCGTTAAAAATGTGCATCTGAATACTATGAGCAGCTTTGCTCAACTCTAGCTCGACTCTAGACCTGACAAAAACTGATGCACCGCTTCTCGGTTATCTAAGACAAACAGCAATACAACATCGCCAGGCTGAGCATTGTCCATTGCCCATTTAGCGCCAGACAACGAATCGTTCACACGAACGATATCGGCGTCATCTACCCCAAGCTCTTTTAGGCGTGAATCCATTAGCACAGGAATCGCGCCCAACTCTCTGCCGCGTAGATAATTTTCGTACTCACACAGAAGATAATAATCGGCTCGTATTTTGAATACAGCGTCGGTCACATCCATTATGTCCTTGTCGCTGCGATCCCCCGCGTGCCCGAACATAACCAAACGCCTTTTCGCCGGCATGTTCTCAACCAAATTGACGACGGCTTCCATGCTGTGCTGATTATGTGCGAAATCAACGACCACTTGTGCACCGCTAATTTTATAAAGATTGCCTCGACCGGGGTTATCGCTCGGGTCGCTAGCAAAGCTCTTTAGTCCAGCCCGAATAGCATCGAAGGATATACCCAGCGCCACACACAAACCCACCACACCTAAAACATTTTCAACATTGTGCTGGGCATGACCATCAAATGTCATTGGAATGTCGGTCACCGTAAGTACGTCAGTACGCTGGTCCCCATGACGATAGACAACCATCGAGCCTTCTACGTAGACAACTCGGCCGCCGTTTTCGACCTGAGCTGCTATCAAAGGATTGTTCAGGTCTTTGCTAAACCAACAAAGGTTTACTTTTTGCTGTTCACAAAATCTTTTTGTTTCGTTAACGGTCAATTCATTGTCCGCGTTAACAACCAGCACTCCGTGTTCGTTCAGCGCCTTGCCGACAACAAATTTAACCTGCGCCAGCTCATCAACCGTGTCGATTCCATACTGCCCCAAATGATCACTGGCCACATTGGTAATAAGTGCCGCATCTACCTTATTGATAGGTAAACCACGACGTAAGATGCCACCTCTTGCCACCTCAAGAAAAGCAATTTCGCATCGGTTATCGCGTAACAATGTGCGCGCACCACTGGGTCCAGAATAGTCTCCTTCACCCAAAATGCTAGCACCCACACGAATGAAATCGGTTGAAGTAAGGCCTGCTTGAAGCCCTGCCGAAAGCGCAATTTCAGCGGCCAAACGTACACTAGTGGATTTACCATTAGTGCCGGTAACGTAGGCAATGGGTATGGAGCTGAACTGTGACCAATTGACGGTCGCTGGGTCTGGCAAGCTATCGACCGACCAAGTTTGAGCCGAAGCGCCTGCGCCCAAACTAAACTCATCTTCATCGCTTAGCGCCAAACACTCTTCTGCGCTCGCTCGCTCAATGAGTTCAAGTAATCTTGGGTTCGCTTCTTCGGTTAAGGCGCTACGTACATCCGCTAGCGCAGCATGCCAGTCAAGGATTGGCGAGCCGCTTAACTCAGCGTCGCAACACGTCCAAATCAGTTCCGCCAGGTCACACGCGGTATAAAGCGCATCGGTTGGAGCGCTAATCGCTAAACTCGCGCCGCCTGAAAAAACGCGCGCGATACTCTGGCTGTCGATCCAGCCAAACTCATCCAAAATAACGCGAGACCACTTTAGCCAGGCTGCTGATAATGCTGGGTTACCAATATCCTCACCCAGCACATCAATGATCGCACCTGGGTGCTCCCAGAGCAGATTAGGACCCGTTAAACGACGAACTTCGTCAAACACTATTTTCATCGGTGAAGACCTATTTCAAGTACTAATCTGAGTCTTCGTCACGCTCTACTACTAAGCGAACGCCACGATCATCGTGGACTAAAGACTGGCCTTCTTCGAGCTTAAAGCTGTGCTCTATCGACTCGGCCGATTTCTTAGTTGGTTTTTCTATCGCTTTCTCTTGTGCAGGTTTAGCTTCAGGTGCATCGCCGAAATGGATGATTTGCTTCCAGCAACGCGTAATTTCGTCACCTAAGACTACGAGCAAATCACCAGACTCACTGTCTTCTAAAGCTTTTTGAACAGCTTCTTCTTCTGACACAATGATTTGGATGCGTGATTCATCAACACCCTCGTCCATCAACGTTGCCTTGATTAGCTTAGGCAACTCATCTGGAGCGCGACCACGTGGGTTGTCGTCAGACTTAAGAAGGAAGTAGTCGTAGTGCTGAGCAACAATTTTTGCTGCATCAACGGCATCTTCATCGCGCCTGTCACCCGGAATAGCCATAACGAGTCGGCGAACTCCCGAAACATCAAAACGCGTGACCATTTCAGTCAACGTTTTGATCGCTGCAGGGTTGTGTGCGTAATCGAGGATGACTTTAAACGAATGCTCGTCAAATATATTTAAACGACCCGGCGCTTGATAGAACGACGTGTTGAATATGCGTAGACCTTGGCGAATATCATCTAGATTGGTATCAAAACTATAGGCCATTGCCGCCGCAAACATAGCATTTTGAACGTTGTGCATTGCTTTGCCTTCGATAGTGGCCGGAATCAAATGCGTCCACAATAATGGAATATGCGCGCCATTGTCATAAATGGTGATCATGTCGCCATTGATGGCTTTTTCTAGAACCACAGCTAAACCGCCGCTACGTATGTGTTCGCGTACTAAGCCATGACCTGAATCCATTGTAATGTAGCAAATGCGCTTGGCATCACAAAAGTCGGCCATTTGCAGGCACAAGGGATCATCGGCATTTAGGACGACGCAATCACGCGCCACTTCAACGACCACCCGTTTGATGTGGGCTAGCTGTTCAAGAGTTTCGACACCGCGTAAACCTAAGTGGTCTGCGCTAATATTTAAACACGCGCCAACATTACATTCGTTGTAGCCTAAGCCTCGTTTTACGATGCCGCCACGTGCTGTTTCCATAATCGCGAAATCAACACTAGGGTCACGTAACACAATCTGTGCCGCTACTGGCCCGGTCATATCGCCTTTAACAGTTAAATGGCCATCGACATAAACACCATCGGTTGATGTCATACCCGTAATAAATCCAGCACTTTTCATAATGCTGGCCAACATGCGGGATGTTGTTGTTTTACCGTTAGTTCCGGTAATTGCGGCTACAGGAATCTTGGCATTGGTTCCAGCTGGAAATAACATCTCCATAACCTTGCCAGCAACGTCACGCGGCTGACCTTCGCTGGGCGCCACATGCATACGAAAACCTGGCGCGGCATTACATTCGCAAATACCACCACCGATTTCTTTATAAGACTGGCTGATATCGTCGGTTAAAAAGTCGACACCACCAATGTCTAATCCGATGGCACGAATCGCTCGAATGGCCATTGCTCGGTTATCTGGATGTACGGAGTCGGTTACGTCTATTGCAGTACCGCCTGTTGACAGGTTCGCGGTAGAGCGTAAGAAAAACACTTGGTCTTTATCTAACACACTGCTTTGGTTGTATCCGCCCTCTTCAAGCAAACGTAACGCTTGGCTATCTAGCTCTAAGCGCGTTAAGACTTTTTCGTGGCCAATACCGCGACGTGGGTCTTGGTTAACCACATCAATCAATTCAGCAATGGTAGATTTACCATCACCAATTACATGCCCTGGTACTCGCTTGGCTACCGCAACAAGCTCGTTGTTCACAACTAACATGCGGTGATCAAAGCCTGTTATGTAGCTTTCGAGTAATACAGCGCGGCTTGTGCCTACGTCTTGGGCGGCTGCAAAGGCTGTAGCCACTTCATGGTCCTCGTTAAGGTTAATACTTACACCGCGACCATGGTTTGCATTTAGAGGCTTCACAACCACTGGGTACCCAATTCGATGAGCAGCACGAATAGCTTGACTCTCACGGTATACGGTCTCTTGGTGTGGCACAGGTAAACCAAGGTCGCTTAGTAAGTTGTGGGTGTCTTCTTTGTCGCACGATATTTCAACAGCAATGTGCTTGGTTTCGCTGGTAATCGTAGCTTGAATTCGTTGTTGATACTTACCGTGACCAAATTGGACTAGGCTATTACTGTTTAATCGCAACCAGGGAATCTCGCGTTCTTCCGCTGCAGCCACTAACGAGCCTGTACTTGGACCAAACTCTTTGCGCTGAGCCATACGTACAAAGTCGTGCAGCTCTTCCTGAAAATTAAACTCAGAATCAATTTCTTTACCCATTAAGCCTAAAACTTCGGCCGGCATCAACTGAGTTAACAGGCGCATCGCTAAGCTACCCGCCTCAATACCTACATCTCTTTGCTGATATTGGTATACAACATTGTAACAACCAAGATCGCCAGTGCCTCGCGTTCGGCCAAACGTGACTGTCGATCCAGCAAGGTTTTGTAGTTCTAACGCAACGTGCTCTAAAATATGTCCTATCCAGGTGCCCTCGTCTTCGCGCATGCGTCGAACCAGCCCACCTTCTGTGCCGTATGAACAGCCGTGTTCTTGTAAGGTTGGGATTGCGTCAATCAGTCCATCAATAAAACCTTTTCCTAACCTAACTGATGGCCACTCTTCGAGTATCCCAATATCAATTTCGTGTCGAATAACTGGAAAGTTAGCGTAAATGTTTGGCCCTACATAGACGTTGCTACTTAGTATTTTCATAGTGAAATGTAATAGTTAGATGTGTTTTTAGCTGAATTTAATCAATGCGAGAGAACGGCTGTGCGCTTCTATACTATGCTCAAATACAAAAGCGCAGAGACAAAAACTATGCGTCGTAGACTAGAGTATGAGCGATTAGTAAAAAGCGTTTGCGCGCCAAATAATCCCTGCATTAGGGCGCACAGACACTATCGTAACCCCAAAGCGCACGGGAATAAAGGCAGAGCACTCTGTACGGAGTAAAAAGGCAGAGTTAAACGGCTGAGGCGATGCCTACAATTTAACCAACTGCCGCGTTACGGTTAAGCCTAATCTAAGATTGCTTCACGTGATTCAATATCAAAACGCCCACCAGCGGCCAAAAAATGCATCTTAATATTAACCAAAGTCAATGCCGCGCCTGGGTCAGCTTCGGCCATAGATGAATGCTTTACCTTTGATGGGTCAATGACGGTGATTGCACCGCTGCCCTCAACAGTAAATATGTTATCAGGTCCAATAAATGCGGCCGTGTCTTCATCTAAACCCAATCCAATAAGGAAAGGGTTGTACGATACTGCCGACAACAATCTAGCCAAACGGTTGCGTTCATTAAAGTGTTGATCAATAACGAGGGTGTTATTCAGGCCGAGACCGGGCGCTAAGTTCACGCCGTCTTCAGTAGGCACAACGCCCATGCTGCCACCCGTAATCATGTGCTGTGACACAATAGCGGCACCCGCTGATGTACCGGCATAGTGAACGCCCATGGCATTTAACTGACGAATAGCTTTCGCAACCTCAGTACCGCCTAAAATAGTAGAAAGGCGTAACTGATTGCCACCGGTTACAAAAATACCGTGACTGCGTTCTAACTGCTCAACGTAATCTTTACGATTAGCATCTTCGCGGTCACTTATTGGCAGAGCAACGGCTTTAGCGACACCAAGATCGTAGAATATTTCTTCGTAACGCTCGCCGGTATCTTCAAGTTGCGAAGCCGTGGGGATAATACTGATCACCGCTTTGGAGCCGCCACATAGGTCGACAAAACGCTGCAATATTTTTGGGTTGTTAACTTTTTCTTCAGCGCCGCCTATAGGAATGACATAGCCGCGTTGCGTACCGTGGATGTTTGGAGATGGCATAGGATTATTCAAAAGTTCCTTTAATAAGTTGTTGCTGTGCAAACATGTGCCAACGACCTAGTGCCATCACATGATCAATCTCACCAGCAGAATTCAGTATCACCAGATCGGCGTCACAGTCTTTCGCAATACGGCCTTTTGAAGGCAAACACATTAGATCTGCAACGTTGCTTGTAAAACAAGGCAGATACTCGTGTAAGGCCAAAGCCGATTGCTGTAGTTCATAGAACACATTGGTTAATGCCGATGAATTGGCAAAGTCCATACGCAACAGTCGCCCGTGGGCATCAAAATCGGGGAGGCATCCGCCACCGTCTGAACTGATCGTCAGTTTGCTCGGATCAAAGCCACCATCAAAATACTTCAATACTGCGGCTAAAGGCTCGTAACCAACATCGCCAGTCTCGAACGCCGTAATGTCTATGGTGCAGCCCAACTTAGTGAGCGCACATGCTTCGTCAAATAATTCTCGGCGTCGGTTTACATGCGTTGGGTTGAACACGCGCGGTGGTATCTCTGACTCATCCAACGCTTGCCTAACCAAGTCAAGACCACGCGCACCATCGCCAAGGTGTAAATGCACCACACCCGCCTTGCCCGTCATCAGATGCGCCACGTGCGCTTCTGAGGCTATTTTCAGTAGCTCGTTTAAAGTGGGTTGGCTAGAGCGATGATCGCTAATAGCAAATTCACCCACAGCAATAATGGGATCTACAAATACAATATCGCTACGTACCGAGCCCGTTAAGGTTGTTAACGGCAGATGGTAACCGCCCGTATAACAATAGGCTGACATACCCTCTTCGCGTAAAGCATAGACCTGAGCAACCACCGACTCGGTGTTGCGCACAATGTCGTCTGTACCTAATAGACCGACTACTGTAGTAACACCCGCTCGAGTAAATTGACTCATCGGCACAGGAGGCACGCGAGTAGCAAAGCCTGCTTCGCCCCCACCACCCGTAACATGCGTATGTGCGTCGATAAAACCAGGCACTACGGTTTGACCCTTGGCATCGATGCGCTCAACTAGATCGTCGTCTAGCTTGGGTGGCTCTGAAGTAATCGACAGGATCTTGCCACCACCAATCAATACACACTGCTTTCCCAATGCTTGGGGAGCAAAGAGATTAGCATTCTCGATTAAAATAAGTGGTTTATTTGGCATGCAAAAACTCCTCTATGGAGTACTCAGCGATAAGGCGCGCATCGTAAAGCACAAGCGCGTTTAGCGAAAGCAAAATTAGTGAAAAATAGAGTCTAAATTCAGTTTTTAGCCGTTTATATACTAGCGACAACATCGGCAGGATTTTCAAATTCTATGCGGACAAGAGCGTCCTCTTAAAACCGCGATCAGCTTGACTGCTCGGCATAGATCGTTGTTCTATGCAACAAACGGTCAAAGCCGTCATAACCGCCATTTGCTCGATGCAGCACACTACGGTTGTCCCACAGCAGCAAGGTATGTTCGTGCCACGCGTGGTGATACTGAAACTCTGGTCGTGTTTGCCACTCATATAGCTCCGTTAATAGTTTTGTAGCGTGCTCTTCGGCCATCCCTTCGATACCAACAATATAACCGAGACAGCCAAACAGCATTTTTTTACGCGATTCTGGGTGAGTTTGTACTAACGGATGTGGGCGTACTTCTTTAGCCTTTTCGGAATAAACAATGCGCATACTCCGGTCCCTACTGTCACCAGCGCCATACGCTCCTTCTGGCGAATAGGCTAATACGGCGCTGTGTAAAGCCGTTAGATCAGCAATGCGAGAACGCAGATCGTCTGGCATGAACTCAAAAGCTTTGTGCTGGTCAATAAAACTCGTATCGCCTCCTTTGGGGGGGATGGTAATACCGTACAAACAAGTGCCTATAGGTGGATGCTCTAAAAAGCTCCAGTCGGTGTGCCACGCTTCGGCAAACAAAGGAGCTTGTTCGTCGGAGCGGCGCGATACAGCGCAGATGTGTTCGCGGCCATCGATTGGCTCGAAGAATGGCTCTTCGCCAAAGTGCCCAAGGCTCTGCGTAACTCGTTCCAAGTCATCGTCATTGAGCTGTTGATCAGGAAAACTGAGTACGTGATGCTCCCACCATGCCTCTTGAATCGCTTGCAGCTCGGCAAGCGATAAAGTCTTGTTTAAATTGACGCCTTCTACAATTGCGCCACAAGCTTGCCCTGAAGGGGTAACAGTCAACATGGTATCGTTCCTTGTATCTGTGGTTACTCGCCTGTGCAAATGTGTCAACCATTGTAAGGTATGACCGTAGATAACAGGCTGTTCCTGACACTGTAAATCAAAATTGGAGTACATGCACACACATGAAGCGTATCTGCATTACGGCTTTGTTAAACTAACACGTTACTTCTAATGTTACTTCGCGCCACCTGTAACTTTTAGCTATACTCGGCGAGCGCCGTTATGAAGTCACTTTTACAGTGTTTCTGAAGGGGCGGTATTGATGGCGCTTTTAATACTAGCGCTCTTAGAATTCGGCGGCCTCGCAGAGTTGGCCTCGACGAAATAACCGTTTGCACTGCAAACCTGATTAGATTGGCTAAGATCGTATGACTACTAAAACTTCCACTATACTCAACGACAAAGCTACCGCCGCATTAACAGGTATTGCGCGAGGCATCGAAAAAGAAGGCCTGCGATATACCAAAGACGGCCTTATTTCGCAAAGCCCCCATCCTAAGTCTTTGGGGTCGACATTGACGCACCCTTACATTACAACGGACTATTCTGAGGCCTTGCTCGAATTCATTACGCCTAAACAAGAGTCTATTGAAGGAAGCCTGAAGTGCTTGAGCGACCTACATGCATTTACTCTAGCCAAGCTTCCGGATGAAAAAGTCTGGCCTGCCAGTATGCCCTGCCGAATAAACGGTGCTAAGAGCATTCCCATAGCTCAATATGGAAGCTCCAACGTAGGTGTGATTAAGAACATCTACCGCCGCGGGCTCGATGTACGTTATGGCCGAATAATGCAGGCAATCGCTGGCATTCATTATAATGTATCGCTGCCCAAAGAATTTTGGCTGGCCTATCAAGAACAATTAAACGACACAAAATCTGAGCGCGATTTTCGCTCTGAACAGTATTTTCATCTGATTAGAAATTTTCACCGCCATTCTTGGGTGTTGTATTACCTTTTTGGCGCTTCGCCAGTATTGGATTCGAGCTTCTTTGGCGACCGTACGCCTAAGCTCGAACAGTATGGAAAAAATACGTGGGGTTTACCTTACGCAACCTCCTTGCGCATGAGCGACCTTGGGTATACCAACTCAGCACAGCAAGATTTGCATATTGGCTACGATTCGTTAAAGGACTACATTGCGACACTATCCAATGCGGTACAAAAGTCGTATCCGGCCTATGAAAAAATTGGCGTTAAAGATAGTAACGGTAACTACCAACAGCTGAACGCCAACATTCTTCAAATTGAAAATGAGTATTACAGCGAGATCCGGCCTAAACGAGTAGCCGACAGCGGTGAACGACCCGTTAATGCGTTGGCACGTGGCGGTGTAGAGTACATTGAGGTGCGTGCGCTGGATATTAATCCATTCTTGCCAGTGGGCATTGATGCCACCGAGTCTCGCTTCTTAGATGCTTTTGTACTGCATTGTTTGCTGACGCACAGTGCCGCGCAATGTCCGAACGAGTGGGCGGAAATTGCTGAGAATCGCAGTGTGATTATCAACCGCGGACGCGAACCTGGCTTAAAACTCAAATACTGCGGCACTCAGAAAACTGTGGTCGACTGGGTCGATCATATTCTTGATGGCACTGAAAAATGCGCGCATTACCTTGACCAAGCGCATGGTGGAACCCAATACGCCGATGCGGTCAACGCACAGCGCGACAAGGCCAAAGATCCAGCCAATACCCCTTCGGGACGGGTTATGGCGGAAATTGAATCGGGGCGAGAATTCTACGACCTGATTAATGATCTTGCGGAACAGCACACCGAATCACTATTAAAGGGCGGATTAAGCGCGGAGCGACAAGAACTATTTGATTCCGCAGCAGCCACTTCTGTTCAAGAGCAAGCTGATCGTGAGGCGGCTGATGAAGCGCCATTCGATGAATTTTTAGCTGATTACAACCAACTTTAAACTTCGGCCAAACGGCGCTTGTTAGCGCTTATGCAAGATCAGCTTCTCATTATTGTGATCTTTTGCAATACTTGTCTCTCAATGCGAGGGACTAAATAATGAATTATGTACTCATTCTCGACTCAGTAGCCTGCCTGCCTGAAGAAGAGATTCGCCGACGCAAGCTGGAAATCATCCCCTTGTCGATTATCGTGGAAGGCAAAAAGTACATCGACACCCACAATGAAAAGATCCTTAGTGGCCTGCATAAAAGCGGACTCATTAACGTGAACACTAAGGCAAAAACAATTTCGTCGACTGAAGCCGAGATTAGACATTACCTGTTCAAGGAAATTGTTCCCAAGTACGACGTGGCGTTGTGCCAAACACTTGGGATGGCGTATAGCCCCATCTATGAGAGCTATAGGTCGGTTACGTTTAAGGTAGCCCAAGACGCACATAAGGTACGCAAGGAATATGCGATGGATCGCCCGTTTCAAATGACTTGCATGAGCTCGGCAAGCCTAGCGGCAGGACAAGGACTTTTAGCTATCTATTCAGACGAAGTGCTTGCTGAGTCATCTAGTTATAACAAAGCCAAAGAATCGATTGAAGATTTCAAGCAGTACATTAAATCTTTTACCATCGTGCGTGATCCCATATACACACGCCAACACGCTAAATCAAAAGGTAATGAGACTGTGTCTTACCCTGTCGCATGGGTAGCCGATAAGCTCAACTTGGCGCCCATCGGCAACAATCAAAACGAAGAGATACAGGTTGTTGATGTGAAAAGTCGTGGTTTCGACAACTCTGTTGACCGAGTACTAGGGTACTGTTCTGATCGGGTGCGCGAAGGTTTGAAGCTACCCTGGGTAAATATCAGTTATGCAGGGGACATCAGCAAAATGCCTGAATTCAGTAACTTTAAGCTACTAGAGAAAGTCTGCGCTGCTAAAGGCGTAACGCTTCTGCTTGGAGTCATGACGATGGGTGCTGCGATTAACTTAGGGCCGGGCAGTATGTCGGTTGCCATTGCGCCTAATGATCAAGAAACCAACCCCTAGCACGCACTTAACAGGCCATTCCCAAAAGAAAAGCCGCATGACGGGATGTCAATGCGGCTTTTGCGTATTCAAGTTATTCGATAAATTACTCGTCGTCGTAAAATTCGTGGAGGCGACGCGCTAATTCTTTCTCTTCACGGTACTCCTCAATCCTGCGGCGAGCGTCGCGACTACGACGGCTTTTGGCTCTGGATCGTTTTGGTTGGAATTGCTCGAAAAAATCTTCGTCGTCTAAATCAATGTCACCAAACAATGCTTGTGCAACATCATCTTCATAGTCGAAATCATTACTACGTTCTTTTCGTTTGCCCATGGCTGTAATCTCAGTAATTATGGATTCAAAAGCAGGAAACCCCTGCAACTGAGATTGTTAACCTAGAGGCTACATCCTGTAAAACAAATTATTTAGATCAATTTAATCGGAATATCCGATCAGTGATGGCGGGCCTAACAGCCTTTATCTGAGCTAGTTAAACTTAGAGTGCTTCCAATAATTCTTGCACTAACGCACTCTTGGCACTGTCATGGTTAAAGATGGCGTAGGCCTTACGCTTAAACACTGGCATGTTTGGAACGGTGTACAACTCACCTGCGTCTAGGTCTGCTCGCACAGCCGGTTCCGCTAAATACGCAAAACCATTGACTCGTTTCAACTGCTCTTGGGCAATCCTACCTAAACCAGTCATCATGCGACTAGACTTAATGTCTGGGAATTCAGCTGCAAATTGAACAGCAAAATTCATACCCCAATCAACTCGTATAAAGTGCTCATGCCAATTTTCACTGAGCTCTTGCATCGGCTCTGAGCTGACCATCAATAACTTAATTGGTTTAAGCTGCTTTGCGGTCAAATTTACACTTTGAGGCGCATCGTACAAAAAGGCGATATCTAATGCGCCTTTGGTCAGCCGATCGACCAGAGTCTCTGCACTAAAAATGTCGGCTGAAATTGCAAGACTCGGATGACTTTCGGATATCTGGTGCAGCCAATTCTGCAAAGTTATATCCCACAACCCAGACAAACCACCAAACGCGATGGTTTCACGTGCCCCCTGCGGGCTAGCTATTTCCTGTTGAGCCCTCGCCCACAAAGTAGTAATACCTTGTGCGTAGGTCATTAACGCCTCGCCACTTGGCGACAATCGAATGTTGCCGCGCTCACGAATAAACAACTCTGCACCAATAGACTCTTCCAAAGATCGAATGCGAGCACTCACTGTAGACTGCGAAACAAACAATGCGTTGGCCGCATGTCCAAAATGACGTGTTTTCGCGACTTCCAAGAAGGTCTTTATCGCATTAATATCCATTCACTAGATCCTTAAACTATCGCCACCACAAGTTTAGACTTTATAAGTTAATCGCTCTAAACAAAAGCACAAAATCATCAGATTTTGTTTCAGTGAGAGTGCTTCGAGCTGGGGTTATACCCACAAATGTCTAAGAGTAAGGTAGACTTTGATTCTGCCCACAGAAAGTTCGACCACTCAGCGCGAACGCAAAAGAATATCTCATGATTGAAATGTTAAGCAAAATTTGGAACACCACCCTAATCACAACCAAGTCGGGTTTCTTCATATCTGTTGAAGGCATTATGTTGGTCTTGGTGTCGATGCTGGGCGGTTACCTCTTGAGCCGTTTAACGGAGTTTTTTTTAGCGCGACGTTTGGCCAATAGTAAAATTCAACCGGACGTAATACACATCATCAAAAGGGTGTCGTTCTACTTGATATTAGTATTGGTTGCGTTAACCATATTGAGCGTTCTGGGTATTCCGATAACAGCTTTCGCGTTTGCCACCGGGGCAATTGCGATTGGGGTTGGATTTGGTGCACAGAACATAATCAATAACTTTATTAGTGGCTGGATTTTAATCGCTGAACGCCCCATTAGAATTAATGATTTTATCGAAATCGATGGCAACATGGGCACCGTATCGGAAGTGGGCGCTCGTTCTACGCTGATTCATAGAACGGACGGTGTACACATGCTGGTACCTAACAGCACCCTTCTTGAAACTACCGTTATCAATTGGACTTTGTTGGACCGAAACATTAGAACCTCATTGCGCATTGGGGTGGCGTACGGCAGTAACCCCATGCAAGTAGTCGAGTTAATGAAAGAAGCAGTGTCTGGAGTAGCGGAAGTTCTGGACACCCCACCTCCCGAATATGTGTTCGAGGATTTTGGTGATAGCGCGCTGATTTTTGATGTTTATTTTTGGAGCCACGTGATGGGAGCAAAAACGTTACGTTCTATTCGTAGTGATATACGTTTTAGAATTTCCGAGATATTTGCAGCTAATGATGTGGTAATCGCGTTCCCACAAATGGATATTCATCTGCACACTCAAGAGAAAAATTAGTTTAGTGATGCACACAGGCTAGAGTTAGACGGAGGCGGTTATGAAGTTTTTACACCAGTATTACTTAAACGGAGACAAGACATCGATTCAGCTCGATCGGGATAAAGCCGCAGCGCCCGCCCTTGATGGTGCTAGTCTCTGGCAGCACCTTGACCTAAATCAGGTTGAATCAAAAGAATGGCTTCGTAACGATGCCAATATCGATAAGCTAACTTTTCAAGCGCTCTCTGCCGAGGAGACTCGACCGCGTTCTTTTGCGGCCCATGGCGGGCTCTTAGTCGTTTTACGTGGCGTTAATCACAATCCAGGAGAAGATGCTGAAGACATGGTGTCTATTCGTGTGTGGGTCGAGAAAGACCGAATCCTTAGCGCGCGCGTACGAAAAATGTTGGCTATTCAAGACATTGTCGACACAATGAATGACAACACTGGCCCGCGGAGCCCTGGCGAATTTCTGACCAACTTAATAGAATCGCTGGCCAATCGGATAGGAGATTTTGTTAATCGTTTGGAAGACGAACTTGGCGAGATTGAAGACCACCTAGAAACCATTGCGCCTGACCAAATGCGTGCACAACTCGGATCCCTGCGCAGGCAAATAGCCTCTGTACGTCGATTTCTCGCGCCTCAGAGAGACGCACTAGATCGTTTGTATCACATAGACAGTGATATATTAAATGACCGCGACCGACAACGATTGCGCGAAGAGTCCGATCGAGTTTCGCGCTATTTAGAGGATCTGGATTTGGCACGAGAGCGGGCAATTGTGTTACAGGAAGCTTTTTTAAGTCAGCTCGCGCAACAACAAAATAGTCGCATGTACGTGCTGTCTATCGTGGCGGCCATATTTTTACCGTTAACTTTTGTAACCGGCCTATTAGGTATGAATGTCGGTGGACTTCCTGGCATAAACAATGTCAACGGATTTTTAATTGCAGTGGTGATTATGTTTATTGCTACTGGTTTAATAACTTTGTTTTTCAAATTCAAAAAATGGATTTGAAAAACGTAAAGCTTCTTTTATCTTTCTCGCGATAACGCTCGCTTGTCAAATCCGCATGAGCGTGCCTAATCTCTCGAGCACCGTCCAGCGTTTACCCATTCACTCGGCGTTTTATAAGCGAATAAATAGGCTTCCCTGATCTGCCTTATGGCCGCAGGAACATCTACTTAACTTTTCTTCTTATTTGCGCGGTTGCGCTCCTCGTCCTGAGTCGCGTTGCTTCGCAACCGGCCTTTGGCCGTCCAAATTAGTTCCTGACGAATTTGTCGAAGGTTAGTTCGTGCCGGCAACACTTCCCAACACAAATAAAAAAACCGTTATTGGAGTTGGTTATTTTTGTTTGAGTGGTGGCATTTGAGCATTGTTTTCAAAGTTATATCTACTTAACTTTACCTTCTGTCTGCGCGGCGGCGCTCCTCATCCTGAGTCGCGTTGCTTCGCAACCGGCCTTTGGCCGTCCAAATTCGTTCCTGACGAATTTGTCGAAGGTTAGTTCTATCCAGCAACAACCCACTACACAAATAAAAAAACCGCCACGAGGGCGGTTATTTTTATTTGAGTGGTGGGGCGTGCGCGGCTCGAACGCGCGACCACCTGATTAAAAGTAGCTGCCTGAGACTATAAACTTAATACAATCAAGGCCTTATAACGCTAATTAGTTATAACACCAATCTCTTTAATATCAGTAGCTTAAGCTACTTTAGGGCAATTTATGCAAACTGAGCGGTGTACCTAATTTGTACCCATTTAACTAATGTAAAAGTTACATACACCAATGAGCTACTTCGCAATTTTGATTCTCGCACTTTCGTCTTATCCAAAACGACTGAGATTGAATAGCTAGGGTTGTTATGTAAGCCGTAAATCGTATTTAGAACGAAGGTCGTTATACAATATATGAATTTTAAAAAGCAGAGTTTTAGTTAGCGTAGATACCAAAAAGTTGCGCTAAGCGAATAAATTTCCAATATTTCGATGTCTGAGGACGAATCGAAATGTAGTTCAATATTCTTATGAGCAGAATCGTACACAAGCCTACAACACTAGGTAATAGCGCTCAAGCCCATAGCACAACCGTTGAATTCGGTCATCGCATCAAGCAACGCTTCCCACAAATATACGGCCGATGCACTGTCGCTTAAAATTGAAAATACTGATTTGTTGTTAATCTCATGATGAACAATCACAGCGTTTATTCTAGCCACAGAGGTTTGACAAACATGGCCAACAGGGAACTGTGACGAGGATAAATCCACGCCGCAAATCTTAGCCATGGTTTCAGCTAAAGACGGGCCTACCATCATCAACCATGAATGGCTATTTTGGCAAAACAATGAGTAGCACTTATCCAACACTGGCGCTTGATAATTAGGCGTTTGCTCTAACTCCTGAGGGTTGGAGAGAACCCAATACTCAGTCTCACCAAGCCTTAGTACCAGCTCACCATTACGGCCGACATCACATAAGTTAGGCTTACTCGGCACTGGGTAGTCGCAGGCCTGCATGTGTTGCGCTGCGTTCAAGCCTCGAAAACCGAACCTCTGCGCTACCGACAAATCAATTAAGCCTGACTGTTGAACTTGATTGTCTGAGGCGTTAGCCAAAGCTTTCACCATTACGGCGCCGTCATTGATATTTAGAAACTCGCTTCCTTCAAGCTTTCTTGCAACGAAACTGCGTCGTTGAAACTGTCTAGATTCACTCATTTTCATAACTCCTGTCGCTTACCATCAGCGTCATAAAACGGCAATTTAACCACGCGGGCATTGACCATCACATTATTGTCAGTACGAACTTCAAACTTAGAACCAACCTCACATTGGTCGATGCTAACAAATGCCAAGCCGACAATTGAATCCACGGTTGGGGAGTATTCACAAGACGTGATGTTGCCACTAATGTCATCGCCGCTTAACACCAAGTGACCCTCTTCAGGTTTAGCACTTCCTTTTGGAAGCGTAAAACCGACTAACTTGCGAGTCTGTTTACGCGCCATCACAATATCAACCGATCGACCGCCTACGTAAAAAGGCTTTTTGCGTGCAATCGCCCACCCGAGATCGAGCTCACCAGGGTGGCTCATGCTGTCGGTGTCTTGGCTAACAATGATATGACCTTTCTCGAGGCGCAAGAGGCGCTGAGTTTCAACACCAAACGGCTTGATATCATGCTCCTTGCCGGCTTCAATTACGGCGTCCCATAAGGCTTCACCGTAACTTGTTGGCACGTGGATTTCATAACCTAATTCACCAACAAAACCAACTCGCAGTAAGCGCGCAGGAATGCCAGCCACCGAACCTTCACGGTAGGCCAGATGCGGAAAGCCTTCGGCTGATAAATCAACATCACTGGCGATTTTTTCCAGCACTTTGCGAGAGTCAGGTCCCGCCAAGTTGATTGCTGAAAATGCTGCGGTAACATTGGCAATGTCTACGTCTAAGCGCCATTGAGCATTCCACTTGAGCATATCGCTGTAGACGCCGCCAACGCCGCCAGTGGTTGCCGTTACATAGAAGTGATCATCGGCAATTCTGCACGCCACACCATCGTCAACCACAACCCCGTGTTCGTTGGTAAGCACGGCGTAACGTGTTTTACCCACCGGTTGCTTTAGAAATGCGAAGGTGTACATGCGGTTCATAAACTCCGCCGCATCGGGGCCGCGTAATTCGATACCGCCTAAGGTGCTGACGTCGATCACGCCAACTTTGTTGCGTACGTGTTCTGACTCAGCCCAAATGCACTTATCTCTGTCTTCGGGTTTGCCGTAGAACGCAGGTCGCTGCCAATTACCAGCTGGCATCATTTTGGCGCCCATCTCAATGTGGCGATCATGCATTGCGGTACGGCGAACTGGGTCAAAAATACGGCCGGCAATATGCGCTAACTTTTCTGGCGCGTAAGGCGGCCGAGCGGTTGTTACGCCAGTTTGCGATACGGTTCGTTGGGTACTTTTGGCAACCAATCGAGCTGCTGGTAGAGCTGAGTGACGCCCTTGCGAGGGACCCATGCCGAGCGTTGAAAAACGCTTAACCAATTGGATATCGCGATAGCCAATACGGGTAGCATTAATAATGTCTTTTACTTGCAAGTCTTCATCAAAATCGACAAAGTCTTTGCCTTTCGGATGTTTGAAAATTGGCCAGTCAAAATTAGTCTGTTTATCACACTCAATAGGCTCAATAGACGCCACATCGTGACCTAAGTTCTGCAAGGCATCTACCGCAGAACGTTCGCCATCACGAATCACCGCGGTCAATGAATGAATACCATTCACCGAACCGGCGATGTGTAAATGAGCGGGTAAATTCGACAAATTGAACGCCGCAGTTTCGTCATCGTAAGACAGCTGACCACCCGCTTGGCATAGAAGCGAGTACGACGGCATAAATCCAGACGACACACACAGTAAATCGCAGTCAATCAAATTCGATTGAGCATCCACTTCACCTTGACCGCTGATAGCGCGAACATCAACACCACGTATATGCTTATTGCCTTTCGTGGCTAGGGCTTCATAGACAGTGGAACCTAAGGTGATTTTAATCCCTAGGTTTTGCACTGCGGCAGTCACTGATTGCGCCCCGCCTTGTGCTCGCATATCGACAATCGCAGCCACTTCAACGCCCTGTTCGTACAAATCAAGTGCGGTGAAATACGCGTCATCATTACCGGTCAGCAATACCGCGCGACGGCCAGGTTTGACTGCGTAAAGCTTCATTAAACGTGAAACCGCACTACACACGACAATGCCCGGCAAGTCGTTGTTTCTGAATACAACATGCTGTTCAAATGCGCCCGAGGCAACAATGCATTCCTTAGCGCGCACTTTGTACATGCGCTTGCCTTGAATAACCGGTAAGTAGTTATCGGCAAACCAAGCATTACACGTAGCGTTCAAGGTCACTTCAATATTGGGATGCGCTTCAACTTTAGCGACTAAATCTGAACGAGTTTGGTCAGCAATTTTGCCCTCAAGATCGAAACGATGATAACTCAGAGAGCCGCCCAAAATTGGGTGCTCGTCGACAATCTGCACACTGGCACCCGCGTCAGCAGCGGTTAACGCAGCACTGAGACCGGCGGGTCCGGCACCAACAACAACAACGTCTTTAAACAAATAGACTTTATCGTAATATTCCGGTTCGAAATTTAGATCTAGTTTCCCCAAGCCAGCTTTTTTACGAATCACACTTTCCCATTTTTCCCAAACGCCATACGGTTTAAAGAACGCGCGATAGTAAAAGCCCACTGGCATAAAGCGACCGAAATATCCGAGTATTGAATCTCGATCGTTTTCTAACGACCCAGAGTAATTCTGCCCTTCAATAATGTCGCCTTGACTCGGCGCTACACGGTCAGCCAATACATTCGGCTCTCCGCCGAGCTGAATTAGGGTGTTCGCATCATGCCCGGCCATCGTGAGCGGCGCACGCGGTCTATGATATTTGAATGAGCGTGACATCAACCATTGTTGATTGGCTAACAATGCGCTGGCAATATTATCGCCGTGATAACCATCGTATTGCTTGCCTTCAAATTTGAAAGTCACATGCTGATTTCGATTAATAAGCAAACCCATCGGAGCCGCTAAACGCATTCGATTACTCATGAGGTTTGCCCCGTCGCTTTAGCTGCGAATTCGACACGCTCTTTAAATAACTCGGTACTAGGGTAGGTTTTTAGTATCTCGTCACTGCCGGTGTGCCGCTCAGCGATAAACCAATAACTGGAGGCCGAATGCATCCACCACTCGCGCACTACCTGAATCGCATTATCAGAATAGAACACGTATTCAGCCCATTCTCGGTCACTGCAGTTATTGGGGTCGGGCATTTCTTGCACCTCCCCGCCGTAGACAAATTCACTGATATTTCGAGGCCCGTTCATAGGGCAAGTCATGATTTTCATAGTAAGACCCTAGCCTGTTTAGTGGCTGGCGGCGGTAGCGCCCATTTCGTTAACTTGGCGAAACTCATCAAAACGATCCATTGCGAATGGCGCGATGAGTTCTGGCACTTTGCCACCGCTGGCGATAAGCTCGGCCATGGTTTTGCCGCAGATAGGCGTAGCCTTAAAGCCCCAGGTTCCCCAACCGGCGTCTAAGTAATAGTTTTCAACCGGGCTTAAGCCCATGATTGGGCTGTAATCGGCGGTCATATCGGTGATGCCGGCCCACTGTCGAAGCATTCTTAGATTAGCCATAAACGGAAACATTTCGATAGCACTGGCCAGCAAGCTCTCTTTCAATTCAAGGGTTGAACGTGTGTTGTAAAGCGGGTACGGATCGGACCCGCCACCAAACACAATTTCACCTCGGCCGGTCTGTTGCACATAGCAATGCAGCGCCGATGAACTGACCATCTGATCTAAAAATGGTTTGACTGGCTGCGTTACCATCGCTTGCAATGGATACGTGGTGATCGGCAATCTAAACCCAGCTTTTGCGGCAAGTAAAGAACTATGACCAGCAACGGCCTGCACCGCACTGCCACACTCTACAGTCCCTTTACTTGTCTCTACACCAGTGACTTTGCCGTTGACAATATTGATGCCCGTCACCTCAGTCAGTTGGTGTAACTCAACACCGCGCTGAGTAGCACCTTTTGCGTAACCCCAAGCCACGGCATCATGCCTCGCTGTTGCGCCGTCCATATGCCATAGGCCGGCCAGAACCGGTAAATGACCTGGGTTCATGTTTAGAGTCGGAACAAGCTCTTTAATTTCTTTCGCGCCAATTAACTCAGTACGACCGCCAAAATGTTTATTAACCTCGGCGCGTTGTCTAAACCCACGAATGGCGGCGTCGGTATGCGCCAAAGTGAGCTGACCACGCTGCGAATACATGATATTAAAGTCAAACTCATTTGAGAGCTTCTTAAACATCTTAACCGACTCGCTATAAAATTTTACCCCTTCTGAAGTCAAGTAGTTGGAGCGTATAACCGCCGTATTACGTGCGGTATTTCCACCGCCGAGATAACCTTTTTCAAGTATGGCGACGTTTGTTATACCGTGGTACTTTGCTAGGTAGTAAGCAATTGCAACACCGTGACCTCCACCGCCAATAATGACGACATCATAGTGTTTTTTAAGCTTAGTTGGCTGCGGTAAATCAGGGTGTTTTTCAAACGGATAATCTCCGCTTAGGCCATATTTGAGTAACGAGAACGGCATTAAATGCTCCTCCTATATAAACAGTTTAATAACAATGTCTGAGCAGTCGTAACAGTGTGCGATTGATATGGACATTGAATAATCATGATTAGAGCTGCGCCTTAGCGGCCACAATTGTGTTGCGCATTAGACACGCAAACGTCATTGGGCCAACCCAACCAGGCACTAGAGTTATATAGGGTGCCTGTGATTTGACATCATCAAAATCGACATCAACAGTTTGAGAAACAGCTATTCCATCAATTAGCTTATTCATCACATTCACTTGCCAAGGTTTATTTGAACACTAATGTTTTATTTCCATCGAGAAATACTCGGTGATCGATATGTAGCTTCACCGCTCGTGCAAGCGCAATAGTTTCAGTATCCCGACCAACAGAAACTAAGTGATCGGCTCCGAATGTGTGATCTACTGGCTGAACGGCTTGTTCAATAATTGGCCCTTCATCCAAATCAGAAGTCACATAATGCGCAGTAGCACCGATTAACTTTACGCCTCGCGCATGAGCTTGATGATATGGGCGCGCGCCTTTAAAACTTGGAAGAAATGAATGATGAATGTTGATCGCCTTACCTGATAGCTCTTTACAAAGGTTATCGGTCAAAACCTGCATATAGCGAGCTAATACAACCAAATCTGTTTTCGTCTCCTTAACTATATCCAACAAGGCTAATTCTTGCTCACGCTTGTTCTCTTTGGTAACGGGCAAATGAACGAAACGAATTCCTTCACGCTCGGCCATTGGTCTCAAGTCTTTATGGTTCGACACAATCGCTGTGATCTCTATAGGCAGTTCGCCTTTATGATATCGGTACAATAGATTCGTCAGACAATGATCAGATTTACTAACCATGATCAAAACCTTACTTAAGATAGACCGATCGAAGATATCCCACTTCATATCAAACTCTTTCGCAATAGAAGCGAACTCGCTTTGAATCTGTTCTATTTCGATGCCATTGTCATCCACTCTACAGACCAATCGCATAAAAAAGCGCCCCGTATCGGGGTCATCAAATTGGTTTAGTTCGGAGATATAGCAACTCTTTGACCATAAGAAAGATGTCACTGAAGCAACGATGCCCCCCATCGCAGGGCAAGTTGCTTTGAGTACAAACTCGTTCGACTTCACATTTTTAATAGGCATGATCAATTCAGTTTTATTATTTATATATGGAAATATTTTCCACGTATGAGTCAAATTATTACTTTAAAAGTTAATTTAACAATACTTAATTCATTGATACATTATCAGTCCAAATAACTTATATTCCGAATTAATAAATTTAATCAATTAATAAGATTTTCATATTAATTTTTTTAGACAAGCAACCATGACAAACCTGCCTGCCGACAACCTGATTACACTGTCGCAGCATTAGCGAGGGGCTTAAAAATAATTGAAATGTTTACACCTTAACAAAGAGTATTAAACACTAAAGATTTTAGTGTTCGTCTCAGGGTGAGCGCGTCGTCAATTTATCGAATAGTGCAAACATTGGTTGATATGAACTACTTGAGCAAGGTTGCTCGAAAGAGAGTGTGGCTATGCAATAAGCGAATCCAGATCACGCAATCGCTATTGCCGTGCCACTACTAAATCAAGTCGGCGAAATTGTCACCGCAATTAATGCTTCAGGCTCTAATTTTATTATGCAAAGCTCAGAAGTTAGTCAGACTATCAAAGAACAGCTACTCATGAATCAAGCGCAGGTTGAGACCCACTATCTAAATAGGCGTCATAAGCATCAACAACGCTTCCAAGAGAACCTCGCAATTGATCTAAATAGGGTTCAAAATTTTTCCACTGCTCAATGCCTGATTTAAATATTGGTTGTCGTACCTGCTCTGAACTCGGTGTTTTGACTGCTCGTTCTGTTTGGTGAAAATTCATACAGCTTTCTTCAAATGCCAAACCGCAATACTCTAAGATTCGATGAACCTGAGATTCCAGACCATTAACCACATCTTCATAGTGCACTCGCAGCACTTTGCCTGGTAAAACCTCATCCCAATGATCCATTAACTCGACATAATTTTTGTAATAGCGTCCAATATCTTTCTGCCCATAAGTGAATTCCTGACCCTCTGCAAACAACTGCTTAAAGCCGCTAAAACAACACGCCATTGGATGCCGTCGAGCATCAATGATTTTTGCATTCGGTAATATCGTATGAATCAGTCCAATATGACGAAAGTTATTTGGCATCTTATCAATGAAATAGGCTGCGCCCTGGCGGTAGATTTGAGTGCCACTAATGTATTCCTCGCCAAGTTGGGCAAGTTGATCTGCGGATAAATCGTTTAAGATTGCTGGGTAGCGCTGCTCGTCACCAACTTTACGCCGCCCATTAAGCTTATTCATAATCGCAATAACATTGGGCAACTCCATGGTTCCATCAACTTGCGAGTGTGATGACAATATTTGCTCCAGTAAAGTAGAACCGGCCCTTGGCAAACCAACGATAAATATGGGGTCAGATGCCGCACTCCCTCGCCCGTCATGCTTGTCAAACAATTCGCCATTACATACCTGAATTTGAGCCTGAAACTCTTTGTCAACAATGTCAGCGCTATAGCGGCTCTCCTGCACTTTCAAGCTATTACCAAGTTGGTAATACTCCATGGCCACGGCATATTCTTCACGATCCTCAAACGCTTTGCCTAGTGCGAAACAAAAGTGAATTCGGTCTATTAACACAGTCTTCTTATCCGACTGCCTTTCTTTCATCATCTCAATTTCTTCATCATTAAAACGATACGTCTTTAAGTTTGCCAAGCTCCAAAACGCATCCCCAAAATCTGGCCGTACACTATAGGCGCCTCGATAGACTGATACCGCCTCTTCAACCCTAGCAACCGCTTTTAATGCATGCCCCTGCATCAACAATACATTCGGATTATTCGGTGCTTGTCGCAACACTTCTTCATAGGTTAACAACGCAGCCTCTATATCGCCTGCACCTACATAGGCATTAGCCATGGTCAGATTAAAAGCCAAATTATCTGGAGCTTCATCGTGCAAAATTCCTATTTGCTCAAGCGCCTCTTTAAATTTTTGCCGCTTATTGAGTAAGTTTGCGTAGTCAAAACGCGCCATCTTATTATCCGGATGAAACTCAACACAGCTTTCCAACAAAAATTCGGCGTCATCCAGTACCTGCATCCTCGCACCAATATCAGCCAACAGCCTCATAGCATCAGCATGGTGAGGTATTTTCTGCAAATAACTGCGGCATAGTTGTTCTGCTTTATACAGCTTACCTTCATGAATCATACTAGTAACGCTTAGCAATTCCATCGGCAACGATGATAGGTATTGCACTTGTTCACGCATCTCATTTGCAGCCAAATGATCACCTTGCTCTAAATACAAATCAGCTAAAGCCTGCCAACACGCCAATAACGCAGGGTTAAGCAGCACGGCCTGCTTATAGGCGTCCATTGCCGGCATAATATCCTGTTGCTGACGGTAAATATGCCCTTGCTCTTGAAATGCTCGACCATAAGATGGGCTCACACCTTTAAGTTTTTCTAATGTTTCTAATGCTTTTGCGGTTTTTTTCAGATATCGCTGACAGACCGCTAAAAGATAGAGGCCTTCGACATTATCTTGATCTTGATCTTGGTTTAGCAACTCCAACACCACACCTTCAGCTTCAGAAATCTGGCCTTGTTGTATTCGTTGCTTTGCCTTGTGAATCAAATCATCACTTGATTGAGCTTGAAACGGTTCCCCGGTATTCATAACTACCTCTACAAATCGTTTTGGGTTTTCTAAAACATAAGTCCGCTGACCACACTTGAATATCACCAGCTAACGCTTTATATGCTGAAACTTTGGCCACAGAAAAAACACTATCATAGAGCAAAAAAAGGGCAAACCATATGGCCTGCCCTTTTAATGAACTAGCTTGAAGTTAACGTCTATTCAAAATCATATGAAAAACGTAAGCCAACAGTCCGTGGACGATTGGTTGTGATGCGAGGGACGTCATCTTGTGAATTAAAGTTCAATTGGGCACGCTCGTCCGAGGCATTTTCAACAAATAACTCAACACTCCACTGGTCTTTGCCAACCCCTGCTGAAACGTCCCAAATTGTATACGACTCTTGCGGCATAGCATCATCCAACAATAAGGCACTAACAGTATCATCGGCGTGAACTACACCAACTTGCCAAAAGCTTTGATAATCGCCGATCTCGCCTTCATGACGTAAACGTAGATTGAACTGATACTCAGGCGTTAGCGGCAGAGGGCTACCCAATGGCGGAAGCTGGTTAGCGAAGATTGCCTGATTAATCGCCGTAATCTCCGTGTCGTTATACGAGGCAGCGGCATGCAATGTTAAGTTGTCATTGACCAAATAAGAGACATCTGTTTCTACCCCAAAAATTTCGGCGTCAATCGCATTGTCTACAAATGTGGTAATTGTCAGATTCGTTGGGTCAAAACGTGCAACCTGAATATCAGTCCAGTCGACTGAGTAAATGGTTCCATTCCAACGCAACCGACCATCTAACAAGTCAGCTTTCCAACCAAACTCAACGTTCTGAACGTCATCTGTTTCAAACCCATCTGGAATATTTCCAAACGCTGTGTTGTTAGCTGCTTCACCACCACTGCGGTTAGCGCCAGGAGGGCGAAAACCTTCAGAGTAAGTGGCGTAAAGTAAAACGTCATCGCTTAACTTATAACTTAAGTTAAATTTGCCAATCGTATCATCTGTTTCTATGGGAGGAGCATTAACGTCTAAATTACGTGCGGCACCACTAAAAGCTCCGCCAGCGAAACCATCAAGATCAACTTCAATGTCATAATAGCGCGCGCCAACCGTTGCGGTCCACGCATCGGTAATATCAAAGCTGACTTCACCAAAAACAGCAATTTGTTCTTCGCTGCGGCGAATATCATTAATAAACCCTTCTCCAGGCTGACGCGCTGTAGGATCATTTAACGTAATACTATTAATATCTCCGCCCACTTGAGCAAGTGGGTTTCTTATACGATGGCCGAAATTACCTCGACCTGTGTTAAACGCATCGGCCGCGCCTAAATAAACGAAGGTTCCATCAGAGTTGATCTCTTGATCGTCATAGAAAACACCTGCCGTCAAACGCACACGCTTATCTGGATCAGTATTGATTCGAATTTCATGAGTATTGCGAGTACTATCAATCTCATTAGTAAAGGCTTTAACGGGGTTCAAACATTCTGTTGCAACGTAAGAGGCGTTGTAGAGACAGGTGTAGGTACCAACGTAGCTACCAACGTTGTTGTAGCCGGTATAGTCAATTGATTGAGATACCTCACGATCAACGAAACCACCTGTGTAGACCAACTCTAACGCTCCAATGCGACCGTCTACAGTCCACGTTGTAAGACCTAACTCGTCCTCTAATTCATCTTCAAAGAAGCGCTGAACTTGCAAGTCACCGACAGCAGGGTCGAAATCAAACACACCATCAGCTTTTAAAGTTTGCTGTGTATGTTGTAATAAAACATCCCAGTTATCGTTGATCGCATATTTAACACCAATTCGTGCACCTTGATAGCTTGCATCATTGAAGTCATCTTCAACCAAGGCTAAGTTACTCGCTGATTCAATAGAAATGCTTCCATCGGTTGGAACGCCCACGCCAAAGGGAGCTCGATTTTGATTTACGACGACGGGATCAATTGTGGTCACTCCAAGTACATTATCAATATAACCGCCTTGATTGTCATTGTATGCAGCGATCCGAACAGCCAATTTGTCTTCGATAAAAGGAATATTAATATAGGCTTCAGTCGAGTTACTTGCATCACCACTTTTGGTGCTCGAAATGCTCGCATCCACACCCGCTTCGAAGGCGCCAAGATTGGGTTTATTAGTAATAATACGCACTGTGCCTGCTTCAGAACTTGCGCCAAACAAGGTGCCCTGTGGGCCACCCAATACTTCTACACGTTCGATATCGGTTACGTAAATATCGAGATTACGACCGCCTGCAGAAACGGGTTGCTCATCTAAATACAAAGCCACGGTAGGAGCACTTCCTTGAGCCTCGGCTACCGAAATGGTACTCGCATCGGAAGCAACACCACGAATATAAATTTCGTTTTGGCCGGGGCCGCGACCACCGCTTGTCACATTCGGTAAATATTTTACATAGTCGTCAAAACTGGTAACGTTCAGTTGTTCTAACGACTCGCCGCCCAATGCGGTAACTGCCACAGGAACATCCTGAGCGCTCGCGCTACGTTTCGTAGCTGTTACCACTATCTCTTCAAGCGCGGGCTTTGCATGAGCAATGCCACTCGATCCTGCTAAACATACAGCTATTGCGACACTAATTTTAGTTTTTTTATTCATTGACGCTATCCTCTCTTTGATTGCTTTAACTATTAAGCATCGATAATCAAATAAATATTCGATTGTTTCCAATCAGAAAATTAAATCAATTAATAAGTCCAGCTAATAGATAAGTTCTTTATATAGGAAAATATTATTTTTAGTTATCGCGAATCTACCGCATAAACTGAATTAGCGGCGGTAGAGAGGTGTTTTAAAAACTAGGTGCCTATAAAGGTCCGGATTCGCACAAGTAAATCATCTGTTACAACAACACCCCGTGTTTCCGTTTCAAGTCGATTGCGCTTACCTTTTGAACCGGGTAAATGTGCACCTTCTTGACTCTCGATCGAATCAACTAGTGAGTTAATTTGTTTTGCAAAACCTTGGTTTGAAAACGCGGATGGGTCAAATGCGATAAAGCACTGCCCCGTACTTGGAGGTCCGCCTTGTGTTCCAGAAAATGGGCTTGCCTCTTTGCTTAGTACGGCCCCAGCCAAACATGACGCCAACACTTCGACCATCAAACCGACCCCAAACCCCTTGTACCCGCCAGAAGGAACCATAGACCCTTTAAGAGCTTCATTAGCGTCGGTCGTCGGATTACCATTTTGATCTAGAGCCCAGCCTTCTTCAATCGATTCCCCAGTTCTTGAACGCATCAATATCTCTGACTTAGCGACAGCACTTGCCGATTGGTCAATCGACAATGCCACTCCGCCGTTACCATCTGGAACAGAAAATCCAAATGGGTTCGTTCCAATTACCGCAGTTTTCGCTCCTATGGGAGCAATTGACGCTGGTGCGTGGGTAAAGCACAACCCCACAAAACCTTCTTCTGCTATGCGCTGAGAATGGTGACCTAAGACACCGCAATTATAGGAATTATGGATGGTTAACGCGGCGATACCGACTTCCTTAGTCGCTTCGACCAGTGCGCTCCACCCCGCGTCGATAGCTGGGTGCGCAAAGCCGTGTTTAGCGTCAACCGTTATGGCACCTTTGCGCTTGCTAGACACAACCGGCTGAGCATTGCCATCAACTTTGCCACACTGCACATGTTCGGCGTAAATCGGCACATACATCAGGCCATGACTTCGAATTCCATCGCGCTCAGCCAATACTGTTGATCTAGCAACAGATTTCGCATTCTCTTCATTAGTGCCGGCGCCAATCAAGGCTTGTTCGGTGATTAGTTTTACGTCTTCAAGACTTAAGTTGTGTTCAATCATATAAGTAATTTTTGTGGTTTAGGTTAGAAAATAAAAGCTCTCGCCGCCGCCTACGCAACTTTTTAAAAACAAAAACTTTCTCGTTGTACGCTACGGTTAATCTAACCCTGGCGAGCCATTCAGTAACTATGCGCCGGCACCTTTTCGTGATTCATCAGTAGACTCAACAAGCACTTTATCTCGATACCCCCCGAGTAAATCCCAGAGTTCAGGTGTGATGTCGATACCATCCATTAAAGAGGATCTCTCATTGGCCTTAATACCTTCGGACAGCCAATACTGAAATGGCTTGCCTATAATTTCGTCGCACTCGCTTAAAAGGTACTCGTCCATAGCAGCAGAGGTGTCTGCGCAAACCAAATAGAGCGACGATTGATCAAGCTCTACTACTCGTTTATCGCTAGGCTCAGCAGAGAGATACCGAGCGTATTCAGGACACCAGTTACCATCAACCGTTCGCGTCACATTTATTAAATTTGGATCCTCATTGTCGCGCCAATAGGCTGTGCAATGAACGCCCCGTTGTCCAAAATCAGCAACGCTTTTTGAGACTAGTTTTCGATCTGGGCAATCAATAAACTTACCCAAACATAAGCCAGCAGCAATAGATTTAGCGTAAACCAATTCAGCCATAAGAACGCCAGAGACAATAAAACTATCTCCACCAAAATCAACAGACAACTCGTCTTGGCTATCAACTAAAATTTTGACATTGGATTTTGTATGAGCCTGGAAGCCAGCCATTTTCTCAGCCGTTAAAGCCGATGAAATATCAAAACCATGGGTCTTACACCAAACCACTGTAGTTGCAGCCGTTTCATAGACACCAGCGCTGAAGCCACACCCCTGAAAGGCTTGCTTTAGCAACGAGGTCAATTCGTTCTTTGAAATCTTCATTATTACTACACACCACTAGCAACTGGAAAGTACCAATCATCATGATACGTTTTGCCTATATCAGACACTATTGGAGCGCCTTGAAACATAGTGTTCCTCACCCAAAGCTTCGACTTTGGATCAAATTTACTAACGCCAAAGAAAGACAATTTACAGCGCAATAAGTCTAAGGGGCGCATATTAATATCAGCAAGGTTGCCTCGGATTTCACCCATCGGCTCAGCTGACATTGCTTGAATTCTAGTCACAATACCGCTTAGTTCTGGTCGTCTGAGCAAAAAATAGGCGATCATTTCATTCGGGCTATATTCAACGACGTCATCCATAAGTTTGTTATAGCAATCACGTACAAGGCGGCCGATTATTAGTGGCATTTCTTTGTCTTCTCCCGGTTCGTTATATCGGTCTCCCAAACGGGGCTCCATTTTTTCCTCGGAAAAATACCAGAAGAAATGATTAGCATCTTTAGTTGAAAAATCGATTTCCAAGGCCCAATCATAGCTGACCTCAATTATCTGCTTTAGTTCAGACAACGTCATCGCAGGTTGCAGTCTATAGTGTTCATCGACAGTCAAATTGTCTTCTAGGTCATCCACTAAATCAGGGTATAGCTCCATTAAGGAAGAACTAACCACTTCTTGAGTTTCAAAACTAAAATGCGTGCCAATATGCTCTACGAAAGTATCCCATCGTTGATTGGCGCAACTGAAATCAGGTAAGAAGGCAATTACCTGCGCTAATTCGGATTTAAGCACGTCATTGCGTTTGGTCTGTATTTCATCTGGAACTTCTGTTTCTTCCAAGTGTTTTTGGGCTTTAACAAAAATTTTTACTAGCTTGTTAACCTTATCTCTATTTACATCGCCAAAGGTACTTATTCTTGCTAACGCCTGCTCACGCACCCACAACCACCGACTGATAAGTTTAGGGTGTCGAATCAAAAAAGGTGCCATCCCTAGGCCGGTTGAGTTGCCAATGCCAATATAGCGTTTTATGTCATCATCCATAGCTACAGCGGTGCTTGGTGACTGAATGGATGCCAAGCGCTCGGCTTGATCAATACTAAAGTGCCTTAGCATAAAACACACAAACATCTCAGCCGAGAACGGGGTTGCGAATTCGGGGCAGGTTTGTTTTACTTTTTCCCAGTCGGCCATGCCAAACTTACCGCTTCCGTAAACAGCGGTTGTTCTATAAAGATAACCAACTTTTGTGAGCATCTGCTTATCAGGCTGATGCCCAGAAGAAAGCTCAGAAACAACATAGTCAAAATTGCGAGAGCTCTTATTGCCTCGTGACAAGACGATCATTTTTGAGTTTACGCGACCCGCTTCTTGCTTGGGTACGTTTTCGCGCATTTGGTCAATGTCATCACGTGTAACATCACCAATACACAACGTCATGGTGACGTCCCACTCTTCTGCGATTACTCGGTCATTACGCTTATCGTCATCGAGGTGGTTAGAGAAAAGTACAAAACTATAAATATTTTTACCTGTGTCGACTCGATAGACAATCACACCATAACCATGATCATCAAGCTTTATGACGCTTGGTTTAATCGACCATTTCTCTCGCATAACTTTTCGCATGAGACTTCGCATAAAACTCAGCCGACACTGGTGCATGCTTCCTAAACGATTTATATCCATCACTGTCGCTGGAGGCCTTGTGGGCAATAGAGGGATGCCAGACTCTTTAATTAACTCAATCATATTTAGCTCCTGAACTTCATCATGCCCCGGTACTCGACTGTTCAATCCACAATTTTCTTGCGATGGAAGGTGCCGCCCACAATGATGGCAACAAAACCAAAGAGACAGGAACAGCGGTTACGACAATAAAAGATTGCAGCGCGCCTATTCCTCCAGACCCTAGCGACACTAATATTGCGGCGATAACCCCCATCATGACGCACCAGAATGCTCTCAAAGGAGTTGGTGGAGAATCTGACCCGACAACAACCATAGAAATCGTATACGCCATAGAGTCCGTTGTGGTAATTACGAAAAGTGTCGTTAGCACAAGAAATAAACACGACACTATAAAACCCATGGGCAATTGTTGGCTAATCGCAAGTAGAGCCGCCGGCATATTAAAACCCTCAAACGACGCAACAACACTTCCGGGGGAGCTTGTTTCATAAAACAACCCAGAACCGCCAACGATCGTAAACCAGAATGCGGTTACCACCGGCGCCAATACAGACAAACACAATACTATCTGTCGAATGCTGCGCCCTTTTGAGATGCGACTTATAAACATCGCCATGAGAGGACCATAGCCTAGAAACCAGCCCCAGAAAAAGACAGTCCAACTATCTAGCCACTGTTTATCACCTCGAAAGACAGTCATCGGAAAAAATTCTTTGAGATGGAGAACTGACGATTCTACAAAGCTCGTTAGTATGAAAGAGGTAGGCCCAAACGCAAAAATGAATACCATCAAACCGATGGCGATAATAATATTCAGAGCACTGAGGAACTGAATTCCTCGATTGATCCCTGAAATAGCTGAGATAGTAGCGATTCCCACAAGCGCAAATATTATCGAAAGATGAAGTGTCGAACTATTATCGATATCAATGATTTCAGACAGACCATACCCCACTTGAAGCCCAGTAAAACCGATTGGCCCGATGGTTCCTGCAGCAACAGATACAATACAACAAGCATCGACAATTGACCCAATCCAGCCTGTAACAACTCGTTGCCCAAACACTGGATACAGTAAGGTTCTCGGTCTTAATGGCAAGCCTTTTTCATAGTGCAAATACATGAGCACGGTGGTCGTCAAGCTCCCTAATATGGCCCATGCCAAAAACCCCCAATGCAAATAACTTTGCGCCAAACTTACATAAACGGGATTTAAAGAATCCGCATTACCTAAGAAATGCGGCGGCGTTGAAACATAGTGTGCAATCGGCTCAGCGGCTGCAAAAAAAACGCCTCCTCCAGCTAAAAGAGTACACATAATCATGCTCAGCCACTTAAATGTACTAATTTCCGGCTGCGCCATACCCCCTAACTTAGCTTTGCCGTAAGGACTAATCGCAAGAGCTATTCCAATCAAGAAGGTTGCTAATAATAAAAACTGCCAATAGGCTCCGAATAACTGGGTTGACCAATTGAACGCTACATTTACTGCCTGTGATAACAACTCCATACTTGTTGACGCGACCACCAAAAAAGCAATCAAGAAACCACCACTTATACATTGCGTTTTCCAATCTATTTGCCGTGTCGCCTGCGACGACTCAATGACGGTATCGTGGTCTCGTTTTTGACTTCTATCAATATCACTCATAATTTTCGCAGCACGCTTATTTATTACAACGTGGGTCGAACGAATGATCAAAAAAGTTCAACCAATTCGTTCCCATAACTTTATTAACATCATTGCTATCTAGTCCTACGGCGGATAGACCCGTCGCTATATTTTTAATATCTTGCGACCCGGTAAACCAATCAGGCTGCTTGGGCCATTCCTTTTTTGCGGCTGACCCCTCACCGTAATCAGCACCAAATGTCCAACGCCCGCTTCGCATCCATTCAAGTTTTGAATAATCCCACTGCTCACATAAATCAGAGCCAATAGCCACTTGGTTAATGCCGACTATGTCAGCCGCGTCTACAATCATCTGGCAAAAATCTTGTAAGGTGCAATCAGAACCATTCTTTAAATGAAATGGGTATAAGCTAAACCCTATAATGCCACCCGATTCACCGAGAGCTTTTAAGATGTCATTGGATTTATTCCGAAGAGCATTGTGAAAAAAGAGAGGGTTCGCATGTGTGATAGCAATCGGTCGCTCGGATATATCAATCGCTTCTAAGGTAGAGCGCTCAGCAGAATGAGACATATCGATAACCATACCGACTCGGTTCATTTCTCTAATCGCCTGCTTACCAAATCGTGTGACTCCAGAATCATGCTCTTCATAACAACCCGTCGCTAATAAGCTTTGGTTATTATAAGTAAGCTGCATAATTCTAACGCCTAGCTCGTGCAATACCTTGATCAACGAAAGGTCATCTTCAATTGGTGAGCAATTTTGAAAGCCAAAAATAATACCAACCTTATTCTGCTTTTTTGCCTCTAGCACGTCTGCAGCGCTGCGTGCCGGCATAATCAAATCGGCATTGTTTTCAAAATGGCGATGCCACTGAGTTATGTTCTCAACCACTTCCCGAAAATTTTCCCAATAGGCGATCGTTACATGAACGGCATTGATACCACTGTCACGAGTCTTTTCGAATAGTCTTCGGTCCCAATTAACATACTGCAACCCATCGACAATGACATTTTGATCAGACATTGCATTACCCCCTGATTAGTACGGCTTGCTGTAGTTGGTTTTAACAACTGTATAAAATTCAGCAGCATAAGTGCCTTGCTCACGCGACCCATAACTTGAGTTTTTCCTTCCACCAAACGGCACATGATAATCTGTTCCGGCCGTTGGTAAGTTAACCATAACGCAACCTGATTTAGCGTGCCGTTTAAAGTGTGCAGAACGAGCAAGAGACTCGGTAATAATGCCGGCCGTTAAACCAAATTCTGAGTCATTTGCCATTTCCAAAGCATGATCGTAATCTCGTGCCTTAATGACACAGGCCACTGGACCAAAAATCTCTTCACGATTTACTTTCATATCATTAGAAGTATCTTTGAAAAGGGTCGGTGCAAGGTAGTATCCTTTTGGCTGAATATCTAAAGTATCTCCACCGGCTACTAAAACAGCACCCTCTGACTTAGCCAGTTCAATATAGCCAAGCACATCGTTGAACTGTGACTCGCTCGCAAGAGAACCAATTTGCATTCCCTCTTCCATTGGGTTACCAACTTTGAGCTTTTTCATCTCCTTAACCATCAAATCGATAAAGTCATCATAAACCCCTTCTTCAACGATCAATCTTGATGAGGCGGTGCACTTTTGGCCAGTACCTGAAAATGCTCCAGCTATAGCACATTGAACAGCTGTGTCTAAATTAGCGTCATTGAGAACTACCAGCGCATTTTTACTCCCCATCTCCAGTTGAATTTTGCCCATGTTTTCAATTACATTTTTGGCAATACGGCGCCCCACTGGCACCGAGCCTGTGAATGTGACTGCATCAACGTCTTTTGAAGTACTAATCGCCTCACCAACTTCTCTGCCTGGCCCCATTACTAGGTTAAATACACCCTCGGGAAGACCGCTGCGGCTTATGATTTCAGCAAGAGCCCACGCGCTAGCCGGCACAATTTCTGCCGGCTTCAATACCACTGTGTTTCCATAAGCTAGTGCAGGTGCGACTTTCCACGCAGCAACTGCCATAGGGAAATTCCACGGTGTCACAATACCGATAACTCCCAATGCCTCTCGCCTCGCTTCGACATCGACACCTGGACGAACTGAATCAGTTACTTCGCCCATTTGACGAAGCGTTTCGGCTGCATAATATTGAAAGAATTGACCAGAACGATATACCTCGCCTACGCCTTCAGCAATCGTCTTACCTTCTTCACGAGCGAGGAGTTCGCCTAGCTCCGCACTTCGCTCAATTAGCTCAGCGCCAATTTTATCTAAGACAGCCTTGCGCTCTTCGGGGGCAGAGTTACTCCATCCAGCGAATGCCGTATTAGCCGCGGCTATCGCGAGCTCTGTCTCGCGTACACCGCCGCGAGCATAACTACCGATAATGTCATTCAGATCAGATGGGCTAATATTATCGGTGTAGGTTTCGCTGGCCACCCATTTGCCATCGATATAATTCTCATGCTTAATAATAGTCATGTTTCTTCCTGGTTAGTATTTTGCATTGACTCGTCGGTCAAACTTAGACTATGCAGCGCGCGACTAGCTTATAGAAATGCATAGTGTGTTATTTATAATCCTAGATTTGACCTCTTTTACTTTAATAATTCCAATTAATTTATCATATCAATTGATATTTTTAACTTATTAATCGATCATCGAACTCTAACGCCCAAATAATAATATACACCGTTTGCATCACAAACCAGGAGTCGGTGACACAGCCATGAAACATCACAGCATTACACTCAATCATTTACGAACGTTCTGTGTCGTCGCAAAGCTTGGAAGCTTTAATCAAGCTGCAGATGAGCTTTCTCGAACACAGCCAGCGATTACTCTAGCCGTTAAACAACTCGAAGATTATATTGGCATTTCTTTACTAGAGCGTACGACTCGATCTGTATCTTTAACCAAAGAGGGACAGAACTTTCTGCCCATTGTGAATAAACTCATACTTGATTTCGATTTGGCCATGTCTGATATGACCGCAGTTGCAGATTGTCGCTATGGCCACGTCAGCATTGCCGTTGTGGCATCAATAGCCTCAAAGGTAATGCCGGAAATAATCCGTAGGTTTTCGTCTAACCACCCAGATGTCAGCATTCATGTTTACGACGACAACTCTAAGGGCGTTCAAAGCCGAGTTGAAACAAACGAAGTGGACTTCGGTATAGCGAGTCTATGGCATGCAAATAAAAAACTGAGCTTTCACCCATTCTTAGAAGACACCTATAAAGTTGTATGTCACAGAGATCATGAAATTGCAGTACACAATAGATCAGTAACTTGGGATAAGCTTTCTAAATATAGTTTCATGGGATCTGGATTAACCCAGTCATTGAAAATGCAGAGCGCTATTGGCAACCCAAAATTCGAATTTTCTAACACGACAACATTAATCGCTATGCTCAAATCAAACGTCGGCATTACAGTTCTACCATCGCTAGCCGTTCCCAATGACCCTATCATCAAGTCGTTCGCTTTGACTAAACCGCTGGAAACTAGAGACATTGGTATCATTACTCGTAAAAACACAACCCTATCTCCAGCAGCAAAAGAAATGATTAAAACTTTGGCAGAATTCACTCCTCAAATAATAAAAGATAATTCTCTCAACACAAAAATTATCTACCCATCCGAAGGATTCTCTTTGAGTAAAAATTAGTAGAAATATATTGATTCAACGACTGTAAAATAAGCGTGTATTGGGTGAACGCATTTGTACTAAGTTGGAAATAGTGACTAAAGTAAATAGGAGCCTACTTCACGGATTTGAAACTCCTCAGCGCTCTCGATACACACTGATTAACGAGACCGCTCAACGCGATTATTCAAATACTGAGAGTGGCGTGAATTGCATTAATAATTAATTCACTCGGTAATTTTTTATTCCAATAACCAAAACTTATAAATTCTTCACGAATATAGTCGAGGCTTTGCTCGATTGTGCGTAAAAGTTGTGTGTTAACTCCGCAGGAGTTATCCATGACTTTTTCCACATGAGAGCTGTAGACCTTATCCACATAATTTCATGACTATGGCGAAGCCATTAAAAAAGGATCAGCCAAAAAATCCGTTAACTGTTGGGGAGTGAAATTCTGTGGGTAAGATCGAACGAGAAATGAGCTTTTTTTCGCTAACCCAAATAGTTGCAAGTGACACTAATTCTGTCGTGACCTAGTTCTTGAGAAACGATTAGCCTCGCCTTCAAATCTAGTTCTTGCTCTGTTTGAGTCAGTATTGGTTTTTCACCGTCACATAACATTGGCGGCATAAGACCGTTACTTAATACAATGTAGCGCTGCTGTGCATAGTAATAGCGCAACCCATGTGCCTGCCGAATTCCAGCAATACCCAAATGATGGTCTCTATGTGAGAGATATTGTCTATAATTTATCTTTGCGGGAATCAGCGATGCATTTTGCTTTAGTGCTCCGCCGATTTTCTCTCAGAGGAGATAATGGCGTTGATGCCAAAGGAGCTGGCGGATTTTCTTACCCGGACGGCCATTGTCAAACGGCTGTCGGCTCCCCTGTGCGAGGCTATCGTCGGTGAAGGTCGGCCGGGCGAGAACTTGCTGAATCACATCGAGCTGCGTCCGCTATTGCAGAAGTTAGATGATCATACTGACTGGTTCCGACTACACCCCCTGTTTCACAATTTTCTCGTCAAACAGCTTGAAATCAATTTTCCCCGGGAAAAGGCTGAATTGCACAGGCGCGCGAGTCTCTGGTTTGAGGAGCAGGAGCTTATGGTGGAGGCGATTCAGCATGCGGCCAGTGGTAATGAAGAGGAGCGGGCGCAGGAGTTGCTAGAAGAACATGGCATGCTGCTCGTGACTCAGGGTTACCTGCCGCTATTTTTTGGGCTGGTACGGCGACTTCCCGAAGGTCTGCTTCATAGCAGTCATGAGATATTGGTGCAGATGGCGTGGCTGGAGGTGCTAAATAACCGCATCCCCCAGGCCAGGCGAATACTTGATGAGGTCTCGCAGGACATTGCCATGCGTCAGGATGACGAGGGACCGCTCTTGGTTGAATTGAAAGCCATTGAAACGGCTACGCACTTCTTTGCCGAAGACCTGTCTGCCGTTGAGACTGTGGTTGCCAAATGGTTACCGCAAGCGCCGCCCGAGCCATTCCATATAGTGGCGACCTTCAGGATTGCGCAGGCCTGGATCTACTTCAATCAGCAACGTTACGATGAGGCTTTGCAGCAGTGTCGCTGGATACTCAACCTGCCAGAAGTTTCCGATATAGCTTATACGCAGGCCAATGCCGCTTTGTTCCAAGCGCTGGTGGCCTTTGCCCGAGCCCAACTGGAAATCGGTGCAGTGACCCTGGAAGCGGAAATCGAGCGCTTGCGTGAGCGGGTAGGAAGTGGCTCTCAATTGATTGCTCTGATGGAGTCGGTACTCGCAGCACTCCATTATCAGTTGGGGGATGGGGAGAAGGCGCAGCGCTTGTTTGAGCAGGGGTTGGAGGTCCAACGCACTCTGGCTTGTGCCGACATAATGATCGCTGTGCTGCGCAACCGGGTTCGCCAGCTTCACGCAATGGGAAAATACAATCGCGCGTTGGCCTTACTCGATGACGCACAGCAGATGGCCGACTCTAGAAGCTGGGCAAGACTGAATGCTTGTATTTTGCATGAGAAGGTATGGTTGCTGATTGCACTCGGCGAGCAGAAGCAGGCAGTGGCGCTTTTCAATTCCTGGCGCCAGGCGCATGAATCTCTCCTGGCGGATGAACCTTGGGGTGTGCAGGTAGAGGAATGGTTTTCCATGGCAGCTGCCCGTGTATCCATTGCCCAAGGGAATGCAGCCGATGTTATTGATGGACTGAGAGCACAATTTAAAAGTTTATCCGGCCAAGGCAGAATTCTGCGGTCTCTGGAGACCGCTGTGCTTCTTGCAAGCGCGTTGGCCGAGAGTGGCTATGTCGATGCGGCCAAGGAAGTGCTGGAGAGAGCGCTGGCGCTGGACCCGAACAACTGTGTGATTCAGCTATACCGCGATGAGGGACCGGGCGTACTGCATCTGTTAGCCCAGCTGCAGGAAAAGGTAGAATCTATCGACAGCGATAGCGACAATATGTTGTTGCGCCAGCAGCTACAGCGAATTCTCGCCGGTGAGCAACAGACCCAATTCGCCGCTAGCGCTGCCCCTGCGGCATTGTCCAATGCTCCCTATAACGAGATAATCGAGCAGTTCACCCAGCGGGAGATGGCCACACTTAAGCTAATGGTTGACGGTCTTTCCAACAAGGAGATCGCCGATAATCAGACGGTCTCCATTCATACAGTCAAGTCCCATCTGCAGTCCGCTTACGGTAAATTGGGGGTGCGCCGGCGCACCCAGGCGGTCAGACGCATGAAGGAAATGGGATTTTTCTCCTAGGGGATGGCCGATTGTACACCCCAGTAAGATTGTCCATTTCTGCAAGTAGGTCATCAAACGATGAACCAATATGTGCATTCTTCTTAGGCATATCTAACTGTACCTTTTTTTGGTACATTCAATCAAATCAAAAGTTAGCCACATGAATGGTCTGGCAGCCCGTTCACTACAAGCCCCAAGCCTAAGGTAAGCTCAAAATAAATAATAAGCGGTCTTATGCAAATCTATGTTTACGCTGTAATTTGGCCAAATTTATAGTTTTGATTGATAAATACCGTTTACATTTGGTAGAACAGCCCCCATAATAATCAGGCAATCATATAAACGGTGCTGCTTCGGCAGTGTGGTTGTACCACCTGGAAACAGGTCTCCAGCGGGTCTGGAGATGAGCGCAAGCTAAGAGTACCGGAAAGCCCGCCTACGAGCGGGCTTTGTTTTGCCTACTCCCCAGGTCGAATATCCTGATTTAGTCGTCGCTTGTACGCTATCACATCTAATCGAATCTTTCTCTTTCTTGGTTGCTGACTTCGGTAGCCAGCGGTTCTTACGTAAGCGCTCTGCACTACCAGATTAAGCCACCCTCTTCTGGAGGCCTTTGTTACGTCAAAATAAACTTCGTATTCCACAGTCAAACCGCTTTGCAGAGTAATTTCAATCGTAAAAAAGTTGTCGTGTTTAGTCACGAAACAGGGTCGGTTCCCCATATCTCTAACAATCTCGGGGAGTTGGTGTGTTAACTCATATCTGTCGAAACAAAATAATCGACGCTCTTTCGGCCCAGAGTACCACAAACTATTATCAGTAGTTTCACTCGGCAGCGGATCACGAGTAAAACAATGCATTGAAAATGTCACGTGAAATTTATATAGCCGGTTTGGCCGCTTGCCGCTGGCAGGCGCTTCAAAGTGCCATTCAAATGAGTCCAGATGGCCTAACGAGTATTCGTTACTCCCATGTTGAAACGGCTTCCACAGCATTTACAATTACTCTCGTATTTCTAATGTTTTTTAAATCAAAACTGAGTATATCTATCAATCCGCAGACTAAATACTTTTAATCTTACTAACCAAATCTTCGCTTCTAAGATGAGTATATCGCCTAAGCATCTGCATAGATTTATGACCAGTTATTGATGCCACCGCCTGATCAGACAAACCAGCTTCAACGAACCGACTAGTTGCTTCATGCCGTAAATCGTGAAATCTGAAATTTTCAATCTCTGCCCTTTCGAGGGCACTTGTCCATACACGATTGATCGTGTAACCCTTACGAACCCCTTCACGGCCAGGCTCGCCATAAAATAGAAGCTTTGTATCCTTTGGCCGCGCATTGAATTTGAGAGCCGCCTTTATAGTTTGAAACGCGTTATCTGTGAGCGGCACTGTTCGGACCGAATGATTTTTAGTGTCACTAAGAGTGATGACTCTCTTCGTAAGATTTATATCGTTTTTAGTTAGTGAGAGAATTTCGCCTCGCCTCATTGCGGTATAAAGAGCAAGCTTTACGATCCAAGCTAAGAACGGATTGCTATGTTCTTCACAGGCGGCGATTAATCGTTCTTCTTCATCGCCTTCAAGTCTTCGGTTTCTACCTTCACCGGCAGCGGGCTTTCTGACGTTAGTCACTGGGTTGACGGTTAAACCCATTCCCCATTCACGAATAGCGGTGTTGTAGAGATGGCTGAGTAAGGCTAACTCTAGCCGAACCGTGTTATTGCTTTTACCTTCGGATAATCGGTGATCTCTGAATACGGCTATTTTTTCAGCATTTAGAACTGCTAAGCTAAATCGGCCAAAATGTGAGTTAAGCTGTTTGGCTTGAACATAATCGCCACGTCGGGTAGATAGTTTCTTAGTTGGTGTGATCTCTTTAAGGTATCGATCTAGAGCTTCTGCTACGGTTATATTTTCAGAATCACTCCTTTGTACATAAATTCCACGAACAATTTCATCTTCAGTAGTACGAGCCCAATCCTCGGCGTCTCTCTTGATTCGAAAATTCTTTGAGACAATAGGCCACCCTTTGCGACGGATAATCGCTTTCCAACGTCCAGAACTGGTCTTTGTGAAAGTGGCTATGGTGTACCTTATTAACTTGTGAGTGTACCCAAATTGTACCTTCTGGCTATTTTTTAATCAAATCAAGGGATTTCAATAAGCCCAAAATCCTTTTTAAGCTATTGTTTTGTATGATTATTTGAGTGGTGGGGCGTGCGCGGCTCGAACGCGCGACCACCTGATTAAAAGTCAGATGCTCTACCAACTGAGCTAACGCCCCATTTCTCAAACTAAGACTCTATAAACAACCCAAATCATCTTTCTTGGGTTAAGTCTTATTTACTATCCAACATGCTCAGATAGTGTACTCATTCTTTGATTATACAGCGTGATGAACTCTGCCAAAAAATGAGGTGCGATTATCTTGGTTGAAGTGGCTATGGTCAACCCTTTTTACAGGCATTTTACATACTTATGCGCTTTTTTAGTTGAGAACGATGAGAAGTTCGAACAATGCCACGCAGATTGTCGACCAAACGATGGCGCTAGTCGTATCTGTGTTGACTTGAGCGCCAGAAGTTTTGGGCATAAAGGCGAAGCTTATTACAATAAAACCGCTAAATAGGCTGTAAAAAACAGTTTTTAATAACGCGCGACTCTGCTCGATATCGTATAGATCTACATGCAGCCTGCTTACGGCGTCAGTCATTGCAAAAAACTCTCCTGCTCCCAGTACTCCTCCCCACCATACCGCCACAGTAAACCAGGCTACATTCAATGCAGTACCAATACTAGTAGCTAACAGTAATGGTGTAACCATATAAGCATGAACGGGTACGTGTAAGTAGCGCAAGCCGTCAAGCTGTCGGCTTCTTACTCGCTCGCCCAGCCAATTTGACACTAAGCCACCAGAACGCGCTGCGAACAACATTGTACCCACTGCAGGTCCGAGATACAGGGCATAGCGCCCGCCCATCATGTCTAGAATATCCTCGGGGTTAACAAACCATGAAATCCAGCCCGTGAGTGCTGTATCGGATAGCAGTTTAACCACCGCAAGGGTAGTCGCCCCCAACATTAAACCCACTAAAGCGAAAAAGACTGCACCGCTCATAAAGCTTAAGCCCAAACCAAAGGCAAAGACCTTGAGTGAGTCTCTGAAAGAGCGTGTAGGTTGAAGAACGCCGCTCAATACGCCTATTAGGCTCTTCAGAAACTGAGTAATACGTAAACCATAGACGTTAAGCGGCCCTAGTGTTAACGACGTTGTTGTCGACTTAAGAGCTGACTTAAGTGCTGCCTGAGTTGTTGCCAGCTCTGGCTCACTCAGCCGCGCTATTAACTGAGCTTGACGTTGTTGGGCTTGATCCTGTGAATTTGCCGGTGTTTGCCAGTTGAAGAGTGTTTCTAATACGCCGTTCTTAAGCTGGGCAACACGAGTTGCTGTACGGGCGATATAGATTGGGTTGTGTGAAACTGTGATTGCCGCAGCTTGGTTCTGACCACCCTGAGTACTTAATAGAGAATTCACCAATGACGCTAACGTAAACAAGTTGGCTACATCTAAACCTGCGTCGGGTTCGTCGTACAGTAAAACCTGGGGCTTTAGCAGTAGAGCTCTGGCAATGGCAATGCGGCGAATTTGACCGCCACTCAGTTCGCCAACCTTTTTATCGAGTATTTCTGGATCAAGCTTTAACGAGTCAGTCAGCTCCGCTAGGTCTGCAACATGAGATTTGTTAGTGTTCGCGTGCCGAATAATCAACTCAAGGTTTTGGCGTACGTTTAGATGATCTAGCAATGCGCCCTCTTGCATGAGCAAGCCGACAGAGAATCCATTACCGTTTTGCTTAGATAGCTCAGCCGAATCGGCGAGCTTACGCAATAGAGTTGATTTACCACAACCACTGCTGCCCACGATCACAAGGTGTTCGCCAGCAGTAAGGTCTATTCCAAGGGTGGGGCTTTCGTGAACCGTATTCTCAACAGCATGATTTGATGCCTCTTTGCGTACTGAATAAACAGGCGTGTGCCAGTCGGCCATGCCGACTTTAAAGCGGTAGGAGTCGCTCACCTAATCAATTGCAGGATCGGCAATGCCAGCCTCTGCAAAGCCTGCGAGACGGATTCTGCAAGAATCACATTCCAAGCAAGGCTCGCCAAATTCGCTAGGGTTGTAGCAAGAGACGGTATCAGCATAGTTCACTCCTAACTCTAAACCCGTCTTGATAATTTCGGCTTTGGTTAGGCTGACTAACGGAGCAAGAATCTTAATACCGCGCCCTTCAACACCGGCTTTAGTGGCTAAGTTCGCCATGGTTTGAAACGCTTCAAGATACTCTGGGCGACAATCTGGGTAGCCCGAATAGTCTACGGCGTTAGCCCCAATAAAAATGGCATCCGCGCCTAGCACCTCAGCCCAACCCAAAGCGACCGATAAAAATACCGTATTGCGAGCAGGCACATAGGTAATGGGGATCGCTTCAGTTTCTTGAGTCGGCACATCAATAGAATTATCAGTGAGTGCCGAGCCACCGAACCCGCCGATGTCGATCCGTATAACGCGATGCTCAATAGCACCACTGTTGTTTGCCACTCGTTGAGCGCGCTCTAATTCTACGCGATGTCTTTGTCCGTAATCCAAACTTAGTGCGTAGCATGCATATCCTTGCTCACGAGCAATGGCCATAACTGTTGCTGAATCGAGCCCACCGGACACAAGCACAACGGCTCTAGGGGTATCTTGTGTAGTCATTGTTAATCGTCTTTTTAACTCTATTTAAGTCTACTTACCTTGGGCATCCTGCCAAAGTATCTTATGTAACTGAACCTGGAATCGAACCGGCATACGGTCCTCAAGTATCCACTCGGCCAGCGCCGTGGGGTCTAGCTGTTCTGACGACGGTGAAAAGAGAATTTCGCAACGCTCATTTAACCGTTCAGAGCGAACCTTATTACGTGCCCACTCATAGTCGTTGCGACTGCATATAACGAATTTGAGGCTGTCTTTAGGCTCAATTAGATCGAAGTTAGCATAAGTGTTTTTGGGCTCTTCGCCAGAATCTGGCGTTTTAACATCCAGCACTATATGCACACGCGGGTCGACTTTAGCGATACTAATCGCTCCGCCCGTTTCTAAAGATACTCTTAAGCCTAAATCACAAAGCCGTGTCATTAGAGGCCAGCAGTCAGGTTGCGCCAGAGGCTCGCCACCGGTCACGCAGACGTATTTAGCATGATGAGCCGTAACCGAACTGACAATGGCGTCTAGCTCTAGGCGTTCGCCCCCATGGAATGCGTATGCGGTATCGCAATAGGTGCATCGCATTGGGCAGCCGGTAAGGCGTACAAACACTGTCGGAAAACCTACATTCGCAGATTCGCCTTGAATAGAATGAAATATCTCGGTGATTTTAAGGGACATGCCGCAAAACCTGTTTACCGCTTATGCGGATAAGACCACAGCTAGATTACTGTGGTTATAACTAGTTGGAATACGCCGCACACAAAACGGCTAATCAATTACTCTTGCTCTTGCCTAAAACCTAGCTGGCTACTAATCCGCTGACTAATAATTAGGTTCCTAGGTTTTAGGTAGTTAAGAATCTAACTCCGCCAAACGATTTTTAGCTGAGATGGCAGCATTAGTCCGCGGGTGAAACTGCAAAATATCCTGCAGTAACAATCTTGCCTCAATCTTATTGCCACGCTCAGCCTCTATATACGCTGTTTTTAACATAGCGTCGGGCAAGCGTGGACTTTGTTTATATTCGTCCATGATCACTTTGAAATACTTTTTCGCTTCGTCAAGATCGCGGTTAACGTACTTTGATTCAGCTATCCAGTAGTTGGCATCATCGGCGTACTCACCATAAGGAAAGTCTTCAATTTGCTGAGTAAATACTTCAATCGCTTCGCTATGTTTAGATTGACTCAAAAGGCTGAACGCTTGCTGATACAAATCGTTCTCGCTTAACGTGGCCTCAATAGCATTGTCACCCGCCGTTTCGTTTGTCTCGTTAAGCGGTGTGTTCGACGCATTGCTTGGTTGAGCGGCAGGACTGGGCGCAGAATCATTTGGCAAAGCAATAACACCACCACTCGGCACGGCTTCAATTGGCAGACCAACAATCGCAGGTCCACCCGTTACACCACCTTGAGTAGCGGCGCCTGTCGAAGGCGGAATACTTTCTACAACTGAGCCTACAGACGAAGAATCGGCGTATGTAGAATCACTATTGGGCACATTCAAGGCACTCGAATCGGTAGATGCCGGTGCACCGCCAATTTGGCGCTCTTCAACCGGGGGAAACTGAGAAGACCCAGGGGGAGGCGCATTTGGGCTTAAAACACGTTCTTCCGTACTTGGATAGCCGCTTTGAGAGCCTTCAGCGGGATAAGAGCCTTCAGCAGGATAAGAGCCTTCAGCGGGATAAGAGCCTTCAGCAGGATAAGAGCCTTCAGCGGGATAAGAACCTTGCGCAGCAGGATAGCCATCGTCGGCCTGGGTATTATCAACCCTAGGATACGCTTGTCCGGTCGGCGAGTTGGAACCAACATTTGAGTCATAGGGCGTATAACCACGCTGAGGGGCGGCCGGCTCTAGACCGTTATCACCAGGAACAAAACGCGGCTCACCCGAAACGTATGGGCTGTTGCGGCTTGCACCAGTAGGTTGTTCCCTTTTTAGCTTAGACAATTCAAATTGCTGTCGTTCGATAAGATTACGCAGTTCCGCCATCTCACTTTGCATAGATTGAATATTTCTTTGCAGTTCATTTTGAATCCGAGAGTGTTCTTCAATGGCCGCCGTATCTGACCGATGCGCGAACGCAAACGAGGGGGCTAGTGCCATTGCAAACACTACAGAGCAAATAGGTAACAGTTTCATAATTCGACTAACTCCACAGCCCCACCCCAAAGGCCATGGGGATAAAGACTATAATATTCTCTACAAAAGATTACTTGAAGGCGCAGTAATTGCGTATAGATACAAGTATTAGATAAAGGCTAAACCAAGGTTTCAGCTGAGTTCACTTTTTAGTTTTCAAACAGCCTGCAAGCCAACTGTAAAGTTGGCGGTTGAGTACAGGTAACAATATCAGCTACCCAAGCACCACAGCGATACAGGCTTAGGCACTTAAGTTAGCGTAAAACGGCAAAAAAGCAAAGTGATGTTCGCCAAGCGGTGCATCAAATTTACTGAAATCGCAAATAATCAGAGATAACGCACGCTTTCGGGGACTAATAAATCTACTTTAGAGCAAATGGAACAAGGAAATAACGCGAGGAACTTGAGGTTAAAATCGAGGCTTATGTTCAACCCTAAGTTGAGACATAAGTCGAACGTGAGTCGAAGTAGCAGAAACAGAAATGGCCCCTAAAAAGAGGCCATTCTGGTAATACCTTAAAAGCGTCTAGTAGTTAATTTCTACACGACGGTTTTTAGCCCAAGCAGCATCGTTATGAGCTGCGTCAGCTGGTGCTTCTTCACCGTGTGCAACAACCTTAAGTTGGCTGCCACCTGTGCCTTCGTTGCCCATTGCAGAGCTAACCGTGTTTCCACGACGCTCGCTCAGTGCAAGGTTGTATCCACGTGAGCCACGCTCATCTGCGTGTCCATGTAGTTCTGCAGAAACGCCACCACGACGAGCCATTTCACGAGCGTGAGCGCGTGCAATAACGTCTGATTTTTGATCCATTGCTGAACTGTCATACTCAAAATACAGTGTCTTATAATCTAAAGGATTACCCATGATGCCCATCGCTTCAAGATCGGCTGCAGAATAACCAGTACCAAATGCATTGTTATCCACAACAACAGTCGGCTCTTCAGTAGACACTTGCTCAACTTTGCTTGCACATGCAGACAACACAAGTGCCATTGCCAAGGTGATCAGTAAACCAAATTTGCGATTCATTATATTTCTCTCCAAGAGTGTTTAGTTTGCCGAAAATTACCTTAAAAGTGATGACCACGCCGGCTCACGCACATCACCACTAACAAATTCTAAGGGAGTCTTAATGCGCCCGTCAGAAGAAGACACCATCAGCTTAGGCTGATAAGTATACTCCGTTGCATACAATACCATGTCTCCATTCGGAGAAAAACTAGGAGATTCATCAAATTTCGAAGATGTTATCCACTGCAATTCTCCCGTTTGAGCGTCTGCAACGACTATCTCGCCACCATCATGCACCATTACCATACGTTTTCCATCAAAATCTAACGACGCATCTGAATTCTGGTCGCCCTCAAATGTCTGGCGAACGAGCTCTTCTGTAGCGATGTCGTAGCGGTAAACCTGTGCTTTTCCAGAACGACTAGACGTATGCATTATGGCTTTACCATCTGGTGTCCACGAAGGTTCGGTGTCAATACCCCAATGGGTATTAATACGCTGATGTGTTCGAGTAGCAAAGTCGTATACGTAAATGTCTGGACTGCCATGTCGTGATGTTGAGTACGCCAACTTAGTGCCGTCTGGGGACCATGCGGGCGCTGAGTTTACGCCCTTGAAGGCAGCAATTACTTCAGACTTCCCGCGGTTCAAATCATGCACCTGAACAATTGCGCCATCCTTTGAAAACGAAACAAAGGCTATTTTGGACCCGTCTGGAGACCAGGTTGGGGATAACAGAGGCTTCCAAGAACCATACACTTCAACCGAACCGTAACCGTCCCAATCTGCAACTAACAGCTGAAAACGGTCGCGTTGGTATTCTGGAGTAGACTTTTTGACATAAGCAATTCTGGAATTGAATGCACCGGGACGTCCGGTCAACGACTTATAGACTTGGTCACTGATGATGTGCGCCGCCGAACGAAAATTAGACAGTTTAATGCTTGGAATTCGATGGCCTGTGCCGATTTCGACGTCACGACGAACATCAAAAATTCTGAATTGGACTTCGTAAAGGTCTTTTTCGATATTCCAAATTTCGCCAATCACCAGCGCATCCGCATCAATTAGGCGCCAATCTTTGGCTCGTACTTCTTCTTTGCGCGAAGGGAACGACAAAAACTTTTCGCTCGGCAATGGCTCGAATTTACCGCTCGCATAGAGATTTCGGTTAATGATTTTATCTAGCTGAGGCATCTCAGTTGTGCTTGATGACGGTGCAGACATGAGTTTAAACGGCACAATGGCTATGGGCATGCCACGCACTTGACCGCCTTCGACTACTCCACGCAAATTCTGTGCACTGACAGTTGCCGTTAAGCATTGTGTTAGCGCAATCAGAAATAGTGGGAGATAGTATTTTATTTTCATGTGTGTTCCTCGTTTATTTAATCGTAAAGATCTAATACGTACCGAGCCTTTAAATCAGCGCAGCCCTATAAACAGCGCAGCTTTAAAATCAATGCGTTTTAAACATCAGTTAGCCTTAATCTCAAGTTCAAGCGGAGTATCCACAATCCGTCTATACGCGTCTGGATATAGAGTTTGATCAGGCAATGGTAAAGGGCTGGCTTTATATACGGCCGACTCTGAGTCTTGGTCATAACGTGGATCACCACTAGACTCGATTGTGTTAGCTGAAATAACCTGGCCTTGACCATTCATCTTAATCAGTACTACCGATGTCCGCCAAGGATCAACCCCTGGGGCAATGGTACGTAACGACTTAATTTTTTCACCAATCCTTGAAATCGCTTGATTCAATGCTGTAGTGGTTCTTTCTTTCGCACGTTTGTCAGCTAAAGCTTGTTGTTCAGCCTGAAGTTGCTGTTGAAACAACTCTTGAGCTTCTTGGCGTTTCTTTTCTTCGGCCGCTTTGCGTTTTCGCTCTGCTTCTTCGCGTTCACGTTTTTGTTTGGCTAAGCGTTCTTTTTCTCGCTTGGCTTGTGCCTCTCGATCTTTACGTTCTTGCTCGGCCTTTAGTTCTTCTTCCTTCTTTTTAAGAGCAATAGCTTCACGCTCAGCTTCTAACTTTTCAGTTTTAGCTATTTCATCTTTTTGCTTTTTATCGAGTTCGGCAAGATCTTCTTTCTTCTTGTCGGCCTCGTCTTGCATCCGCTCTAATTCATCAAGACGGTCTTGGCGCTCTTTTTCGCGCTGTTGATCAGCCTTTTTTATCTGATCAACTTGCTTTTGAATTTCGCTTTCATCAACCGCACTGGCTTTAACGACATCAATCTTATCTGCGTCAAACGCTTCTATCCGTTCGGGGTCTCCCGCAAAATTAAATACCATTAACCCCAAAATGGCAGCATGAATAGCAACAGCTAACACATAAGAAGTTGCCTTCTTAGTTTTGCCTAATCTGTCTCGTCTATTTGCCATCTTTTATCTAATTGTTTATATGATGAGTACGCGGGTAACTATTCGTCTAACGCCAAGGGCGATGTAATCAAACTAACAGAATCAACACCTGCTTCTTTAAGCACTACCATCGCTTGTAATACATCGTTGTACGCTGCACTTTTATCACCACGGACCAAAAAGTCAGTTGTTGGTTTTTCTTGATAGAGCGCGGTCGCATAGATCAATATCTCTTGCTTGGTCTTTTCCAAATCGTCTATGTAGTACTTGCCATCTGCATCTACTGATAATATGAATGGCTCTGGTGCATCCTCGTTGTAAGCTACAGGATTTGCATTAGTTTCTGGCAAATCCACTTTTACGCCTTCAGTTAAAAGCGGCGCCGTTACCATAAAGATGATCAATAGCACTAACATCACGTCGATGTAAGGCACCACGTTGATCTCGGCTATCTGCTTACGTTTTCGGTCTCTATAGCTCATTGCGGTTCTCAGGCTCTAGCTGGGCTTTTTCTCAACAGTAAGCTGGCGGTTAACTATACTCACAAACTCTTCCATAAAAATCTCGTACTTACCTATGAGCTTTTCGACATCAGTTGAAAAACGGTTGTACGCGATTACGGCAGGAATAGCGGCAAACAAGCCCATGGCTGTAGCAATCAGAGCTTCAGCGATGCCTGGTGCAACGCTCGCTACTGTAGCTTGTTGAGTTTGAAGTCCTAGTGCACGGAACGAATTCATAATGCCCCAGACCGTGCCGAATAAGCCTACGTAAGGGCTGGTTGAGCCGACAGTAGCCAAAAAGGGTATTTGTGATTCTAGGTGTTCGATCTCGCGGCTCAATTCAACACGCATTGCACGCTGCACACCGTCTAATAGGTCGGCGTTGTTCGCGTAACCCCGTTCGGTAAGACGCTGATATTCACGATACCCAGAAACGAATATCTCTGACATGCCCGACGTAACCTCACGTTCAGCCGCATACTGTTTATACAACGCCTGCATGCTACCGCCTGACCAAAATTCTTTCTCGAACTTATTGGTCAACGAACGTTCTTTACGAAGGGTCATAAACTTGGTGAAAATAACTGACCAAGAAAACATCGATGCAAGCAATAAAATAAGCATGACGAATTGAACCGTCAAACTCGCCTCAGATATCAAGGTAATGATCGACATGCTATCCGCCGCATGCGTTGCCACCGCTGCAGCCGTTTCCGTAACGGCTTCTGCGGACGCAGGGTCTGAAATCAATTGTTGGGCGTAAACAGCAGTGTTACTCATGTTTTATCTCTCGGTTCTAACGAGGTTGTTTTTTAGGCGTTGTTAAACACTCGGTTGCCTTCGAAGGCTAGGCTAAATAATGTCTCTATAAAGCCCTTAGAATTTGGTTGTGTAGATTTGGGTTTAAAGCCAGAAGCGTCTTTAATTTAAAGCCTTTAGCCTTTTCAGTTAAAGCCCCTCAGTATCGTTCTTTAGAGCTTGCTGAAGAGCCGCTGACATTGGCGCTAATGTATACGAAGACCCTCGTAAAGTCGCTAGCTTTATGACACCTTTACAAAGTAATTGATCGTAATTATAGATAGTTTGCTCGGCAATTAATTTAACCTTACCTACGTGCAATGCTCGTGTTTTTACCGTCAATTGATCGAATAATTTGGCGGGTTTTTCGTACAACAGTTGTGCCTCCTTAACGACAAACATTAGGTCTTCGTTTTCGATTAAATCTGTGACACCAAATCCGAGCGAATCGAGCCAGTCGCACCGACTCCGTTCCATATATTTGAGATAATTCGCATGGTAAACAATGCCACCTGCGTCGGTGTCTTCATAATAGATTCTTACAGACGTCGTAAACATGCTTAGACTCTCATCGTATTGCGCATAGCGTGGGCTGTGGATTATAAGTTGTCGCTTTTAGCTTGTAGATTACAGACGCCTAGTCGTTTGAAAATAGACGAGCCTGCGGTTGAGCATCCTGCTTGGGATTACTCAAACCAAAGTAAGCCCATGTGCGTTTGGTGACCATGCGACCACGTGGCGTACGCATCATAAAGCCTTGCTGGATCAAGTAAGGCTCGATCACGTCTTCAATTGTGCCGCGCTCTTCACCCACTGCCGCTGCAAGACTGCCGATGCCGACTGGGCCGCCATCAAATTTTTCCATAATGGAGCGCAATAACTCTCTATCCATCCAGTCCAAACCGTGTGGGTCAACCTCCATCATGTCGAGTGCTTTTGAGGCAATGTTTTCAGATATGGTGCCATCGCCTTTTACTTGTGCGTAATCCCTAACCCTACGTAATAGGCGATTAGCGATTCGCGGTGTTCCTCGTGAGCGTTTGGCTATGGTGTCAATGCCTTTTGGTTCGGCAGGGATATTTAATATACCGCTCGAGCGTTTAACAATGTGCGCTAGATCATCCGTATTGTAGTACTCAAGTCTTTGTACAATACCGAAGCGATCACGCAATGGTGACGTTAATAGCCCCGCTCGAGTCGTTGCCCCGATTAAAGTGAATGGCGGAAGCGAAAGCTTTACCGTTCTTGCGGCTGGGCCATCGCCAATCATAATATCTAGCTGATAGTCTTCCATGGCTGGATATAAAATTTCTTCTACCGCAGGGCTGAGTCGATGAATTTCATCAATAAACAACACGTCATTGGGTTCAAGATTAGTCAGCACTGCTGCCAGATCACCAGCTCGCTCTAATACGGGCCCCGACGTTTGGCGGAGCGTAGCGCCCATTTCACGAGCGATAATGTTTGATAACGTAGTCTTACCTAGGCCTGGTGGGCCAAACAGCAAAACATGATCCAACGATTCTTTGCGAGCACATGCGGCCTGTATAAAAATATCCAACTGCTCTTTTAATTTTGGCTGGCCAACAAACTCCTGCAAGGTCTGCGGACGCAGAGCACGGTCGACCACATCGTCGTCGCCTACCTGCAAAACTGGATCTATTGGTTTTTCTTCATTCATGAGCTTAGTTTTCGAAATTAGTGTACTCAGTATGAGTCTAGCTCAACTACTAGCGCAACTATAGAACAGAGACCGCATCAGAGCATTCAGAGTACATTGCCAGACAAAATACGCAACGCTTGTCGGATCATTTCTTCGCTGCTTAAATCAGCACCGAGTCCGCGAACGACCTTACTTGCATCACCGCTCTTATAACCTAACTGCACCAGAGCGCTTATGGCATCGCCCGTGTGACTTGCAACAGAACCCGTCGCCACGCTCACGTCAGAGAAGTCTTTCTCCAACCGATCCTCCAATTCAACCAAGAGTCGTAGAGCTGTTTTTTGGCCTATACCCGGCACCTTCGTGAGTACCGCAACGTCTTGATTGACAGCACACGCTGCCAACTCTTGAATACTTAAAGTAGACAACACGGCCAACGCCACTTTTGGCCCAACGCCGTTCATCTTAATCAGCATGCGGAACACATCACGCTGCTGCTTATTGGCAAATCCATACAGCAATTGCGCGTCTTCGCGCACCACCATGTGAACATAAACAGAGACTTCTTCGCCCGTTGCGGGTAAATCATAAAACACCGATAACGGCGCTTCGAGTTCGTAGCCCACGCCTTGCACGTCAATGATCATCCATGGGGCCAGTTTTTCGCTAAGGCGACCCTGCAACCAGGCAATCATTTAGACAAGCCTGCTCGTTTGAGCGTATTGGCATATTGCAGTTGATACGCATGGCAAACAGCCGCAGCCAATGCGTCTGCTGCGTCGACTTCTGGATTAGTGGTTAAGCTCAGCAATACTCTCATCATATGTTGTACTTGTTGTTTGTCTGCTCGGCCTTTGCCAACAACCGCCTTTTTAATTTCGGTTGCTGAGTACTCAACAATGGGCAAATCGTTATTTACCGCTGCTAGCATTGCGGCCCCGCGAGCGTGCCCTAACACCAATGCAGATTGTGGGTTTTTGGCAAGAAACACTCGTTCAATCGACACCACATCGGGCCGTGTTTGCTCAATCAAAACAGTTAAGCGGCTGTATAAAGCTTTTAATCGACCGCCTAAATCGCCCGTGGGCAATCTAACTGACTCGCAGTGTACGTATTTAAGCTGATTACCCGTTACCCGAATAACCCCCACGCCCGTAATCTGCGACCCGGGGTCAATCCCAAGGATTATTGAAGATTTACTGGGAGCGTCATTCACAACTGTTTAATCAATGGGTAGCTAAAGGACTACTCAGGATCGTCGAACATTGAATCAGGGAATTCAGCGTTTGTGAACACGTCTTGCACATCATCAAGGTCTTCTAATGCGTCGACCAATCTCATTACTTTTTCGGCATCATCGTCGCTCAGTGCAACTTCATTAGTTGGCTTTTGCAATACTTCTGATGATTCAGGCGCCATACCCGCTTCGATCAACGTGTTGACCACTGCATTGAACACTTCGGGCGGACATTGAATTTCAACTGTCTCGTCATCAAGTGTTTCTATATCCTCTGCTCCGGCATCCAACACTAGCTCCATTACAACTTCTTCGTCAGTGCCTGCAGGCAGGCTAATAACGCCAATTCTGTCAAACATATACGCAACCGAACCTTCTGTGCCCATGTTGCCGTTGAATTTGCTAAATGCGTGTCTTACCTCGGCGACCGTACGATTTTTATTGTCGGTTGAGCATTCAACCAAAATGGCTATGCCGGCGGGTGCATAACCTTCGTAACGAATGTCCTCGTAACTAACACCTTCTAGATCACCTGTACCACGCTTTATGGCTCGATCAATAGTGTCACGAGTCATATTGGCACCCAGCGCTTTGTCTACTGCAATGCGTAGACGAGGGTTAGCTTCGACATCACCGCCGCCTTCACGGGACGCCACCGTAATTTCACGAATATGCTTGGTGAAAACCTTTCCGCGCTTCGCATCTTGCGCAGCTTTGCGGTGCTTGATATTTGCCCACTTACTATGTCCGGCCATGAGAAAGCTTTATTGTTAGTTATAAAGCGGTGATTTTACCACTACTGCTTGCCGCTGGGCGTTTTAGTGAACACTTTTATCCAAGTTCCTGGTTCGGCCTCTCCGCGAGGGTAATAACCATTGATGAGCCGCAACATTGGTTCGCCCGCCTCATCGTCCCCAAGCGCTTTCGCCAAACTGGCAAATGTTTCGCCCGGCTCAAGTCTTTGGTAAGTGATTCGGGTGATCGCTTCTGGGGGTAGATCGGCGCGACTAAATCTCCGAAAGTCCATAATAATGTCTACCAACGCTTTGTCTTGCTCGGCGGTTAATGCATTGTTTTTAGCAATACCTTCGAATTGAAAGTCATAACGACCAATGCGTTTGAGCGCTAAGCGTCTGGTTTGGTCAGCGCCTATTACGCCAATTACGCTCTTGTTCTCGTCTTCTAAATCCACGCTTTTAGTGGCCGGCTTGGGATAAAGCGTATCGAACTCTTCTCGAACTGTCTTAGTGGCATTAGTGATTGAGCGTGCGGTGATCTTTAATTGTACGGTGTTCTGTGGATCTTTGAGTAACACGCCTTGACCATTACTTTTTAGGTCCCAGTCCTTGGGGTAGACAAAGGTTATGCCTAAGGCTGTATTCAAAAAGCGCTCTTGCGTCGGTTTCTTATTACCTGTGTAATTGGGCCCAACGATCATACCCTCGGATACAGCACGCCATTGCTCCCGCCCCACTGCCCCCTCTCCTGGCGGCAATGCACCCGCTTTGGCTACGACGTTTTGCAGACGTCTATCGTCTCGCGGGTGACTTGAGAATGTTCCGTGATAAGACGTATTTTGATCGCCAAAGCGAGATTGAAAATCTGAGTAGTCCTTTAAAGCCCCGAGAGCCGAAAGAAATTCTGTTGGCTCATATTCGGCGCCATACAGAAATTCCGCAGCGTAAGCATCGGCCTCAAGTTCGCGATCTCGTCGATTTTCAGAAAATCGCTCTTGATTAGCTAAACCGACTGAATTCATGACGTTGCCACTATTGGTCAATATGCCTGCGACAAAAGCACCTACATTGCCTAAAGTTATTTCGCCAATAGTCCGTGAGCGATGACGACCTACGTTATGACCAATCTCGTGCGCTAACACGCCAGCGAGCTCTGCTTCTGAATTCATCAAGGTTAACAACCCCCGATACACATACACCAAACCGTAGCCTGGGGTTACGGCGTTCACCCCTGGGGAATCCAAAACGAAGAAATAGTAATCCTTGCCCGCGTCTTCAGACTCTTCGACTAGGCGTTCGCCTAAGGCCTGCACGTAAGTCTGTAATTCATCATCTTTATATAGGTCGATGTTAGCCATAAACTCTTGGTGCACTCTAAGAACCTTGCCCGTTGGTGGAGGCTTAGGATGAGTCCACGACGCAGCTATATCTTGTTCTGTCTTAGTCGAGTCCGCTACTTCTGGCTTTGCCGATTGCGCTATTTCAATGTTCGAGAACATTGAAATAGCAAAAAATAGCAGCGCAATACGTTTCACTATTAGCCTCATCGTTGATCTAACCGTTGATCTAACCGATAGCCCCTCTGACGTAATTAGAGCGGGCGTCAGCATGTTCGGTTGTGTGTAGCTAATTGTGAAGATCATATTTATATTCTGCAAGTACGCGTCGCATGGACATGTTCGAACGACTGAACTATTGCGGCCTAACTTTTAGGCCTGTTGACTCGCCTTCAAAAAACTCCACCAACTGGGTGCCCATGCCTTGGCATGCGTTAGCTTGAACGCGAGCCAATAATGGCAGAGGTATCACAAATGCTGGAATGTAAGACGTACCTATAGCCTCGGTGCTCACTCGAGCAACTTCTTTGTAGTTTTGTACGTCCCAAATTATAGCTTCGTAGTCACTGGTGTCTTCCAACGTACCAAACCCAAAACAGGCCGCTCCATTTGGCGCGATGGTACAGCTCATGCTACCTGCCGAACCCGTTCGTTCGGTAGAACCTTCGATCCAAATCATGTATCGCAAATCTAGGGTTTGCAATTTCTGCTTAACCAGAGGGACTGAGAAAATGTCTTTAAGTCGGTCAATTTTTAGCGGCGCGATGCGTGATTCAAAATACGGGTAGAATCCATCAGTGAATTCTTTTTCGGGAATAATGGATACTTTGGTCGCCCCATTTTGAACCCTATCGCCAACACAGGAAACTAAACTTGGTTCCGTTTCGAACTCTGCTGAATGGTGACGCCCTAAAATGACTATAGATTCGCCTTTAGCGATATCAATACGATTGGCCAATTGAACATGGTCAACACTGACGGTAGTGCAAGCCCCCACTGAAATCGCACTTATCATAAATATCAGAGATCTAAACTTTGCTATAACGTCCAAGCTCATTCTTGACCCTCCGCTCTGATGGCCCCTTTAAGCGCCGCCTTTAGTGCTTTCACACGTGCAGCCTTGACCTCTGCTTCAGATGCGGTGCTTGGAAGTGCGAAAGATGTTGGGGATGTAGTTGGTAACGTAGATACGCCATCACGGTTAAATGACTTGGCCAGCGTAAGTGCTTTAATACTCGCTTGCAGCGGTAAGCCAATACTGATTTGTGCACCTACATCACGCAGAGCAACGTTCGTAGCTGCATTAAATGCAGCATCGGCGCCTTTTAAAAATGCTGTGGGCGTCTTGCCATAACCTTTGATAACCCAATCAGCCAATTTCTGTTGGTTTGCGTCGCTTATGGTGATTCGATATTTTACAAACACTTCATAAATATTTAACGCCGTTTCCCTAGGCGCACTGTATTGAATACTTAGGACCTTTGGCGTTATCTCTATGTCAGAGGCTGTAGTATTGCCCTCGCTTAATCTAAACGCGCTACCAAAGACTACCCTAAAGAGTTCGACTTGTGCTTGCCCAAAATCTAAACTCTTAATTACTCGTTTTTTATCTTGTTCCACATAAGTGTAGTTCAGAAACTCTTCACTAAAATTGAGCTTAGCCGTTAACGGCAACTGTTGCATAAGAGGCTTGGGAATATCGCCATTGACGACAACGTTTGATGCACACGCAGACAGCAACATTAGAACCACCAACAAACAGCTATGTTTTATATTTTGCATAATCTGGTTTCTATGTTTTGTCACATCTATAACATTCCAAAATCGTGGATAGAGCTTAGCGCTTATCAACGAATGAAACGTGAACCCTCTTTTAGTTAACATTATTGAGCCCAATAAACGAACCATTATTTTGCTCTGCTAGCAAACGCATAAGATTGGCATATCGCATTGCCTTACTGTCTACGCCTGGTGATCCATTAAAGTGCACCGGAAAACCGACTGTGTGAATTCTGACTAATGTCTCTCCATCGCGGTTCTGCTTATTTAAGGTTGACACAACATCTACCGTTCTAGCAATCGAACTGCCGTTAAAGTCGTCTCCGAACACATATAAACTGATCTTATCGCCTAGCTTAAAGTGGCTACGAATCGCCGTATAGATGCCTTGTTCCGGACTAGAGTTGCTAAACGTAGTCCAGGTCGGTAGGCGTTCAATAATACTGCGACGCCATACTGGCGAATCGGTTAACCATTCTCCGCGATATTGCTCAAACATGTATTGGCCTTGATCATCCATTATCTGTAGACCTTTCACCCTAGGGTAGATTGCCAAAACGCTTCGAACCTCTTTAATGAGTCTGCGCCAAGCCACACTTTTCATACTGCCTGACGTATCGATTATAAAGATGACATACTCGCTATCGACCGGTATACCACCAATATAGTTGCTATTCGCTTTACGGCGACTAAGAAGCGACCGCATTTCGGCAGTCAAACTCTGTAATGCAATTTGTAGATCATCTATCGACGCTAGGCTTTCAGTCCCGGCACCTTCGGCGGCCGCTAATCGCGCCATCAATGATTCTAGCTCCGACCGTAAGATTGCAACCCTGCGTTCTGATGAACCTAGTTGCTCTTGTTTCGCAGTGAGTTCAGTTTCTAAATACGCCACCTGACCACGAATCGCGAATAACCGTTCCTGTAACGCTCTTACTTGGCCCGTCTGCTCAATTGCAGAATCTTCTAGAACTAAAGGCTGCATAGGCTTAACAATAACTAACAATAAAATGATTGCCCCAAAGCCGCAGCAAATAATATCCAAAAACGAAATATTCGCATCAACGCTAGAACGCTTAGCACGACGACTCATGGCCACCCCCGCGCAGGAGTCAAAAACGAGCCATTGCTCGCTTGCGCCAGATACCAATATACCCCAGCCGCGTAAGGGTCACCTTCAAGTGGCAACAAAATTGTATTAACTGGAATGTTGGGGACTAACGATTCAAGTGATTTGTAGAACAGGTTCATTCGCTCTCGGCCATCTATCGAACCCGTTGTGGCACTACCTCGTGCCAATGTTGGTAGGCCATCGGTGATCAAAAAAATATTGTCCGGCAATGGGCGCATATTCATTGCGGTTTCGATTGCCGTTTGTAAGTTTGTGCCGTTATTGGGACTAATGCTGTCTAAGCCCTGTACTGCTTTGGCAACCGACACTCGGTCCGTCACTCGATACCACGTATTCGCTTGCTTATCGATGACTGGAGTGACGGTTGAATTAAAACTCAGTATTTGAAAATCACTTTGTAACGGCAGGTTAGCAATCACCCACTGGGCAATCGCTTTGGTGCGCAGCCATTTTGGCGATTGGTTTTTAACAACTTCAGGAAGGCTACGGCGGCGTACAATGTTTACGATAGTGTCGTCTAACATGCTGGCAGAAGAGTCGACTAACACTAAAACATTGCGCCCCGACATACGAATTCCGGTTAGGTATTGGCGCTGACCATCCCCCGAAAACTCATAGGCCTTACTGCCCGATATACGCGTATTTTCCAGCGCTCGCTTTTGCTGTTCTAGCTGGGAGATGCGCGCTTGTAAGCCGGCTGCGTCAACCACTGACTCAGGAGTTTCGTCATCTATTTGGTTTTTTAACTGTTCAAGATCATCGCTTATCTGCCGAGCTAACCCCTGCGCAGTAACCGTCTCGTCACTTACATCACTAATAGTGTTTCGGATACGCGCTAACTGCTCTTCGCCTTGCACAATCTCTTCTTCTAGGAGATTAGCTTCAGCCAAAGATTTTGGATCTGTGATTACCGCAGGCCCATCGACTACATGCTTAAGCAATAAAAAGATTAAGACGGCCGCACCGAGACCACACGACATAATGTCGAGAAAAGACAAACTAAAGGTGGAGGTGGTACGGGATTTTCGCGCCATGGCTACTCGATAATCCTAAGCGCCGTTAGCACGCCGTCGCCTAAATCAGATACTAGCCGTTCGCCAGGCATCAACGTTAATTGAGTTGTCGAGCCTGACGCTGTTGTTAAGCTTGCCTGCGCGAGTAACTGTTGGATATTAGGCTCGTTATCAGTAAATTGTAATACTCCACCATCAAAGCCAACCGACGCGCGATCAATGCGCATTGCAATGCCATTTATAGCCACATGGGTAGCCGCACTGTTGGTTGAGTCATCAGCCGCTCTATTAAGCTCAACTTGCTCATTGGACTCGTCGATACTTTTTGCCGTTTCGTTCTCTTCGAACTTTGAGTCACGTAACAGCTGTACTGCGTCTAGGTTGATAATGCTCTCTTGTGTGCCATCCTCTTTTAAACCCTGTGATTTGAGGGCACTTTCTACTGTCGATTTTGTAGTTGCTAGCAATAACGCAGGACTATTTACCAACAAAGCCTCGTTAAAGCGCTCATCGGCAGAGGCTAAAATCAACGTTGAATGAAATGCTCCGTTGGCATCAACGACTACATCATGACCATCGATTTCTGGCAAAGCCGCAAAACAATCTGTGCACGCCTGCGTCCAACCCAGCTCATCCAAATTCTGCGAATAAACCTTTTGCTTGTAGTCCGCCGAAAACTTAAAGAAGCCTTGTTCTGATATGGACTGCGCGCCGACATCAAGCTGATCAAATAATTGTTGTTCGGTAGAGGCGTGATGTAATGGATCGAACCGTTCTTGTTCTATGAAACGAGTTTGCAGATGATTCAGTACCGCATCTTGCAGTTTGGAAATGGAACAGCCGGCCACAACATCATGAGAAAGTAAGGATACTTCCGACCCTGTTACCGCAACATAACTAATAACAGTTTGGTGTAATTGAATATCGACATGTGCGAAAGTGCGCGGCGCTAATTCTTGATCGGCGCTATCGGCCACTTGCGATATCGCCAGTACGGCTTTATTGACGACAGCAATCGGCTCAACACCTGCTGCATTCGCAACCCCCATTAATAGCTCTAATTGCTGTGCCTGATAATGCGACGGCGTTACTATAATAAGCGGCCCGATCGAATATTTTTGTTTGAGTGCACTAAGGTGCCTCCACACTAAATCCGCACAATGCCTTAGTCCCGCGCCATTTGAGGCTATAGCGGATTCGTCGCAATACTGCCAATAACGAGAATTAACCCGTTCAGGGTGCAGGTGTAACGAGCGTATTGCCTGACGAGTATTGGAATAGGCATCGCTCGAAACCGCTTCATCTAAATCAAAAACAACCGCGTCACTCGTGCTATCAAGCAGGGCGTAGCCTTGGCTTGTGCATAAGTGCTTTTGCGCATAAAGCTCAAGGGCGTTGTCGTTAACAAACAATATATGCATAGCGTTAGTTTTGCAGGTGGTTGATCAAACTCTGGTCACAGTAGTCTTGAACTTCGCGGACCATACGCTCCTGCATTAGAGTAATTTGATGAGTTAAAAACATAATGACGATACTAATGAGCAGCGCAACAAAGGTTGAGTTAAAGGCGACTCCGAGGCTTGCTGTAACGGGCGCGATGTTGCCCGCCACTGCCTCATGCGCATTGCCTAATGCCGCACCGATGCCGCGAACAGTGCCAATAAAGCCGATGGAGGGAATTGCCCATGTGATGTAGCGCACCATCGATAGCTCTGAATCGAGTCGGTCGGCTTCGTCTTCGCATATGTCTCTGACTGCACTCGACACATCGTGTACTGACTTAGTTGCGCCGTAGCGCGACAATGCCCCCCGTAAGGCTCGCGGTAACAGAAACTCTCGTTGTGGCAAGGGTAGCGCCTCTAACGGACGTGACATTTTTCGCACGTCTTCAGGCAACACCCGTCGACCATCCTCCAAAGACAATAGCCGCTGTGACAGCAAACTTCTTTGCGCCGAAACACCTTGTGCCTTTAAACCGATAATCGCGAGCACCCAAAACATTAATATGAAACAACTCTCTTGTTCGTAGTCTTTAAGCACAACCCATGCAGAGCGCTCTATCGCTACAGTTTTACCTGTAGCCATTTGCTCGGCAACCGCTTGACGCTCTGCCGCCAGCACCAGTTCTGCGTTGGGTCGTACCAAACCAACGTATACGGTATGAACAACAATGGCAGATAGAACGAAGGCAACGATCTGATAGAAAAATTCGGATTTATGAAAAGTCATAGTTATTCTCTTGTATAGCTACTCTTATATATCAAGGGGGAAGGACACGGCTTGGTCTTCAACGATTTCTTCCGACGGCTTAAAAGTACCCTTGCTGGACGCTTGACCCGCCTCTACGGGATTTTCTTGCGTACCCTTAGTTTCGTTCACCACTGTACTAGTATTAACCTCAGCCCTGGCTTGTGTATTCTCTTGCGCGTTAGCTGTATTGGCATCACTTACGCTAGCGTCTAATGCTTGTTCAGTTTCTAAAGACCGGACTCCTTCTAAAGATTTTTCTGCATCTAAAGACTGATCTGATTCCTCTACCTGTTTGGACACAGGAACGGGACTTCCAGACTGAGCCCAGAGCGATGGCGTAACCCCAACTAACGAAACACTTATAAGTATCAATAAAGACTTGCTCATATTTATACTCAGTTAAAAAGAACCAAAACATTTAACCTGCTTTCATCTCTACGGGTGTGCATAACGTGCTACCCGAAAACCAATATCGTGCCGCCCTTTGGCCGTGGAATCTCTATAAGCGAGTCGCAACTGAGGTAAGTACCCACGCGCCCAACTCGGTCCTTTAACCACGCGGTACTCACCAATATTGGGGCCCAATGGGTCAACTACCGTTGAGCCATCAGACGGTTTTGATCCCTGCGCACCGTACCAATCATGGGTCCATTCAGCCACGTTGCCATAAAGATCAAAAAGGCCTTTCGCATTGGCAGAAAACGAACCTACTGCGGCCGCGGTTTTGTAACCATCATCATACCCTTCGAGTATGAAGTTAATTAGATTTCTGGCTTGCTCATCGGCCACGTTGCCAAACTTCTCGCCTTTTGGGAATTCTTGAGAATCGCCCCACGGGAAGGTTTTTCGCGATGTAGAGTCATGCGATGCCAGCCACGTCCATTCGGCCTCGGTCAGTAGACGATAACCATTTGATTTTGGGTTGTGGCCTGACACAAATCCTGACTTAGTCGTGTAGAACGGTTCAAGTTTTTCACGTTCGCTTAACCAGTTGCAATAGAGTGCAGCCTGTTGCCAGCTTACCCGCACTACTGGGTAACTGTTCAGGTCGAGGCTATTGCGCTGATAGTTGCCCGAGCTGTGTGCTGATTTAAACTGACGGTATTGTCTATTGGTCGTTTCAAGCGTGCTCACATAAAACGCCTTACTCAATTCGGCCGCGTATTGGACTTCGTTAGAGCGTCGGCCTATTTCTCGACGACTCGATCCCATCGACACTAAACCAGGCGCCTTGAACAACAGCATAGTATCCCCGGCGGCATTCTTATACTGGTCAGGTAGTCGTGCCCAATAATCTTGCTCATGAGTAAGTAGTTCAAACGACACTATTTGACTACCCGCAGTCGTCGGAATAATAGACTGCGTTTGAGTTACATAGCCTGGGGCTGATACTTTTATGGTTTGAGCCAAAGTAGGTAAATTAAGTGTGCGTTTACTGACGCCCGCCGCCACTTCTAAGTCTTTACCATTGATCGATACTTGTGCATTGGCTGGGCTTACGCTGAGCGTTACCGCTACAGTATCGGCTACCAGCGCAAAATCTATGGTTGCGGATTGGTTAGGTTCTAGTTCAAGAGATTGCTCGGCCAATTTAAAGCCTGGCTTATACAGTTGAAGGTTATGACTAGTTTTTGAAGTAAGCTTCAATTTAATGGGGGTTAAACCCCGATATTCTGAATTGACTAGAACCGCCGCACCTAAAGGTTTACTGCTAATTTCTATAAGACTCGGCGCCGGTCGCAAAGCGACACTAGGCACAACAACATCCTCGCCGGCGGTAACGACAATGTTTTGCGTGAGCGGTTCAAACAAAGGCTTCGTATATTCGATTTCATGTGCGCCTTCTTCCAAACGAAGCGTCATCGGCAATTCGCCAACCACCTTGGCGTCTATACTTAAAGATACACCAGTTTGATTCGAGCTAAATTGGTAGCTCGCCCAGGCGGGCTCTAAAGAGAAACTAAGCTGCTGTGTTTGAGCTTGCCCTAGCACAGTGAAGTCTTGACTCACTTTGCGGTACAAAGGTGCATCAACCGTCAGTACGTTGCGCCCAGCAGGAACGTCGACTACGACGCCTGGAACCGCTCCAAGCACCACGTCACTTATACTCAATTGTGCTCCTTCAATAATCGTTTCAGCTCGATCAGAGGGTTGTGTGATCAGTGACACATCCAAGATTCCAGGGAGTCTTTCTAATTTGATTTCAAATTGTTGAAACCGCTCATCATCAACAGTTAACGTATTTTGACCATCCTTGAAACCAGGGACCGTGACGTCTACCGAGTGGCTTCCTGGTAATACTAGAAAGCGATTGCCTATGGGTAGTTTTAGCCAAGAATCTAAGTCGACGTCTGCATCTAGAGTAAGACGCGGCTCACCTTCGAGAAAGTTATCGGCTTGCGCTGTCACTTGAATGCTGCGGGCAAAAATCAGGAACAATACAAATAGAGCTAAGACCGCGATAGCACTTATAAGAGCCAGATGTTGCCAACCTAACTGCCAAGAGCTCTGAGCAACTCCGCCAGCCCTTGGGGGCTGATAGTCGGCGGCTCGTAGCGAACTTGGAGAGTCTTTGGTGTTTGGTGTGTTCGACTTATTCATTCACCCCCTCCAGACTCAAGTGCTGTTTCGCTGCGTATATCTACATTCAGTTCGTCCTTCGCATTTGGCAGTATTAACAACTCTTGACGAACATCTTGATACCCTACTCTTTGCCCAGAAAGTGCATATCGACCAGGTAGCAGAGAAAGCTGCTTAGAGACGAACGGTGAGTACTTAATCGGTTTTGCGCCACGCTTTAGCAAGAATACGGTAGTCGCTGCGTCTGAGGTTAACGTTACTATTAGCGCTTTTTCAGCGCCTTCCATGAGCGCTTCTAACTGATTAATTTGACTGTCGAGTAACCTACCTTGGCGACTAATACCCTTTGCCTGTGAAAGTGTTTTATCGATTTGCGGTCTTCGCGCTCGGTCTGTGACATGCATTGGGTTTTCAAGGTATTCGCGTAAAGCTAAATCTAACTCGGCGTGAACTCTCGCCTGTACTAACCCGCTTCGGGCACTCGCTTGACTTGGGTCTCGCTGCAATATTGCTTGGTATATGCTTTGTGCTTGCTGCCAATTCTCGCGAGCTTGTGAGCGTCTTGCTTGATCAAACATCCCGCTTATTGAGTTGCCTTTATTGAGCGCTAACGCTTGCTCAAGGCCCTGCTGTGCTAGTACATGTTCTGGATGTTCTTGAAGAGCCGCACTAAACTGCGTTTGCGCGGTAGCGTACTTACTCTCAAGCAAGGCCTTTAACGCAGCAGTCATTGCTGCGTTAAAGCGATGTTCGACTAGTTGCAGTTCGGCACTCTCGAGTTTGTCTTGGGCGCTGCTGGCTAGCGTGTCTGCGGCAATGGCACTCTGGTAGGCCTCTATGGCTCGCTCTAAATAACTAGGATCTTGGGTTTCGTTGTACTGCAATACATTCGTCTCGGCGCTCGCGAGCTTGCTCAGCACTTCCGGTAAAACCTCTAATCTTGCAAGGCCTGCTAGAGCAGGAATATGGTTTGGGTCTAGTGCCAGCGCTTTCTGGAATTTTTGTCGCGCAAGCTCAAAACGAGACTGGGCAATACCTTGATTAGCTGCGCTAACATACGCTTTCAAAACGCTGGGTATTTTCGCATCTATTGTTTCTAAAGCTGAGAGTGCTTGTTTATATTTTGCGAGCGCTTGCGGATATTCTTGCAGAGCGTAAAGGTCGTCACCTTGCTCAGCCAACTCCAGTCCGTGCACAAAATCGGCCTGAGCCCATTCTTGCACTTTGCGTTCTTGCAACGATCGCTTAAGCGAGACTAGTTCAGACAAAATAGACTGAGACTGAGCCCGCGCTTCTGCGCGCTGTTGTTCTTGCCAAGGTGTGCCTCCTGATTCATCAGCTTGATTTGTGCTAGTCGGTTCGCTATTAGCGCTGATAGCTTGGGGCTCATCAATCGATTGTTCTGTTTGACTCTGGGTAGATCCTGGCGGCATGAGTAGCGTAAAAAGCCCCGCGCCGAGCAGCAACAGGCCAAACGCCACGACCATGAGAAGTAGCTGAGAGCGCCACCAGATAAAAGCCTGTTCTTGGCTGTCTATATCGGGCTTTGCTGAGCGAATTACGCCGCCTTTTTGATCATCGCTGGCGGCACGTTTAGCAGGCCCTTGACTAGTCGGCGGCTGATACCCCTGGGCGTTTAGAGTTTTGTTCTTCGTCATTCAGAACCTCTAAAACTACTCATTACTAGCTTCAAATCGGCCCTTGCTTGATTCATCAAGTAAAACCGAAGGTTGTGAAGGTTGATCAGCGTCTGGACTATCTAGATTGAATTCTGCTTCAAACAGACGTTGCATTGTGTCTTTCCACGCCCCGAACTGTTGCTCAACAGTTCCCCCTAAAGTCACCGTTCGATCCTGAAGATCAACGATGCTTGGGGCTAGTTCGCCTTCCAGAGACGCACCAAGCTCACGTAGCACCGAAGCATGCACCGAGGCCTGCGCGTCTTTATCATAGCTTTTCGCAAATATGTAACCACCGCTGACTAATCCCAAATAACGAGCCGCCAACGCCGACGTACCGCTGCCTTGCGTACTCACCACACCGGCCACCAACAAGGCAACGCCGGCAATTTTTTCTTTTCGAGCTTGCTCGCTAAGAACACGTTCGTACTGTACTTCTTTGTAACTGAGTCGACGCCATTCTTTATAAGGCTCCGCCATATTTTTATTGAACACGCGGTAATAATCTTGCACTACATCTAGAAACAACTGATTGCGGTCATAAATAGCGGCAACCTTTTCCATAAAAGGATCGTCACTGGCCGGCGCTCTCACTAACTCAATCTTTTCGCCTTCGCCATCAACACCCACATCCGAAGTTATATAGTCGTCTACTAACTTGGGTAGGAAATAACCAGCGAAACGCAATCGACTTACCTGCCGCATTTTAAGTAAGTCTTCGACAGTTCGGTTTGTCAGAACGTCATATAGGTCATTAGCGACTTCGTTCATCAATGGCTGAAACGGGTCTTGTTGAACCGCTACTTCTGTGTCATAGGAATAATGCGATGCTCTATATTCGTATACGTTGTCTAACCACGCATCACCAATCGCGTCGACAGCCTTAACCTGCACGATCATGGTTTCGCCATTGGATTCGATCAACTTACCGCTGATCTTCAGATCAAACGGCGTTGTGTCTAACGGCGTAACCCGCACCATCCCCCAAGCACGACTTTGATCGAGCGTTTCCTTTAGTTTAGAAGAAAACCAAACCGCCTCACTGGCTCGCACCTTTGCATATTCAATAGAGACATCATCTGTGAGCTCTGTTCCGGCATCAAACAAAACAATGCCGACATCAAGCAGCAAGCGATCGTCGAGCGCAATTACATGGTCACTCGGTAAAGACGTTACCGGTGCGACTGATGATTGATTGTATTCGTACGTGGTACATCCCGATATTAACAAAGCAGTCGAAATCAAGACGACGAATGAACGTATGAAAGTACTAATGCCCATAGTCATTTAGTTACCGCTCTTGTAGTTGCGGTAATCTTGCCAATACAGCTTTTTGAGTGCTGGGTCGGTTTCGTTCTCGGCCAATTCTCGTAGTTGTTTTGCAACCACATCGTCGTTGTCGCGAGAGTCAATAGGACCATCTTGGTCTTCTAAAACAAGATCTTTGGGTTTAGCTCCCGAAGATTGTTGTGCGGTATTGGCATCACCACTCGGTGCTTGCGATGAATCACTACTTGCGCCACTCGCACCAGAACTATTTGCTGATCCATTTGTTGAGTTAGTTGCTTGGCTCGCAGACTCTGAGGTTTCGTTGGCACTGGATTCGGCCTCTTCGTCATACTCCTCAAAGTCTCCAATGCCTCCAATACTGCCGTCAGACGTATTTTCGTTTGCTCGCTCTTGGGCAAAGTCTTTTTCGCGTTGCATGTCGGCATCAAAATCGTTGAAGCTTTTCTCGAGTTCTTTCTCGAGCTCTTCTATCTCTTCTTCAGTGAGCCCCCCTTGAGTTTCGAAATTGGGTTGCTCTGGCCCACCAACCTCAGGAGATTCAGTTTTATTTTCTTCAAATGGCCCAGGCGTTGCGCCTTGAGTATTCTCCGCCTCCCAGTCTTCGTCTACCCAGCCTTGGGCGACCTCTCCTCCAGGTATTTGTTCAGCGTCTGCATTGGCCGGCTCTTTATTAGCTGAAGGCTCTTTATTAGCTGAAGGCCCTTTATTAGCTGAAGGCTTTGCACCAGACTCGCCGTCACCAGGCGTATTCTGTGTATTTGATGGGGTGGTGCTCGGCTCTGATGGCTTGGTGCTCTTGCCTTGCGATGGGTTTGCGCTGGGAACGGAGGGAATGCTGCTTGGGTCCCCGCCTGAAGGCGCACCTCCTGACGGGATTGAAGGTACTTTCACAGATCCCGATGGTGACCCTTGTCCGCCTTGCGGAATACCGCCAATTGGCGTTTGGCACGCACTTAACCCTAGCGCAAGCAGTATTGATGCAACGACAGCCCTAGACTTAAAGGCTAGAATGACACGCGACGGCGACTTGTTTATAACTGAACCTTTGGCACAAACGCATTTTGCTGTTAGCTCATGGTCTGTCATTGTTGATCTCCGTTTTTACTTTCTTCTTCCTGTGTGTTTTTGTTTCGATTGTTCTTTTCGATTAAACGTTCTAACCAACGCTTATCGACAAGCAATTCTGCGTTGTATAATTCTGAATTGGTACTCACGAAGTCACCATCAATAATACGAGGGCGAAAAGAATATTTCAAAAGCGCACGTCTTACCCGCGCAAACACAGCATTATTCAGACGCCCTTGGGGCTCTACCTGATCGACCTTCTCGATTTTACCAGAGGGATTTAAAGCCAGCATCACGGGCACTTCCAGCCGACTTTTCTCAGGATGTTCGGCACGCGTCCATTCCTTGCTGAATAAATAGTTCGGTAATTTATGCACTTCGCTTAGCAGAACTCTTTGAGGATCACTTTCGCTCAAAGATTGCGCGGCATCCCAAGCCTTTTTATAAAAACGCTTCGCAAGCGAGGAGCGACCACTCATTTGATTTAGGTCGCCTAACGATATCAGCGCTCTCACGACCATTGGTAGATTAGCTTGAGCCTGTGCATCTGTTAAGAACAGTTCCAAAGCCTGTGTGGCGTTTTGTCGAGAGCGCATGTTGTTCATCCGCGCCCTTTGAGCCCTTTGATCTAAGTTAGAACTGTTTCGATTAAAGTCTAAAGTAGACACGGCCGACTTTTTAGCCGTTTCAATACTCAACAAAAATTCAGAGTAGGCATACTCACCATAAGGCAATAGCCTCTCACTCATTGGCATGCCTTTAAACTCTTCCAAGGACTTGCGAAAATAACGCGTCGCCACTGTAATTCTAGCAATTGCCTCATCTGTACCGCTCGATGTCCACAAGTACGCGTCAATGTAGTAGTGCCCCATTCTAATCAGCATATCGAATGTGATTTGGCTGTGCGGTGTACCAAGTTGCTCTTCTAGCAAAACCAGCCGACTCAAATACTCCTCGGCACGTAACGGTTTTTCGCGCTCAAAATTAAAGTCGAAAAGCATCTTTAAAATTGTCCTATGGCGAACATCATAAAGCCCATAATTAACTTTTTGGATGTGCATAGCATCGACTAACGCCTGCTGGGCTTCATCTAACCGGCCCGCTTCTCTCAATAACAGACCATAGTTAAGGTACTGCTCGGCTAATGCTATGTTAAATGCGTTGCCTTGCGCTAATAATTCTTGAATAGCTTGATAGTTGGCGTCTATATCAGCGTTTAGAGCAGCGTCATTAATGGCTCTGAAAAACTCTTTCTTTTTTAACTCTACACGGCTTGTTGGTTCACCGACACCTTGGACTTGCTCGACTTCTGACTCCGATTCTGTGAAGTCAGAAAGGTTCTCCCATTGTGCAAAGCTAGACGACGATACGCATAATAATGAAAACACTAAGAGAACTGCGGCTTTTTGGCAGACAGCGCCAGTCACTGAATTTCCTCCAACATCCTTGCTGGTTAGATCGGAATTAAGACCTGATTTAAAATTTGATATAAAAACCAAACTCTTACAATTGCTGTTTTTACTTCTATTCATTAGGCGCATCTCTGTGAAACAACTTAATCAAGTTCTACCTTATTACTGACCGTGTAGAGAGACTTTTTAGGATTACCAAAGATTAACCTCGTGCATAGTGTTTTACTCTATCAATATTAACAAATCACTCGTGGTTCTATCTCAAGATCTATTCCAAAGCGTCGTTTAATATCGCTTTGAATGTTGTAGGCATACTGCAGAACACTCGCACCTGGGCGATGTTTAGGGTTGGTCACGACTAAAGCCTGGTCATGATGCACTATCACGCAATCCAATTGTTTTTGCTTCCAGCCAGCTTGATCTATCAACCAACCCGCTGCCACTTTGAATTCGCTCTCAACAGGGTAACTTACTACGCTAGGGAACGAGCGCTGCAATTCAATAAGTTGATCAGAGCTAATAACAGGGTTTTTAAAAAAGCTCCCTGCATTGGGTATCTCGATTGGGTCAGGAAGCTTCGAACGACGTACGGTACAAACCGCATCGAATAGACTCTGCGCAGTCACAGGTTGCGTAAGCTGTTGTGATAAAGAAGGATAGTGGCTGACAGCGAGAAAGTGCTTTAGTAATGAAAATTCGACATGAGTAATTACTACGCGGTCGCGCAAGGCTCGTTTAAATACACTTTCGCGATAGGCAAACTGGCATTGAGCATGTGAAAACTGTACGGCTTTACCTGAATCGATTTCGATTGCGTGGACTCGCTCGATAAAGGTTTCTACTTCTACACCATAAGCACCAATATTCTGAATCGGTGCAGCGCCCACCGTACCAGGAATAAGCGCTAGATTTTCGAGACCATGGAAGTTATTGGCTAAACACCACTGTACAAAAGCATGCCAGTTTTCGCCTGCGGCAACCTTGACCAATACACGTTCTGAGCATTCGCTTTGTACGTCTATTCCTTGCAAACGTTGTTGTATTACCAGGCCTGAATAATCACTGGCAAATACACAGTTACTGCCCTCTCCCAATATAAAAACGTTTAGATCGCTCTCTCTCGCAAATTGGAGTAAAAGGGGCAGCTGTGCAAGGTCTGTTAGCTCCGCAAAATGCGCTGCACGCGCTGGAATAGCCAGCGTGTTGAGCGCTTCAAGCGACACATTAGTGGTAACAACTCTACTGATCTTGCGCACCCGCTTGAGCTTTAGAGCGCAACCGTATGTGTAGATCACGTAGTTGCGTGCTGTCTACTGGGCTTGGAGCCTGCGTTAACAAACACGATGCTTTTTGCGTTTTCGGGAACGCAATAACATCACGAATCGAATCAACCCCGGACATCATCGCCACAATGCGGTCTACACCAAAAGCAATGCCACCATGCGGAGGCGCGCCGTATCGAAGAGCGTCTAACAAAAATCCAAACTTCTCTTCGGCTTCTTCGGTACCTATACCCAACGCAGTAAACGCTTGAGATTGAACTTCAGTCTGGTGAATACGAATGGATCCGCCCCCTAACTCCATGCCGTTAACGACCATATCGTAGGCGCGAGAAAGAACTTTACCAGGGTCGGTTTTGAGTTGTTCAATTTGATCTTCTTTTGGCGCAGTAAATGGGTGATGAAGCGACGTCCAATTGCCATCACTGTCTTCTTCAAACATCGGGAAATCAACAACCCAAACTGGCGCCCATTCAGACTCGCTATACCCTAAGGAGTGGCCTAATTTTACGCGTAATGCCGCCAAGGAGTCATTTACGACTTTTGCTGTATCTGCACCAAAGAACACTAAGTCCCCGTCTTGCGCATCTATACGAGCCATCACTTGCTCTAAACATTCATCAGATAGGTTCTTAACAATCGGTGACTGTAGACCCTCGCGACCTTTAGAAACGTCATTCACTTTGATATACGCCAAGCCTTTGGCGCCGTAATTGCCAACGAAATCTGCGCAGTCATCAATTTCCTTGCGGCTCATTTTGGCTGATCCACCTGGCATCTTCAATGCGGCTACACGACCCTTGTCTGAATTTGCAGGGTTAGAGAACACCTTAAAATCTTCGCCCTTCATTAAGTCAGTGACAGACACCAACTTTAAAGGAATGCGCAAATCAGGACGGTCGATACCGTAGTCTTCGATAGCCTGTGCATACGTCATTTTAGGAAACGGCTTGGCAAACTCTATGTCGGCGACGTCTGAAAACAATTTCGAGATCATGTGTTCCATCATATCCATGATCTCGTCTTCGTTTAAAAACGACGTTTCGACGTCGAGCTGAGTGAACTCAGGTTGACGATCGGCACGTAAATCTTCATCTCGAAAACAGCGAGCAATTTGATAGTAACGCTCAAAGCCAGCAACCATGAGTAATTGCTTAAAAAGCTGTGGTGACTGCGGCAGAGCAAAAAACTCACCTGCATGCACTCGACTTGGCACCAAGTAGTCTCTTGCGCCTTCTGGCGTAGACTTCGTTAAAATTGGCGTTTCGATATCAACGAATTCTTTCGCGTCTAAAAAGTCACGCATAAATTTGGTAACCGCACTGCGCATACGAATGGTTTTCTGCATTACTGGGCGACGCAGATCAAGGTAACGGTATTTGAGCCTAACCGCTTCGCTGACATCATCTTCGTCAAGTTGAAAAGGAATTGGTTCTGACCGGTTTAGCACCGTTAACTCAGTAGCATAGACTTCGACCATACCGGTCGGTAGATCTGGGTTTCGCGTGCCCTCAGGTCTTGTTCTTACTTTAGCGGTGACCTGTAATACGTGCTCATTTCTCACAGTGTCGGCTAAAGCAAACGCTTCTTCTGCATCAGGATCAACAACAACCTGCAGCAGACCGGTGGCGTCACGTAGATCAATAAATATTACTCCACCATGGTCGCGGCGACGATGCGCCCAACCAGCAACTGAAATTATTTCGCCGACATGGGACTCATTGATTTGCCCACAGCGGTGGCTTCTTAAAGTTTTCATTCTATTTCTTTAGGTGTGTAATTAAATTGAATTTCTGACGGCCACATAGCAGGGCTATCTCAAGAGTATTTATTTGATTTTAGAGTCTTTGGTTGCGTCTTCGGCTTGTTGGTCCGAATCAGCTTTAGCATTAGGCCCATCAATTGGGTTGACAACCCCAGCCGACAGAATCATTTTAAGCCCAGTCTCTACCGTTATGTCGAGTCGTCTGATGTCACGCGCTGGCACCATTATGTAATAACCCGACGTTGGGTTAGGCGTAGTGGGTACATATATGTTGACTAACGGCTCGCCAAGAACGCCTTCGATTTTTTTCGGCGTTTCGCCAGTAACAAACGCCAGCATCCACATTTCTCGACGTGGGTACTCAACGAGTACAACTTCTCTAAAGGAGTTGCTCGCGTCAGAGAACAAGCTTGCAGTGATTTGCTTCACGGCTCCATAAATTGAACGCACTAACGGAATTCGCGCGAGTATTGATTCCCACGCTGAAACCATTCCTCGACCAAAAAAACTAGCCGCTAAAAAGCCCGTTATTATGACAGCCATTATCGTAAGAATGACGCCTAATCCAGGAATCTCAAAGCCGATTAACGTTTCAGGTCGGTAGCGAACGGGCAATAACAATAGTGAACGATCTATAAGGCGAATCGAAAACATCATCACCCAATAGGTCGCAACCAGAGGTAACCAGATTAAAAGTCCGGCAACAAAATAGCGGCGTAATCTTAGCATCATAGGATTAATTCCTTTTCAACAGCGCAAGATCTAACTTGAAGGTGTTGGTGGCGTAGTGTCCACGGTTTATTTCGGTCAGCGACTTAGCTGTTAATCAATTTAGAGACTGCCGGTCTTGGTCATATAAGACCTTACGTAATACAGTAAAAATGCCAAGCCTTTTACTCCGAAGCTGCTGCAGAAGGCTTAGAAGCAGCAGAGTTTGAATCACTGCTACTCGTGGCGCCGGCCGTCGTTGATTTTGCAGTTTCAACAGAAGAATCTGTTTTCACATCTTTTGCTGCCGCAGGTTTACCCGAATTCTTAAAATCGGTTGCGTACCAGCCCGTACCCTTTAGCTGGAACGCGGCCGCGGTAAGCTGTTTCTTCAAGCTTTCTTCGCCGCACTCCGGACACGTCAGCAAAGGTGAATCGCTCATTTTCTGGATCGCCTCCATAGAATGACTGCAGTTTTTACACTTATATTGATAAATAGGCATGTTATTCGGTGTTTATGGCCAAAAACGAACGCAAATTATACTCTTAACTTCCGGCAATGGTCATGCTTTCAAGCAATATTGAGCCACAATGTGTGTTCCCTCTTTCATCAGTATCATTGCCGATGGCCACAATGTTTTTATACATATTGACCAAATTACCTGCGATTGTTATTTCTTCAACGGGATAAGCCAGTTCACCATTCTCGATCCAAAACCCAGCTGCCCCACGCGAATAATCGCCAGTTACTGAATTGACCCCAGAGCCAATCAGTTCAGTGACCAACAGACCTGTATTGAGTTCTTTCAATAAATCCGAAAAACCCTGGCCCGTATTGCTCAAGCGAATATTACGCACACCACCTGCATTTGCCGTCGATTGTGTGCCTAATTTGCGTGCTGTATAAGACCCTAGAATATAGCTCTGCAACACGCCGTTTTCAACGATGCTTCGCTGTGCGGGCGTGGCGACGCCTTCTGAATCATGCAACGAACTATTGTTGCCGCCCTTTAGATGTGGATTCTCTGACAGATTGAAAAACTCAGGTAATATTGTGTGGTCGATCTTATCCAGCATAAATGACGCTTTCTTATAGATCGCTCCTCCTTTGAGTGATCCCAGCAAATGACCTACTAAACTCTTGGCCATGACTGGGTCGAATAAGACCGGTGCTGTGGTTGAGCCGATCTTCTGACTACCGAGTCTAGCCACCGTTCGCTCGCCTGCACGACGACCGATTTCTAGTGCCGATTGCAAGTTGGCTGGATTACGGTTTGCGTCGTACCAGTAGTCGCGTTGCATGCCGTTTTCGTCGGCCGCAATGACTGAGCACGACAAACTATGCTGGCTGCCCTTGCCTTCGCTCAGAAATCCGTGGCTGTTAGCATAAACGCCAGAGCCTCGGTAACTCGATATAGAGGCACCTTCGCTATTAACAATTCTCGGGTCTTGGCGAAGAGCCTCGGCCTCGCACTCTAAGACCAATTCACTAAACTCCTTAACGGTCTTGTCCCAAGCATGGTCTTGATCTAGGTCATACAGGTTAGTGGCCATGCGGTCTGCGTCGGCTAACCCTAAGCATTCATCCTTACCTGTAAACGTAGCAATTGATAATGCAGCCTCCACAGTGCTTTTAATACCGTCTCGAGTTAGGTCAGCGCTGCTGGCTGATCCAGTCTTATGGTCATTGTAGACACTAACCACGATCTGTCCGTCGTTATGCTTCTCAACGGTTTCTAACTCGTTTTGTCTTGCGGTTAATGACAAGCCGGTACCTTGATGAAGGGACGCCTCGGCTTGATCTGCGCCACCACGCTTTGCCACTTCTAAGGCGTACTCTGCCGCTTGTGTTAGGTTCAATGTGCTCATAGCTCAACACCTCCCACAGTTAGAGCATCCATCTTGAGTGTTGGTTGTCCAACGCCGACGGGAACACTTTGACCTTCTTTTCCACACACGCCGATACCGCTATCAAGTGCCATATCATTACCAACCATGCTGATAGTTTGCATAGCCTCTGGGCCATTGCCGATCAGTGTTGCGCCTTTGACGGGCTTAGTGACCTTACCGTTTTCGATCAAGTAGGCCTCGCTAGACGAAAACACAAACTTACCTGATGTGATGTCCACCTGCCCACCAGAAAAATTAACGGCGTAAAGGCCCTTCTTAACCGATGCGATAATCTCCTCTGGGACATAGTCGCCCGCATGCATATATGTGTTGGTCATGCGCGGCATTGGCAGATGCGCAAAGGATTCGCGTCGCCCGTTACCTGTAAGACCCATGCCCATGAGGCGCGCGTTTTGCTCGTCTTGCATATAGCCCGTTAAAATACCTTTATCAATTAGCACTGTGTTTTGGGTCGCATTACCCTCGTCGTCCGTTGTGAGCGAACCACGTCTGTCTTGCAACGTGCCATCGTCAACTACAGTGCAATGCTTTGATGCTACTTGCTCGCCGATTCGGCCACTGAATGCGGAAGTACCCTTACGATTAAAGTCCCCTTCTAATCCGTGACCCACGGCTTCGTGTAAAAGAATGCCAGGCCATCCTGAAGCCAACACAACCTCCATCGTTCCTGCGGGTGAATCAACGGCGTGTAAACTCACTAACGCCTGTCGTACCGCCTCATCGGAATACTCTTGGATTAGTTCTGGATCAAAATAGTCTAAACCCATGCGACCACCGCCACCCATACTGCCGCGTTCTCGCTTGCCATTTTCTTCAACGATGACGCTTACGTTAAAACGAATAAGTGGTCGAACATCAGGCACAAGTTTGCCGTCGCTGCGAGCCACCAAAATAACTTCGTAAACGCTCGATATATTAGCCATCACCTCTTTTACGCGAGTATCTTTACCACGTGCAAACTTATCGGCAAGGTGTAACATAGCCACTTTATCCGCATCAGCTTTTTGCTGAATCGGGTCAACACCTGAATACAGCGGCGTTCGGCTTTGTGCACGCTTTAGGCTGGGTATTGCTGAATCCTGTCCGCGTCGACCAATAGCTTCGACTACATCAGCGGCGGCTAAGATCGCTGCGTAGTTAAGGTCTTCACTGTACGCAAATGCGGTTTTTTCACCTGCGACCGAACGAAGCCCGCAGCCTTTATCGATACTAAAGCTACCGTTCTTAACCACGCCCTCGTCTAACGACCAGCTCTCATGTTTTGCGTATTGAAAATACAGATCGGCAAAATCACTACCTTGAACATCACACAATCGCCCTAGAAGTGTTTCGAGGTGGTGTGTCTCTAAACCCGTCGGTTCTAAAAGTACGCTTGCGGCGGTATCGAAAAAACTATTATCTTGCATTACTGTCTCTATGGTTGAGTGTAAGTTTGGCTAACTATTTATGGACGGGTTTGTCAGCGGATTTAGGCGCGAAGTTAAGGATCTTCTGGTCGAGCGCGTTAATAGCATGACCCAATAAGTTGATTTAGTGGGATCAAACTGAGCAGGCCATATCAGTTATAACCGCCTATGATCTATCACAGGGAATATCTGTCTTGTTATCTCTTGTTTAGTAAGGTCAATGTCGGCTATTAACAAGTCCTCTCCATGTTTTAAGGACGCAATTATCTCGCCATTTGGATCAATTACCATGGAATGCCCCCATGTTCGTCTAGGCCGTTGTGAATTCTTAGATCCATGCTCTCCGCATTGACCTGCGGCGATGACATAACACTGATTTTCGATAGCTCTGGCCTGTAACAACACCTGCCAATGTTGCCTACCTGTTTCGTAAGTAAACGCCGCTGGCACGATAAAAACTCTGACTCCCTCGCTCAATAGCTGACGATACATTTCAGGAAAACGAAGATCGTAGCAAATAGTTAAACCGAACAAACACGAAACGTCGGCCGTTTGCACGTTCACGACGTTTTGAGCAGGTGTCGACACCATTTGCTCTAGGGAGCCTATTTGAAAGTCATCAGACTCGCGATAGGTAAGGTGGCCGGTGCTGACATCAAATAAATGTAACTTATCGTAGCGCGCAGCAATCATTCCGTCGGCATTTATAACGATACAACGAGCGAACGGTTTGCTTTGTTCTGGCCGCAGTTTGATAGGCACCGAGCCGGCAATAATAGTCAGTTTATGACGCGCAGCAGCGTCGCTCAAAAAGCGCTGAACAGGCGCCTCTGTCTCAGGGTGGCTTGGTAGCCACAACTCAGAGTGGCGCTCATCAGATGACACCGGCATTTGCGCAAAATTTTCAGGCAGCAACACTACATCCACGTTGGCCGAATGGGCTAATTCTAGTTGCCGGTCGACCAATGCGAGATTGCGACGGACATCACTACTGGAGTTGAGCTGAACACAAGCAACACGCATCGTTTGCGGTGATGTTTTATTGTCGTCTGTCACTTTAATCTGCTCTATTTAGCTGGTTTTCGACGGTTTCGACTGGCAACAATTCTGTTAATTGTGGTCGTGAGATTGTGCGTAATTCTTCAAGCTCTGTTTCAATTTCTTGTTTGCTAGAATTGTCGAGTTCAGGGTAGTCACCGTCTATTTCCACAAACTCAAAATCCTGCCAATTGCCCTCCGCTCTATATGAGATAAAACTAGAATTGCGCATCTCGTCTTTAAACACGTTTTGCAAAACGAACATAAGCGCCCCTGCTGTGGGATTTGCCAACGCACTGAGCAAGGTCAAGTTACCACCTAATTCTGGCGCTACGTGCATTTCCATGTCGATAAGCTCTTCGTCTAGGTCTATCTTGCCCTCCATACGGACGAACACGGCTGGGGAAAGCAAGAAGGCTTCACTCATAATGGCCTCGCCTTCGGCTAAAACGCCAGTGTAGTGCATTTTGTCAAACTTAAGACCGCTAGCGAGAACATCACTAAAATCAAACGTAACGCGCCGCAGCAATGCATTAAAATTGAGCAAACCCAATAAGCGACCGGTTCCTGGCGCAACTTGAGTTAGCTCGCCGTCTTGAATACGCAGGTCGAAATCGCCGTTCAAACGCGAATAATCAAACTCATGGGGAGCCCCTTGCCATTCCAATCGACCCTTCGCATAGCCGTCACCTTTACGTAAAAAGCCTGCGAAATCGAGCGAATCAAGGGCATCATCAGCCGCCTCAATGTCGGTATCAAAATCTATATGGGTAAAACTGCCCAACTCTGAATTATTAACCCAACTTCCAGAACCCGTTGTTACAACGCCTTGATCCTCAAGAATAATAGTATCGATAAGCCATTCATCGCCCACAGTACCCGCCTTAAACACCAAACGACCTAGCGCCATTTCAACCACTTTAAAGTCTTCGATAGTAATATCGATCGATGGATAGTTACTGGTGCTGAGTGATCTATCAATAGGCAGTAGGTCAACAACCTCTTCAGGTACTTCATCTAAATGGAGCTTGTCTAGGTCAAAACGGAACTGACTTAAATCGGCACGTGGCTCCATTTGCAGGTTACCTGACACTCGATCGCCGTCAATGCGTCCGAACCAATACTTCCCATCTGAGGAGGTCGCCGACAACTCGAATTTTCCAAACTGACGACCTAATAAAATAGGGTTGTCAGAACGAACGTCTATCCGACGCATGGCGTCCAAAAAGTCGGTATTCTCGGTTTGCTCTACTGTTTCGAAACTCGCCAGGTCGATCACTGTTTCGATCCAATTATCTAGATCAACCCTAGACGAATCTATATTTAGGTTAACACCCTCTTTATCGTTATTGCCACGTAAGTGCCCCAGGCTTATCTCGGCCGCATCGAAAAAAGACCGTTCCTCATTATTACCGTTATCGGCGTTTTGCCGCATTTGTACTCTCGCTCTATCTGCAAACTTAATGTCAATGTTTTGCTCCATATCGGCATTGCCAAAACGCATCTCCAAGTTTAGTTCGCGTGCTTGATTTCGCCTTTTACCCAAGGGTCGAGGAGCATTGATTGCGAGCCCCAGCAGATCAGAACGGCCCAAGATCAATACCTCGGGCACATCAAAAATGATCTCTCCTTGCCAATCTGTTTGACCACTCAATCTAGATACCAGATGTTCGCCCAGCCATGGAGTAAGTGCTGGCGATTGCATTGTTCCCTGCGCCTTTAAACGCATTTTGGGTGGCTTGCCTGGCTCAATGGTTTCGAGCTGCGCTTGGGTTTCTCCGCCAAGGAATGCGACAGTCATTGGGTCGGACTCAACACGATCTTCTGAAAACCGCACATTAGTATTAATCTGCGATAGAGGCACGCCACCAGTCAAAATCATGGCAGCGTCGGTCACAACGGCCGAGCCTGTTAACGAGAAGCTATCGACATCCGCTAAAGGCAAAGACAGTGCAATGTCCACATCGACCGTACCCTTAGTTGCCGTAACCGGCAATACTTCAGGTCGATTCTCTGGCTCGAACAAAGGGCCTTGAAGTATCAATTTGGTGGCCTTTACAAACGTGCTGCTGACTTTGCCCGAGACCTCCAACTGTCGATCTAATCTAAATAAGTTGTCGATTCTAACAACGGGATCGAAAATTTTATCGCCGTCTAGATAGGCCTCTTGCGCATCTACGATCAAAGCACCCTCTTCAAGAGAAATGATCCCGCTAGCCCGCTCAACCATGGGCCATTGGCGCTGGTATCCATAATCTAGTACAACGTCTTCAAATTGAGCGGTTGCGCTCATGTCAACGGCCCCACTGCGAAACGATTCCTTGTCAAGCGAACCTGAAAAACCAAAAACACCTTCCTTAGCAGTTCCTTGTTTAAACGAGTTCACCCACCACGTTTTAAACTTCTGAGTCTGGTCAATAGTTGGAATATATCGATCTAATAAATCCACATTAAACACATCAAACTCTGCATTTGCATCTAAATGCATAGCCTTTGGTGAAAACCCATTCGAAGGAACAACAACACCGCCTTTTTCAAACTCGAGGTCTGATATCGAATCGACAGTAAACAACTCACCAAAGCTATCAATTCTCTCAGTCGAATTGCCGATGTGTGCGGTTGCTCCTATCTGCTTAATCCAAACGGCGTCATCTTTGAACTGAGCCTGATTCAGATTTACTTGGACTCGACCATCTGCCAGAGTCCGCCAATTGATCACGCCCTCGGCAAGAGCAATAGGGAACGGGTAATCAAAATAACGATCCCACTCAAAAGAAGCATCATCAGCAATAAAGCGTAATTCTCCATGGTCAGAGTAGGCCTCAACCGACCCGTTTAGACCTTGTAGGCGTGGAAAGCGGCCATCGCTCGCTACCGGCCGCAAAGCCAAGTCAACCACGGTTGCCTTTAGATTCCAAGATGCGAGATTGAGCAAAGGCCCTGAAAACACGAACCGCACGTCTTCTAACCGGCCACCAATATTTGGATCTACAAACAGGTCAGTCTGAGCGCCCATATCGAGCAATGCCAAGAAATCAGTTATACGCTCGACATCCAATGCTTTTAACTTAAGCTGACCGACCCCATCTATAACAGACACTTCAAGATCATCTTTTCCAAGTAATGGCTGATCGCCACCACCCAGTACTTCTAGTTCGGCATCCCAATCAGCTTGTTCGACGATGTCACCCGTCATTTTCAAGTTTATGGCTAGTGACCCTTTAACCGACGTCGCGCCGGCCGTAACAACACGCATTTCTTGTTGTCGATCGAAAACAAAATTCATGTTTGAATAACGTTGAATTTGTCCGTCTGCCTTACGCCAAACAACCGATCCGTTGTGTACTGCGGTATTTTTCTGGTCGAGCAACCACTGCAACATACGTCGTTTGTTTGATGGCTTAAGTCCGGACTTTCGCATTTCGATACCCGCTATACGAACCTTTCCTGGCTGCGTGGTGTCGATTTCTAGCTCCGGTGAATCAAGGGCTAATCCTTCTAGTTGCGGCCACAACAATAAGAATGACCATGGGTTTACTCTGGCGCTAAGTTTTTTAAACGACAGCGCCGGAACGTCAGTAAGGTCACCCGCCACTTTAAAATCTTCGACACGCACTTGTAACTGCCAGGCTCGCCACTTTACATCAGCCTTTGAAAAACTCACTTCGCGACCATCAAAACTCCCTTGAAGACTCTTTTCTAAACTCTCTTTATCGGCAAATGTAAGTGTAAAGTGAATGCCCACATAAACCCACGCCGCTATATAGAGCGATACGATCGTGAGTAGTATTCTAATGAGGGTCTTAGTCATTGAAAGCTAGGCGCTGCTGCGTGTCTATGTTTGCCTGATCCATCCGCTCGGTAAGACGATCAGATTATATCCAGCAGTTATGCCAGAACGATATCGTAATCTGACTGCAAATACTGTGTATCGGGGCTTAATGTTAGTTCACACTCGTAATCGTTTCCAAATTTACGTAATTCATCCGACAAATCCAGCTGCAAAACACTGATAACGGCCTGATGTGCTTTAATCGTGTAAGCCGCGACACTCTCATTCCGTGCCGAGCATACGAGTTCTCGGACTATCTGGTCTGCAACACCGACAGCCGTGGACATAAACCCTTTACCTTGACACAAAGAGCACTCTTCAAACAATAGGCTTTGTAGACCGTTGCCACTTCGACTTCGCTGCATTTCAAGTAAGCCGAATTGCGAAAAGCTACTGATTTTGGTGTGTGCCGAGTCTTTTTTTAAAGCTGATGACAGCGCATTAAATACTTTTTTCCGGTCCAGGTCTGACTTCATATTGATAAAGTCTATGACCAATAGCCCGCCTAGATCTCTTAAACGGGCTTGAGTCGCGAGCGCTTCACATGCTTCTAGATTTATTTGTAATGCCAGATCTCCATTTGAGCCTTGTATCGCCGCGCTCGAGTTAACATCAACAGTTGTCATCGCTTCGTTATGGTCAAAAACAAGGCTGCCACCGGAAGGTAGATTCACCATCTGTGCCCCCAGAGATCTAACTTGCTCGCCAACACTCCAAGCGTCGAACAATGAATCTTGTCCTTGATGAGCTTTAGAGAGCACTGCAACGCCTAATTCATTCGAGTCGTTAGAATGGGGATCGAAACCTTGAGAAGCCAACCATTGATCGTGCTCTAGCGCAGAGAAGACTATTTCTGCTTCTTGAGAATCGGCATGAGCAAACACTCTTTGTATTAAGTTAGGAGCACGAACTAAACACTGTGGCTTGGTCATTGTCGCCACAGACTTAAGCGAATCCTGCCATGCGGTCGCATGACGCTTCGCTTCAGCAAGAACACCGTTCTGGACTATCTCTTTTATTAAATCAGCCTCGTGATCTTCTGCATCAATTAACACTTCGCTGACGCTTGATCGAATAATAAAACCACCACCAACACTGTTATCAGCAAGCCACGCTAACAACTCATCGCGAAGAGCACGCTTAAGCCGTTTATCAGCAATACGGTTAGACACAGTAACCCCCGAACCATTCGGCCTATAAACTAACGCCGAGCCGGCCAAAGTAATATCTGTGCTAACGCGAGCCGCCTTTGTAGCACTTGCGAACCGCTTCAACTGCACAGCGATACGCTGGCCAGGAAAAATGCTTGGGCCAGAGTCTTTCGCGCTCCCTAATGGTAAAAACGCAGCTCGTTCTTCGCCTATATCAACGAACGCCGCATTTAGGCTTTCGATTACACGTTCAACATGCCCAAGATACACATCGCCGATACGACTGCCAGCGTGTTTTTCTTCGACCTCATAGTCCTCGAGTTCACCATCTGCAAGCCAAGCGACCTGCGTGAACGCACCGATGTCGTCAATAAGAATTGTTTTATCTGTGGGCATTTATTGCAATGGGCCTCAAAAGAAGAAAATTGTACTGAATAAGAAACAGTTCGAGTAGAGTCGCATCGCAAATTAATTTAACTCTTGCACAACTATCTTGCAGCTCGATTCCAAGGTAGTCAATGCTAGAGCCAGTTCAACTGATAGGGACGCAATAGATTATTAGTTTCGTACATGGGCAGACCAATTATGTTGCTAGAACTTCCAGAAATTGAGCGCACCCAAGCACTGGCCATTCCTTGCAGAGCATACCCACCCGCTTTGTCGTGTGGTTCGCCACTGCCCCAATAACGTTGCATCGACTCAGGCGTGATACTGGCCATTTTTACCGTGCTTTTAACGAGCTCGGTAACACTAGAGAATGGCGTATCAGGCTCGGATGCTAGGTTCACCGCGTTAACACAAACAGCGGTCATTACCACATGATCAGAACCACTTAGGCTCGACCACATTCGCTGGGCATCGGCAAAATCTTGTGGCTTCTCAAGCACCTCTGTCATATCAGCACCGTTAACTACTATGGTGTCTGCGGCAATGATAACGACTGAACTTGATGTCGCTGTATTTTGTCTTAACCGAACAGCACCGGCTTTCTCAGCAGCTAGTCGCTGTACGTACTGGTCTGGGTCTTCGTCGTGCCCTCGCTTTTCTTCAATATCAGCGACTTCGACCGTGAACGTTGCTTGCACTGAATTAAGCAGCTCTTGGCGGCGTGGCGATGCTGAAGCCAGCACTAGAGCAAAGGGCGGCGAAGCACTCATCAGTCTCCCCTGTGGTACGGGAGATTAGCATTAATACTCCACGCCCGATAAAGCTGTTCGGCAACCATTATCCTTACCAACGGGTGCGCAAACGTTAGCGCTGATAAAGACCAAGTACTAAACGCCTCGGATAATAAACTCTGGTCTATTCCTTCGGGCCCACCAATCACGATGGCTATATCTTGGCTCTCGTCGATCCAATTTTGCTGGCTCTGGGCTAAGCTGAGTGTGTCAATTGCTTTACCTTTTCGATCTAGCGCAATTATTTTGGTCTGTGGCGCCACTGCCTCGCGAATCGCTTGTGCTTCGTCTCGTAGGATTCTGGGGATATCGGCATTTTTACCGCGCTTTCCTGCTGGAATCTCAACCAAACTTAATTTACAGATAGGCGGCATACGTTTTGCATATTCGCTAAACGCAGTCTCAACCCAGTTGGGCATACGAGTTCCAACAGCAATTAAACTAATATTCATTACGTTGGCTTCTGCCTATGCCGAGCTTGGATTAAAGATAGTCGCAACTCTTAACTAGATTGGTCTGTACTGGCGTCACGATGCTTCTTAACGAGTTCTCGTACATCTTCATCCCACAATTTTTCGAGATCGTAATAGGCTCTAACTTCGGGACGCATAACGTGCAAAACCACGTCGCCAAAATCCACCAAGACCCATTCGCCAATATCGGCGCCATCTTCATTTAATGGGATTACTCCGAGTCGTCGCAGATCATCAGATGCCGAACGCGCCAACGCTTTAACGTGTGTATCTGACGTACCGCTGGCTACAATCATATAGTCAGCAAAATCCGAAATATCCTTGATGTCGATACAACGAATTTCTTGTGCCTTAACGTTTTCGAGAGCCTCAATAACGTGGTCCTTAATTTGTTCTGGTTTCATAATCGGTATAGTGAATGTGTGTGTATGTACTCTTGCACTTGTGGAGCAAGATATGAATCGAGCAATGCCTGCTGTTCCTGATTTATATGTGGCACAGCTTGCAAACAGCGTCTGAGTTCAGTACTGGATATCTGAAAGTCTGAACCCTCAAACACCCAAATTGCACCACCTTTCGACGCTTTTAATTCTTCGTAAGTGGCGACAACCCTGTCATGCAAAGGGTTCGCTATACCTACATCGTAGCCTGGCCTGGAAAGCACAATCCAATTGATATCATCAATCCATTGTTCGATCCGGTACCAAGTATGTAACTTGAGCAGACTGTCTGCGCCAATCACAATACTCAAATTTGAGTTGATAAAGCGCCTCTTAAAAGAACGCACTGTATCGATTGTATAAGAAATTGTCGGACGAATGATTTCTGTATCGTCCGCATAAAAATGCTCGTAGTCCGATAACGCCAATTCCAACATCGTATAGCGATCACGAACTGACGCGCTGACTTCATTCTTATGTGGGGGCCGTGCGCTTAAAACAAAGTGCACACTGTGAAATTTAAGCACATCATCCAATGCTTCCATGGCCCCCGTATGCCCTTTATGCAATGGATTAAAGGTACCGCCAAAAATGAGTCGTAATTTACCTTCGGGCATAGGGTCTATTGTCTAATATGCCCATCGCCAAAAACGATGTATTTCTGTGAGGTTAGCCCTTCTAGACCAACCGGACCGCGCGCATGGAGCTTATCAGTACTAATACCTATCTCTGCGCCAAGACCGTATTCAAACCCATCTGCAAACCGAGTGGATGCATTGATCATCACCGATGCCGAATCAATCGTTTTTAAAAACCGCATCGCTAAAGAATGACTTTCAGTAACAATGCAGTCTGTATGTTGCGAGCTATAGAGCGCAATATGGTCGATAGCTTGATCCGCACTATCGACTAACTTAATCGCCAAAATGGGCGCAAGGTATTCGGTTTGCCAGTCGTCATCGGTAGCCGTTGTAATCAAGTCTGTTTGCGATTGGAACCGTTGATGCGAATTCAAAAGATCTAAGCCTTGGTTGCACAAACGCAGTTCGACGCCTCTCGCCAAGTATTCGTCAGCAAGCTGCGGGAGAAGTTCCAGCGCAATATCGCTGTGTATTAGTAATGTTTCCAATGCATTGCACACGCCGTAGCGATGAGTTTTAGCATTTACAGCGATAGCCAAAGCCTTGTCTAAATCAGCCGCTTGGTCAATGTAGACGTGACATATTCCGTCCAAGTGTTTAATGGTTGGAACAGTTGCATCGCGCGCTATCCTTTCTATTAAACTTTTTCCACCACGCGGCACTATTACGTCAACGAACTCAGGCATGCTAATCAAATAGCCAACCGCTGCTCGATCACTCGTGGCGACAACTTGTACGGCGTCGATAGGCAGCCCAGAGGCCAACAACCCTTCGTGAATACAGACCGCAATTGCCTGATTAGAATACAAAGATTCCGACCCACCACGGAGTATGGTCGCATTACCAGACTTTAGCGCCAAAATTGCTGCATCGACAGTAACGTTAGGTCGTGATTCATAAATGATACCAATCACACCTAAGGCGACTCGCATTTTGCCAACTTGAATCCCGCTCGGTCGATACGCCATATCGCTTATCTGCCCAACAGGATCTGACAATGCAGCAACTTGCTCACAGCCAACAGCCATTGCTTCGACGACACTCACCGTTAAGGCGAGGCGATCAAGCAATGCTGGCTCTAAGCCGAGTCGTTGCGCTGCTTTCAAGTCTTTAGCATTGGCTTTAAGCAAATGCTCTTGGTTAGATCGTAACGAATTTGCTATCGCTCGCAGGGCAGAATCTTTCTGTGCGGTGGGAGCAGTCGCCATATGCTTTGCGGCGCCGCGCGCCCGAAGCCCGAGCTCGTGCATATACTCTTGTACAGATAGCGGGTCTTGTTGGTCCATAACGGGTTTTTGACGGCTCATAGTGTGCGCAAATGATCAGGTATTTAATCTTAACTGTTTAATCTTACTTATCTAACAGGCTTAAAGCGTTGGCTGTAGGGCATTAGAAAAACCCTTAGGGTCTCCGCCATTTGTGCTGCTTCTATAGTTGTTGTCAAAGCCACTGAGGCTCGAACACAAGCGGCTAATCTGAAACCAGATTGGGCCAACTTCAATTTGATCTCGCTGCCCTTTTATAGATTGGTCCAGCTTAGCGGATTCGGCAAGAAGAACATAACTGTCGTCTAAGGATATTCGTTGTAGTGCCGCTTTAAAAATTGGTTGACGCTTACCCCAAATTTGATTGGCTTGAAATACCGACCTTTGATCTTGTCCTTGGCTCAACGCGTGCTTAACTTTGCTGATCGCACGAATGTCTCTCACTAAGGCCCAGCTCATAATAACGGGTTCAACCCCTTCTGACTGAAGGCGTGCCAACATGCGAGCAGCACGCTGAAAGTCTCCGCCTAAACAAACATCACACACGTTATACACATCGAACCTTGCGTGGTCTGCCAAGCACTCGTTCAGCAGCTCTAAAGTAACTGCGCCTTGTGTAGCTAGCACCTGTAGCTTTTCTATCTCTTGCGCAGCAGCAAGTAAATTCCCTTCGGTCATCACTGCCAATTGCTCAATAACACCGGATTCCACACGCAAAGCTCTACTTTGCAAACGCTGCTTTATCCATCCGGCGAAATGCTCAGGCGCTATATCATAGACATCAACCACCAGTGCTCTAGCATCGACAGTCTTGTACCATTTTGCTTGCTTTTGACGCTTGTCCAGCAACGGCATTATGACTACCAACAAATCATCACTGCCCGACTCACAATACTCGGCAAGCTGTTTGCCGCCTTGTGCACCTAGTGATTTGGGAACGCGTAGCTCAAGAAGGCGGCGCTCTGAAAAAAGTGACATTGCTTGGCCTTGCCCAGTAATGGTACTCCAGTCAAAAGAGGGTTCTAGCTGGTAAGAGAGCCTTTCATCAAAACCCATTGGTTTTAGGCTTTTGCGAAGTTCATCCAAAGCTTCTTCTATCAATAGCAGTTCGTTGCCATTAATAAGAATCAACTTTGGGATTGATCCTTGTTCGGCCGAATTAGCCAAGGATGCACCCAATTGTGCTATTGGAATACTCATACAGTTATCGCAGTTTTAGCAGGTGAGATTAAGCATTCAGAGCCAAAGCGCGCCAGTCTAAAAGAGCTGTTTTCTGAACCCACCTACCGAGCAGGTCAGAAAAGATTTTTACATCGCGTCCTTTACCTAAAGTATCTTTTACCTAGAGTTCTGGGGTAATTTGTTTTCTCTATGCTTTTTTCTCGCTAGCTATTACCCTAGCTTTTGGATTCAGCTTCAACTTCAACTTCTAAATCAGCTTCTTCGGTATCTGGCGCAGCTGAACCAACAGGCTGTAAGCGCGTCATGGTCGACAACTGACGAACAATTTTTAAAGCAACGTCTTGCTCCATGTCTTCCTGAAGTTCGCGCTCTTCAGACTCAGTCTCAACGACAAGGTTTGGGTCAAAATCAAAACGGCGACGTTCTCTTACCGTTTTCGTTTCGCGTACAACTTCCCCGCCTTGGTCAACCATTTGGTAGCGCACAGTAAACGTTAGGTCGTAACTATTCGCCAAACCGCGCTCATCTAATGTACCAACATCACGTCGGGTATCGGCCGTCATAACAACCAAAATCACATCAGCGCCTTCTTGAGTAGTCGCCAATTCTGCACCGGCATTAGTCAGAACATCTTCTAAACCGTCCTTGAACGTACCTTCAGGTGCTTTTACAAACATGTTTTTGATGATTTCAGGTAACGGAATGTTTCCACGCAAATGAAATCCGCACGAACTCAATGACATAGACATCAATAGAATAATGAGTACGCGGCTTAAGCCTTTATAGTTTCTCATTGAGATGTTGCGTAAAGGGTTTGAAGAAACGCTATATTTTGTCAGTGTATTCATATCATAATCATCGTTTGTGTTTAACAAGAGCCATTTTAGCGCATCAAGCGGTTAATACTAGAGCCTGTTTGTGGTTATCTCCTAGAAGACCACAATTGTCGCCACTGACTCCCTATAGAGCATAACGCTTATAATTTCGTGTTAGATCTACTTAACAACGATATTCACAAGCTTTTTGGGAACTACTATTACTTTTACTACGCTCAAGTCCTGAGTAAACCTTTGAACGTTTTCATCCGCTAACGCGGCGGCTTCTATCTGTTCTTTTTGAGCATCGGCACTCATAGACACTTGCCCTCGAAGCTTGCCATTGACCTGTACTACATATGTAATTTCGTCTTGGATGAGAGCAGATTCGTCAACTGTTAACCATCCTACTGCAGCAGCAGAACGCGGCTGATCCAACTGGCTTAAAACATATTCACAAACATGTGGCGTAACAGGAAGCAAAAACCGCACAAGTGCGCTTAGAGCTTCGGCCAAAGTGAGCTCTGCGTGCTCACCTAGGCTCGACCACTTGGTTTTTTCGATCAGGTTGGTTAATTCCATGGCCGCGGCTACGACGGTATTAAACTGTTGGCGTTCGTAGTCTCGTAGCACACGACTCATTAAGGTATGTACATTCAAGCGGACGGCTTTGGTCTGTGAATTAATCGCTTGTGTTGGGGACTCAGAGCCGAAGACGGACGCAAAATCACTAAACCCATATTTGGAAATAACGTCAGCATTACTATCCAGCACATTCCAGACTCGGCGTAAAAACCGTGATGCGCCAGCAATTGCATCATCGTTCCACTCTAATGACTGGTCTGGTGGCGCAGCAAACATGGTGAAAAGTCGTACGGTATCAGCACCATACTTGTTGATCATTTGCTGAGGGTCAACGCCGTTATTTTTAGACTTTGACATTTTCTCAATCGGACCAATTTCGACAACACTGCCGTCACTCTTCAGTGTCGCCGACTCGGGCACACCGCGCTCACTAACAACGATATCCACCTCGGTCGCATTAAAGTACTCTCGCTTGGTGCCATCGGAATCGCGATAGAATGTTTCGGCCGTAACCATTCCTTGCGTTAGCAAATTAGTGAACGGCTCATCCGACTCAATCAAACCAACGTCGCGCATTAACTTATGAAAAAATCTCGCATACAGTAAATGCATAACCGCATGTTCAATACCACCAACATACTGATCCACCGGCAACCAATGATTGGCACGTTGATCCAGCATAGCTGTATCTAGGTCTGGACAACAGTAACGAGCGTAATACCAACTGGATTCAAAAAAGGTGTCAAATGTATCTGTTTCGCGACGGGCTGGAGTACCGTCAACGGGGTGAACAGTATCGATAAACGACGCCATAGATTTAATTGGTGAACCAACGCCATCCATAACGACGTCTGTAGGTAGCTCTACCGGAAACGTCTGGGCAGGTACAGGTTGATCGTTTTCGTCATAAACAAAAGGAATAGGACAACCCCAATAGCGCTGTCTAGAAACGCCCCAATCGCGTAATCTATAATTAATTTTCTCGGCGCCTAGATCACGTTCGCTCAACCATGCGGTAATCGCGGATTTTGCTTCCTCAGATGACAGACCATCAAATTCTCCAGAATCAATAAGGACGCCGTATTCAGTGAACGCCGCCTGGCTAATATCCAGGTCTTCATCAAGGGGCTTAACGACCGCTTTAATAGCAATTGAATACTTGCTAGCAAATTCGTAATCGCGCTGGTCATGCGCAGGAACAGCCATTACCGCGCCAGTGCCATAACTCATTAATACGAAGTTAGCGCTCCATATAGGGACTGACTCACCCGTTACAGGGTGTATCGCCGAAAAACCCAAAGGCACGCCTTTTTTCTCCATAGTTTCGAGATCAGCTTCCTGTGTCGACATTTGCTGACACTCTTCTCGAAATGCTTGTACAGCCGTATCGTGTTCGGCTGCCGCTTTTGTCAGCGGGTGGTCAGCGGCAACCGCTAGATAGGTCGCACCCATCAATGTGTCTGGCCTAGTGGTGAACACTCTCAATGGATCCGCTTCGGCTACAGTAAATTCAATTTCTGCGCCCACGGATTTACCGATCCAGTTGCGTTGCATTATTTTCACCGCATCCGGCCAGCCTTCCAAGTCGTCTAGACCCGCCAGCAATTCTTCGGCGTAATCAGTGATTTTAATAAACCACTGAGGAATTTTTTTCTTAACGACCAGGGCTCCAGAACGCCATCCACGCCCATCAATCACTTGCTCATTAGCCAATACGGTTTGATCAATTGGATCCCAGTTAACTTCGGCTTCTTTGTTATAAACCAACCCGCGCTCATAGAGTTGCGTAAAAAACCATTGCTCCCAGCGATAATAGTCGGGTTCGCAGGTTGCAAACTCCCTGTTCCAATCGTAACTAAAACCAAGTCTTTTGAGTTGCTCCCGCATGTGAGCAATATTGCTATGGGTCCAACTTGCCGGTGCCGTCTTGTTTTGAATTGCCGCATTTTCAGCAGGCAGACCAAACGCATCCCAACCCATTGGATGTAAAACACTCTTGCCTAGCTGGCGTTGGTAACGGCTGATGACATCGCCAATTGTGTAATTCCTAACATGTCCCATGTGGAGCTTGCCAGAGGGGTACGGAAACATTTCGAGACAATAAAACTTTTCGCGCTCATCACTTTCATCAGCACGGTAAGTTTGGTCGGCATCCCAGCGCGACTGCATTGTTTCTTCAATTAACTGTGGGTCGTACTGCTTATCCATCGTATATAAGTCGGTCTGGGGGTGAAGGGTATTTTGGCACTTAGCCCGCAATTGTACCGAGATGAACACCGTTTAGCTCTGCTTTATGCAGGCTGTTTACCCTAAAGACTGAATAATATGGGCGGGGAAAGCTATTTAGCTACCCATTCACTGCTGAATACTGCCCCGCACGCTGATAGATGGTGCGCAACATAGAGTGTAAGCCGTTACTTCGAGTCGGGCTTAGGTGGTCGGTAAATCCAATGTCGGCTATAAAGTCTGGCTTGGCGGCTAAAATATCTTCAGGTGTTTGACCGCTATAAACTCTCAAAACAATCGCAACAAGTCCCGACACGATAGCGGCATCACTACAGCCTTTAATATTCAATAGGCCATCAGTAAATTCCATATCCAGCCAAACTTGAGATTGGCATCCGCGAATACGGTTTTGCTCGGTTTTCAAATCATCTGGAAACTCAGGTAGCGTTTTACCTAAATCGATAACGTACTCATAGCGAGACATCCAATCATCAAACAAAGCGAACTCTTCAACTAGCTCAGCCTGCACTTGTGCAATAGTAGTCATAAAACTAACGGTCCAATTTCCATTTTGTGCCCTGAGCGCTATCTTCTAAGACAACCCCCATTGCGGTAAGCTCACCACGTATTCGATCTGCAACAGACCAGTCTTTGCTAGCCTTTGCGGTGTTACGTGATTCGATCATTTGTTCAATTTTACTCGCATCGACATCATTAGCATGTGTAACGCCTTGAAACCAATGCTCAGGGTCTTGTTGCAATATGCCTAACCACGAACCGCAGGCTAGCATTGATGCTTTCAGGGATCTTTTGTGCTCAATATCCGTGGCCGTATTCGCCTGTTTAGAAAGCGAGAACAGTTCGGCTAATGCCATCGGTGTGTTCAAATCGTCTAACATCGCGTTTTTAAAGCCAGCCGGAATCAAGGCGTCTCGTTCCGCATCGGTAGTGCGCTTGATCTCAACATTACCCAGTTGTCGTAAGGCTCCGTAGAGACGATCAAGACTGCTCTCTGCTTGTTGCAATACATCGTCGCTCCAATCCAGTGGCGCTCGATAATGTGCGGCCATCAAAACATAGCGAATGGCTTCTCCACGCGCTTGCTTAAGCAGATCCTTAACCAACAAAACGTTACCAATAGACTTAGACATTTTTTCGTGGTTTACGTTCACGAATCCATTGTGTAGCCAAAAACGCACATACTGCACACCGTGTGCACAAGCACTTTGAGCACGTTCATTTTCGTGGTGAGGAAAGACCAGGTCGTGTCCTCCGCCATGAATATCAATTGTTTCGCCTAAATGCTTAGCACTCATAGCCGAGCATTCGATGTGCCAACCAGGTCGACCGCGACCCCAAGGACTGTCCCATCCTGGCTGATCTTCACCAGACGGCTTCCACAACACAAAATCACCGGCGCTACGCTTATAGGCTGCCACATCAACACGGGCTCCCGCCAGTAGCTCTTCTGGATCGCGTTTACTCAACGCACCATAGTCTTTATAGGATTCAACGCTAAACAGAACATGGCCTTTGGCCGCGTAGGCATACCCTTGAACAATAAGAGACTCGATCATCTGATGAATTTCATCAATGTGATCGGTGACCTTGGGTTCGACATCTGTGGGTAAAACGCCTAATGCTTCTAGGTCAGCATGATAGGCTTGTGTAAAACGCTCTGATATAACATCGATACCCACTCCAGCTTTGGCTGCCGCGGCATTTATATTGTCGTCGATATCAGTAATATTGCGAGCATAGGTAACGCCTTTAAACTGGGTCCTGAGTACTCGAGCAAGAATATCGAACACCACCGCCGGGCGTGCGTTACCAATATGCGCATAACTGTAAACCGTTGGACCGCAGACGTACATAGTAACGTTTTCTGGGTTGGATGGTTGAAACTCGCGTTTTGTTTTGGATTCGGTATCGTAAAGAAACACAGTCGACTCTTGTCTTTTAGTTATGGTTTGATCGCTACTAGAAATTACACCGATGATGCTCGTGCGGTGGTAGCAAATTGTTAGAAAATTGCATACACGGTATACGACGCAACTGGGGCTATCATGTCCAGCGAATTGGGCGCAAAGTATACTTATGCAAACCGATCAAGACCAGCTCAAACGGCGCATGATGACCGCTTAAGTGCACAGGCTTGAGTGAACCAACCGACAACTAACCGACTGAATCCATCCAAGACCAGAACCTGAAGGAAGTTTAGCTCAAATGCGCAACTGTCCGAATCAAGGTTGATACTTAAGTGTAAACATCACGGTTAATTCATCATCTGCCGCAGTTGTATGATTTGGGTCATCGCGAAAAGTCAGGAATGCACCTAGCTCAAGTTTTTGATCAACTTTATTACGATAGTACATTTCAAAACGTTGCTCGCTTGAATCTGCTTCGCCTAAGTTAACGCGCTCAGTGTCAAATGCGATATCGCCAAATTGATCACGCTGAACAGGAATCGAATAATTTAACGAGCCTGATTGAACTTTTAAGGGCTGAGACACCGATATACCGAACTGATCGCTATGCGACCACACTTTATTAGTCACCAAGCCGACACTGTACCAGTCACTACTCAATGACGAAAAATCGCTGAGCAAGCTTGTCCTTGTTGCTTCAACTCGCGTTCTGCCGATTCCATAATTAGCAACTAGAGCCGTGTGCGCAGAAAACTTAATGTGCCCATTTAAGTTTATGGCATAGGTAGTCGCCTGTTCGACTCCAAAAATGCCTCCTGCTGCCCCACCAAACAAACTACCGCGTTCTTGCAACTGACCAAACTGAACCTTAAGACCGCCGTTATCTGCGAACTCGTAACCACCCTCTAGAATGCTTGAAAAAGATTGTTTTCCGTAACGCTCTGATTCATCAACCGACACTAATCCCATACTAGCGTTAAAACCCGATGGCTGCTTTGAGCGGTAGTTAAGCCCTACAGAGTTGGCTTGATTACTAAAGCCACTGAGTAAAGACCCAAACGACTGCCCCGTTAGAAACGATGCCCGACCGAAATCAGCGCTATCATTGAGGTCTCGTAATCCGCCGAAATACAAATTAGGATCCACTCGATGCCCCATAGACAAATTCACTGTTTGCGACAATTGGCTCGATAACGCAAACGCATATTGCATTTGACCGTCATTGATTACCTTGTCATCCGGCATTGCGAAGTAGGCAATCATGTCTGTGCGTGGGGTAGCCCGTCCTAGAGCAGAAACACCAATCTCGGTACGTAATCCCGGTAGATATATAGACTGATTAACTGATGTTTGTTCAAGGCTATTGAAGAACGTATCTAGGTCAAGAGTCTCATCATCTATCGCAACATGATCGCCAATATCTAACTGAAAGGTTCGACCGTAGGAATCAAGCACCAAAGTTTTTTCAAGTCTTTTAGATGGCTTACGCGCAAGTAAAAGCGCGCCAACAAGAGCGCCGCCTAACAAAAGACCGGCACCACCGCCACCGCCGCCACTACTTCCTCCGCTGCCGTTTTCATCGGGAACCGTCGGCACAGTAATCGGTCCAATTACATTATCCAACACTTGTGATGCACTTAAAATTACGCCTCGTCCATAGACAGCATCAGTACCTGGGTCACCACGATCTTCCGCCGAAGACAAAATAACATCGACAACTTCTTGCCCCGTTAGGTTTGGATTCTGAAGCAGCACCGCTCCAGCGATTCCTGCAATGCGCGCCGTAGCCCACGATGTTCCACCATCGCCACCGTCAGGCTCAGGGATCCCAATAGCGGCGACAAACTTATCTTGCGTTGTGCCTGCTCGATTGGAAAAAAACAACAAATCACCGTTGTAATCAGTACCACCCACAATGATAACGCCGGGCAGATTGAAACTCGTTGTCGCTAAGGCGTTTGGCTGATTCGCCCCATCATTGCCCGCAACGATCGCAACGACCTTGTTTGCATTGGAAAGCGAAGGCATTAGCGAAGCAGTAGTTCCTGTTACGCCTGGAGTTCCCCAGCTCAAACCTACAACTCTAATAGAGTTATTGCCCAATATATCGGACAGCGCACTGTCACGAGCCAGCGTTGACTGTGATTCACTATTGCCATCTGCCAGACCATCTGTAATGACAAAAGGTACTATCTCTCCGGAAAAAGCCTCGGACGCAACACGTGCCGAAACGGTTCCATGACCTTCACCTTCGCGCGGCGAAACATCGCTGGTATCTGGGTCGTTTAGAAAATAATTAAATCCGCCTGCGATGTTGAGCCCCGCATCAGGATCAACACCCGTATCTAGCAGCGCGATCTGCTGAGCACTCGCGTTTGGCACACTAAGCATTAGCGAACACGCCGTCAATACCGCCGTGCTGAGCTTAGACTTTATTTTGCTTGATCGAAAGCGCCCTGAAATGTGAGACTTTAAGTCCATATTCAGAGATAGTGATGTTTGAAATTCAGCGTCTAACCCGCTTGTTTTTATCATTGTAAACTCCTTACAAGTACTGCAATTCTTCTTATTCTAGTGGATCAATAACTTTGATGCGGGGCCGAAACAGGATAAATAACGCTCGCACTAAACGCGCTTTAAATTGTCTATCGACCAAAATTCCCTGAGAAATAACTCCTTTCTTTAAGGAACAAAAGTTTTAAACTCAATAGCGTCATTACAACGAAAATACCAACCATCCAAGTTGGCATACTCATGCCAAGCAATGTCCACTGAACTTCCGCACACTCACCACTGCCAGCTAGCACGGTCGTAATCATCTGTTGAAATGGAAAGGCTTCGAGCATAAATGCTAAATCAGGTCCGCACTCAGGCACTTGGTCTGCTGGTAAATGCTGTAACCAAACTTGCCTCCCTGCTATCGCCAATCCGAAAATTGAAGATAGAGTGACGCCAAAAGCCAATACTTTGGACCCAACCTTTTTGGGCGAAAACAATATGCCGAGCAAACAGAAGGCCGCCACTCCGACTAATGCACCGCGTTGAAACATACAGAGTGGGCACGGCGCTAATCCGAGCTCCAATTGAAAATAAAAATAGGCGATAGCGAGCAGTGCTAAACTACCTACAAATCCAAACCAGTACCATCGGGACAAAATCACGTGAGCCTCACTTAATTTAAAAGCATAATAAAAAGGTTGATCAAAAAATGATGATTGAGCAAACAATACTGCAATATCAGCAAAGCGGCAACTCAAAGGCGTAGACGTCGTACCTATAGAAAGTCGTCACTAACAATATTGGTACTCTTTTAATTGTTAACTGTTGCTTAGTGGCCAGTCAACAACGTGAGCTTCTAAATCATCAGAGTTGACGTCGCGCAAAAACTTAACCCGCATTGCAACGGAGTTACCTGAAGAGATAGTCGACTTTGGATCACCCGTCTTGAGTGGGTGCCATTCGGGCAGTGGTTCGCCGATTGCCAGTAAGCGGTATGCACAACTAGAGGGTGCGAATTCAGCTGCTTCGTTTACATTTTCTGGGGTAAGCGTCATGCATTCGGGCACTCGAATACTGCGATTGGAATAATCAGTGCATCGGCAAGTTCCCGAATCCAGAAGGTCACACGCAACATCTGTAAATACAAGCTGTTGAGTATCTTCGTCTTCTAATTGTACCAAGCAGCACTTTGCACAACCGTCGCACAAAGATTCCCATTCGTCATGGGACATTTCCTGCAGGGATTTAGTTTCCCAAAAAGGGGATTTTTCTTCGTTCATTATTTAGTATTAGTTATAGTCGATGAGCCTTCAGCTATAAAACGCCTTCAGCTATAAAACACCTTCAGGTAAAAGATACGTCTGAAAAATGCTCTACATGCTGTCCTAATGCCTTACTCCAGATTGTACTCTTTTGCGACGTCGACATAGCAGCATATGCAGGACTTGTAGAGGGCAAAACTGAAAAACAAGGACGCTTCTCTTTACTTAGGTGTTTAAAGCGACGATTGAATAAATGCTGAGCTTTTTGGCCATTAAAAAACACTCCAGTTAACGCAGGCAAACTTTTGACGACCTCATCCAATGGGTTAAATACTTCGCTACCTCGAACTATATTGCTATCGAGACTGCCTGATCGCTCACAATCGGCTAATACGTCCCACACACCAACTCGCAGCTTTACTAATGCCGCCAAACGCTCTGCGTAGGAATGGCTCAGGTCGCACGACGTTCCTTGCAAAATGATCGACCAGAAAGCATTCTGAGGGTGCGCATAGTATTGGTTTTGATCGAGTGACTTTTTGCCTGGCATTGAACCAAGGATCAACACTTGAGTCCTAGAGTCGAACACAGGAGGAAGTGCGCTCATTGGTTTGTTGTAAGCATCCTTAAAGCTTAAGTGTTTGATGCGCTAATAAACATCAAACACCGAATAATTTGGAAGGAGCGTTAACCTAAGTGCACGCTCTGCGTTCTAACACGTCAACAGCAGGCAGTTTCTTTCCTTCAAGAAACTCCAGAAATGCTCCGCCGCCTGTCGAAATATAAGATATTTGATCTTGCACTCCAAATTTTTCAATGGCGGCTACAGTATCGCCGCCGCCCGCAATTGAAAATGCATTTGATTTTGCGATGGCCTTAGCAACAACAGCCGTACCTTCAGAGAAGGCTTCAAACTCGAACACTCCTACCGGGCCGTTCCAAACAATAGTTCCGGCACTCTCCAAAATTTCAGCAAGCTCCTTAGCCGTCTCTGGCCCAATATCCAAAATCATTTCATTGTCCAACACGCCATTAACTTTACGTAAGTGCGCTGGCGCATTCGCAGAAAACTCTGCCGCACAAACAACATCAGTGGGCACGGGAATTCTTCCACCGTTAGCGACTGCCGCCCGCATTAAACGTTTGGCTTCATCAACCAAATCAGCCTCATAAAGCGACTTACCAACACTATGGCCATCGGCGGCTATAAAAGTATTGGCAATACCACCACCTACAATTAACTGATCCACTTGCTGGCTTAACGTTTCTAATACAGTAAGCTTCGTCGATACCTTTGAGCCACCGACAATAGCAACCACTGGCCTTGCTGGATTGTCTAGCGCGCGGGTGAGTGCATCAAGCTCGGCGACTAATAGCGGACCTGCACACGCAATTGGCGCTAGTTCTGCCACTCCGTGCGTTGATGCTTGGGCTCGATGCGCCGTGCCAAAAGCATCCATAACGTAGATATCACACAATTGCGCCATACGCTTGGACAGGTTTTCGTCGTTGGATTTTTCACCAACGTTAAACCGCACGTTCTCGCATAACACGACGTCTCCAGCTTTAGTATCAACACCTTCTAGCCAGTCGCCAACTAAGCGAACCGGAACCCCTAAGTGTTCAGCCAAACATTCTGCAACTGGAGCCAATGAATACTGCTCATCGAACTCGCCTTCTGTAGGTCGGCCCAAATGCGACATAACCATAACGTGGGCACCGCGCTCGAGAGCCATTTTTAACGTAGGCAGCGACGCAATGATACGGGCATCGTTGGCAACACGATCACCATCCATTGGTACATTTAGATCTTGTCGAATAAGCAAGCGCTTACCTTTCAGATCTTGCTCTTGCATTTTTAAAACTGGCATTTCAATCCCTACCCTTCAACCGTGTAAATAAACTAAACAAGACCGGCTGCCGTGCTCACCACGTTCTCTACAGTAAACCCAAAATGCACAAACAGTTGATCTGCCGGAGCAGATTCACCAAAACTTGTCATCCCAATTACCGCGCCTCTCAGCCCTACGTATTTGTACCAGTAATCGCTGGACCCTGCTTCTAAAGCAATACGTCGCTCACAACTAAGCGGCAGCACGTCGCTTTTATAAGCCGCATCCTGCGCATCAAAAAGATCAGTACAAGGCATAGATACAACGCGAACGCGCTCACCTTTATCTTCGAGCTTTGACACTGAGTCCATCGCTAACGCGACCTCAGAACCTGTCGCGATCAAGATAAGACTTGGCTCGCCTTCGCAATCGCGCAATATATAGCCGCCGCGTTCTATATCGGCAATCTGTCGATCGGTTCTTTCTTGATGCGGTAAGTTCTGACGTGAGAAAACCAGACTACTCGGTTGACTCTGGTTTTCGATCGCCACCTTCCACGAAACAACAGACTCAACTGCATCGCAGGGACGCCACAAACTCATGTTTGGAATCAAGCGTAGACTCGCACAGTGCTCTACCGGTTGGTGAGTCGGGCCGTCTTCGCCCAAACCTATTGAGTCGTGCGTCAAAACATAGATAACCGGCTGTTTCATCAACGCTGACATTCGCATTCCATTACGCATGTAATCAGAGAACACTAAGAAGGTTCCCGCATAAGGAATCAAACCGCCATACAATGAAAGTCCATTGCAGATTGCAGCCATTGCAAACTCGCGTACGCCAAAATAGACATAATTACCGCCTTTATTGTCGCGACTGATACCTTCTGAACCTGACCATATAGTGTAATTGGAACCAGCTAAGTCAGCTGAACCGCCGATCAATTCCTTTAATAATGGACCAAAATCGTTTAACGCATTCAGGCTAGATTTACGCGTTGCTAAAGTTGCCGCTGCCGTATTGGTATCGGCAACTATTTTTGCAGCATCCTTCGCCCAGTTTGCAGGCAGGTGCCCTTGTATGCGTCGCTCAAACTCCTTGGCATTGTCTGGGTGAGCGGCGGCATAAGCGTCGAACATCGCCTGCCATTCAGCTTGTTTAGTTTGGCCAGCGGTTTTGGCGTCCCACGCTTGATAAACATCAGCCGGAACATGAAATGGTTCGGCCGACCAATCAAGGCGTTCGCGCACAAGCGCAAGTTCATCTTGACCTAGTGGTGCACCATGGCAGCTTTCGCTACCTTCTTTGCTTGGCGAGCCTTTGCCAATTACTGTTTTACAACAAATAAGTGTTGGCCGCCTTTGATCTGCTCTGGCGGCTTTAACGGCGGCACTGATTGACGCTGCGTCATGACCATCAACATCAGCAATTACCTGCCAGCCGTATGCTTCAAAACGGCCTTGGGTATCGTCTGTAAACCAGCCGCCTACCTCACCATCAATAGAAATACCGTTGTCATCCCAGAAAGCAACCAACTTGCCCAGGCCTAATGTGCCAGCCAAGGAACACGCTTCGTGAGAAACACCTTCCATCATGCAACCGTCGCCCATAAACACATAAGTAAAATGATCAACTAAAGCATGCTCAGCAGTATTAAACTCCGCCGCGTATTTTTGCTCTGCAATCGCCATTCCTACCGCATTTGCGATGCCTTGACCTAAAGGACCAGTAGTCGTTTCAATGCCGGGGGTATAACCGTACTCTGGATGGCCCGGTGTTTTTGAGTGCAATTGACGAAAGTTTTTAACATCGTCCAGCGACACGTCATAACCGCTCAGGTGCAACAATGAATAAATCAACATGCTGCCATGACCATTAGATAAAATGAAACGATCGCGGTTTGGCCACTTAGGGTCGGCTGGGTTGTGGTTGAAAAAATCACTCCACAAGACTTCAGCGATGTCCGCCATACCCATAGGTGCACCTGGGTGGCCTGAGTTAGCTTGTTGTACTGCATCTGCGCTGAGGATTCGGATGGCATTAGCCATGATTTGACGATCAACTGAGGACATATGAGTTATTTGGTTGGCGTTAACGGTTAAGAATCGATTAATGGAGGGTGTTTTACTCACAACCATTCTTTCTTGAAAATGGGAAAGTAGCGGGATTCGGCTATTAAGAAATGAATACTGCACCCACCAGTAAGTGGGTCGATTATATCAAATGAGACACAAAGACTAAACGTGATATGTCTTCTTGCTCACACAAATATTGGCAATACTGTCAAGCAGGCAGCATTTGACTGAAAAGCGGGGCGAGTATAGAGGGTGGCGGGCCGGTTTAAGTTGAAGCACCAACTTACTTAATACCTAATATGCTGTCGCTACAGAATCGTTAGCTCTAATAGTAAGAGAACGCCACACCTAAAGCCGCAAGTCTCGGAACGATACAAATAGATCCATTGACTGCTAAAGCAGCTTCAACATGGCGTCGATCAATCTCTTGAGGGCTAGCCACATCTTCAACATCACTGGGTATTGTGATTTGTTGAACCTCACCAAAACTAAGCAATGCGCCATATGTCTTACGTGCCGCTTTGGGGATTGGGTTGAGTATAGTCACGATTAGGCGACCCTCGGGTCTCTCAAAATCTGCCACAAGTAAGTTCTCGAAACACAACAAAGGTATCTCTTGCGAATTCCAAGTTAGATAGCCCGCCATCCATGGAGCTTTTTGACTCGAGTCCGCAGTAATTATGGGCTCAGCAACAATTTCTGCAACACATTCCGATGGCAAAATTAATGAAAATGGTTCAGCATCAATTTTATAACAAGTAAGTGATGTATCTGACATATCCGTACTAAACCTCTTGCCCTTTACTTAACGTTTCTTCGAGCGGTAAGTATTCATTAAATAGATCGATCAGATCGTCCAACAAATAGGGTTTACTAAGAAAAGCATCCGCCCCTAAAGATTGAGCTTTATCCATATATTTAGCCGTCGAGCGCGAAGAAATCATAACGACAGGTAAGTCTTTTGCTTGGCTCTGTGTACGCAACCACGTTAGAAATTCGAAACCGTCCATTTCTGGCATCTCAATGTCGAGCAGCACCATATCGGGCTTGTTCTGCGCAACTTGCTGCTGCGCATCAACCCCATTTTTCGCCAAAACGCTATCGATACCCAGCGCCGTTAAGTCACGCTGAGCCGCCTTACGAATAGTGAGCGAGTCATCAACCACCATCACTAGCGGTAAGGCTCGCACACCACGGCGAGAACGATCGGGTAAGGCCACTGTTGACTCGTAGTACGAAATACCAACGAGATCTAGCACCAAGGCCACATTACCATTAGGTCGAATAGTTGCACCTTGATAAATAGGGATTCGAGCTAGATGCTCACCAAGATTCTTAACCACAATTTCCTGAGTATCCAGCAAATCATCAACAATTACCGCAATGTTCTGAACACCAGAATCCACCAAAATTACTGACCGCTTGCCTTTCATAGACGCAATTTTTGACTCGAACCCTAAGTAGTCCGCTAGATCGATCAACTTGTAGCGCTTACCGTCAATTTCAGTAATAGGATCTGCCGTCGCAAGTTGCTCAATCAGGTAATTCACATCTTGTGTAACCATACGCTCGATAACACGAGCGGGAATCGCAAATTCAGAACCACCTACTTCTATAAACATTGCGCTTGATACCGCCAGCGATATCGGTAAATTGATTACAAAATCAGAACCTGCATCTTTGTTTTCAAGGTCGTATTGAATAGACCCGCTGAGTCGTCGGAGACTGGTTTGAACCACATCCATTCCGATTCCTCGGCCCGAAATCTCGGTTAATCTGTCTGCCGTGCTAAATCCGCTTTGAGAAATATAGATCATCATGTCTTCAGGATTCAGATCTTGGTCGTCTTCAAGCAGTTTACCTTCGATAGCCTTAGTTCGAATTTTATCTAGATCGAGCCCCGCACCATCATCTTTTACCGAGATAATGATTTCGCGGGAAACCTGACGACAGCTGATCACTACTCTACCCGTGCCGGGCTTACCCGCTGCTCGGCGCACGTCAGGAAGCTCAATCCCATGGTCAATTGCATTTCGAAGCATATGCTCCAAGGCAGGTGTTACACCGTCTAAAATGGTTTTATCCAATTTAACGTCGCTGCCTACGATATCAAGCTCAACGTCTTTGCCTAATTCTCGCGCAGTACGTCTAGCTACTTGACGTAATTGTGGAGCAATACCACCAAAGGACACGAGTCGAACTTGCATGATCTCGTCTTGTAAGTCTCTATTGAGTCGACCTTGACGCTGTAAAGATGATTCAGTTTTGTGGACAAAATCATTTAGTGCATCTTGAATCTCACCCAACTCATCTAAGTTGTCGGTTAGACCACGCGACAACTGTTGCAACTTGGTGTATCTATCGAGTTCGAGCGGATCAAACTCCGCATCGACATCCACAACTTCTTGCTCTTTGGCTCTAGCCGTTATTCGCGTATCAGCTTCGATCTCGAGTTCGCGTAACTGTGTCCCAAATCGCTCGACGTTGCGAAACAATTCAGTGACGACGCCTTTTAAAGATGTGACGTCTTCACGCATCTGCGAGCGGTTCATACTCGCATCACCAACAAAGTTAGTTAAGCTATCGAGTGTATCCGAACGAATTCTTAGAGCCGCATCAATAACTTCACTGCGCATGTCTTGAGTGGACTCTTGCGCCTCATCAACCTCAGCTTGTGCGTTACTCTGCGCAACTTCTTGTTCGGCTATCGCTTGAGCGTCGCTCTCAATAAGTTTTTGCAATGAATCAATTTGTAACTCAAGCGCTTTTTGACTTGTGTCGCTATCTTGCTCGGAGTCGGCGCGCATAACGCCTAACAAGCCATTCATCATTTGCTTAATAGATGAACTGCGATCTTCGAACTGGTCGACTGAATTAAACTGAATCAACTTCAATACGTCGACTACACCATCCACAAATTGCGCATTTTTTTGAGCTGGCGTATAACGTTTTGCTAACTCAGAAAATTCTCTACTTTGCTTTACTAGCTGAGGTCTAACTTTCCACCAGCTACGCGCAGAGCGCCACTCGGTATAAACTTTTTCTATCTCAGCATCAATGCTATCAATACCCTCAATATAATCTGACGGGCCCATCATCAGCAAAACAGGCTCTGAAGCTTGTACCGCCAGGTCATCGTGCTCTTGATCTTGGCCAGATTCGACTAAGTCGCTACCGGCACCCGCCACGTTAGTCGTCGCGTCGGTAGATTGAGCCAAGTCTGTATCTAGCCTTTCTTTAAGTTCCGCACTCGGTTCAAAGTCTTTTCGCTTTTCGTAGCTGTCTACAGCCGCATCGAAATCATCAACAAAAAACTCTAAGGTGTTTTGAATATGCTTTAGATCATCAACATCGCGAATAAAACTTGATTCGATGAACGATTCTAGTGAGTGCGTTAAGCCGCCCAACACATTGGCCTCCGCCATTAAGGAGCTTCCTTTAATCGTGTGCAGGTAGCGCATTACGTTGGCCATTATTGGGGCAGATTGCTTTAGGTCGCTAAGCTGCGCAACATCGTGGTCTAGCTTATGGTGGATCTCGCGCATCTCTTCAACAAAAATCTGCTGAATCGCCTCGTCAACATCTTCGCTGGCTGAGTCAGAAGAAATCTCAATGTCTTCTGAAAAGCTTTGTGCTTCGATTTCGTCTTCGGTTTCGTCTTCGGTTTCGTCTTCGGTTTCGTCTTCGGTTTCGTCTTCGGTTTCGTCCTCGGTTTCGTCCTCGGTTTCGTCCTCGGTTTCGTCCTCGGTTTCGTCCTCGGTTTCGTCCTCGGTTTCGTCTTCGGTTTCGTCTTCGGTTTCGTCTTCGGTTTCGTCCTCGGTTTCGTCCTCGGTTACGTCCTCGGTTTCGTCCTCGGTTTCGTCCTCGGTTTCGTCCTCGGTTTCGTCTTCAGTTACGTCTTCAGTTACGTCTTCAGTTACGTCTCCAGTTACGTCTTCAGTTACGTCTTCAGTTACGTCTTCAGTTACGTCTCCAGTTACGTCTCCAGTTACGTCTCCAGTTACGTCTCCAGTTACGTCTCCAGTTACGTCTCCAG
>Ga0115545_1000019_pt1 | contig 125820 bp, 131 predicted proteins | sample COGITO_mtgs_1003_FD_87188 | JGI IMG/M metagenome (GOLD analysis project Ga0115545, IMG submission 87188) | Pelagic marine microbial communities from North Sea - COGITO_mtgs_100330 | ecosystem: Environmental > Aquatic > Marine > Epipelagic | place: Germany:Helgoland, sampling site Kabeltonne...
ATCTATTATAGCATTCAACCCCTTATAAGCTTGTGCTTGCAGTACATTATATGAGCTGATATAGTTTGCGTACTTATGATAAAACCTTACCACAAGAGACATCACCCAGTTTTCAGGCCTGAAGGTCTGGCTTATATGTCTGCATGGAAGAGTTACGGCCCCAACAGGGCACCTACGTATGAAGAGGAGTACATTCCTGAAGTCGAACAAGCGTTTGAAGATGCTAAACGCAGTGGGGACTGCCCAGAACAGATCCTAGAGCATCTAGAGTTAGTAATAGCAGGAGAGGAAGCCAAAACTCCAATGAATTGGAGATTATCTGCAATTACGCGAGATTTACTTCATGGATCTGAAATTGATCAAGAACTGCCGAGGAGGTCTATATACGAAGGTTTTGCATTATTTTGTGTCAATTCTGATGAGTTTCACAATGGAGCATATAGCAGCGTCGATTATACGAGCTGGATGGATGGCCGCCCCAAGCCAGAAAATGGACTGATGATGCCTGCAAATGATAGAGAGTACGTATTAGCAAGATTGACCTCTTTATCATTAGGAACATGCTTAATAACACCCAATGAGTGGAAGACTGCTGGAGTAGCCGACAGAGAAACGTTTTTGCCAGCCGATCGGCTTACTTTACTCAGTTTCATGGGTGATAAAATAGGAAAAATTGGTGAGTTAGACGAAATGCTCCAGGTAGACGACCTGCAGTTAACCGATGAGATGAAAGTTACCCTTTGGCAAAGTATGATAGCTGAGCAAGATATTGAAACAATCAGTGGTCAGGCAATTGGTCAACATCCGTTGCCCGATCCAGTGCTAAGGAGTCGCGCAAAAGATCTCGGCTTACCGTACCACCCGTTCACTCGGTAATCATCATCAATAACTGTTCGCAGGGCTTTTTTGATGTCTTACAAAAAATACCGTATCAAGCCAATCAAAATGATTATAGTGAATCTCTCCATACGTCTCCTCGATTATACGCGGTATACTATGTGATATGAACCATAATACAATTCTTGGTGTCGATCAGGGAGCTTCTGCGAGTGAAATCCAAGCAAGCCTATAGAAAAGCCGTCATGGATTATCACCCAGATATTAACAGCTCCCCAGAGGCTGAACATGCATTCATACGAATCCGAGCAGCCCGCGATATATGACTACAAGAGGCGGCTCAAGCCGAATCTCTAAGCACTATCGTCAACGAGGCCAGCCAGGCAGCGCAACGCGCTACAGCCGCAGCAAGTTTCACCACTGACAGCTTAGACGATACGACTACGTTATCACCCGCTCCACCCCGTGCCCAATAGAAACAAACATCTGAAGAAATAGAGAAGGAGCAGACCCTTGACCGTGCAGCGATGCAATTACTACAGCGGTCAATCTTTTTTCGAAAAAATCCAACTGAGTCACCAGAAGTAGCGCGACACCGGAAGAGAATAAAGACACGTAACGATAGGATGATGGGGAAATATTAATCACTAACGACACGAGCCAAGTACGCGAGCAATGGCCGATTTTTCGGCGTTAGTAACCCATAAATCGTACTTTGCCTTGACATCGACCTGCCTGGTGACATATTGACAGCGAAACGGTTTATTAGCTGGCAGCCAGGTTGCCGCATCACCATCGGACTTCTGTTGGTTTGCCTTACCATCTACCGCTAAAAGATTCAGCGGATCATTCGCTAGATCTTCGCGCGCACTACTATCTAGTTGCTGCGCTCCTGTCTGCCAAGCATTAGAAAGCGCCACGACATGATCGATTTGTACATCAGCGCTCGTACGTGCTCCACGTTTGAACTGGATCTCAGCTCCTGTGTACGGATCGTGCAAGGTGCCGGATAGTAGCTTACAGTCATCGCCCACACGAATGGCGTCCAAATCGCGGGCTAAGATTATATTTCGCGTATCACAGCCGTCCTTCTCGCGCCAGCCGTCGCCAAACTGTGACCGAGAGTACCCAGTTTTTGGCGCGCGGCCCTTTAGGTCGAGTGTTTCTAGCTTCGCGAGGGAATTGTTCGTTTGCTCAGCCGTTTGTGTTGACGCGCCAGATGGCAGCGACACATTCTGACTCACTGGGAATGCAATCACAAAAAGAGCCAATAAAAGCGTTGTAATAATCCGAATTCGCCGTGTTCGCCTCATAGTCCGTAGTATACTAGAATGATGCAAACAGTATCTAGACTCATTCGAAATTTTATACCGGTTCACTATGATCTTTCACTCACAATCGAGCGGGTAAACCGCACATTCTCGGGTGTTGTGACCTTCACCGGTAGCTCCTTACAAGACGCCACAATTACCGTTCACGCCAAAGACCTCAAAATCGAAACGGTAACCATCGATGGGCACACTGCGTCATTCTCACAGGGCGACGATGACGAACTTACGCTGACTCGATCCGAACTCGTTCGAGGCGAGCATATCGTCGTAATCGGCTTTAGTGGGACAATTACCGATCAAATGCACGGCCTGTACCCATGCTACTTCGACCACGATGGCGCCACAAAAGAGCTGCTCGCCACGCAATTTGAAAGCCACCATGCCCGCGAAGTGTTCCCCTGTATCGATGAGCCAGAGGCTAAAGCAACGTTTGACGTAACACTCAGTACTGAAACAAATATTACTGTACTTGGCAATATGCCGGTAAAGCGTCAGCGTGAAGAGGATGATGTGTTGGTCACTCAGTTCGAAACTTCTCCACGAATGAGCAGCTATTTGCTAGCTTTTGTGTGTGGTGAAATGCACAAGAAAACAGCTACCACCAAACGAGGTGTCGAAGTGAATGTGTGGGCTACCATGGCGCAACCGCCAGAAAGCTTAGACTTTGCACTCGACTTTGCCGTCAAAACAACCGACTACTACGAAGAATACTTTGGCGTCGAGTACCCGCTGCCAAAATGCGACCACGTAGCACTTCCCGATTTCACGTCGGGCGCCATGGAGAATTGGGGTCTCATCACCTACCGAGAAATCGCCCTGTTAGCAGACCCAGCAACCGCTACCGTTGATAGTAAACATTACGTCGCGATGGTGGTTGGGCACGAGCTGAGCCATCAATGGTTCGGCAACCTTGTCACGATGAAGTGGTGGGACAACCTGTGGCTCAACGAAAGTTTTGCTAATTTTATTGAAAATATACCGATTCACAGCATGCACCCTGATTGGGGAATTTGGATGGACTATGCATCGACGTGGAGTTTAATGGCGCTGCGGCGTGATGCGATTGAGGGCGTGCAACCAGTCCAAACGACGGTCAACCATCCAGACGAAATTGGTAGTTTATTTGATGGCGCTATTGTCTATGGTAAAGGTGGACGACTGATTGGTATGCTCCGACAATACGTCGGCGAAGATGATTTTAAAGCCGGCCTACAGCAATATTTTGAGAAGTTTCAGTACCAGAACACAAGCGGTGATGACTTGTGGGATTGCCTCGAAACAGTAAGCAAAAAACCGGTACGAGAGTTTATGAACAAATGGGTTCTTCGCCCTGGTTATCCGGTCGTGCATGTTGGCGAGAATTATCTCGAGCAAGAACAATTTTTTATCGGCGAGCACGCTCCGTCCGATGTACTATGGCCTATTCCTCTCGCAGCCACGAATGATGCATTACCGTCGGTGCTTGAAGAGAAGCGCATTGACGTAGTGATCGACAAAAGTACCAGACTCAACATCGGTAACTGGTCACACTTCATCACGCATTACAGCGATGACCACTTCGAACATCTCCTAAATACGATCCAAACGACTGACCCACTCGATCGATTACAGCTATTAAATGAACGTGTACTCCTAACGCGGTCAGGACATGTATCGAACAGTTCCCTTGTACCAATGCTGAAACAGTCCGGTGATGAATCGAACGAAAGTGTGTGGGGAATTTTGAATCTTGCATTGGGCGAGCTTCGGAAATTTGTCGAATTTGATGATGAACACCGAGCGCACTTAAAACGTCTGGCACTTCTGCTTTCAGATACACAGTTTGCGAGACTTGGTTGGGACGGCCGGGACGGTGAATCTGAAAATGACACCAAACTGCGTCCATCAATGATCGCTTTACAGTTGTACGGAGAAAACGAGTCAGTGGTTCGTGAATCACGACGCCGATATCAGGACGCCGGTGACGTTGAATCTCTCGATCCTGAACTGCGCGGTGTCATTCTTACCGGACATGTAAAAGCCGGTATCGATGATACTCAGTTTAACGAGCTCCTGGCGATGCACAAGTCATCAGCATCCGCTACCGTTCAAGAAGATATCATTGGAGCGCTTACGGGGTCCGAAGACACCGAACAACTCAAGAAACTACTCTCACTCATCACGAACAAATCCGTCGTGAGACCACAAGATGCCTCTCATTGGTACATTTATCTCGTCAGAAACCGGCTAAGCAAAACACTTGCTTGGGATTGGTTGAGAAATAATTGGGACTGGGTAGAAGCAACCTACGGTGGCGATAAAAGCTACGATGATTTTGCGCGCTACACGGCCGGTGCACTTTCGACACAACAGCAGCTCGATGAATACGTTGAATTTTTCACCCCCCTTAAACGCGAACCGGGGCTGGTACGCGTCATAGAGCTCGGAATTTCTGAGATTACAGCAAGAGTTGCGCTGGTTGAGTCACAAAAACAGGACGTACTAGCGACACTAGCCAAGCTCTAAATAGGCCTCAAACATAGCCGGAGATGACGTGGTCGTGATAACCGCTAGTCGCATATCTACAGCAATCAGTTTTTTATAAGTCGCATATACTTCAGCAGCGAACTTCATTTGCTTTACTTTTTTAGGTGTGATTGCGGCAATACCGCCCCCTTGGCCACTGTTATTGCGATGTTTTACTTCTACAAAGTAGACGCAGTCATGCTTCGTGGCAACAATGTCTATCTCGCACATCGTCGTCTTCCAATTTCGTTCGATGATACGATAGCCATGCGTTTCGAGCCAATCAACAGCCACATCTTCACCACCAGTACCTATTGACACCGATGTGGTAGTCTTTACTGGTGACTCTTCCGTTTTCGTCTGGGTCGCATACTGTTTCAGTGGGGCAAAACTCAAGCGGTGGAGTGGTGTCACCCCGTACGTATCAATAGCCGTACGGTGCTTCGCCGTACCGTAGCCCACATGGCTGCTGAAACCATATTCCGGATACAACTCGTGCTGCTGCTCCATGTACGCATCTCGCGCTACCTTGGCGACAATAGACGCCGCACTGACACTCGCTATCAAAAGGTCGGCTTTCTTGAGAGTTGTCACATACCGCTCTTTTGCCGTGCCGGCTAGAAAGTTGACGGTGCCATCAATAATTATTTCGTGATACGGCACATGGATTTGCTCGACGGCACGTTTCGTCGCTTCGACAAGGCTCTGCGACATGCCAATACGATCGAGTTCATCGGCATAGACCCACCCAAGGCCAATCTCGGCCTGACTTTCTAAAATGCGCGTGTTGTATTCACTTAGTTTTTTCTTCGATAACTTTTTACTATCAGTAAGGCCTTCGATATGGGCTCCGTTAAGCACGCACGCGCCAACAACCAATGGACCAGCCCACGGCCCCCGTCCTACTTCATCTATACCAAGAATCATCGGCTTCTGTACGCGTGTGACGTGATCACGATGCCGAGCCAGACCAGTGCTGCACCAAGTGTATTCGCGAATATGTCGTAGCTTGTGTCATCAAGCGGAATAGTATAAAAATTTCCGAGTACGGCGACGAGTTCAAATATCTCGTTGATGGCGCCTAGCCCGCTGACGAGACAAAATAGTAAAAAGCCGTCGAGCAGCAAATGAACCTTTAGGTTCAGTGACCGTCGTATATATTCCCAGAAAAATGCCGTGAACATACCGCCGCCGATAAAGTGTGTTGAGAATGACGTGTTCTGGCCGTCGATCAGTGGTGATGGCACGTACCATGATACAGCGAACAGTACCAATGACACATATAAAAATATACGGAATTTTCGTTCATCTACGTGGTAGGCCCGAAGAAGCCTCGGCGTTCCAATGAGCAACCCAATCGGAATCACAAATGAAAGAATGTAGTAAAACTCAAAATCCATGTATACCTACTATAACAAAAACCCGGTACGATACCGGGTTTTTGGTGAAGTGACTAATTGTTAGGCTTCGTTTTTTTTGTGCGCTTCTTCGACAGCGGCTTGTTTTGCCTCAAGCTTCTTGTCTTCTTCGGCTTTTACTTCTGCAGCAGCTTCAGCGGTTGCGGCGGCTTCTTCTTTCACTTTTTCTTCTTCTTTTTCCGCAGCTTTGTCGTGAACGTCGTTGGTTGCTTCGCGGTCAAAGTTGACCGATACCAAACGAGCACTCTTACCAGATCGGTGGCGAAGAAAACTGAGGTAATTTCGACGAACTTTCGAACGACGAACTACTTCTACCTTCAAAATAACCGGGCTGTGAAGTAAGAAACTTTTCTCGACGCCAACGCCGCTGGCGATTTTACGCACAGTAATGCGTGACGTGTGAGATTTTTTGTTATCAGTTCGGATGACAACGCCTTCAAAAATCTGAATACGTTCTTTCGCGCCTTCTTTAATTTTTTGATGGACACGAACCGTGTCACCACTTCGTACGTCAACAACAGCAGACTTTTTCTGTGCGTCGTTAACTTTCTGGATTAATGCAAAACTCATTATTACTTCACCTTAAATTTATATTGACAATCAATAATGAATTATAGCACGTATCTATACGGTTGAAAAGAGTTATCGTACGAGTCGCTAGATTACTCGATTAATCTCTTCAAGCGTCGTCTCGCCCCGCAGCGCCGCTAGTATGCCGACTTGCAGCAGCGTCAACATACCACCTTCTTTTGCCGCTTGCTCGATGAGCTCCGAATGTACATCCGCAACATCACCGCGAAGGAATTTTTGAATATTTTCACCAACAACCATCTGCTCCATGATGACGACGCGGCCTTTATATCCAAAGGGAGCGTCATCCGTAGAGACTGGCCGCCATAGTTTAAACGTATTCAAATCGGGCATATCTGCCTGCTCTGGAATCCCTTCAAGCGCTCGTTGCACCCATTGTCTCGTCGAATCATCTGGATCATATGCTTCTTTTGTTTCATCAACGAGTCGTCGCACAAGCCGCTGAGCGATGACAAGGCGTATTGCCGAACTGAAGATAGGGTTTTGACCAATCAAATCGATCATTCGGCTAAACGCTGCCGATGTTGTATTTGCGTGAAAGCTCGATAGTACGAGGTGTCCAGTAATTGATGCCTGGATAGCGGTTTTTGCCGCATCTTTGTCACGAATCTCGCCAACCATAACTACGTCGGGGTCAAGTCGCAGTACACTGCGCAGTCCATCGGCAAAATTCTGGCCGCCGGTAGTATTGATTGGGATTTGAGAAATGCCCGTCAATCCATACTCAATCGGATCTTCGAGCGTAATCAGTTTTTTGTCGGTGGTGTTCAGCGCGTTGAGCATACTATAGAGTGTCGTGGACTTACCGCTTCCGGTTGGCCCTACCATCAACACCATGCCACGTGGGTGCGAAATAACTTCGTCTATTTCGTGTCGTTGTTTTTCGGGAATATTCAGTCGATCGAGCTGCAGGAGGCTTTCATCGAAATTGAATAGTCGCATAACTGCGTCTTGACCATACATTGTCGGCACCGTTTCGATACGTATATTCAACAAGTGCGTCGCCCCATCGCGCGTAATATCTTTTTGCATGTGACCAGACTGAGGATCTTTAGACGCGATCGAGATATTTGCCCGAGAACCCAGTGCGCCCATAATGACGCGGTACCTATCTTTATCGAGATCCGCCACGGCGTGCAGTGCGCCATCGACGCGCATACGAATCCGGATGACCGTTCGTTGATTTTCAATATGGATGTCACTAGCCCCGAGCTTGTCCGCTTGATCTATCAAGAAATCGAAGACTTGGTCGGTACCAACCGAGTTAAGTGTTTTGCTGACCGCAGATAATGTACTGCTATCGCCTTCTTTGGCGATTTCAATATCGTCGTAAATGGTCACTTTTGGCGGATCGTAGCGGTTCATGAAGGCTTTAAACGCCGAACCGCTGATCATGAGGAATCGGATGTTATCGCCACGCTCGTTATACTCTCGTGTCATTGTCTGAATGACCGATTGCGGCGTCTGTGTCGTCAGACCAAACTGATAGGGGCCATACTCGTCTCCGGTTTTAAGCGGTACCATATGCATGCTATACATCTGGGGGATTTCGAGTGTATCTTTGACGAGAGGCAAATCACCTTCGATATCTCGCGTGTCAAGGTATTGAACACCCAAAATCGCCGCGCGCTGCTTCGTCGCGGTCTCATCGTGGTCACGACGTTGCTGCTGTATTTTGTCTTCGTTCATTCTCTCTAGTCAGTGTAACAAAATGCTCGTGTTTTTTATAGTGTTACAATGATTCTAATGTCTTCAATAACGCTCATCTTGCACAATATACGGTCCACACACAATGTCGGCTCGATGTTCCGTACAGCCGAAGGTTTTGGGGTAGCGAAGATTATCTGCTCAGGCTATACGCCGTATCCAACAATGAACCAAGACAGCCGCTTACCGCATATTGCTGATAAACTAACCAAACAGATTCATAAGACCGCGCTGGGGGCTGAAGAGCTGGTGCCGTTTGAACAGTATGATGAGCTAGAAATGTGGCTGAGTACGAATACATTGCCGCTGGTTGCGCTTGAGCAATCGTCTACGAGCATACCTCTGGATGATTTTCGTAACAACAAAGATATAGCACTACTTGTTGGAGAAGAGGTGCATGGCATCGAAAACAAATACCTTCAACTATGCGAAACAACACTTGAAATTCCGATGCACGGCCGGAAAGAATCGTTTAATGTGTCAGTCGCGTGCGGCATAGCACTGTACGCGCTAACGCAGTGAAAACCGCGTGCTTCCATGCGGCATACGCGCTTCACATAGCTATTACTTCAGCGTCACAAAATCTTCGCCAAGTATCTTAACAAGCTCGCCTTGCAACCCGTCATTTTCATCAACCTTAAATGGTAATCGTATTGCCGATTTCTTCTCATCTTTACCGAGCACCAATACGATATCGGTCGTACCGGGGTGCTTCGCACACATCAACTTTAATTTTGACAACTTGGCTTGATCAGATGGATCCTCGACGTGCACGAATAATTTCTTTTCTGCGACCGGTGCCGGCTTCGCTCGCGGCGTTTCTGGTTTTTCAGCAACTTTCTTGATTACCGAAATACCATTTGAAGGTCGTGCCATGGGAGCCTTCATCGATTTGCCGATAGATTTGTAGTTGCGGAGCTCTTTCTCGCTCACCAGGAATATCTCATCAGCAATCAGTTTAATTTCATCGATGATATTGCCTTCACGGTCGCGAGCATTAATCTTACCCGATGCACGGATAACTGCGTCTTTTGTGAGGTCCGAGCCAATCTTTTTATATAACTCTGGGAATACAATTATTTCCGATTCAGCGGTTTTGTCTTCGATAGCAACAAAAGCCATTTTCGTACCAGACTTGGTAATAATCGTTCGCATATCTGTCACAATTCCACCTATCGTCGCTTTCTTGCCGTCCATGTCTTTAGTGATCATCGAAAGCGGCACAGATTGCTCTTCGAGATACATTTCGTAGTTATCGAGCGGATGTGCGCTGACATACAAGCCAAGTAGCTCACGTTCCCAGGTTAAGCGTTCTTTCTGGGTATGCTTTACCGGGGCCTGAGAAAGTGTAATCGAGGGCGCGAGCGTCGCTGCATCGCCTGTCAATGAACCGAACAGATCGGTTTGCCCGCTCGCAGCTTCTTTCTGTATTTTTGAAGCAAATGCTTGTACACCCTCAAGATTGAATAAGTGATCAGATCTATCTCCGAAACTATCGAATCCACCAGTTTTTATCAATGAGTCCCAGGCTTTTTTGTTGAATTTTGACGTGGAAACGCGCCGAGCAAAGTCATCAATACCCGTGAACTTCGATTCGTTACGCGCACGTAATATTTCTTCAACCGCACCCACGCCAACACCTTTTACTGCCGCCATACCAAACCGAATTTTGTTTTCACCCGGAACAATCGCAAACTCGACAAATGACTCATTCACATCTGGCGCCATAACCGTGATTCCCATGTGCTTGCATTCGTTTATTTCTATCGCTAATCGGTCTATGTTGTCACGATCGCTCGTCATCAGTGCTGCCATATAGGCATCGGGAAAATGAGCTTTTAAATAGGCTGTCCAGTAGGCTATCAGTCCGTAGCACGCGGAGTGAGACTTGTTGAATGCATAATCGGCAAATCCGAGAATATCTTTCCAAATTTTTTCGACTGTCTTTTTTGGTACGCCGTTCTCAACGGCACCGTCGATAAACTTCTGCCCCATTTTTGCCATGACTTCGGGGATCTTCTTACCAATACCTTTTCGCAGCGTATCGGCCTCTCCACCCGTAAAGCCCGACATTTGTTTGCTCATCTGCATCACCTGCTCTTGATACACGATCACGCCGTACGTAGATTCCAGCGCACTGCGAGTCAATTCATGCTCATAGGTCACTGCTTCGAGTCCATTTTTGCGCCGAACAAACGAATCGGTCAGTCCAGCACCAAGCGGCCCTGGGCGGTATAGGGCACACATTGCAATAATATCGTCGAATTCAGTTGGTTTGAGGTCGCGCAAGTACCGTTTCATCCCCGCCGATTCGAGCTGGAATACACCGGTGGTATCACCTCGTTTTAGTAAATCAAATGTCTTTTCATCTTCGAGCGATATGTCCGAGAGTACAATCTCGGTGTTGTATACCTTCTTTATAATTCTCAGGGCATTGTTGATAATCGTTAAGTTGGACAGACCCAGAAAGTCCATTTTCAGAAGCCCTAGTTCTTCAACAGGCCCCATCGCGTATTGTGTTGAAACGACGCCTTTTTGTGCCATCTCGAGTGGTGCGTACTTTACGATATCATCTGGTGCAATCACCACTCCAGCAGCGTGAACGCCGTGCGAACGAATCGTGCCTTCAAGCCGAATCGCATAATCAAATACCCGTTTGGCAACTTCATTGCTCTGATACTCCGCTTTTAAATCCGGATCATCTTGGATACTTTTCGACAGAGGTATATGCCGTCCCTGGACTGGCGGCGGAATCATCTTGCTGAGTCTATCCGCTTCAGCATAGGGCACTTCGAGCACGCGTGCCACGTCACGAACAGCTGCACGCGCAGCCATTTTTCCAAAGGTAACGATGTTAGCGACACGAGACGATCCATATTTTTCGGCGCAATATTCGATCACTTCGTTTCGTCGCGTATCTTGGATATCGATATCGATATCGGGCATCGATATACGATCTGGGTTCAAAAATCGTTCAAAGAGCAGGTCATATTTCAATGGGTCAAGATCGGTAATATTTAATGCGTAGGCTATAATCGACCCAGCAGCCGATCCACGACCGGGACCAAATATTATCCCACGATTTTTACCCCAGTTAATAAAATCCTGAACGATCAAGAAGTACCCGTTGTAGCCCATTTTATCGAGAACGCCAAGCTCCATGTCGAGCCTGTCTCGTTGAGCATCAGACAATGTAGCGCGAATGTCTTCATTTGACATGCCGATAGACTCATCGACTGTCTTCTTTTGATATCTGACAGCAAGCCCTTGGTACACCAATGTATCGAGGTACTCTTTTTCAGTCTCACCGCTCGGAGTATCGAACGTCGGAATCAAAATTTTGCCAAGCTCAATCTCGACGTTGCACCGCTCGGCAATCTTTTTTGTATTGGCAATGGCCTCAGGATGAGATGTTCCCCAACGTTCAATAATCTCTACCGGGTCGGTCACATGAAGCTCGAAATCCTTCAAACTCATGCGTTTTTCATCGCTCAAGAACGATCCAGTCCCCACACAGAGCAGTATTTCATGCGCTTCTTGATCGTCATGGGTCATATAGTGACCGTCGCTGGTTACGACACAAGGAATATCAAGTTCTTCAGAAATTTTCTCTAGATAGCCATTAATCTTGGTTTGCACGTCCCATGCAGTCTTCGATTCAAGATGACCGTGATCTTGCAATTCAAGGTAGTACCTATCTCCAAAAATTGATTTATACCAAGCAGCAATATCTTTCGCCTCTTGGTAATTATCAACCTTCAGTTTGTCACCAAGCTCTCCACTCGCGCAGGCACTGAGGGCAATAATGCCTTCATTATGCTTTTCCAGTAGTTCATGGTCGATACGCGGCTTGTAGTACATGCCTTCAAGATTCGCTTTTGTCGACAGCAGCATCAGGTTATCGTACCCGGTATTATTCATAGCCAGTAGTATCAAGTGATATCGTGGTTTGTCTTTTGAAGGATCCCTGTCAAATCGTGAACGAGCTGCTACATACGTTTCTATGCCAATGATTGGTTTTACATTGCCAGCCTTGCCTGCTTTATAAAACTCTATCGCACCGCTCATCGTGCCGTGATCGGTTATCGCACACGATTCCATGCCAAGCTCTTTCACGCGATCAACAAGCTGTGGCACTTTTGTCAGTCCATCTAAAAGGCTATGGTGTGTGTGATTATGCAAGTGTACATAATCAGAAGCTGTCAGTGTATTCCCCATACTACTACTTAGTATACCGAACCTAAACGCAAAACTCTGTAGTCAAAATTATTCCCTTGGTGATTTGAGGGTACTGGTGATTCCTTCGAAGAAATCGCCAAGCGGTGGAATGAAGTTGCCCAAAAAGGTTAAAAACCATATGAGCAGCGCGATTACAACGGTACCGCCAATGACAGTACCTGCCCCAACAAAAATGCCACGGAAAAAATTCAACTTGTATATTTGAGCTCTCGATCGGTTAAAGTCGTAGAACAGTTCTTCAAGCACTTTCTTACGAGCGCCAATTTCATTGCTCTTCTTACGTTTAAGTTTTATTTTTTCAATAAAACCTGGTTGAGAGCTATCCGATTTTTTCGTGCTTTTCGAATCTTTTACCATATCAGTACTGAAAAATTACTTCTTGTTAAAACTATTTTTTGCGTCTTGTACTGCATCGTTTGCACGACTTTTTACATCAGCAGCTTTGTTTTTCACATCTTTCGACACTTCATCAGCTTTTTTAACAGCTTGATCTTTTTTCTTTGCAGCTTCAGTCTTTAGCTCTTCGGCTTTGACCTTAATGTCTTCACGAGTTTCTTTTCCGCTTTTTGGGGCTGTCAATACTCCGGCGACGACGCCTGCGATTGCTCCAAAAACTGCTCCTAATGCAACGTTACCCTTTGCCATAATCTAATCTCCTTCGTGTTATTTCTTCGTTAACTTCTTGAATTGTTTCATGAGAACTTTACCCAAGTAAGCCTGCGAAGTAACTTTTGAAATATTCGCAGTGAATGCTTCTGCATTGGTCACTGCTTTGTCAGCAGCAGACGTTATTTTTTTAATTTGTAGTGTCACTTTTATCAGTAACCCTACCAGTACAATTCCCACGACGAGAAAAATCGCCAAGAAAATTGAAAGAATAATAACGAGTATTTCTGTTGCTTCCATACTATCTAGTGTAGCATGTCACCGGCGTAGCTTAAAATTAGCTGGAAATTCGCTTGTGCATATAGTCACGAAGCGCGTCTCCAAATTCTGGATGATTCAAGCCAAAATCAATGGTCGTCTTTAAGTACTCGAGCGGATTTCCGGTGTCGTAAAACCGTCCTTCAACAATATCCCTCGCATAAAATTTATGGCCATCTTCGATCATTTGCTGGATCATCGGCTGAAAGGTGAATTCGCCATTACCCGGTTCGTGCAGCTTCGCGGCTTTTTCAACGTAGGCGATGAACTCGCCAGGCAATAAGTATTCACTGACGCTCGCAAGATTAGATGGTGCTGCGTCTTTTCCAGGCTTTTCAACGATCTCTTTCATGTCTAGCGTCGTGTTGTCTACTTGATCGCCAGCAGCTATGCCGTATTGTTCGTATTCTTTATCTATCTCTACGCGTTTACAGGCGAATACACCTCCACCGTGTGTGTCATACGCTTCCAGCAGCTGCCGAGTCGCGCTCGTCTCAGCCATAAAAAAGTCATCTGCCCATTTGTAGATAAATGGTTCATCGTCTCCGATCAAATGCGCAGCACTGAGTATCGGTGTGGCGTTGCCATACGGACCCTTTTGACGAACATAAATAAAATTGGCCATGTTCGCTATATTTTCAACTAGATCGATGTAGGGCTTCTTTTTTTCGCCGCCGGCAATTAAGTTGCTAATCAACTCGGCACTTGGTAGGTCAAAATGGTCTTCAATTGCTCGTTTGTTAGAGCTACCAACAATGATAATGTCTTTTATACCAGCCTCAACCAGCTCTTCTACTACGTATTGGATAACCGGTTTGTCGATAATCGGCATCATTTCTTTCGGCATCGCCTTTGTTTGCGGCAAAAAACGTGTGCCGAAGCCTGCTGCCGGAATGATTGCTTTGGTTGGTCGTTTCATGTATTTTTCTCCTTTTGGATATAGTCTTTTGCCATAAATAGTGCCGTCGCATCTGAAACAAGTCCTTCTTTTGCGAATTGCTCCATTTCATCATACCCTACTTCAGCAACCTCAATAAACTCATTCTCGTCAAGTTCTTGGTTGCTCGTCTGGTAGCAACCTCTTAATAGGTAGTAGTACGCGTCATCGTTATGATACCCGTTGCGACAAACTTTACCTAGGTACACCAGCTCATTGTCGCTCGTGTATCCAGTTTCTTCTTTCAATTCACGAAAGGCGCTCACTTCAGGCGATTCGCCGCCGTCGCATAGACCGCCAGGTAATTCGTACAGTATTTTTTCGGGACCAGTTCGAAATTGTTTGGCAACGACTACCTTGTTCTCTTTGGTTAGCGCCACCACACTGACATTATCATTGCCCCAAGTATCAGTCACGAACCTGCCTTCGCTACCGTTCGGTAGTATGAAATGTTTTTCAACAATTTTTCGCCAGCCAAAATCAGTTACGGTATCTTCTTTTGCTCGCTTCCAAAGTTGCATTATAGTCGCTCCTTGATAAGTTTTTGAGCCATTGCCGGATTCGCCTTACCCTGAGATTTCTTCATTATTTGCCCGACTAAAAAGCCGATAGCCTTATCGTTACCAGCTTTGATGTCGTCAACTGCTTTTTGAGATGCAGGGTCGGCCAGCACGTCGTCGACAATGCGAGCGATTTCATCTTCGTCACTGACCTGTAATAGATTCTTTTCTTCGGCGATATCGCGTGGACCCCGCCTGCCATTAACTAGTTCTACGAAGATATCTTTGGCACTCGTGCTCGATATTTCAGCCCCATCTGTCATGCTCGCCAGTTGAATCAGATCATCGACATGCAGCGTACTGTCGTCTCGCGCTGCCGTTTCTTCCTCGGCATCTGCCACTGTGCTTGAAAACCAATGGGCAACGCGTGTAGCCGCTGAGTTACCAGCTTCGTGTTGCACTTGTAATACAATCTTCGCTCTCGACTGGTCACCAAGGAGTGAGTTTGTCACTGAGGTATCGAGCGATAGGTCTTGCCATGCCTCGCGGAATGCCGGCGGCAACATCGGTACCGTGTTTTGAATCTGTTCGATTTCATCATCACTCAATACAATTGGCGGTATATCAGGGTCTGGCATGTAACGATAGTCTTGTGCATCTTCTTTACTGCGCTGGCTGACGGTTTTTGCCGTCGCCTCGTCCCAGCCGCGCGTTTCTTGCACAATCGCTTCGCCGCGATCGAGCAGGGCTACTTGTCGACTAAATTCGTATTCTGCCGCTTTTTCAACACTGCGGAAACTGTTGAGGTTTTTCACCTCAGCACGCCTGCCGAGTTCCGACGCACCTTTTTTTGCAACCGAAAGGTTAACATCGAATCGCATGTTTCCATGGAATAAATCACCACGAGTAACACCTGCATACACCATCAAGCGGTGTAACTCGGTGGCAAACGCTCGCGCCTCGGCTGGGCTATGCATGTCTGGCTCTGACACCACTTCAATCAATGGCGTTCCTGCACGGTTCAAATCTACCAAACTATAATCGCTATGATGGGTTAGTTTCCCAGCGTCCATTTCTAGATGTGCGTGATGAATGCGGACTCGCACTGACGATCCGCTGAGCAGCGGCGCATCCACATAGCCAGCAAGAATCGTCGGACTATACATTTGCGTAATCTGGTAGCCATTTGGAAGGTCGGGGTAAAAATAGTGCTTTCGATCGAATCGACTGACGCGAGCAACCTCGGCGTTCATAGCTTTAGCCGCTTTAATAGCCAAATCCACAGCCTTTCGGTTGAGTCGCGGCAGCATACCAGGCAGTCCAAAATCGATGTGGTGCACATTACTGTTTGGCTCGGCGCCGCGCGCATCGTTGTTAGCCGGACTAAACAATTTCGTCTTCGTCGCGAGCTGCACATGGCATTCTATGCCAATCGTCATTTCCCAATCACTAGTAGCCATTAGATTGCCCCTATATCTTTGAGTGCTTGCTTGAACGATCGCAAGGCAGTCTTAGTCGAATCATAGCTTATTCGTACATCGGTCTCGTGGGCAATTTGATTTCGTAGCTTATGCGCCGACCAAACGTTATTTTCACCACTCCACGTGCCGCGCGCAGACTTCATGCGTTCGCCCATGGTGTCGCCCGAAAACCCTTTTTGCTTGAGCGCTTTGTCGACCAGCTTGTCAGCGTTTAATATCGCCAGATGGTAGCTTGGTTGATTGTCTTTATCGACCTGTTGCTCGATTTTAAGCCAGTCAGAGCGGAATTTGTTTTTGTCGAGATGTTTGCTACTTCCTACTTTTGACGTAACGAGCGCCAGCACGACGAACGCAATCACTAAAATAACAATAAAAAATACTAAAATATTTATATTCATACATCCCCACTTTGTTCTTCTACTGTTTTTGCAAATGATAGCAATAATGCATCATCTTTTCTTTGGGCCATCAGCTGGATACCGACAGGCAATTTGCTGGTCGGTCCTACGGCGGCTGGAATACTGATTGCAGGCAGTCCTGCTAAGCTCCCAGACACGGTCATAGCATCTGAAAGATACATAAGAATCGGGTCTTTCGTGTTCTCTCCGAAGCCAAAAGCCGGTTTCGGCGCCGTTGGGCTAACCAGCACGTCATACTGCTCAAATAATGTATCAAACGCCTGAATTAACAGTGTCCGAGCCTTTTGCGCTTGCTGGTAGTAGGCGTCAAAATAACCGCTTGACAGTACGTAACTGCCGATAAGTATTCGTCGCTCATTCTCGATCATAAAGCCATCGTTGCGGGTCATGCCATAGAGTTCCGAGAGGGTCGTTGCTTGCTCGCTGCGCTTGCCGTAGCGAACGCCGTCGAACCGTCCCAGGTTACTACTAATCTCTGCCGGTACGATGATGTAGTACATGGCAAGTGTGTGCTTGACGATAGGTAGGCTTACCGACTCTACGTCGTGGCCTGCGTCTTTGAACGCCTGTATTTTTGCTCGTACCGCCCCTAGCACTTCGCTATCGACGTCATCAGTCATGAGTTCTTGAATGACACCGATTTTGAGTTTTTTATCGAGCGTTGCTGGCTCGAAATAATCGGGTAGCGATGTCATGTCATTGTCATCGCGACCAGCCATGATTGACATGACAAGCTCTGCATCGATTGCAGTCGTCGCGAAGCAGCCCATTGTGTCGGTGCTGCTTGCCATAGCCAGCACGCCGTATCGACTGACCATGCCGTATGTCGGCTTGTAGCCGACAACGCCGTTAAAGCTGGCAGGCTGGCGAATCGAACCGCCCGTATCCGTTCCGAGGGCGAATGGTACAATATCGAGCGCAGTTACAACTGCTGAGCCACCAGATGATCCTCCGGCAACTTTCGTTGGGTCAACCGCGTTTTTTGTCGGCCCATACGCAGAGTTTTCAGTACTACCACCGTGAGCAAACGCATCAAGGTTTGCCTTGCCGATACAAATCGCGCCTGCAGCTTCGAGTTTTTCTACAGCCGTCGCTTGCAGCGGTGCGTCAAAATCTTGCAACATTTTACTGGCAGCAGTCGTCGGCGCGCCGAACGCCAGGTAGTTGTCTTTCACGACGAACGGGACTCCGGCGAGCTTGCCGGTTATCTCTCCAGCATCCACTTGAGCTGCGCGCTCCAGGGCACGTGCTTCAGTCAAAGAAAGGAGAGCGTTATATGATTCGTGTTCTCGAGCTTTTTTGAATGCCTGTTTCACATTTTCAGTTGCCGTATGCCCGGCGTAATCAGCGATGGTAGTCATATTACAATACTTTCGGAACTTTTATATGGTTGTTATGTGTGTCGGCCGGTAGCGATAGCAACGTTTCTCGGTCCACGCCGTTATCTACCTCGTCGTCTCGAAATATATTCGTTAGGCCAGACAGATGATAGGTCGGTTCTACCCCATCGGTATCTAGCTCTTTCAGTTGGTCAATGTAGCCTAGAATGTTCGAAATATCTGCTTGTAACGCTATCTCTTCGTCATTGGTCAGTGTTATAGCACTTAGCTGTGCCAGCCTTCGCACGTCATCTTGAGTGATTTGGGTCATTACTGTATTCTAACTTTTTTGCTGTATTTCAGCAATTGTATCGCGCAAATCAGCCGCCTTCTCAAATTCGAGATTGGCACTGGCAAGTTCCATCTGTGCGCGAAGCTCTTTGACCAGTGATGGATACTCGTCTTTCGGAATTTTCTTGAGATTCAGTTTTTTCGCGTTGTCCTTTTCTTTCTTCGGAATAATTGCACGTAATCCTTCGCCGATTGCTTTATCGATGCTCGTTGGCGTGATGCCATGTTTCGTGTTGTAATCTTCTTGGATTTTTCTTCGTCGAGTCGTCTCGTCCATGGCAGCTTGCATCGAACGGGTAATATTGTCGCCGTACATGATGACACGACCCTGCTCGTGACGTGCCGCGCGACCAATCGTCTGTATCAGCGCACTTTCTGAACGCAAAAATCCCTCTTTGTCGGCGTCGATGATTGCAACCAAACTTACTTCCGGAAGATCAAGCCCCTCACGCAGCAAGTTGATACCAATCAACACATCGTATACACCCGAGCGAAGATCGCGAAGAATGTCGCCACGTTCCATCGTATCGACTTCAGAGTGGATGTAAGCAGTTTTCATGCCAAGATCAAGTAAATGCTGTGACAAGTCTTCGGCCATTCGCTTTGTCAGCGTCGTCACAAGCACGCGTTGTTTTTTCTCAGTTCTATCGCGAATCTCGGCAATCAGATCATCCACTTGCCCCTCGCTTGGTCGAACTTCAAGGATTGGGTCGAGTAGACCGGTCGGCCGGATGACTTGCTGTGCAGGTTCTGGGCTATGCTCCAGCTCGTAGTCGGCAGGTGTTGCCGATACATATATCGCATTGTTAATATGTCGATTGAACTCTTCAAATTTGAGGGGTCGGTTATCGAGCGCCGAAGGTAGCCTGAAGCCGTGGTCTACCAAAACTTCCTTACGTGCCCTATCGCCGTTATACATGCCTCGCACTTGCGGTAGGCTCATATGACTTTCGTCGACAAGCAGCAGCCAGTCATCTGGAAAATAGTCGATAAGCGTTGCCGGCTGCTCACCTTGTTCACGATTCGTCAGGTAACGCGAGTAGTTCTCGATACCTTTCACAAACCCGGTTTCCTCTAGCATTTCGATATCGTATTTTGTGCGTTGTGCCAGTCGCTGTGCTTCCAGCAAGCGATCATGTTTTTCGTACCATGTCACTCGCTCATCAAATTCTTTTTTGATTTTTTCAATAGCAACAGCTAGTTTCTCTTTTGGCGTCACATAGTGTGAGCTTGGGAAGATTTGCAGCTCTTTCGGCTCGCCCAGTATTTCACCAGTTAGCGGATCAATCCGCGTAATGCGGTCGACTTCATCGCCGAAGAATTCGATACGGTATGCTACGTCACTTCCGGCTGGAAATACATCAACAACATCACCCTTAACGCGAAAGGTGCCGCGGTGAAAGTCGACATCATTGCGCTGGTACTGAATATCAGTCAACAGACGAATAAACTTATCTTGCAATCGCCGCTCGCCGACTTTGACGTGAATTGACATCTCGCTGTAGGCATCTGGTGACCCGATACCGTAAATACAACTAACACTGGCGACAATAATCGTATCGCGGCGTGTCAAAAGTGCCATGGTGGCCGCATGTCGTAATCGATCAATTTCTTCGTTGATCGCGGAATCTTTTTCTATATACGTGTCGCTGCTAGCAATGTAGGCTTCTGGCTGGTAATAATCGAAATAGCTGACAAAATAGTGCACTTCATTATCAGGGAAATATTCTTTAAACTCGCTGTACAACTGAGCGGCCAAGGTTTTGTTATGAGCTAGGACCAGTGTCGGGACATTGCGGTTGGCGATGATATTTGCCATCGTAAATGTTTTACCCGAACCCGTTACGCCGAGCAGCGTTTGCTCACGTTGGTTTTTTTCCAACCCAGCAATTAGCTGCGCTATCGCGGCCGGTTGGTCACCAGTTGGCTGGTAGTTGGTTTTAAGATTGAATGTATTCACTTACTGTAGTATACCGTAGAAGTCATTCGTCGCGAAAGCTACTGATTTTGGTTCGTATACCACAAGCATTTTCAGCGTAACTCTGCTATACTCCATATAAACGTAAAACTATGAAACCAAAACCTGAAAAAGACCAAACCGTATGTATTCCGAAAGACATTGTGCTTCAGTCGGCTATGATTCGACTGGGAAACATCGACGACGAAGTTCAAAGTGGATACAACATTATACGGAAACACGACAAGACCGTTACGATCTTTGGTTCAGCTCGCACCCCTAGCGACGACATCTATTACCAAAAAGCTCGAGAACTAGCCAAGCGACTCGCAGAAGATAATTACGCGGTTATTACTGGCGGAGGACACGGTATTATGGCAGGTGCCAACCAAGGGGCAAAAGAAGCAGGCGGCGACTCGATTGGTTTTAATATTTCCCTACCACATGAACAAACCCTCAACGAATACACAACCGAGTCATACGGGTTCAGCCACTTCGCACCACGTAAAATCGTCATGACGCTATACGCGGACGCCTATGTGTACTTTCCAGGAGGTTTCGGTACTTTCGACGAACTGACAGAAATCTTAACATTGATACAGACTGGTAAGACCAACAAAGCGCCTATCATTTTGTTTGGTAGCGAGTTTTGGAACGCCTTCGATCAATTATCACGCAATGCATTGTTGCCGCATCATACGATCGGCGAAGTCGATTTGAGCCTCTACACTATCACTGATAGCCTTGAAGAGGCATTCCAAATCGTTAAGAGCAACAAGACATACTGCGGCCACTAGTAGTCGTGGCAACGCGCTAAGTAGGCGCTATATCTCGTGCGGCTTGTAGTCTTCCGGTGCTTTTTCGAGCCAGTCTTTAATTTGGTCGAGCGTCTGCAAGCCAGCTTGAGCGCCGAGATGTTGCACTACATTCATGCTATTAATTGGTGCCCACATGAGCGCCGTTTCGATAGATTCGCCAAGCGCAAGTGCTGCAGTAATCGTAGACGAGAAAGCGTCTCCAGCTCCTGTGCGATCCGTAGCAGGTGCGATATCAGGATAATTCGGCATATTGAACAGCTTGCCGTCGTACGAGGCGTATGAACCCTTTCCACCATCTGTCACCACCACCGTGTCTGGCCCAAGAGCGTGCAGTCCATCACATAAGTCTTTGACAGAGTCATATGATTTTTCCGTCACGCCCATAGCTTCTTCGCGGTTCATCACCACTAAATCACTTCGTTTGTACAAGCGGGCTAATTTCTCGGTGCCCCATTCGAAATGATAGCTTCCGGGTTGGAACACTAGCTTTATATCTGGGTTTGCTTCAAGATATTCGATCAAATCCTCGTGTAGCTGCCATGAGTTTTCCCCGATATACGATAGGTACACCCAATCTGGCTTTTTCTGCGGAGCTTTCCATACGTAGCTGTACTTTTCACTATTTACTAGCATCGTCCGGTCGTTACCATAGCGAAGTACGTACCAATAACTAGACTTTTTACCTTGTTCGGTAAACATCTGTGTTGAATCTACACCTTCCATGCGTAGGTGGTGCAACGATTCGCGGCCCGGTTCGTCGTCACCCAGCCACGACATAAGACTTGCATTGATACCGAGTCGAACACACGATATCGCTGAATTCGGCGATGGACCAACTGACCGAACTATGTCGGCTCGCTCATAGGGCGGTTTATCGCCAAACGGTAGGCTCAGACGCTTCGTACCATCTTCGTCGGTATCAATTCTCGCATAGTCTTCGTCGAGCTTTATAAATGCGTCGGTAAAAATGTCACCGATAAACAAGATAGATGGTGCAGTAGTGTCGTCAGACGATTTCATTGTGCTATCTACCGACTCATACTGGTCGTCTTGGTCGTGCTTGAGGCCCATTTGGTCGGTCAGCTGGTGAACGAGCTTGTTGCTTGTCTTATCATGCTCGGCATATCGATGTATTATTTCCATGCGCAACTTTCGTTTGGCATGGTCAGATTTTCGTTTCTCGAACGATAGCTGGTGGTGTGCATTTTCAATAACGTCGTGCAGGTTGAGCGATACGACGTCTCCATCAATTCGGTGCAATACATAGTCGCAGTCTCGCAAGATATTGCGGGCTTGGCCATTTTGTACACTTGCCAGCAGCGCATAATATAGCTCTTTCGCAGTCGTGTCTTTCGTATCGACACCAAACTGTCGCATTACCGTGTGAGATTTTTCGAGCGTATCAGCGACTAGTCTGGCATCGATGTTATCGCTACCGATACTAGCTTCGAGCTGCTGTAAGTTAAACTTAAAGAGCGGGTGATCATTTCCGAGTAAATCTGCAAGTGTATGTGACATGTGTAGCTCCTCTGCTAATTTCTATATACTAGTTTCTTGTAACGGCATGCTGTGTAATTGTGCGCCCTGGTGCAAAATACCTTTTTTGGCTCCGATATGTGTGACGACTGATGTTGAGTTTGCACTCCCGTATATAATCGAGTCTGCTAGGCTCGCACCTGTGGACCATTGGCTCAAAAAACCACTCCCAAACGCATCACCGGCACCGGTTCGGTCAACTACCTTCACATCTTTGTACATACCGGCTTCAACAATTGTTCTACCATCACTTGCCGTGACGCCACGCGGCCCATCGCTGACTATCAGGGTATCGACAAGTGCTAGGCCATGACGCACCAGTTCAGCAGATGTTTCTCCGTGCACTATCTGTTGCATCTCTTCTTTGTTGACCGACAACACGTCGACATCATGCAACAAACCTTTTAAGGCTTCTTTGTGCGCAAGTTCACCTTTGCCCGGATTGAAAAATACGTTCATGCCCTTTTCTTTCGCCTGATGGAATAACTTACTCAGTACGGACATTTGCCCAGCGATGCTCGAAACGTACAGCCAATCAGCATCTATACCGCTCAGATCAAAGTTGTGAATATCGTAATGCGTCGAAGCGCCGCGATACGTGAGGATACTTCGCTCTCCATTTGGAGCAAGTAACAACATAGAGTACCCGGTATGAAACTTCTCGGAATAGCTTACATGCGAGGTATCGACATTTTCTACATCGAGATCATCTATGACAGCTTGTCCAGCTGGGTCATGCGCGATGGTGCCCATAAAAATAGCGTGCAGACCTGCACGCGCAAAGGTAACTGACGCGTTCGTCGCGCCGCCACCAGTGCTAAAATCAATTTTATTTACGTCCGCTTTACCGCCCATTTCGAGCTGCATAACTTGTTCGTGGAGCGATTTGTCGGTAACGGGCTTGAATTCATCGCTCTGGCTCATAAAAACATCTTGCACCGCTGCACCAACAGAAATAATTTTTGGTATTTTCCCACTCATTTACATTAATTATATCACTTATGGTTGCAAATAATTCATGTTAATCCTAAAACTGCAGCATATGACCGAAGTAAGCAAAATATTAGCATTTAAAAATAGCAAGCAAGAACAGTTATTCAAAGCTGGGATTGGTCAACTAATATCGTCTTCGTACGGACAAGAACTACTATGTATAGCCGGCCATAATTTCGACAATGTACAAATGACCGAAAGTCATCCTGATTTTTCCGGCCTGAATTTGCCTATCGATATTTTCATATCACCCATCCCCATTAGTGGATTAGACGCGGATCATCTAGCTACATATGGATTATTTAGAGGCACAAGATCATACCACTCCACTGATGTAAATTACGATAGATACCCAGAAACTATTACAGACAATGGCGCTATCATTCTCGGTGTTGTAGGCTTAGACTCAACAGTACTTCATGAATCTGGCTCAATAGTACCTCGGGGCATGAGCGACCTAAAGAAGATGATTCAATAGAATCAAATTACCGCTTTATCGCTTGAGCCAAACGCCAGAATCTTCTCTTCAATCACAATCTGAACTGCGCCATACACTTCTGGCATTAGTTTAACCACCGCGTATTCGTCGGGGTTTTCAGCGAGCACGCGTTCGAGTGTTTTGCGAAATGCAAAGCGCATATCACTGTTAATATTAACTTTATTCACGCCTATTTTTGCCGCTTCTTCAAAGAAATGCAGCGGCGTGCCTGACCCTCCGTGGAGTGAAATCTGACAGTCAATTGCTTCACGAATTTGTTTTAGCAATACGAGATCAAGCTCCTTAGGTACAGGATATTTTCCATGCAGGTTCCCTACCGCAGCCGCAAATGTATCAATACCGGTGGCGTCTATAAAAGACTTAGCTCCTTCAGGAGTTGAGAATGTCTTTTTTATTTCTTCATAGTCAAACGCTTCTGTGTGAAGGTTACTACTCCCACCAAAATAGTGCGGTTCGCTTTCGACGAGTGCACCGGTATACTTTGCGTACTCAACGACTTCTTTCGTTTTTTCGATTATTTCTTCGGTGGTTGCATCGTGATTCGCCTGTGAAATATCGATATGTATAAATTCAAATCCCTCATCGATTGCTTTTTTGCAGTCTTCTACCATAGGGCTGTGGTCGAGATTTATGTACATCTCAATGCCATACTCTTTTTTGTAGTTATCAACCATGTCTCGAATATTCTCCAAGCCGATGGCTTCAACTTCGCCGTCGCTGACTTCTACGAGAATTGGTGAATTCATTTTTTGAGCTGCACGAGAGACCGCAATCAACGTCTCTTGATTATCAATATTAAAGGCACCGACGGCAAATTTCTGTTGCCGACTACGTTGCATCAAATGACGTGCTCGGGTTGTATTGTCTCGAATCTGACTGATTGTTAATCCCATGTTGTCTCCTAATATCCTGGTTTGTATTGCGGCACTTTGTCTATGAATTCACGAACGTCGTCGATCATTGTTTCGGCTGTTAATTTAAAGTGGACAGCTAGTTCGTCTGGCGTACCTGATTCACCGAATCGATCGTGCATACCCATTCGTTTGAGTGGTGCTGGCATTTGTTCTGACAGCAGTTCCGCTATCGCACCACCGAAGCCTCCAGCGATTTGGGCCTCTTCGGCCGTGATTACTCGCCCGGTTTTTCGAACGCTATTTAAAATTGTTTCTTCATCGAGCGGCTTGATAGTCGGTACATGCACCACTTCGGCGTGGATACCGTCTTGCTCAAGCATGCGCGCAATCATTAACATATGGTAGGTCATCACACCCGTCCCGAGCAAGGTCACATCGTCGCCACTGCGTAGCACATACGCTTTACCAATTTCGAATGGTGAGTGTTCAGTACTAAACACGGGTGTTTTTTCGCGAGCGAGCCGTAGATAGCTTGGTGCATTATTTTCAGCGATTGCCAGCGTCGCCTTTTCGGCTTCAATACTATCGCCTGGCACAACGACCACCATATTTGGCAACACGCGCATCAACGCTATGTCTTCGAGCATTTGGTGTGTCGCTCCGTCCGGACCAACGCTGATCCCCGCGTGTGCACCAACAATTTTGACTGGTTGGTCGTTCAAGCATATCGTCGTACGAATCTGCTCCCAGTTTCGGCCGGGGCTAAAGGCCGCGTAGCTGGCGGTGAACGGAATCTTCCCGGCACGAGCCATACCACTGGCCACCGTCACGAGGTTTTGTTCAGCAATACCGACCTCAACGAATCGGTTTGGGAATGCATCTCTAAACACACTAATCTGCGTACTATCGGTCAAATCAGCACAGAGCGCAACGATTGCTTCATTTTTTTTACCAGCCTCAAGCAGTCCGCGGCCAAACCCTGCTCGATTGGGCTCGCGCGTGACGTCGTCGGACGCGTAGTGGGGGTTCAGTGCATAGTCGGTCATTCGTGTTCTCCTACAATCTTTCCATCGAGTGTTCGTATTTTTCGCAGTGCTTCTTTGGCCTGATCACTATTTGGTGCGCCACCGTGCCATTTATAATCGTACTCCATAAACGGTACGCCTCTGCCAGGGATTGTATGTGCGATGATAACACTCGGCTTTTCTCTAATCGCTCGCGCCATACTGGCAGCATCTTGAATACTCTCAACGTTGTGCCCGTCAATCTCTTGTACATGCCAGCCGAAGTTTTCCCATTTGCCACGTAAACTTTCGAGTGGCATCACGTCTTCCGTATTACCATCGATTTGGATATTGTTTCTATCAACAAACACGCATAGCTGCGATAGCTTATACTTACCAGCAAACATTGCTGCTTCCCATATGTTTCCTTCGTTGAGCTCACCATCACCGGTCACCACGTAGACAAATCGGTGCGGTTGGTTATCAAAATATTGCAAGCTATACGCAACACCTGCGGCTTGGCTGACGCCACTACCGAGCGGACCACTGGTGTTTTCGAGCCCAGGAAGCTTTGTGCGCTCAGGATGGCCTTGCAGCCGCGAGCCAAGTTTTCGTAGGGTCTTCAATTCTTCTTTTTCAAAAAAACCGGCCTCTGCCATTGCCGCGTATTGCACCGGAATCGTATGACCATTTGAGAGAAAGAAGTAGTCTCGTTCGTTCCAATTCGGTTGAGAGGGACGAATGTTCATGATGTCTAAGTACAATGTCGTGACTAGTTCAGCCATTCCCAGTGGCCCGGCTGAGTGACCAGAACCAGCTGCAAGTAGCATATTTATAATGCTTTTTCGAACATCATTTGCTTTATGTTGCAGTTGAATAACCGTCAATTTTTCGCTCATCTATATGACTCCGTGTTTATTAATCTCATTGGTCAACTGCGTGTAGGTTTCAGCCGGATCGGTACTTTTTGCTATCGCACCACCGACATTTAGTACGTCGATGCCCCCTTGCGCGAGCGTAAATGCGTTCTGCACGTTCACGCCACCGTCCCAGCTGATTTCTACACCTGGTTTTATATTTCGTATCAATTGCACTTTTTCGAGCTGCATCATACTGGCTGTACCGCCATAGTGTCCGAGTTCCGCCGTAAAAATCATCACGTGATCGACTTGCTCTATAATATGCTTTACACTCGATGGCACAGTTGAACGCATGAGAGCTACTCCTACCTTTATACCGGACTGCTTGACCATCTGAATCGTTGGTAATAGGTCTTCCTGTGCTTCAACATGAAACGTAATGAGGTTTGGTTTTTTGGCAATCAGCTGCTGCACATGTTCTGATGGCCGAGCTACCATGGCGTGCACGTCGGCCAATATTTCCGCTGGCCACCAAATTTTATCGGAGGGTACCAAAAAGGTTGGTGCGAATTCGCCGTCGCTGACATCGACATGTATTCGTTTCGCAAAGGTTGCGTGAGATTCAATTTTTTCTTTATATTGCTCTTCTGTTTCGACGGTGATGGTTGGTACGATGATACTCATTATCCTAGCTCGTCAATCTGGGCGTTGCGGCGTCTATAACGAGGGCTATTTGCAAACGGCGTATTCAGCCAGGTTTCAATGATGCCCTTCCAGAGTGCATCATTGTCTTCGACAACTCTAGCTGGCAAGCATAGTATATTGCTATCGATGTCATGCCTCGTCATTCGCGCTTCTTTGGCATCCCAAATCACGCTTGCACGTATACTCGTAAAGCGATTTGCCGCCATAGCCATCCCTTGGCCGCCACCACATATTAAAATAGCTCGTGGGTCATCGTGCGTATCGCCGATTACCTGCGTCGCTGCCATCTGTGCAAAATCAGGAAAATCGTCATCTGGATCGAGTTCTGTGCCACCGACGTCGTGCACATCATAATTATTTTTCGCCAAGTAGGCAAATACTTTTTCTTTCAAATAAAACCCCTGATGATCTGCGCCTAAGTAGATGTTCATATGAGTTCAAGTATAAGCGGTATGAAAGCGCTTGTAAAGCATTTTATATTGACATAAATACGATAAATATTTATAATATTATTACCCTGATCTACAGGAATGATTCAGGCAGTAGTAAGGTAGGGATAAAAATGAATTTTCGACCTCCTCCCTGGTGGGTGGTTGTGATCGGCTCTTTATTCATTGGGCCGATCGCTCTCCTCGCTGGCTACGACGCGGCTCAATTGTCTACGCCGAGTTCTGAGCGAGTCCTTGAGGACATGGGCTTCGACGCCGAAGCTACACGTTCAGCCGACCTCTACTCGGTCATCGTGGGCGGGTGCACATTCACTGTTCAAGTACAAGATGACACGGTTACGACCGTTGGCATCAGCCCAGAACATGTGGTTGAGAGCGCACGGCAGCTCGCCGATGAATTCGGCGAAGACTGCTCCTGAGGGCATGCCCTCCGAAATAGCACTCCAAAAGCGCTTAAGACGCAATTGGATTGAGCTCTTTCGGGGGGCTATTTTCGTTTTACTCTTGTGTTTCAACAGATTTCGCAACATCAGCAACAAGTTCAACAAGGCGGTTACTGTAGCCCCATTCGTTGTCGTACCATACACATACCTTTACTAAGTTTCCACCAACGACGCGTGTGAGCGCGAGGTCGACCGTACCCGAAAAACTACTACCGATGTAATCGCGTGAAACCAGCGGCTCGTTTGAAACGCCTAAGATGCCTTGGTAGAACGGATCTTTGGCAGCTTTTTCAAACACACCGTTCAATTCTTCGACAGTCACGTCTTTTGAAAGCAAGGCCGTGACATCTGAAATCGATACAACCGGTGTTGGAACGCGCATTGATATACCGTCGAATTTTCCTTTTAGTCCAGGAAGTGCTTTCGTAACGGCTACTGCCGCACCGGTACTGGTCGGTACGATGTTTTCGGCGGCATTACGACCTTCACGAAGGTCTTTTTTTGGCGCATCTTGCAGCGCTTGACTTGCCGTATAGCTGTGGACCGTCGTCAGAAGTGATTTCTCAACACCAAATTCCGCATCGAGAATGCCCATGACCATACCAAGGCTGTTTGTCGTGCAACTCGCGTTCGAGACAACTTCTGTCGAACCCTTTATGTCGTCGTCATTTGCTCCAATCACAATCGTGTCGACACCCTCGCTCTTAGTTGGACCAGAAATAACCACTCGTTTTGCGCCTGCGGCAATGTGTTTAGACGCACCTTCTTTATCGGTGAAGAATCCTGTCGACTCAATAACCAAGTCAACACCGAGGTCAGACCATGGTAGCGCTCCCGGGTCTTTCTCTGCCAGTACTTTTATCGCCGTACCATTTACTGTCAATCCGTCGTCGGTAGCTTCAACTTCGTGGCCATACGTTCCATAATTGCTGTCGTATTTTAGTAAATATGCCAACGTTTTATTATCGGTGAGGTCATTTACGGCGACAACTTCGATGTCCGAGCGTTCAAACGCAATTTTAAACGCGTTTCGTCCAATCCGTCCAAAGCCATTGATTGCTATTTTGGTCTTGCCCATCTGTACCCCTATGCTTATGTATTATGCTAATGATTATTCACTAGTATATAGCGCTCGGGCGTTTGGTTCAATAATTACATCGTTTTTGCTCGTGGTAATCAATGCAAAACATCATAATTACTTTCATTTTCGGAGAAACTGCGTATACTATACCAAGATAACCATGCATAATTAATCAAAATCACACGACTTTTGGGAAAATGGAGAAATATGGACGGTTCAAGCAAATACCTCAAAATCGGCAGCTATGAAGGAATCAAGGGTCAAGTTAAGAAAGTTGTTCTGCTATATTCCGGCGGCCTCGACACATCGACAATGATCAAATGGATTCAGGATGAGTATAAAGCTGAGGTAATTGCTCTTACTATCGATATCGGACAACAAGCCGACGATCTCGACGAAATCAAACAAAAAGCTATCGACCTTGGTGCGGTGAAATCTATTGTCATCGATGCCAAAGAAGAATTCGCAAACGAATACATCGCAAAAGGCATCAAAGCCAATGCACAGTACCAGGGACGCTACTATCTTTCTACACCGCTTGGTCGGCCGCTACTTGCCAAATGGGCAGTAAAAATTGCCGCACAAGAAGGTGCAGATGCGATTGCGCATGGTGCAACCGGCAAAGGTAACGACCAGATTCGAATGGAAGGTTCTGCGCTCGCACTCAACCCAGATATCAAGATTATTGCACCAGTTCGTGAATGGGGCATGGGACGAGATGAACAAATCGACTTTTGTAAAAAACACGGTATTCCCGTAAAACAAACCAAGGACAAACCATATTCCTACGATGACAACATGTGGGGCGTTACCGGTGAAGGTGGAGAAATCGAATTCCCGTCGATGATTCCCCCACTCGATAAAATTCTACAAATTTGCGCGACACCAGACAACGCGCTCGACACACCAGAGCTTGTTAAAATTGAGTTTGTCAAAGGTATACCTGTCGGAATCGACGACAAACACATGAAACTGACAGAGGTCATTACCTATCTAAATGAACTCGGGGCTAAACACGCCGTCGGTATCGGCCACGTACTCGAAGACCGAGTAATCGGATTAAAAGTTCGCGGCATCTACGAAGCACCAGCAGCCGAGACCATCATTAATGCGCACAAATCTCTTGAGCGATATACAAGCACTATGCGATCAAATAAGTTCAAAGATATTGCTGATCAGGAGTGGGCGTACATGTGCTATGGTGCGTTATGGTTTGACCCATTTATGGATGAGCTCAACGCGTTCATCGACAAAACAAACGAACGCGTCACGGGAACAGTCACCATGCAGCTCTATAAAGGCCAAGCAATTGCCGTCGCGCTTGAAACACCAAACACCGTCTTCGACGAGAAGCTTGCAACCTTCATGAAAGATGATCACTTCAACCAAAATGCATCGGCAGGATTCATCGAGCACTACACGCTGCAGATGAAACTTGCACAGCGACGTGAACGACGGGTGCTGATTGCCATTGGCGGACGAGACAAGAAAGTGAAGCTACTGCCGCAAGTCAAAGAGCTGAACCGACTTGGCTATAAGCTATATGCAACCTACAAAACGCACAAATTCCTACGTGCAAACGATATCGATGCGATTTTAGTGAATAAAATCAGTAGCCCGGAACTAAAGCCAAACCTGCTTGAACTGCTCGATTCGAACCGATTCGACATGATCATCAACATACCGTCCGATTCGAACCGCGAAGAAAGTCAAGAAAAAGAGAAGACTGATGGTCAGACAATTCGTGAAAAAGCGGTTGGCACAAATACACCACTTATCACGTCTGTATCGGTTGCAAAAGATACGATTGAAAAACTTGTTAAGGCTCGCGTCTAAGCCATGACTTGGCAACAAATCGACCCAAAACAAATACTGGTTGATAAGATCATTGCGAATGGTGGGTGGTCAAACACCCACACGCACATCGACCGAAGCTACATTATCAATGAAGATAACTACGGGAAAACGGGTGATAGTTTGTTTGAAAAATGGGACCACCCCGATGAATTTAAAAAGACAGCCACCGTTGAAACAATCGTGAAGCACATGAGCATGGTGATTGAGAATCAACTGGCTCAAGGCGTTACCTCTCTCGGGTCTTTCATTGACTGCGATAGTATTGTTGAAAATAAAAATATCTTAGCCGCCGAGATCATCAAGAAAAAATATGGGGACAAACTCGACCTGAAGTTTATTCATCAACCGATAAAAGGATTCTTTGCAAACCCGGAGGACCGAGTATGGTTCGAAAAAGCAGCCGAGTACGTCGATATTATCGGTGGGCTACCCGAGCGTGATAGTCCGGCAAAATTAGGTCAAGACAAGCGTGCAGAGCATCTCGATATTTTGTTTGAAGCTGGTAAAAAGTTCGGAAAACCGCTTCATGTACACGTTGATCAGCTGAATAGCCCCGACCAACGTGATACCGAACTCCTCATCGAGAAAACCCGTGAACATGGCTACAAAGGCAAAGTAACTGCAATCCACTGTATTTCTGTCGCTGCGCAGGAAAAGTCGTATCGTGAAAAGATATACGCCGGTCTTGTCGAGCAAGACATTACCGTTATCGCCTGCCCTACCGCATGGATTGATAGTCGACGCAGTGAAGTACTAATGCCAGGACACAACTCTGTCACTCCGATCGACGAAATGATCCCGGCGGGGGTCAGAGTAGCACTCGGCACAGACGACATCGCAGACATTTATAAACCTTTTTCCGACGGAGATATGTGGACCGAGCTACGGGTGCTACTCGAAGCAACACATACGTATGATATCGATTCACTCGTCAACATCGCCACTACAAACGGTCGTCGTGCTATGTATTTGGGCTAACAAATGAGGCCAGAAAGTGAACCTGTTCTACCGATGCATTTCACAAGCAGCGTCGCTACGATCAGTGATTTTAGCGACTTGAAACAACTTCTTGATACTGCCAATGAATACGCTAGATCACTTTCAGGCATTCCAACATGGACTAAACTAGAGCATTCATACTCTCAACTATTGGAAAAAATAGTACAATCCGATTGTTTAATCATTCGCAACCGAGATGGTTCACTTATTGCATCGATCAGTATTTCTGATAGCGACACTTACATGTGGGGAGATGAGAAAGGTGCCGACGAAGCGGCGCTTTACATTCATAAACTTATAAAAGACCCTAGAATTGCTGAAAGAGGAATCGGTCGTGTGTTGATAGAGGTAGCCGCTAAAAAAGCAAAAAAGTTACATAAGAAATACTTGCGCTGTGATATCAAGTCAGGCACAAAATTACTAGACTATTACATATCACTAGGCTTTGAACACGCAGGAACAACACACTACAGCTCTAACGGCTTGGAAGCCACGCTGCTAGAGATGCCTGTGGCGTCCTCGCCGGAACTCGAATGATATACTAGTCGTATGGTCCAAGACGAGTTAGTCAAAAATTCGAAGCTATATTACTCTGCCGACGAACTATCCATGATCGAGAGAGCTATTACTATCGCGACCACTGCCCATGAGGGCCAAACACGCAAAAGTGGCGAACCGTACATTATCCATCCCCTTGCCGTCGCCAACATATTGGTCGAGTGGAGAATGGATATCGAATCCGTGGTCGCGGGCATACTACACGACACGGTTGAGGACACCGACTTATCACTCGAACGCATCGAACATGAATTCGGTCGCGATATCGCATTTTTAGTCGACGGTGTCACAAAAGTTTCTCAAGCAAGAAGTGGGATGCGAGATCTCACCAGCTATCTACCAGCGACAAAAGATAATTTGACCAAATTAATGATTGCTATCGGCCAAGATGTGCGAGTGTTGATTATTAAACTTGCCGATCGTTTGCATAATATGCGCACTCTCGAGCACATGCCGCTCGAAAAACAGAAAAAAATTGCACGCGAAACCATGGAAGTATTTGCGCCATTAGCTGACCGACTGAACATGGGGCGTACGCGTGTACAGCTAGAAGAACTCAGTTTTAAATATATGATGCCCAAAGATTTTGACCGCACAAAAACTCTGATGGATAACCGCTTGAAGAAAAGCCAGAAACGACTGGACTCGGTGCGCCGAGAGGTAAAGAAAGCGCTTGATATAGAAAAAATTGAGTTTGAAATGGACGGTCGGGTGAAAAGTGCGTATAGCTTGTACAAAAAACTTGACCGAGTCGATGGAGACATCGATAGAATCCATGATTTAGTAGCATTACGAATCATTGTTGATGATTTGTCGACATGCTATTTAGTACTGAGCGTACTCCATAGCATGTATGAACCGCTGTTCGAACGTATCAAAGACTACGTGGCACGACCGAAACAAAACGGTTATCAGAGCCTTCATACAACGGTACAATCATCGAATGGCCAAGTAATAGAGTTTCAGGTGCGCACCCAGGAAATGCACGAATACGCCGAACGTGGACTTGCCGCGAGCTTTCACTACAACGAGCAAAAAATGACCGATGCTTATAGAAAAGGTCATATAGCCGAGTTGCCAGAAAATCTTCACTGGATAAAAAATCTACAGCTGATGGCCGCAAAGTCTGAAAAAAACGACAGCTTTGATCCCGAAAAATTTCGAATAAATTTATTTGGTAATCGAATATTTATCTATTCACCTAAAGGAGACATATGGGATCTTCCAAAAGGATCTTACCCGCTCGATTTTGCCTACCGCGTCCATTCCGATGTTGCCGCACATACTAGTGGCTTTAGAGTAAACGGCGTCATGAAACCGTTTAGCTATGTATTGCAACACGGTGATGAAGTTGAAATTCTAACCAGCAAAACTGCACTACCGAAAGCTTCATGGAAAGAGTTTCTATTTACAAATCACGCCAAAGTTAAATTACGCCTGCAACTCTCTCGTCAAAATCGAGGGGTCTTCGAAAACATGACATCTCGGTTCAAACGGAAGAAATGACAAAATTTATTGGTTGTTCCAGCGATCGATACACGAATGAATCACTTTTTTCGCTTCTGCTACATCCCCCCAGCCAACAACTTCAGTTTTACCGGGTTTTTTAAGATCTTTATAGTGCGTGAAATGGTGTTCAAGTTGTCGCACAAGCTGCGGGATATCATCAAGTGAATTAATCGCATTTCCATCATCACGATTATCCTGAGGGACAACAACAATTTTATCGTCGACTTCACTGTCGTCGATAAACTTCATGACGCCGATAACTTTCGCTTCGAGCCATACGCCGGTCGAAAGCGGTTCTGGGCATATAATAAGCGTATCGAGTTCGTCACCGTCTTCATCCAGCGTCTGAGGGATAAAGCCATAATTACATGGTTTTGCGAAAATACTTGGTTCGACGCGGTCGAGCGTAAAGGTTGCCGTTTCACGGTGCCACTCAACTTTGAGTCGAGAGCCTTGAGGAATCTCTACAACCGTGTTAACAACTCCGTCATCTACATTTCCTGGTGCGAGCACTTGGTTAAAATCTGCCATTATTCTCCTTATGTTGTTTCGTGTATAGGAGTAGTATACCAAATTTTACCACTCAGAGCGACGAACTCTACCTACACCAAAGACATGCCATCTCTATTAATGGTATACTATCCTGTAATGGCCAACCCAAAATTGCTCTTGCCGCAGGAATACGTGGATACAGCGACAAAACACATTGCACGAGCTAAAAAGCGCGTGACATTTCTTTCAATGATTATTAGCGACAGCCCAGCTACCGACTCATTGATCGATGCCTTAGCCGGTGCTGCCGAAAGAGGCCTCGATGTCGTTGTAGCGGCCGATAACTTTACCTACGGTGAACTCGGTGGCCACTTTATTCCCCTTCAGTACTATTCAAAGCGATCGCGCGAAACAACCAAAATGGCTCGATCATTAAAAAAAGCCGGCGTACAGTTCACTTGGCTGGGCCGATTCAGCGCTATGCCGTTTACTGGTCGTACGCATTCTAAATGTTTAATCGTCGACGATACAGTCTATTCGTTTGGGGGCGTCAATCTGCACGACATTAATCTTACCTATACCGACTACATGTTTGCCGTCAAAGATACGCAGCTAGCGTTTGAACTACACGACGAAGTAGCTCGGCTGATAAAAGCAGACGCTGAAAATTTTTCATATCGAAGTCACGAATTCAGCTTTAAAACACAAAGTAGCGTCCTGGTTGATGGCGGGTTTCAAACCGATTCATTGATATACCGGCGAGCTACCCAGCTTGCTCGTGAAGCATCGGAAGTACTGTATGTTTCGCAGTATTGCCCAGCTGGAAGATTAGCCAGGGAAATTAAACGTGTTAAAAAACGTAAAATTTATTTTAACCCGCCAGCAATGGCAAATCCATGGAATAAACTGGTTATTAGGGTCGGCATGCTACTCAGTCAATACACGACGCTGTACACGAGAAAATCGTACTTACATGCAAAGTTTATTATCTTTACGATGCCCGACGGCAGCAAGACGGCGATCACTGGTTCGCATAATTTTATGCCAGGAACCGTGTTATTCGGAACAAAAGAGATGGCGCTGCAAACTTCCGACAAAACAGTTATCGCGCAGCTCGAGGCTTTCTACAAAAAACACGTTGCGTAAGTATTAGGAATCTTTTTCTTCTTGCACGGTTCTACGCTGCAAGTCTTCGAGGTATTCGCGAATATTGAGAGCAGCTGTTGCACCCTCACCGACGGCACTGGCAATTTGTAGTGTTGCGCCACTTCGTACGTCGCCGCTGGCAAATACACCGTTCATAGATGTTTGCAATTTCGTATCAGTTTTAACTAAACCAACTTCATCAAGTTCAATAGAGGAGTCTTTCAAGAAATCCGTATTTGGTAATAATCCGACAAACACAAAGACACCATCAATCGCAATTGAAGATTCCTGACCGCCCCGTTTTACTCGAACGCTGGTAACTTTTTTGTCTGTCGCGACAATCTCTTCGGTCGTTGTATTCAAGTGCACTGTCACTTTATTTTCATTGACTAATTTTTGCAGCTCTTTTTGAAGCACATCACTAGCTTTTATGGTGCTGCGCACAATAAGATCAATGTGAGTTGTGAATCTAGTTAGGAAAATTGTTTCCTGTACGGCTGAGTTACCGCCACCAATGACCGCCAGCGTTTTATCACGGTAAAATGCGCCATCACACGTTGCGCAGTAATGTACACCGCGGCCAAAGAATTCTTTTTCACCGGGCACACCAATCTTCTTATAGTCGCTACCGGTTGCAATCAGCACCGCTTTGGCTTCGACATTTTTACCATCTACAACGACAGTTTTTGTGTCACCATTGTCTGTGATGTCACTGACGTCACCGTACTCAATCACAGCACCGAATTTTTCAGCTTGCGCTTCCATGAGTGAGGCAAGTTTCATACCTTCAACGCCATCAGGGAACGCAGGATAATTATCAACTCGATCGGTAATAGCAGCCATGCCGCCGACTACACCTTTCTCGTATAGTACCGTCTCGATATCTTCGCGAGTTGTATATACAGCGGCAGCAAGCGCGCTCGGTCCGGCGCCGACCATCACGACATCGTGAATAGTAGTACTATTGTCCATATGCCTCCAGTAGTGCCGCCGGGATTTCTGGTTCAGGTATGGCGGTGAGTGTTTCTACGGGCATCACAATAAAGGTGAGCGGTGTGTTGGGTTTGATGTCGCCACTGCCCTGTTCGCCGTACGCCTTATCGCTGGGGATTGTTAATTTGTAGATGCCGCCGATTTTTTTACCATTCATCGCTTCGCTCCAGCCCTGTATAACACCATTTTGTCGGACAATGAGTGGCGCTTTGAGAGATTTTTTGTCTTGTGCGAGTGAGCTATCGAATATGTTACCGCTTGGGTCAAAGCCAATATAGTAGGCAAGATACGTTGTGTCGCTTTCAATTGTTGCGCCGGTTCCTTCTTTGATCACGTCGACCTTCACTGCTGTTGCCGACTTGGGATCAAATTTTGCAACCTTTGATTGTTGCGGCACAAACGACGAAGCATATTTCTTTGAGAGTTCTGCTGCTCGTTTATCGACTTCCGCCTGTTGATCTTGTTGTTTCTTTTCATATGCGGCCTGATTCTCTTGGTATGTTGCGAGTGCGGCTTCAGTTCGTTTCTGATCGTTCGCATCATTTTGGGGTGTCAAAATCAGTGCTAAAAATCCAGCGAGTGTACCGACAACCATTGCTACTGCGATAACCCATATGCCGACACGTTGTCCTGTACTTGTTGCCATAAGCTCCTATTCTCTTTCTAATTACTCGTACCAGTATAACAAATATCGTTCGCTTATGGTAACACCGGGCCAACGGAGAGCATGAAGCACAACAACAGTATCATGAACAATGAAATACGAAACATTTTTTTTGCCCACTCGCTACTATCGGTCACACGGAATCCTTCATACGCGATCGTTACCCAGTATAGTCCCGCCAGTAGCATAACCCCAACGTATACCCAGCCGGTATACCCCAGGGCGGGCAGCAGTAGCGTCGTTATCACATATAACACGGTGTAGACAAAAATGCGTAGAACCGTCGCCCGAGTACCGTGAACTATCGGCAAAAGTGGAATACCGGCAGCTTCGTATTCTTTTTTTCGGTAGATGGCGATCGAGAAGAATTCTGCGAACTGCCAAAAATACAGTAGTAAAAATACGATGATTAACCCAGCATCGATTGAGCCGGATACCGCAGCATAGCCAGCTGCAATTGGCATTGCACCAGAAACGCTGCCGATCGCGGTTCCATGGACTGATTGCCGCTTCGACCACGCCCCATAGAGCCACACATACGTTACATATCCTATACTCCCAATGATAAACGTTAGCATATTCGTGTACACATACAGTATTGCTGCACCGATGCTACTAAGTGTAATGGCATATATAAAAATACGCCGGGGCGATATAACGCCGGTTACGCTTGGCCGCTTTTTTGTCCGGCTCATCTTCGCATCAATATCACGGTCTAGGTAGTTGTTGAGTGCGCACGCCCCAGATACTATAAAAACCATACCTAGCGTCATGCCGAGTAGCAGTAATCCGTCAATATTTCCAGCTGACGCCAGAAAAAATCCCGCCATTGCCGTCAATACGTTCCCGTACATAACTCCCGGCTTCGTTAGCTGGTAATACGCCGTTATTTGCTCACGCAACATAGACGCTAGCTAGAACCCTTTTTTATTTTGCTCAAGCATATATTCTTGCATCGCCTCGCCAGAGGTGTGCATTCGATAATTCAAGTTATACATGACCCAAATAGAACCAGCTACCACAACAGTGATCATGATCATGCTCGACACAAACCCAATCGATTTCCATCGAGGTTTGGCTTCGGCTTGCACGTGAAGGAATGTAACGAGCTGTAGAACCAATTGTAAGAATGCCAGTATCAGCACAAAGAATGCGATACTCATAGGTTTTTCAAACCATGAGCTAGTTACTGCCAAGTAGGTAATGAGGATGAGTGATGCAGAGCCGACACCGCCAACAACGTATCGTTTGGCAGCCGCGTTATATGATTCGTGCTGGTTCATGCGTAGACTCCAATCACGTACACAACGGCAAATATAAATATCCAGACTAAATCAAGGAAGTGCCAGAACATGGTAAATAAGCTCAGTTTCCGTACATGATTATCGGATACCACCGGTTGCTTCGCCAGGGCAACAAACAGTACCGATGCCCAGATTAGTCCAATAAAAATATGCAGTCCGTGTGTACCGACGAGGGTAAAATAACTCGACAAGAATGCGCTGGTTGTCCAGGAATTACCTTCAGTAGCCAGTGCGATGAATTCGTTCAGCTCTAAGGCTAGGAATCCAACACCTAGTAGTATAGTTGCACCAAGGAATACCAGTGCCTGTTTTTTCATGCTAAACTTCATCGAAACAAGGGCCATGCCACTGGTCACGCTACTCGCCAGCAGCACGAGTGTTTGAGCCATAACGTAATTGATGTCAAATACTTCGGCTGCAGTCGGTCCATCGGCAACGCCAACACGTAAGATGTAAAAGGTTGCAAACAGTGAGGCAAACAGCATGAGGTCGGTCATCAGGTACATCCAAAATCCTAGCTCTGCCGTCGCATTTTTTTCGGATACTGTCGTGTGCGTACTCATGCGGCTACTCCCATCTCATCTGCGAGTACTTCTTTTGTAATAACATACGTCGTGTCATCGTTCATTGTGCGCGTAATGACGAGTACAATAATCGCGACAAACGCAAGACCGACGAGCCACCATAAATGCCAGATGACGCCAAAACCGAATAGTCCAGCAGCGATCGCAATATAGAAGCCAAGCGGACTATTTTTCGGCATTTCGATGTCTGTTAGTACGCCTTTGTTCTTTTGCCTATGCTCTTTCTCATACCACCACTGGTCCTGATGCTCGACGATTGGTGTGATTGCAAAGTTATAATGCGGCGCGGGGCTCGGCACCGACCATTCAAGCGTGCGGCCATTCCATGGATCGCCACCTACCACATATTTTTTACGATTTTTTATACTGACAGCAATCTGAAGAACCATTGCAAATATACCGGCACCGATCACCATAACACCAATAGCCGAGACAATGAACAGCGGCTGCCAGCTTGGGTCAGTATAGCTATCAATACGGCGAACGGCACCCATCAGGCCGAGTGCGTAGAGCGGCAAAAACGCCAAAATAAAGCCGATTTGCCAGAGTGCAGCTGAAGCTTTCCCCAGTCCCTCGTGCAATGTAAAGCCAAATATTTTTGGGAACCAGTACGTGATGCCGGCAAAATATCCAAAGATAACGCCACCGATGATGACATTGTGAAAATGTGCAACCAGAAACATCGTGTTATGAACCTGAAAATCAAGCGCTGGCACCGACATCATCACTCCCGTTGCACCACCAATCGTAAAGGTAACCACGAAGGCCATAAACCACCACATGGGTGAAGCGAATAATATCCGACCGCGGTACATCGTAAACAACCAGTTGAATATCTTTACGCCGGTTGGTATGGCTATAATCGCTGTCATAATTCCAAAGAACGCATTGACGTTTGCCCCTGCCCCCATGGTGAAGAAATGATGCTGCCACACGATGAAGCTGAGGAACATTATGCCAATCAGCGCTGCAACCATGGTTTTATAGCCAAATATTGCTTTGCGCGCAAATGTCGCCACAATTTCACTGTAGATACCGAACGCGGGTAACACCAGAATATAGACTTCTGGATGCCCCCATGCCCATATCAAATTCACATACAGCATGGGGTTCCCCCCACCCGTAGATGTAAAGAAGTGCATATCGAATACCCTATCGAGGGATAGCATTGCCAGCGTAGCCGTCAGTACCGGGAACGCTAACATTATTAAAACCGTCGTAACTAGCACACTCCAGGCGAATATCGGCATCTTCATCAATGTCATACCAGGTGCGCGACATTTTATAATCGTCACGAAGAAGTTGATACCAGACAGTAAACTGCCGACGCCAGCAATTTGCAGTGTCCACAGCCAGTAATCAACCCCTGGACCTGGGCTATACTCTAAGCCGGTTAACGGTGGGTACCCAAGCCAGCCACCTGCTGAAAATCCACCGAAGATCAACGCAAAATTCACTAAAATCATACCCGCTGCAAACAGCCAGAAGCTCACAGAGTTTAAAAATGGGAAGGCGACGTCTCGTGCGCCGATTAGTAACGGCAAGGCGACGTTAATAAGACCAAACATTAGCCCCATAGCGACAAAGAAAATCATAATCGTGCCGTGAGCCGTAAATACCTGCTGAAAGGTATCTGCGTCAATCGGGCCTTGCTGACCATTGGCGGCTATCGCCGTTTGCGCCCGGATCATCAGTGTATCCGCAAAGCCGCGGATCAACATCACCAACGCGACAACGATATACATCACCCCAATTTTTTTCGCATCAAGCGACGTAATATATTCTCTCCATAGCCATTTCCATTTCTTGAAATATGTCAGCAGTGCGGCAATGCCGAGCACGCCAAGTGGCATGCCAATGGCTGCGCCAATAGTCGCGGGATCACTCGGAAAGTATTCGGGGGACATTCGGCCAATCAGAAAATCAAACACATTCATCACTGCATACCTCCATGCGACATACCCTCGTCCTTGTGCGGAACAGATTCATTTCCTGCCGGGCTATTAGTCATATATTTATTTACAATTTCCCCATACAGACTGACATCATTCAAATTATATGCCAACTCCTGATTATTTTTTGAAGGCGCAGCAAGCTCTTCATATAGCTCGGTATCGATGTCTGGCTTATTCAGTTTTGTATCACTCACCCATGCATCAAATCTTTTTTTATCCCACGAATGGACGACCATTGTCATGTCCGAATAGCCGACGCCATTGATGTTTGTTGAATAGCCCTTAAAATCACCCTGCTTCGAGGCGATGAGATTAAGCTGGCTATTCATACCATTCATGGCGTATACTTGCGAACCAAGCGCTGGCACCCAAAATGAGCTCATTGGCGCATCGGCAGTAATCTTAAATGAAATTGGGGTGTCTTCGGGAATTGGCAATTGGTTCAGCGAGGCGACACCGAGTTCTGGGTAGATAAACAGCCACTTCCACTGTAGTGCCACTACCTGCACGTTGATCGTCTCTTGTTCAGAAATAATTTTTTTATATGGATCAAGACTATGGCTCGTTTGGATTGTCACTACCGACAATACGCCGATGATGGCAATTGGTATCCCCCACCAAATAGACTCGAGCACCACACTGTGCGTAAAGCTTGGGTCATACTTCCCTTTTTTATTTTTTTCACTGTACTTCCATGCAAAAATACCCAGCATGACAAACACCGGGACGACGACGAGCGAAATAAGACTGACAGTAAATATAAAGAGGTTGCGTTGCTGGTCAGCAATGTCTCCGCCTGGCGCTAAAACATCAAATTGCTTGCCTTGGAGCAACCACCAGCCTAGATAGACGAGCATGCTGGCAATACCAATGCCTATTACTGGGCCTATCAATCGTCGATTCATTGTCTTCATAATAGCTCTTATGCTAATTCAGTGCAAGGTATTATACTTGTTGGCCGTCACTGTGACGAGACACGGATTGGATGATTTGCGCTACCTCTGTATCGCGCAGGGTCCGGTCATGACTCGTTACGCGTATGCGCAGGGTGACTGTTTTGTATGAATCACTTTCTTCAGGCATATATATAGAAACAGGGTGGACCGAAATATCAAATGTTGGTGCGACCTCACGTAACGTGCGTCGTGCGTTGCTTTCAACCTCTGCGTACGAAACGTCTCGTGCAATTTTAAGCGAGACGTCTTGCGTAACAGATGGATATTTACTGAGCGGAGCATACCGACTTTTTTGCGTTGAATAGATTGACACAAGTCCATTCAGGTCGAGTGTCAGTGCCGCAGCATAATCTGGTAACTTGAACTGTTTGCGCACAGACTGCTTTAGCTCGCCAATCATCCCCACGAATACATCATCCGCAGTCTCAACCATTGCTGAGCGTTGTTGGTTGAACGGTGCAGTGATGGGGTAATCCATGACCTCAGGAATCGTTTTGTATACAAAGGTTGTTCCAAAATCGTGTGCCAGGTGATCGAGTTGTCGTCTGAGGTGGAAGTACGCGGCCCCATCGTGCGGTTTCTTACTGGCGTATACCGCATCAACAAATTCTAGCTCACTCGGCAGTCCTTCGTCATCATCGGCGTGGAATTTTTTATTATGCCCTTTGCCAATCTCAAACAGCGTAAATTCAGCATGTCCCGCTTTTATGTTTTGGTGCACTTTATCGAGCAGGCTTGGCAACACAGACAGTCTATAATACTCAAGGTCTGGGCTGAGTGCGTTACCAAGTTTGAAAGCTTGTCCGGCGTCTTGGCCGGCTCGGGTTAGCACTTTTTCATTCACAAAACTATAGGTCAGTAGCTCATTTGCTCCAGAAGAAACGAAGCTCCTACGCACCGCGTCTTTTGTCTCACGTTGCACGTTCTTGGCTGGCGGTTTCAAGGAACGATGCGGTAGCTCAAGCGGCAGCTTATCAAACCCATACAGCCGACCAACTTCTTCGACTATGTCTTCTGGAAGTTCGATATCGGTCCGCCAAAATGGAGCCTGAATTTGTAATGCTCGTTCATTTGGCTTTACCATAAACTCTGTATTGCTTAAAAGCTCGACTATCATGTCTACCGAAAGACGTAGGCCTAGCCGGCTGTTGATAAATGAGTCAGTAACCGATACAACGGTCGAAGTATGAGCATCGGCTGAACTATCACTTTTTTGACTACCATCAATGTCATACACCGGGCTCGCTTGCGTTCCGGACATGCCATCAAAATTCAGCAATGCAGCAAGCACTCGCTCATTTTGTAGTGATGACTGCCCTTTATTAAACCTCGTGACGGCATCTGTAAATATTCCGTGACGCATGCTAGTTTTCCGCACCGTATACATGTCGAACGTAGCGCATTCTATAACAATATTTTTCGTATTGGCCGATATTTCGCTGTCTCCACCACCCATGACGCCACCAAGTCCAACCGGACCTTCGTCATCAACAATTACAATATCTGTTTCATCTAGCGTATATGATTTGCCGTTCAGTAACGTGATCTTTTCGCCACTTTTTGCGAAGCGCGTTCCCAGGGTATGTCCTCGCAATTTGTCGTAATCGTACGCATGAGTTGGCTGTGAGGTCAGTAGCATAATATAATTCGTGACATCAACAATGTTATTTATTGATTTGCTACCGAGTCGTGCAAGCTCGCACCTAAGCCATAGTGGACTTGGTTTTATCTCGACATCTTTCATTGCGACTGCCATAAACCGGGGGACTTTTTCTTCCGCATCGTTCACTACGGTCAGTTCAAGTTCAGTGGCTTCAGGAAACTCAGGAATACTTAGGTACCAATCTGGGCTAATGAACTGATTGCCTTGTATGCCGGCAATCTCTCTTGCAACCCCGAGTTGGCCAAAACAGTCCGGACGGTGAGTAAACATCTTGTTTTCGATATCTATGATTGTATCGTCGAGACCAAAAGCTTCAGCGAAGCTCGCCCCTGGTTTTATTTCTACATCGTTTGGCTTCCATTCATCCGGATCGATTTCAATAATCCCATCGTGATCATCACCGAGCCCAAGTTCACGCGCGCTAGCGAGCATACCATCACTCATTAAGCCGCGAAGTTCGCGAGCACTGAGTACAAATGGCTCTTTATCGTCGAACGTCGATGGCACAGTAGAACCGGGCGGAAGCCAGACGACAAACATGCCATCTCGTACATTTGGCGCACCACAAACAACTTGAATCAATTCGCCGGTGCCAGCATCTATCTCGCAGACGTTGAGCTTGTCAGCATTTTCGTGTTTCTGGCAATGTACGATCTGTGCGATAGTCGCACCTTCGTATTTTTTACCAAAATCAACGACTTCTTCCACACCGCCAAGCTGTGAATTTATTTTAGCCACTAATTCATCGACAGAAACATCAATTGTCGTGAATTGTTTTACTGTATTAAGGCTTACCTTCATTCATCATCCTTTCCTGCCAATTCGACAAATGTATCACCGTTAGCTATGCGATCTGATACTATCGATAATTTAAATTGTTCGATCATCTAAAACTGCCTCAAAAAGTCTAATTTACCACTCTCAAAATGTCGAATATCTTCAATATTGTGTTTCATCATAATCAGTCGTTCGATACCCACGCCCCACGCAAAACCTGTGTACACTTCTGGGTCAATGCCGGCAGCTTTCAATACGTTCGGGTGAATCATGCCACAGCCAAGAAGTTCTATCCAGCCGGCGTGCCCGCAAATGCTACAGCCTTGTTTGTCACAAAATGGACAGCCGAGGCTAAACTCGAAACTTGGCTCGGTAAAGGGAAAGTAGAACGGGTTGATACGTACGTCGAGTTCTTTTTCGAAATAGTTTTCGAGAAAGGCCTTAAGCGTCGCGACCAGCATACCGGCGTGTACATCCTTCGCAACATATACACCTTCGCATTGATAAAAAGTGTGTTCGTGCCGAGCATCGAGGTCTTCGTTACGAAACACACGGTCTACCGAAACTGCAGCGATTGGCTCGCCATTTTCTAAGTTTGATTTGAGAGCTTTCATAATTCTATTTTGCATCGTGCTTGTATGCGCCGGTGCAATCAGTGGCTCGCCGTCTGTATCGGTTTCGACGGTCATAAATGTATCGTAATCGTCGCGTGCTGGATGACCCTTCGGAAAATTGAGTACTTCAAACATGTGGTACTGGTCGTCAATCTCACGTGATTCAAAAATCTGGAATCCCATGGTTTGGAAAATTTCTGCCATCTCGGCAATCTGCTGTGAAATGGGATGGATCGAGCCGCCATCAACTGGCAGCAAATCTGGCAACGAGGTATTGGCGTCGAATGGAGCAGTCACGTCGATCGGCGCAAGATCCTCAGACCTGTCTGCCTCGGCACTAACTTTTTCTTGCAGCTCTTGGCGCAGTGCATTCACTGCCTGTCCATATTCGGACCGCTGCTCGCTCGGTACGTCTTTAATCGACTTTAATAATTGCTTTAGTTCCGCAGCCTTTAAAACGTCACTTTTTATTTCAAGTGTGTCGTAGCGTGACAATAATTCGTCACGTACAGATTGTATGTCGGCAATTGAGCTCATCTGTTAAAAGTATACTATAAAAAGACTATTTTAGCGGTACGCGACAATAATCCATACCAGCAATGACATGAATCCGATAAAGATAAGTGCCCATACCCATGCTAAACTTGTCGTTTGTTTTGTATTTTTTAAATACGCAGAATCAGTAATGCCATCGGGCAACTCTTGTTCTTCTTGCAACTTCTTTTTACGAGCGTTTTCCGCCACGTTAGCAGCGACTTCTTCTTGTAGCTTGGTACGGGTGTTTTCTTTGTTTACAAATAATGCCATGTGTCTATTGTACCACTCTGCCGTAGCTTGACAGGCTCTCTCATGTAATATGCTATACTATTGCCATATTCAACTATAAGGAGGGAATAGTATTTATGGCAACAAAGAAAACTGCCGCAAAGTCTAAGAAGACGACGAGAAAACCTGCATCCGCAGCGTCAAAAACGACGACAAAAGTAACGACGGTAAAAGCCGCTTCGAAGCAAACGAAGCCAGCCGTACGCGCACCGAAGGTAGCTTCAGCAAGAGCTGCTCGATCAGAGAAATTCAGCTTTAGTCGATCGCCCCTACTCGCGGCTTCTATCGCCGAATTCGTGGGAACATTCCTACTCGGGGCCGTTGTACTCACCCAACAAGCTGCTCCACTAGCAGTATTCTTTGGTGTTGTTGCAATCGTGCTCGGAATCGGCCTCGTGTCAGGTGCACATATTAACCCGGCTATTACTGTCGGTGCATGGGTCACTCGTCGTATCGGCGCTGCTCGTGCTACTGCCTACATCGTCGCCCAGGTACTTGGTGCATTGCTTGCGCTCGTTATCGTGAACGCATTTGTGTCATCAGCTGCCGACGTATCGCCAGAAGCTGCACAGCTTGGACAACAGTCAGCAACACTGTTCTCAGCCGTCGAAATACCTGAAGGTAAAGAATGGTTACTGCTATCTGCTGAAGTAATCGGTGCGATAATCTTCGGATTCATCTTTGCCGCTGTTACTCGTGAACGCAGTCGTGTTGCACATGCCTTCGGCATTGGTGGAGGTTTGTTCCTCGCACTACTGATCACGTCACAGTTTGCAACCATTGCTGGAACCGCAGGAACAATCCTCAACCCAGCTATTGCCGCAAGCTTGCAAGCACTTTCATGGAGCGTCTGGCCACTACTGATTTACGTAGTGACACCGGTTGTTGGAGTCGTTATCGGCTTTGCACTCCAGGACCTCATTAAGAATGAGAGTCAAGATGACGTTGTAGCCGTCATCTAAGTAGAACCTTCTACCTAGTAAATCCCGCTCGTATGAGCGGGATTTTTTAGTATTCGTCGGCAGATGGTTTATCGATAAGAAGCGGTTCAACGCTAGGGTCATTGTCTGCAATCTTCACCACGTCCTTGTCTACCTTGGCAAGTTCTTTGTGAGCGTTATTGTAATGATTGACAGTTGTACCTAAGCTGCCGCCAAGTTTTTGCATAAAAGTCTCGAACTTCGAAATATGCACGCCAAGTTTACCCACCCGAATCTGAATATCCTTGGCTTGTTCCTCAATCTGCAAGCTTCGGAGCCCTTGCAGCACGGTCTGCAGATACGCCATAAAGCTTGTTGGGCTGACGATAATTACTTTCTTATCGCGAAAGGCGTATTCGATCAAATCGCGTGAGCTACCACCTGTACCAACATTGTTGATCAGTAGGTCATAATAGAGCGATTCACTCGGGATAAACATGAACGCAAAATCCATCGTTTTTTCATCTGGACGAATGTATTTACTCGTCTCATCGATTCTCATTTTAAGATCAATTTTTACTTTCTGCAGCAATACGTCACGCTCCTTGCCGCTCGCTTCAATCATGCGATTGTAATTTTCCAAACTAAATTTACTGTCTATCGGCAATATTTTCCCTCTTTCCAGAAACATCGCCGCATCGACGATATCGCCGTTGTTAAATTTGTACTGCATCTTATATTGCCCAGGTGGCAAAACATTTTCGAGCACCGATTCCAGATAGTATTCACCAAATACGCCTCGTTGCTTTGGGTTCGACAGCACGTTTTGCAGCGTCTTCAGCTCGTCGGCCACGTCAACAACACGGCGGTTCGTTTCGTCAAGCTTGGCAAGACGCTGCGTGACTTCACTGACCAACTTTGAACTCTCCGAGAGTTGCTTTCCGACCGCATTTTGAACAGACGTGTTGCCACGTTCCATGCGATCACCCATGTCTTTCTGCAACAATGCGATGCTTCTCGTCAGTTCAACGACGTCAGTTTTCATAAGCTCGACGGCAGTATTATTCTTTAGGTCTTTTAGACGCTGGTTCATAATAAAAATAACCAACCCAAAACCGACTATAACCACTGCTAATATTATAATAACCATAAGTTGTTCCATACTCGTAGTATAGCAGCTGATTGGTGACTTGCGCGGCTACGAGTTAACGAGAAGCCGTAATAGAATGAGGAAGACGATACCGACGCCGACTGCAACATACAGATTGCGAAGCTGCACTATCCAAGCAAATGCGGCGTACGCAAGACCAAAGATCAACGAAAGCGCCAGTGTAAACATCCACCATGGCAACTCAACGAGTAATGCTGGCAAGCTCCATAGACTAATGGTCGCAAACAAGACAACCAACAGTGGCCGATAGGCTTTTGCTTGCACCATGGCGAACAGTCCGACAATAGCACCACCAACCATAGCCAACGCGCTAGCGAATGACTCTTTACTTTGGCATCTACCGGCTAAATCTGAAGCGTTCCCGCATAGAGCTGGGGTGAACACATAGCGATCAAGCGCCACGTAGAGCGCATAGGTCACGAGCCCAATGATGAGGCCCGATGCGATAACCCGTAGTAAATCTTTGTATGACATTATAATAGCCATCGGCCTCGGCTGTTCAATTACCTTTGTTGATGCCATGGGTACTCCTGATAATTAGTATTTAAGCTATTTTACACTCTTTTTGCTTTTTATGCGAGGATGCACTGTAGATTTTTTCGCAGCGGTGGCGCGGGCACCGTTCCCTTCTCGGACAAAATACCATGGGATTCCGATACAAGCGATCAGTAGCCCGCCTATCACATCGAGTGGCGTATGGACCAATGCCAGCACTCGACCGACTCCAACGGCGAGTGTCAGGACAAATAGAACGGCTGCCAATTTTTTACGCTTGGCTCCAAATAGAACGGCGAGCGTGATCACCATAGAAAATAATACGTGGTCAGATGGAAAGCCGGGATTATTCAAAAATGAGGCACCCGGATCGACGCCAAGTTTTTCAAATGGTCGCATAACTTCAGGCTGGTACAAGTATCCGATCATCTTTGCTGACGCATACGCAGTCAGCCCAGCCAGTAACATGCGACAATACGCTTGGTACTTGTCTTTGTGCGGTATCAAAACAATCAACGCCCCAGCACCAATCACGACGATTGGTACGACTAGGCCATCAGCTATAAGTGGTATGATTACATCGCTCATGTGTATCATAGTATACCGTATGCTAGGGAAAGCGTGAGCATATTGATATACTACTTATCGTATGGCAGATTCTCATAGTTCACAAAATCAAATGCTCAACCGTCTCCGCGCGGCAGTTCTCGGCGCAAACGATGGAATTGTGTCGACGTCTAGTGTCGTCATGGGTGTTGCAGGAGCCGGAGCTTCGAACAATACGATATTCACCGCAGGGTTCGCCGCGCTTATCGCTGGTGCCTTGTCAATGGCGCTTGGCGAGTATGTGTCTGTTGCCAGCCAGAAAGACGCTGAAAAAGCACACTTCCGTGATCACCACGATGGTAACGAGGGGGATCATGAGTACACCAGCCCCGTACAAGCCGCGGTAGCCTCGCTCGTCGCGTTTACGGTTGGCGGCGCCGTGCCATTTTTCGCAATCGTACTAGCCCCACAAGAGTACAAAATAATTGCAACTGTAGTGGCAGTACTCATCGCGCTGTTTTTAACTGGCTATTTCAGCGCAAACGCCGGAAAATCGTCCCGACGCAAAGCCGTTATCCGTATAGTCATCGGCGGCAGCATAGCGATGCTAGCAACCTACTATATCGGTGCGTTGTTTGGAACAGCCTTCTTAGGTTAGCGAAAGTTTTTCGCGCCACTGCGCGGTGATCATTCCAGCTTTAGACGATGCGATCCCGACATAATTAAATTCCGGTTCAATAATAATCTGCTTTTCGTTCTCAGATAGTTTATCCCAGTACGCGGCGATACTTTCGTCGGCAGCCGCTGTTTCCGCCAGGGTTTTTCCTTGTGCAAGTGCAGCGTGTGAAAGCTCTTTAATGACCTCGTGAGCAGCTGTATGACCGTGCTTTTCAAGCAACAGATACAGTGGCTCGGCGGCGATAGCGCCACCAGTGATCTTGAGATTTGTTTGCATCGCCGCTTCATCTACCTCGATCTTGCTCATAATTCTATTGAGTCGCGACGACATTTCAGCAATACTGGCAAAGACAATACCGTAAAAGCGTCCCGACGAAGAGTCTGTTAAGTCTCGTTGGTGTTCGCTAACGATGTTCATATTCACATTAATCAATTGTGCGTTGACTTGCTTACTCATACTAATCACGTTCTCAAAATTCCAAGGATTTCGCTTGTGTGCCATCGTCGATGACCCGGTCTGCCCTTTTTCAAACTTCTCGCGTACCTCACCAATTTCTGTACGTTGCAGGTTTCTCATATCGTGACACACATTTGCCATGATGTTCGCCGCGATGGCAAGTTCATCGATGAGTCGCGCAAATTGTTCGCTGGGAACAATCTGAGACGAGAATTCTGCAGGTTTAAGCCCGACGGTGCTGAGTACCTTCTTTTCAAAAGCCAGCGGATCATCTACAAAAAGGCTCAGCGCATTGTACGCCCCAACCGCTCCCGAGAACTTACCGCGTAAATTATTCGCAAGATCAACCAGTGCCATCCTCGACGTGCCGAGTCGTGAAACATAGCCACTCAGATAGTAGCCGAATGTGAGTGGAACCCCGTGCTGACCATGCGTCCGACCAATCTGTGTCGTATCGGCGTATTTTTCGCTCAGCTCAATCAGTGTCGCTAGGAGTGCGTCGATCCGCGGAATGACTAATTCTAGTGTCGCCGTGCGAAGCTGCAACGCCGTTGCACTCGAAATAATGTCGTTTGACGTCGCGCCGAAATGCACAAATGGCTTCGCCTCGTCCGATATACCGTCTTTTATTGTGTTTACAACCGCCTTGATGTCGTGCTTGGTGACTAACTCGTGGCGCTCAACGTCTTCGATGTTAACTGTACGTGCTGCGGCAGTTATCTCATCAGCGATGCGTTGTGAGCAGACACCTTCATCGGCAAGTGCCTGAGCAAGGGCTGCTTCAAGATAGGCTTGATAGGCAACGCGGCTTCGCTCTGAAAGGTGTTTTGCAACCTCGTGGTCATAATAGCGGCTATCTAGAGGGTCTATGGCACTGTATCGATCTGGCTGCTCGGGTAGTCGTATTTCAAGTGGGTCTAGTGTCGGCATCAATGCTCCAATTCGTTTGTTATTGCTTGTTCAATATGTTCCATAATACTGTCATATGATTCGTTCGCAAATGGTGTTCCTATCAGTATCTCATACAATTCTTGGTAGCGACGAGAGACGTCTTCGACAAAACTATCGCTCATTGCTGGCGGATCTTGACCTTCTTCACCGGTAAATCCTTGTTCAACCAGCCATTCACGGACAAACTCTTTCGAGAGCTGCACCGGGCGTTCGATCGTACGGCCTGCAACAAAATTATCGTAGGCATCTAGATAGAGGTATCGTGAAGAGTCTGGCGTGTGAATTTCGTCCATTAAGATAATCGTTCCATCGGGCGTCTTACCAAACTCGTATTTTGTATCAGCTAGTAGCAGTCCTCGCTCCTGGGCCATGTCTTGACCTTTTTGAAACAAGTCGAGGGCATATTTTGATACTTGATCCCATTCGTCTTGCGTTACAACTCCACTCGCTACAAGTTCCGCGCTGGAGATATCTTGGTCATGGCCGGCTTCTTCTTTTGTCGTAGGCGTGATGATTGGCGTTTCAAATTTTGAAAATTCTTTTAATCCCTCTGGTAGCTCAACACCACATACCGTATGAATTCCCGTGGCGTACGCGCGCCACGCGCTACCCATCAGCACACCACGTACGATGACTTCAGCACGAATCGGAACAGCTTTTACGCCCATACTCACATTGGCATGCAGCACCGATTCGAGCCAGTTTGGAACAATATCTTTTGTGGCTGTCAAAAAATGAGCAGCAATCTGGTTTAAGACAGCACCCTTGTGCGGGATAGCTCTCGGCAGTACACGGTCAAAACATGAAATTCGATCCGTCGCGATCAATACGACTTTTTCGTCGAACTCATACACATCGCGAACTTTACCCTTGTAGACGCCTACCACGTCTGGAAAGCTAAAATTTGTTGTATCTATAGTCATATGATTATTTTCTCTTGCGTTGCAGAAAATAGCAAGTGGTCTACCGAACATGGATTACGCCCGGTCACAGCTCTTGTCTATTTAAAAATGTGACGGGTTAATAGTGTGTATACTAAAGGAATGAATATCAAAACGATCGGTATCGTTGGTGGCGGTCAGCTCGGAAAGATGTTGACCGACGCTGCAAAACCACTCGGACTAGACGTCATAGTGCTCGACACTGCGGAAAACGGACCGGCTGTTCAGGCTGGTGCACGGCTATACAGAGGTGGCTTGAAAGATGCAGCTGCTATTAAGCAGCTTGGTGAGCTATGTGATGTGGTTACCATCGAAATCGAGCATATTGACGTTGATGCACTCGCAGCAGTTGAAGCGACCGGGACCCCTGTTCACACGAGTCCAGCTACCATCCATATGATCCAAGATAAGTTTAAACAAAAAGAATTTTTACAAGACAACGGAATAGCCACTGCCGAATCAGTCGAGATAATTGACAACGAATCAGCACACAAAATCCTTGAAGATTTTGGCGGGCAAATGTTATTGAAAACTCGCCATGGTGCCTACGACGGCAGAGGCAATGCAAAAGTTACATCCTCCGAAGAACTTGACCAGGCACTCGCCCAATTTTCCAGCCAGAAGCTCTATGCAGAAAGACTCGTCCCGTTCGTAAAAGAGCTGGCAGTCATGGTAGCTCGAGACATCCACGGAATGATAAAAACATACCCCGTTACAGAAACAATCCATGACCGTAATATTTGCATTCAAACATTGACACCAGCGCCGGTGGGTACCGATATTCTCACTCGAGCGACCGAGCTTGCTATACAAACCGGTCAACTGCTCCGTGGCGCCGGAATGTTCGGCATTGAGATGTTTCTAACCGCCGATGGAACCATTCTCGTTAACGAAATTGCCCCGCGGGTTCATAACTCCGGCCACTACACAATGGATGCTTGTGAGACCTCACAGTTCGAGCAGCATATTCGTGCGATCACCGGCATGGAGCTTGGTAGTGTCGAGATGATTACTCCAGCGAGTACCATGATAAACATTCTCGGTGAGCGAGATGGCCCTGTCGATATACAAGGTCTAGACGAGGTCACATCGATGCCACAAACCTTCGTCCATTTGTACGGAAAATCACCGACGAAGATAGACCGAAAGATGGGCCATATCAACGTTATCGGTGAAACGCTAGAGCAAACAACTGCCACAGCTATTAACGCCCGTTCGAGGTTTTCAATATGATAAAACTGATGGTATTTGATTGGAATGGTACGCTACTTGATGATACAAAAGTACTTGTAGACGCCGTTAATATGCAGCTTGATTACATGGGTGTCCCCAGAATATCTGTCGAAGACTACAGAGAACATTACAGTATCCCAATCCGAGAGTGCCTACACAGATTCGGAGTAACAGATGAAATATATCAAGCATCGTCAAAAGTAGGTACCGAAATTTTTCATCGTGAATACGAGACACTTGCTGATACTGCCTCGTTAGCAGATGGTACCGTCGACTTATTACATAACCTGAAGTCTCGAACAATTGAAAACATCATACTGAGCAATCACATCGTAAAGGAAATCAGAAGGCTCATGGTTCGACATGATCTTGAAAGATTTATCTCAAACATCCTAGCAAATGATGCGATCGGAGTATCTGACCATACTGGCAAACAGCATAGGATTGAACATTTCTTAGAAATTAACAACATAGATCCTGATGATGCTGTGATTATCGGCGATACTGTCGAAGAAATTAATATCGGCAAACACCTAGGGATGAAGACGATTTCACTTAGCACCGGTGCCAACAGCACATCTCGTCTCAAGAATGAGCATCCCGATTTGCTCGTGGATTCGCTTCGTGAGATAATACCAAAAATGGAGGAATTAGGATGGCTACAGTAGGAATTATTATGGGATCGGACTCCGATCTTACCGTCATGAAAGACGCTGCCGAAGTATGCGAGCAATTTGGGGTCGACTATGAGGTACGAATTATCTCAGCACATCGGACGCCTGATGCAATGGATGAATACGCCAAAACCGCCAAGGAACGTGGCCTCAAAGTTATTATCGCTGGTGCCGGTGGCTCTGCTCATTTGCCGGGTATGACGGCAAGTCATACGACGCTCCCTGTCATTGCCGTTCCTGTAAAAAAAGATAACCACGACCACGAAGCGTTGTGGAGCTCAATCAAGATGCCACCAGGAATACCCCTCGCCGTCGCTCCCGAGAATGGGGCAAAGAATGCTGCGATGCTTGCGGTAGAGATCCTGTCACTTTCTGACAATGAGCTATTAGAGCGATACAGCGCTTACCGCGAAAACCTCAAACAGGAAGTGCTCACAAAAGATTCAGCATTGATGCAAAATGGATGGAAATCATAGTAAGCGAGCCATCCGGCTGTAGAAGTAGGGAATTTCAATTTAGTCGTATGGGGAATAGATGAAAGAGCGATTCGCCTTATTTGACATGGACGGCGTACTCATCGACGCCGAGCCGCTGTATAAAGACTTCTTATTTCACCATCTACAGTTGATGGGCATCACGGATGAAACCGTACGGAGTAACAGTTTTACCGCCTTCAAAAGCGAGATTATTTGGAAGAAGCTTCGAGAAACACACAATCTCAGGCAAGATGTCTCCGAACTCAAAGCACAGGCGCGCCAAGGCTACCTCGACTATCTCAACGCCCTCACTGAAATCCCTGCCATTCCCGGGGCGGCCGAATTCGCGCGAGCATGCCACGACAGATTCGATGGTGTAGCTATAGCATCATCTGCCGGGCCAAAAAGAATTGAGCTATTTCTTGCAAAACTAGGGGTACGTGATTGCTTCGACGTCATGATCGATGGCGATAGTGTCGAACATTCCAAACCTGCTCCAGACTGCTACCTACTCGCTGCTAAAAGATTAGGCGCCGAGCCAAACGAATGCTTTGTAATTGAGGATGCGGCAAAGGGCGTAACCGCAGCAAAATCTGCTGGCATGCGCTGCATCGGCTACGCAGGTTCAGGCCGTTCCAGCGACGAGTTGCGCCATGCCGACGTTGTCGTCCATGACATGAATACGCTCGCAGAGAACTGCAACGCAAATAAAGACTTGTTTGATATTGCCTCATAGGTAGAATTTCAGGTATAGTAATAGCAGTAATGAGCTCTGATTCAAACCAATCACCAGCTAGTGATAATTCTTATGCCAATTCTGGCGTCGATTACAGTGCAATGGACCCAATAAAAGTCTTGGCTCAACAAGCTGCCGCAGACACGGCGAGCAATCTATCGCAAACTAATGCCAAAGAAGTTGCGGGTATACGCGGAGAATCCGCCTACGTCTGGGAAGAACCCGATGCCTACCGCGCACTCGTCGTCGAGGGGCTTGGTACCAAAAACTTAGTTGCAGATGAAATGCGAAAGACTACTGGAAAGACCTACTATGATTCCTTGGCCCAAGACACGGTGGCGATGATCGTGAATGACCTGGTGGTTGTTGGCGCAATACCCCAAGTGGTAAATGCTTACTTTGCGATTGGTGACTCGAATTGGATGAAAGACGACGTGCGAGCTGGCGATCTCATACGGGGATGGGCTGCGGCATGCGACGCCATCGGCGCAACCTGGGGCGGCGGAGAGACACCAACGCTCAAGGGCGTCATAGAACCGTCGACCATCGATTTAGGTGGCTCAGCAATGGGCGTCATACACGATAAAGCCAATCTCGTGATGGGCGAAAAATTGGCCGATGGCGATGCTATCGTGCTTATAGAAAGTAGCGGCATCCATGCCAACGGCATCACCTTTGTCAGAAGTTTATTCGAAAAAGACCCGTCTATTTACACGCAACCGTTGCCAAATGGAACACTGTTCGGCGAAGCATTGCTTTCACCGACACATTTGTATGTCAATCTCGTTCGCGCGATGCAGCAAGCACACCTCGACATTCACTACATGGCAAACATCACCGGTCACGGTTGGCGTAAAATTATGCGTGCAGCGCAAGATTTCACCTACGAATTGCACACCATTCCGGTCGTTCCCGAAGAATTCGACTTTATGCAATCTAAAAGTGGTGTCGATGACAGCGAAATGTACGGCAACTTTAATATGGGCGCGGGTTATGCGATATATCTACCCAAAGACCAGGCAACAAAGATCGTAGAAATAGCGAGCCAACATGGCTTACAGGCAACCATTGCCGGTGAGGTTAAAACAGGACCCAAACAAGTTATTATCACGCCAAAACATATTACATTTTCTGAAGACACGTTGGGAGTCCGGTAATGCACATAGCCGAGGGACCAAGTGCTCTTTCTCATTCTCAAAAAAACGCATTGCTCCGAGCGCTACAAACGGCGGATCCATCGATACAAGACATTGCTGCTCGTTACATACATTTTGTCGACACTTCGGCAGATCTCAGCAAACGCGATTCGGCGGTGCTTGACAGCTTACTTACCTATGGGACGATCTTTTCAGACAAACCATTGTCTACCTCAAAGCTAGTCATCCCCCGAATAGGGACGATTTCCCCCTGGTCGTCGAAAGCAACCGACATTGCTAAAAACGCCGGCCTCAGCAATGTTCGTAGAATCGAACGTGGTGTTCAGTACTATATAGCGTCTGACTATTCGATCGATTTCGAGAGTATCGCCCCGCTGCTGCATGATCGAATGACTGAAAGCGTTATTGACGGTATTGCTGATGTTTCATCACTGTTTGAATCTCAACAACCGAAACCGATCCAAACCATCGATGTATTGAGTGATGGAAAACAGACCTTACTGACAGCCAATACCGAATTGGGGCTGGCACTGACCCAAGACGAAATCGACTACTTGTTTGATGCTTATACGCAGATACAGCGTAATCCAACCGATGCTGAGCTGATGATGTTTGCGCAGGTCAATAGCGAGCATTGCCGCCACAAAGTCTTCAACGCAACATGGACGGTTGATGGCAAAAAACAGCCAAAAAGCCTGTTCGCCATGATTCGTAATACCTACGAAAAAAATAGTACAGACGTGCTATCGGCATACTCAGACAACTCTGCAGTACTCCGTGGTGATGTTGGCGGTCGATTTTTCCCAGACCCAGCAACAAAAGCATACACCTACAGCGAAGAGCCCATCCATTCTGTTATAAAAGTCGAAACGCACAATCACCCTACTGCTATTGCACCCTTTGCTGGCGCAGCAACCGGTACGGGAGGTGAGATACGCGACGAGGGTGCCACCGGACGCGGTGCTAAACCAAAAATGGGACTAGCCGGATTCTCAGTCTCAAACCTCGCCATCCCCGGCAACCTTCGTGAATGGGAAGTACCATATGGCAGGCCGACACGTATCAGTTCCCCGCTCGACATTATGCTCCGGGCACCAATTGGTTCGGCATCGTTTGCCAACGAGTTCGGACGTCCAAATCTGACTGGCTATTTCAGAACCTTCCAGCAAGAACTTGGCGGCGATACATGGGGATATCATAAGCCAATTATGCTCGCCGGCGGCCTAGGAAATATACGAGACCAGCACGTCGAAAAAGGCTTGCTCCAACCCGGATCAAAAATAATCGTGCTTGGTGGACCGTCGATGCTCATCGGACTAGGTGGTGGTGCGGCGTCGAGCATGCAAACCGGCGATAGCTCGGAAGATTTAGATTTTTCATCCGTCCAGCGTGGTAATGCCGAGATGGAACATCGCGTGCAAGAAGTGATTGATAGCTGCTGGCAAATGGGCGAAAAAAATCCAATGATTTCTATTCATGACGTCGGAGCTGGCGGACTGTGTAATGCGCTCCCCGAGTTAGTGCACGACTCTGGACTCGGTGGAACATTCGAAATACGTGATGTGTTGGTAGCAGATACTAGTCTATCGCCGCTTGAAATCTGGTGTAACGAATCGCAGGAGCGATATGTCATAGGCGTTGCTCCTGAAGACCTAGAGCTATTTGAGCGTATCTGCCAGCGAGAACGCTGTCCATTCTCTGTGGTCGGCGAAGCAGCTGGCGACAACCATTTGCTCGTCACCGACCGGTTGCTCGGTGATCATGTCGTCGATATTCCTATGCAGACGCTGTTTGGAAAACCACCAAAAATGGAACGGGCATACACATCCCAGGTCACGTCACATACGCCGCTCGATCTAGCTGACGTTTCCCTCAATGATGCCGTCGAACGCGTCATGCATTTACCGGCGGTTGGCAGCAAAAAGTTTCTCATCACCATTGGCGACAGGACCATCACTGGGTTGGTTGCCCGCGATCAAATGGTCGGCTCATGGCAAGTACCTGTCGCAGATGTTGCCGTCACAGCCAGTGGATTTGGCACAGAATTCGGTGAAGCTATGGCTCTTGGCGAACGTGCGCCGCTGGCACTGATCAACGCACCAGCATCAGCTCGAATCGCGATTGGTGAAGTTATTACCAATATGCTCGCCAGCGATATTACAAAGCTTTCCAACATTAAACTGTCGGCAAACTGGATGGCGGCTGTCGGTTATAAACAAGAAGACCAAGCCCTCTACGAAACCGTGAAAACTGTTGGCGAAGAATTTTGCCCAGCACTCGGCATCACCATTCCGGTCGGAAAAGATTCACTGAGCATGCGGACAAATTGGCAAGACGACGAGTCTGACAAAAGTGTTACCTCGCCAGTATCGCTCGTCACCACAGGCTTTTCTCCGGTAAAGGACGTGACAAAAACACTGACGCCAGAGCTGGTGACGAGTGGCGACACCCGGCTCATACTCATCAGTCTGGCTGGTGAACATACCAGACTTGGTGGGTCCGCCCTGGCACAAGTGTTCAACCAAATCGGTGATGAAACGCCAGACGTCGATGCAACCACGCTGCGGTTATTTTTCGAAACAATCACAACGCTCAAGTCTCAGCATAAAATTCTCGCCTATCATGATCGATCAGATGGCGGTGTATTCACGACGCTCAGTGAAATGGCCTTCGCCTCACGTGCCGGACTATCTATTGATATTTCGAATCTACCGGGCACCAGCCTAGAATCTCTTTTCAACGAAGAACTCGGTGCTGTCATACAAGTAACGTCTGAGGATGAAGCTGCGGTACTCCGCTCGCTTGAAGCCATCACTGGTGCGCACTCGTACAGTATCGGTAGCGTCAATGATAGCGGTAAAATTATCATCACGGCAAACGACAAGCCAGTCTATAGAAACTCTCGGTCGAATCTCGAAAAAATGTGGAGCAACACCAGCTACCTTATTCAAAAAATGAGAGATAACGAGGCATGTGCCGACGAAGAATACTCCCTCATCGATTCAGACGCTGCGCGGCTATCGACAACCGTTTCCTTCACTAGCACAGACACGAGGTTCAGTACGAAGCCGAAGGTAGCTATTTTCCGCGAACAGGGCGTCAACGGACACGTCGAAATGGCAGCAGCTTTTGACCGCGCAGGGTTTACGTCAGTCGACGTCCATCTCAACGACTTAGTAGCCGGTGATGCCGTATTGACCGATTATATTGGACTTGTTGCCTGTGGCGGATTCTCGTATGGTGACGTGCTAGGCGCCGGCGGTGGCTGGGCAAAGACGATACTGTCAAACCCCGATCTACGAACAATGTTTACAGAATTTTTTGCCGACGAAACAACCTTCACGCTCGGCGTTTGCAATGGGTGTCAGATGCTTTCAGAGCTAAAAGCATTAATCCCCGGTGCGGCTGATTGGCCGCAATTCCTGCAGAATAAATCGGAGCAGTTTGAAGCAAGGGTCGTGATGACACGAATCAATCAGTCAAATTCCCTCTTTTTCAAAGACATGGAAGGCTCGGTACTTCCCGTACCGATTGCCCACGGCGAAGGACGAGCACTGTTTGAGCATGACGCAGCGTTGAAGCAATCACTCACGTCGTCGTTAGTACCACTACAATACGTCGACAGCGCGCACGCCGAAACAGAAGTGTACCCTATAAATCCAAACGGCTCTCCGGCAGGTGTCGCCAGCCTCACCACCCCAGACGGTCGCGTGACGATAATGATGCCACACCCGGAGCGTGCCTTCCAAACCCGTCAGCTCTCATGGCACCCTGATGATTGGGGCAACGACTCCCCGTGGATGCAAATGTTCAAAAATGCACGCGAGTGGGTCGAACATAACCAATAAGCACGGAAGGTTGCTATACTAACACTATGAAGATACAAGAGCTAATAGACAAAATTCCACTAGAGCAAGTTATAGGTATTGCCGTCATATTTTTGGTTGCGTTTATTGCCCAATATTTTAGTAAACGCGTCATACGCAGAGTCGTGCAACAGTCGGTTCGTGGTGCCAAGTTCGCCACAAAACGCGACGAAATGCTACGCGAGGATACGCTCATATCGATTCTATATACGACAATTCGCGTCGGTATCTGGTTAGCGGCCATATTACTTTCGCTCGGCATCTTCGACATCAACATTGGACCACTCATTGCTGGCGCTGGCATCATCGGCGTCGCCTTAGGCTTTGGTGCCCAAACAATGGTAAAAGACTTTTTAGCCGGGCTGTTTATTTTAGCCGAAAACCAATATCGAGTTGGCGATGTCGTGCAAATCAATCAAGAAGTTTCGGGCGCCGTTGAACGAATCACACTGCGCATGACCGTACTGCGCAACCTTGAAGGTATGGTGCATTATATTCCAAACGGTACCATCAGTATTGCCACCAACTTGACCATGGACTACGCAAATGTCGAGTTGAATATTGGCGTTGGCTACAGTAGCGATATCGACCACGTAGAGGCAGTCATCAACAAAGTAGGTGTTGCACTATTTAAAGACCCAGAATGGAAAGAGATTGCGCTCGAAGCGCCCCACATGCTCCGTCTCGACGCATTCGGTGACTCTGCATTGACCATAAAAATTCTCTGTAAAACTGCGCCGAGCCAGCAGTGGGCAGTAAAAGGCGAATTGTTACGCCGGCTTAAAAAAGAGTTTGACAAAGAAAACATTGAGATCCCATTCCCGCAAATGGTCGTACATAAAAAATAACATATGAAGAACACTGCCAAAACAAATCTGATTGCTCAGAAACTGCTAAAAATTTCTGCAGTGATGCTCGTTGCCTTTGGGTTCATCGTATTGCTGTTATATGGTGTTCAGACCTACTTCATCCAAACCGACTCAACCGAACGTGTGACGACGACGTACTCCGCGCCATACCCGGTAAAGCTAACTGCCGGTATATCTGCTGGCGGAGGGTTACAATATTTAACAGATGCCGATCGAACATCCTATTTTGATTCACTCGAAGAACTTGGAGTAGAGTGGGTACGGTTTGATTTCGCATGGTGGGATATACAGCAAGACGGACCATCTTCATACAGTTGGAGCAAGTACGACGCAGTTGTAGCAGAAGCCCAGTCGAGAGATATCAAGGTACTAGGCATGATCGGGTACACCCCTGATTGGGCACGCCCTACCGGATGTGATGATGATAAATGCGCTCCAGAAGATCCCAAAACGTACGCGTCATTCGTTGCTGAAGTCGTACAACGGTATAAAACCGAAGGTGTCTCTCATTGGGAAATATGGAACGAACCAAATAATACCGTCTTTTGGAAACCTAAGCCAAATGTCAAAAATTATGCAGCGCTGTTGTCACTCTCATATGCAGCCGCAAAAAAAGCCGACCCTGCTGCTACCATCATCTCAGGAGGACTATCACCAGCAACAAACACCCATGACAACATAGCACCGGTTGACTTCACACAATCTTTGTATGCAGAAGGAGCAGGAAAATCATTCGATGCCTTCGGCTTTCACCCCTATTGCTACTACAACGATTTCAACTGTCCAGTCGAGTATGAACCGTGGAGCGCGTGGAGCCAAATGAACGATACTCCCGTCAATATTCGTGGTATTATGAAAGCACACAACGATTCAACAAAAAAAATATGGGCAACCGAATTTGGCGCACCCACAAAAGGAGATAACTCTGTGACAGAAGAACTGCAAGCATCCATGGTAAACAATGCATATATTCAATTTGCTCAAAATACATGGGCCGGACCACTATTTTGGTACAGCCTCAAAGATGCAGGGACAGACGAAACCGATATCGAAGACTGGTTTGGACTCCTAGACGCCAACGGACAAAAGAAACCATCTTTTGACGCCTACCTTAAGACAATGAGTTTAAACAAATGATTCACCTTAAACGTACTGGTTTAGCTCTACTCCTCGTTGTTGCGCTCGCAAGTTTTTCTGTGTTCAAAGAAACTAATGCGGCCGAACCATCTCTTACAGATGCCGGAACGCCAGGAATTGCAACCGGTGGTGGCGTACAGTACCTCTCTACAGTAGAATTGGCCGAATATATGGATGGCTTAGCCGCTGTTAATGCAAAATGGGTACGGTTCGACTTTGCTTGGTCAGACATCCAGGCTACGGATTCAGCTACGTTCTCATGGGCAAAATACGATGCAGTAGTTGCCGCCGCCAAAGCACGCAATATTGAGGTTCTTGGAATGATTGGGTATACACCAGCATGGGCACGACCCGCTGGTTGTAATAACGATAAGTGTCATCCTAACGATCCGGCACAATTCGCCACATTTGTAGGCCAAACCGTTGATCGATACAAAGCAGAAGGCGTTACAAATTGGGAAATATGGAACGAACCAAATATCGAAACATTTTGGCAGCCGGCACCAAACGTTGCACAGTACTCGGAACTACTCCAGCAATCCTACATTGCTGCCAAAGCTGCCGACCCTACGGCGCTAGTGCTGAACGGTGGATTTTCACCGGCCGAAAGTAACGGTACCAACATAGCACCGACTGACTTTTTATCTGGCATATATAGTAGTGGCGCCGGTACATACTTCGACGCGGTAGCCCATCACCCATACTGTTTCTCTGGCACATTTGACTGTCCTTCCACATATGCACCGTGGAGCGCATGGAGTCAAATGTCGGAAACACCCGTGAATATGCGCGATATAATGACCGCGAATGGTGATTCATTGAAGAAAATATGGGTCACAGAATTTGGCGCACCGACAAAGGGTAGTGCTTCGGTCAGTGAGGCCCAACAAGCAACAATGCTCAACAATGCGTACGCAATCCTACAATCAAAGCCATGGGCTGGACCGCTATTTTGGTACAGCTACAAAGATGCTGGTACAAATAAAAAAGACCGTGAAGATTGGTTTGGCTTTATACGTTACAATGACACGCACAAACCTGCATACGATACGTATATGGGACTCAGCATAGCGCCGCCGACCGAGCAGCCAGTTGAACCTGTTCCAGCACCAGAGCCAACGGTTCCGCCGGGTAAGTCTAAAAAGAATAATGCTAAAAATACTCGACAAGTCAAAACTTCTCTTCACTCGCCGTCAAAACTGCTACACTACATCTAACTAACGAAAGGTATGTATGTCTAAAGGAACGAATCAAAAAAAAGCTATCAAAAAGCCAAAAAAGGATAAGAAAGCAAAAATCGAAAACACGATTAAGTTATAGGCAACGACCTACGTTCGTTGCCTATAGAATGCTATGAAATAATAAATTATGTCATTATTCGGCTGCGCTCGGTGGGTGACTTTCAAATGAAACATGAGTTTTCGCACAGGTATATGAGGTTACGCTATAGGCCTCAATAGACTGAACCCCTAACACTTTACGAATTTTAGAAAAAGATTTTTTTCTTTCTTGAGTAGTTTCAGTAGCAATTGGTCCGGGGCAACCTGTGGCTTGAACCTCCATTCTTCGGCTTGCGTCAGCCCAAACGTGAGCTGTAGTGTCCGGTGTTGCGGCGTCGGTGGTTTCCCACGCTAACATGCCAATTTCACGGATGTGGGGGCATTTTAAATCTTTCTTACATATTTCAGACATAGTTATATTATATCATAATATTCACTTAGGGTAAATAGTGAGATGAGTTAATGCGCGTGAGCTGAATGTTTCAGGACATAATAAATTAATATGCTTAGATAAGCAAAAAGAGACATTCTCATGTCTCTCTTCTGGAAGATTCGCACCAACAGATGTAACCTACTAACTAAATAACTGAACTATTGAACTTGATCGGTCACACATAATGATAATGTGCTGCATCACTTTGTCTTCCTGAAAATATAGTATCAAGTTGATTTTATATCGTCAACACTTTTAAAAAAGATTGATTAATACTTATACTTGACTACGCATATAGGTCAAGTATAAAAATGCAACGATACCAATTTTTCAAAATACTCAAATTATTCACTATACTAGCAGCATATAGGTAAAGTACTTTGGGAAGATGCTAGGATAATTTACATAACCAGTGAATCGGTAAGTTATTCGCTATTAGCGAAGAAATATCGAGTTGCAAAATCTATCGTCCAAAAAGGGCCAGTTGGAAAAAAGTTAGCAAAAAACACAAATGTATAATGATACTTTTGACAGCACGATTGCTCGTAAAGAAAGCAAGCAATACTTACAACATTAGCAAAGAGATGATGAATGAGTCCTCGTATTAACTCAATATTGTGAAATTGATACTTTAAAATATTAAGCTGATATTAACTCTACGGAACGCACGTCAGTTATTGGAGCCCTTGCTAAAGACATAAAGTAATCGCTATCTTCAGGACTCGATATTGGGAATGCATCAAACACATCCATGCTAATAGCAAGTGTAGGGGGAATTCTCTCGCCTAAACTAATACAATCTACATCAAGGAATATACCTCTCATCCCAAGGTCCCTAACGATCGCTCCTCTCTTCACTTCTTCAGTACTATCAACAATAGCGAGGCTTGTTTCGACAGTGAGTTCTTGAAACTCTTCTTTCATTGCAGATACAGCAACCGTTATTGTCCGTAGCGCGAGAACTGCTTGCGCAAGCTTTTCTTCTTTAGTATCTAATTCAGAAATACTTCCCTGGAAAACAACCATCATATCAAAGACATTGCTAGCATCGGGGAATCTATCTGGGTTAGGCGTCCATAACTCTGTCATGTAAATCTCCTATATAACTTTATTTAAGTTAGTATTATTTGGCTCATGATCCGCGAACATATGTTCTAAGCCGGCTTCAAACAACTCTCCAGCCATATCATCAAGCACATCCTTTTTTGTATCTTGATCCATAACGATACTCCTATGCGGGTACTTCTTTTTACCGGTGTTTCGTATTACCACGTAACCATTGTCAACCATCTTTTTTATTACTTCGTCGATCACTGACGGGTCTGCAGATGGATTAAATCTTATAATCTCATCAGATATTTTTTTAATTTTAATGACCGTGTCGTAGACAGCCACTTCAGTGAGTCGTTCAAATAGCAATTTCGCAATTTCAACGGATGTAAGCTTAGGTTGATTCTTCGTGATGTCGATAACATCGCCATCTTTAGCATTGGCTACCGTAGCATCTGATTCTTCTTCGTCGATAGCCTCGTGCGCTTGTGGTACCGCTCTTTGGGCAGGAATAATAATCCCGTGAAGAGTTTCATTGGTCTCATTATCTAAATACCTTAACCGGGTTGGTAACGGTTGAAGAGCAATACAAGCGATTTCTTTTTGCTGGTGCCAGATATGAAGAAGAGCTTCTTCGTAAAGCTCTCTCTTTTCATCCTCTAATTCCGGCAATACGACATAGTTTTTCTCAAGATGATTAGTCAACTCATCATACGTAAAAGCTTGGTCTTTCCAGAGAATGGTGACTGCCCTTCGTATTATGGCTACCGCCTCTTCTCTATCGTAAATGAGATCGGCCGGATCTACACCTGAAAAATCACGTGGCTGCATAGTTTTAGTATCGTCGTTTCCACCTATGAGCTCAATATGCTGCATATAACCTCCGGAAGTACCTTGCTTTTTTGAATTGTAGCATAGTACGCAAGTGTACACAAAATGTTTACGTATCTATGGGAGCTATCGAACAGCTAAAGCGATTAGCGTAAAGGTAGTCGACCACCAGCAGTCAAACATGCGTCTACAGATGAGTACGACGAGTAGTTGGAAGTTCTATTGTAATAGGTCGAACCCGGAGCGTGACAGATACCTGAAGTGCTCATTTTAACTACTCCGTCTAAACTAGACGATGGTGCAGGCTACGAGTAAGAAGGCGCAGGTACCGATATGGGTGCAGGCTTTACATACGTGCCGATTAGCTTGGTTTGAGTAACTGGTTTTTTCGTAACTGATGATCCAACTTTTTCGCTTTTAATTTTAGTATCGCCGCGGTAAGTCACTTTATAGGTGACAGTGCGTTCGCCGTTCTTGCCTTTTTGAGAAATCTTAGTCTTTCCTTTTGTGAGACTGCTATCATGTTTTGTTGATGTACTAAAAGGGATACTCTCTATTTCTGATGTCTCTTTAATGATCAAAGGTAACTCGGAGTAATACTTATTGCTTGAAGTATTAATAAACTTTTTTGCTAGCGTGTTTTCCTCTTGAATGCTCGTTCCAAACCATGAAGATGTATAGCTTTTGATTTCCACTGATACATAAGCTGTCTTCGTTTTGACTTCAGAGAATATGAATGATCCATCATCGTTGGTTTCTGCTTTAGAGAGTACATTGCCCTCACCTTTGAGGAGTAATTTGGAATTAGGTAAATAGTAGCCATGAATCTCATCCCCATCCATACCATCTTTCATGCTCGTAATGACTGGAGGATATGGTGATGATTTAAATTTATCACCTGATTCAACCATTGAATAATAATATATGTCGTGAAGATCTTTGTATTTTTTAAAGATCCAATACCCACTCATTGATTGCATGTTGATTGTGCCGAACTGTGGTGCACTCTCTGGTAAGGTTAGTTCGAACAAACCGTCACTAGAAGTAGTTGTTTCATATCGATTATCGTTTGCTAGCTTGATTGAGACAGCGCTATTTACAGGTCCGTATCCTCTCACTAGAATGCGCTTACCATCCTTACTAAGACTCGTCAACTGCGGGTCAGATATTTTTATTCTATCATTCTGAGCTGTACTTGAAGCATTAGTATCCTTAGCTTCGTTACTTTCAATGATTTGATCAGTATCTTGCTTTAACTCATTAGTAGCTATATCGGCCAGAGCTGCGTCTTTCTGTTTTTTCTCTTCAGCTAGTCGGGCCAGGGTATCTTGCTTAGATGCTTCGGGTTCTGTTGCTATTGCAGCCGAAATACCAACAAAAAAGACAAGAAATGAGGCAAGGATCATACGGCCCATTAATGGCCGGTTGCTCATTATCTTGAATAGTGCCCAAAGAAAAGTTATTGGTGTACTGAAGGCGATAGAAATAGCGATTGAATAGAACGGGTTGCCATATCCGATCGTTGCTAAGAAGCAAACGATTCCAACCACTGCTGATATCCAGAAGAACATTTTATCAGTCAACTCAAACTTTGACCATATTGACTTAAATTGTTCTGAGCGTTGTTTTAGAGTTTTCATGATAGTTTGTATTAAACCATAATTTATGTAATTTTCATACTATGCGTTATTTACTATGCATATTTTTTGCTTCCGTTAAAGCGTGGATGATGGTTTGCGGAGATAAGCCACGCATGTCACTAAAACGCACTAAAGGTACTCCAGCTCCTTGGAAAATACGTTCAACTTCCCTGTCTCGTTTCTGACGATCCTTGCGGTTGTGGGTATAGTCATCGAGTTCAATGGCGTATGCTGGCCTGAGAGTTTCTTTATCGCATAGTACGTAGTCAACTGATTTACCGTTGATATGACTAAACGCGTATTTCCATTCTTGTCCCTCTATGCGATGATCGAGTATCGCCGAAAGATGAACTTGCGGAAAAATATAATATCTCTCGCTCACGGCTCTTTCTATTTTTCGGAATACTGCACCTTCAGTATTAGTCATAAGTGAAGACTTGGCTTTATAGTTGTATGCGTTATTTTTAAATACTTTACGTTTACTTGAAGAACCGCTCGCTACTAGGCGAACCAGTATAAGTATTACTATTCCTGCGATCGCAAGATAACCATAAGCATCCATAGATTTATCTTACCATTGTCGATAGGTAATACTACTAATAATTTGGTTCGTAATCTTCTAAAGTACTTTCAATTGACTTGGCAGCTTCTGCACTTTCGCTAAATGTATTAATACCTAAAACAAGTACTGTGATTAATGTTACAGTCATCGCTACCAGCATGACACCAGATATAACCCGCGCAGTATTCGCCATCTCACTCAAGCGATTGTGCTCGGCTATCACATCTTCGTCACTCTCCTGACGTCTAGCCTATCTAGAATTGAAATACTAATCGTTGAAGTAATGATTCCGATTATTGGGTTGAAGAGTCCTGCGAATCCCCAATACGCCCAAATACGTGCTTTTTCTAGTTGTGTCGACGCAATATCCATGTGTAACTCCTTTAGCTATTCATTATGTGTTCGTACTTTAGCTTACTATTCACAATATCTCCAATTTACAATGAATCATGGACTTTAAATTATATAGGAGTAGTGTTGTGTTTGATGGATGCAACACAATCAGACAGATACTGCCTTTATGCTCGCAAATCAACCGAGCAAGATGAGCGTCAAGCAATGAGTATCGATTCTCAAATCAAAGAGATGATGGATCTTGCAAACCGTGATGGATTGCAGGTTATTGCCGTCAAGCAAGAAAGCTACTCAGCAAAAGCCTCAGCGAAGCGCCCAGTCTTCAACGAGCTACTCGATGACATCCGAAATGATAAGTATGACGGCATACTGACCTGGGCACCAGATCGCCTGTCTCGCAACGCTGGAGACCTTGGGTCACTCGTTGACCTCATGGATGCAGGAAAGCTACAACAAATACGTACATTTGGCCAGAGTTTTAGTAATACACCAAATGAAAAGTTTCTATTAATGATACTCTGCTCACAAGCAAAGCTTGAGAACGATAATAGAGGCGTTAACGTAAAGCGAGGCATCCGGGCTAAGTGCGAAATGGGCTGGCGACCATGCATGCCACCACTTGGCTACTTCACAAGAGCTGCAACCGGTAAAAAACGAGATGTGATTATCGACACAGAACGAGCGCCATATATAATACGTATGTTTGAAATGTCAGCTGAATGCAAAGGAGGCCGACATATTAGGCAATGGCTCGAAGATAGTAATGTGAAGACACGCGGTGACAAAATGATACCACTCAGTATGATTTATCGCATGCTAGGGAGCACGTTCTACTACGGTGAGTTCGAGTATCCAAAAGGATCTGGTACATGGTATCGTGGTAATCACGAACCGCTCATTAACAAAGAACTATTCGATAAAGTCCAGTTAGCGCTAAAAGTACCAGTCAAAGGAAAATGGGGTGCTAAAGAGTTCCCTTTTAAGCGATTTATAAAATGTTATTCATGTGGCTCGACGTTGGTCGGAGAAATTAAACAAAAACATCTAAAGAACGGAGCAATCCGCATGCATACGTACTACCATTGCTCTAGACAAGTAGATAGAAAATGCAAAGAATTGTTTGTAACTGAGCAGAGTGTTATTGAGCAACTCAGCGCTATGTGCAATGACCTTGTTTTCAAACCAGATCAGGTCGAACCCGGACTGACTACGGCCATGCGTAAGTTTTCAAATATGATGAGTATTACTCACGATGAACAGGATAAGCATAACTTGACTGCTGCCTATATAAAGTATGTCCTCAATAACGGCTCGACGTTTGAGCAAACGAGGCTAGTGAGAAATCTGAAAGCAGATCTGGCGCTACATGATCGTAAACTTGTAAGGCTTACGTCAGCGCGGTAACTATGTACGTTTTTACTATTTCGAACGTGCTACGAACGAACGTAGGTCTTCTGTCTGTCTAGTTGCTACCCTCCTAACGAATTGCCTGTTCGTAACAATACGCATTTTGGGATCTTGCCTAACTCGTTTAAACAATTTATCATAGTCCGTTCCGGCAGCAAATCGACGAGGTCCTCGCGCGACTAGTAGCCCTTCAGGTCGTAGGAGTTGAGAAGACATGTCGATACCAGCTTCCAGATCACTTCCTGCACTATGTACTCTTGAAGCGATAATTGCATCAGCAATGCCTGCGCTGCCATTTTTCACCATTTCACCGGCATTACGAGTAATGCCGCCAGCATATATTTGCAACTGCTGTTCATCGAGTTTTCTATGCATAGCGATTCCTTCGAGCAACGCAGTTTCTCCTGCATCCTTTTGTAAACCAACAACACTATACTTTTCTTCACGAATTCTATCCATGTGATTCATGAGTCCAGAAAGACCCATCCCATAGTCAATAATCCATCCCGTTTGAATGTCGTATCCTTGTTCATGACCATCAATTGACATAGTTTGATCTCCGATTGAGAACTCTCTTTGCCCTAGGACGAATGCGGGGTGTTTCATTGCGTACGCACTGATATAAGCACCTGTTTTTCGAGCAAGATCGAGGGCTTGATCACTACCGGATTCTGCATCTTTACTGAGCGTTGGGCGAACTTCGTTCTTGAAGTATTGCTTCGTAGTTAGGCTAAGATCAGGTAGCCGTTCTGCTGGAGGCATCTCTTCTGGAGCAAAAGCACCAGCGACGCCTGCCATTAGCGCACTCTTTGTAAAATCAGGATGTTCTGTAAAGCCATATTCGCGAAATGCATCCGAAAGTATATCAAACTCAGCATCACCTTTAGGTTTTGCTCCCGGTTTTCCAATTGATATGCTGCCTTTGAATCGTTCTGAAGTCATAATGACTTAATGTAAACATAAATTTGGTATGTGTCAATATAGAACTCTACTCTTGTAAATATAGTACCTCTACTATACGTTTAAATTGACTCTTTAGCTTCGTTCTAGACCTACGTTCCCCCAGATGAGATAGCTTAAGGGATTCGAACTAAAAAACCCCACCAATTGGTGGGGTTTTCGCTGACCTGTACTGCACCTAACGGATAGGACTGTTTCAGACCCATTCGGGTCACCTTTGGTGAAATACTTGGCTGGGGCTAGTGGATGTGTTCCAGGAAGAAAGTAGCAATTATTCCGTTAGTATGGTCTCTATACTTACTTATTCTTAGGCTTCTTTTCTTCCTTAGACTTGATCGCTACCCAATTGATTACAATAATTGAAAGTAAGAATGCTCCTATAATATAAGCCAGGTATAAATATCCATAAAAGTACTCTTCAACACATGGTGAACTTGCACCTGCAAATCCTGTACATTTCTCAGACATATCTTTGTATGCACCGAAAGCATACATTGCAAGTATGGCTAAAATATCAATGATCAGCAAAATAAATGGTACTTTTATATATTTATTCAACATAAAGACATTATAGCATGAAGAACCCCCAAGATTTCTCTTGAGGGTTTTCTTCAGCGACTTGAAACTAGTCCATCTCTACCTCGAAATCTGCAGCATATGCCGCTTGCCCGTCTATGTTGGGGTGGACGCTGTACTCGGGGTTGAAAAAATCGATTCCGTTGAAGTAGCTGTCCGACTCGCAGATGTCGTGACCGCTAAATGCTCCGCTCTCCACATCGACGAAGTGCAGCCGGGTTGTTGACTCCGCAACCATCACATCGAGAACGGCAGTCTCGATAATGGCATTGAGCGACGTTACTACATCATACGCCGCACGTGCGTCCCCCCATGTGTTGGTCGGTGCTTCGTCGTATAAGCCCCCACAGTCCTGATCAAAGGGCTCATTGGAGGCCATCCATGGGGCGACGATCGGATAGCCCCCCACATAGATCTCGGCATTCGGCGCTGAGTCCAAGATGAGTTCGTAAACACTCTCAAGACTGCTAGGAAGGTCATTCAGGATGGCATCTGTAATGTCATCGTAAGCATCCGTGAATTCATCGCAGACTTCTTCACCGGGCCAATTGAGAGGACTCACGCATTTCTTGGCGAACTCACTAAAGCCAACGTCATTACCCCCAATGGTGAGGGTAACAACTTCGGTGTCGTCAGAAAGAGCATTGAGTTGAGAACCCTCACCCCAAGATCCATCCGCACTGCTCCCGAAGATGAGGTCGCTCGTAGTTGCCCCTGAACAAGCAACAAAGTCCATCGACCCCAACTCTAGCTCGTCCTTGAGCAAGTGTGAGTAAGCCTTGAAACTCCGGTGACACCTGTTCTCGCTGGAACCACCGACATCAGTACCCGGCTCGAATGACTCGACTCCCTCACCGCTCGAAAAGGAGTCACCCATAGCAACATACTTCGCAGGCGGCCCTTCCTCACGAATCAATTCACCTTCGTATCCAGTCGGGTAAGTTACCGTCCATCCCGAAGCAAAATAGTTCGAGTGATAGAACCCGTTCGTTGTGGTAGACGTATCAACACCTGGATTCGTAGCGATAACACCACCTCCACCAAATGCGCGAATTGCCGGTACGCATCCACCGCTACCCAGGAGGTCTTGTCTCATGTAGAGCTGCGCCATCTTGCTGCCCGTACCGCCTGCTATGACGTTGTTGTTTTGAAAAGTGATCTCACCACCTGTTTCATTCCAAAACACGTTGAGGTTGGCATCATAGCCAGTGCTCATGCGGTTCTGCTGAACACTTACCGCCAGACTTCCATCCTCTACGGCATTCTCAAGCGATGACCAGTAGATGTCGTACTCTCCGGTATACACCCAATAGTCAGGGTTACTGAAGATATCTAGGAAGTTGTACGACACATCCTGCAATGGACAGTTGATGCCGTAGTAACTTACATCACCATAAAACAGGGAGTCCATGGTGGTGTAGTTGTCATCGTACACGGTCGAAGCCTGCGCGTGGGATGGCAGGATGGCTAGAGGCAGACTCAATATCATTGCCAATAGCCACACGAACTTGTTTCGCATGATTCTCTCAATCTCTCGAATTGTATATGAACGAGACCGTAAGAGGATTCCTACGGTCTTTGTGTATTCTCGCTGAAGAACTAGTTAATTAAATCAATTTTTGCTTCATGTGTCAATGAACCATTGGGGCTAGTGGACGTGTTTCGAACTAGCGAGGGCGTATTCTAGATGAATCTATCTTTAATGCAGTAGTTATAATGACGGCTATGCTGAAGTTCTTGGTGGCTTAACCACGTGAACTACCTTTGATTGAGCAAGATACTCAACATCATCAGTGTTGCTTATTACTATTGGAGGAAAGTCATCCGTTGACTCTGATAAAAGAGCTACCTGCTTATTTTGCTTATCAATGACTAATTTTTTCACGTTAGCCTTACCATCAATCAAAGATACTACATAGTCATTTGATTTAGGCTCATAACTTGAACCATCAGCAATAATATAGTCACCGTCGTCAGCCGATAATTTATTTGAGCCAATTTTCGCCATGTTCATTGAGCGTCCAACCACTTTTAATGCGTACAGCGTACTCATTACCAAAGAGGATGGCAGCAGGCTGCTAGAAAGATGAAGGTAGCCAGTAACACTAGAATCAGCGTACACAGAAGCTGGGCCAGCGCTTACAAAGCCTAAAACAGGAATCTTTAGTAGATTCGAGTGTTCACCAAAGCTTTCACTCGTCACTTCCTTTGGATTTTCGACGCGCTTAATAATCCCTTTTTTCAAAAGCTGTTCGCGATGGTGCTTAATTTGTTGAAGATGTTCGACATTAAGCTTTCGGGCAAGATCCGCAAGCTTCATAGTGGTTATGTCGTATTCTTCGTTGAGCTTTAGAAGCCCTTCCTGAATAGTATGCATTGTTTTTATAATACACTTGATTGCAATAGATATCAAGGTGTAAACTTTATTTTCTTTATTTTTCTCTTGATTCTTAAAAAAGCGCTGTTATAATTAGATGTGAACACAGTCAAAAACCAAGACCGGTGGGCGTTGTCAAGGAGGGTGCGTTCAACCAAATTTAAACATAACGACCAAGGGGGTCAAAAATGGCACAAAATAACACTGAGCAAAAAGATAAAGGCGCAGTAATTACCGTTAATGGTGACAATAAAGAAGTTGACTCACGTACCGTGACGTTCGCGCAAGTAACACAACTCGCATGGCCGGGGTCTGATGAAAACACTACTTTTACAGTTCTTTACTACAAGGCCGAAGACAAAAAAGAGGGATCAATGGTAGAAGGTGATTCTGTCAAAGTCAAAAAAGAGGGATCAAGCTTCAATGTTACCCGATCAGTCCGATCTTAACCCTGATCTAAAGCGTCTACGTGACGAAGGCTACACTGTAACGGTAGAAGAAACGGGGTACGTTGTAATTCGTGACGTAGTGTATGTTACGCCAGCTGGCGCAGTCATAAAAGATGGAGTACTTGCTTACGCATTTAGTGACACCGGGCCGCAAGATCACGTTGTCTTCTTCGCCGGTGAACTGCCGTGCAAGCATACTGGCACTCCGTTTGGATTCCATAGCGAGGGTCGATGGCAAGTTGCGGATAATATATTCGCAACTTACCAGCTGTCGGCAAAAGATCCTGAAAATCCCATAGATCCTGACTATTACACCAAATTTAAGAGATATATCTCAATCCTGGGGTCTCAAGCGGAGTCGTTAGAGGCTGGCTCTAATGAACCGCCACACTATACTATCCTAGAGACAAAGCAAGACTCACCTTTTGTATATCAGGACTCGGCATCAAGTCGGGCTGGAATTGTAGAATACTCACGACGTCTCGAACAGCACAAAGTTGTTATCGTAGGACTTGGTGGTACTGGTAGTTACATACTCGACTTGCTAGCTAAGACCCGAATCGATGAAATTCATCTCTTTGATAGTGATACCTTTTACTCCCATAATGCCTTTCGTGCACCGGGTGCTGTCGCAAAAGAGCAGCTTGACATGCGTCCCAAAAAAGTTAACTTTTACTCGGAACGTTACAGTGTAATGAAGCGCAACGTCATACCGCATGCATACGACTTAGATGCATCAAATGCCGAACGTGAACTTGAAGAAGCGAATTTTGTGTTCTTGTCAATGGAGGGTGGCAGTGTTAAGCGCGACTTAATACAGATATTAGAGCGTATGAAAATTCCGTTTATTGACGTGTCGATTGATGTATTAACTATGGGTGACGGCCTAGGCGGTACAGTACAAGTAACAACCAGCACCCCGGTTAAACGTAAACATCTATACCAACGTGTAGACTTTTCAGATCCAGCTCCTGAAGATATATACAGCTCAAATGTTCAAGTGGCCGACTTAAATGCACTCAATGCGGTCATGGCCGTTATAAAATGGAAGAAACTCCAGGGATTTTATGCAGATCGTCGCAACGAACACTGGTCGGCATACGGAGTAGATGCAAATATGATGTCGAATGGAGATGAAGATGAATAGAATTAGTCATTTCGAACCCAAATTTGTAGAACTGATGCCTCAAGTATTAGAATCAGGCATTCTGTACGTATCTACTACTTATTTGCTGATGGTACATCTATGCGCTTGTGGCTGCAAGGAGAAAGTCGTCTTGCCTATTCACCCTAAACAATGGCGTTTTACTTATAACGGTGATGACGTGACCGTTCATCCATCCGTAGGTAATATTGAGACAGATTGTAATTCTCACTATTGGATTACCAGCGGTGACGTCGAGTGGTCGGCGAATATTTCATCTACAGAAGCTGTTAGGAAAAGGGCTAGAGACCAGCAAGAGACATCTCGTCACAATGAGAAGTCGAAGTTGAATAGCAGTTCACAACGTGTAAATAAGAAGTCCCTATGGGATATGATCACGACGTTCTTTAATTAGGTACGGGTTAAAGAAGCTTTATTCATGCGGGTTTGTTTACAGGTCAGCAAGTAGTTCTCGATTTTGCTCACAGACTGCTTCATTAATCGTAGCTCATCACCTGTTGCGTAGTGAGTCTGAGCATAAATTATTGTAGAACGCGGAGTAAATGTCAACTTAATACCAGGCCATGCGGCTAGCTCTATGTACCGTGCTTGTCTTGGATATCCGCGTTTCGATAAGAACTTAACACTATCTTCACGGTAGATCCAATCGACACCAGCGTAGTGAATTCCAAATTCATTCCTTCCAAAACTCAAATGAAATGGACGATACCTCCCAATACTTGCATACCTATCCACTGACCGCCGAGGCATATGCTTCCGATTATGAGGAAGTATAGCTCCGGTGTTTCTCATCTCTCGCGCATCAGCATAAATCCAAAGTATCTTTTCGATAGCCAGAAGATCGGCACGATTTAGCCGGTATCTGCCAAGTTGCTTTTTGTAGCTATTTCTATCACGCTTCTTATTCGCCATATTCCGAATATACACATAGATGCCCATATAACATATTGCTTACGCTTTGAGAGTCTGAAATGAATCTGTATAATTACTGCTAAGCCCTGAGACTTATTAACCAGGAATGAGACTGTATCTCATTAACAAAAAAACAGGCGATGGAATTTGATCCTAATCGTTTAACAAATGAGTATCTTGGAATACTGATACACCGATTTTTAAGCTAGAGCAAACGGCATAAGGCACTTTACGCGGAATTCAAACACACCTTTTAGGTGGCTCAATCTGTTGAGTTGAATTTTGCTTTTAGTGTTGCCAAAATTCTCTAGTTATTTTTATTATCGACATATTTATACCGCCTAAAACTAGGCGGTACTTTAATTTAACTAAACCTCAACCGAAAGGAGGTGTATTAACTATGTCAAAAAATAGAAATAGTCTTGGACTTGGGACTAATCGAAAGCCGCGTGTCGTTGGCGCAAGCCGCTGTGCGTTGCGCCCGCGCGCGGGTGTCCTGTGCAACTTGATACACAGGACACAAAAGGGGTCACACAATGGATGATCCAAGAAGATTAATTAATCCTCACCTGACTCCAACTTTAGTGGATGCACAAGCTACTCATTATCCGAATATGATACAGATTTATATTCCAAAGCACCCGATTCTTCGTAACCCGACAGGAGTAAAAAAGACTAAACATCAATCATTAGAAGAAGAGGCTGGCATCTATGCGAAAGAAAAGAATCAAGAACGATCAATTAGGAGAGCAAAAAAGAAAATTGGGGACTATATATTGTGCAACTCATTTGATCTTTTTGCTACCTTCACCATACGAGACGATCGACAGAATTCCGACCACAGCAAACAGAAAGTTCTTAATTGGCTCAAGAACCAGCGTAACCGTAAAGGTAAATTTCAGTATGTAATCGTACCTGAATTTCACAAAGATCTCAGGTCGCTACACTTTCATGCTTTATTAGGAAACTACACTGGAACAATTGAAAAAGCCATAAACCCCAAGACTGGCCACCAGCTAAAACAGCACGGGAGGAATGTTTCTCAGATTGGCGGCTATACGCTTGGTTTTACAAATGTCATGCACGTTAATGATAAGCCGATTGATAGATCAAAACTAAGTGCGTATCTTAAAAAATACATTACGAAAGATATGCCATCTTTCCATGGTCGTCAACGCTACTGGGCTTCCAAAGGTCTCATACTGCCCGAGCTAGAAGATAATCCAGATGAATGGTACAAGCACGCAACACCTGACTGGATTCAAGAAAATGATAACGGAACGATCATGAGGTTCGATCTTAATAAGAACGCTTTAGTCGATATAATTTCAAGGTTCAAGGACTGATATGACACAAGAAGAGCTTGATACATTTGCAAAATATATTGAGCTTCTTGCTGAAATTGAAAAAGAAAATGATGAAGATGTATAATAGTAACGCTCCCCAGTTTCAGCATAGGTATCCAAAGTATCTTTTATTTCTGCTCTTAATGGGCGGTTGTGCCAGAAAAGTATTCTTTGGAATGTCGGATCTGGGGAGCCACAACCGTCCATTTTTAGTTGGGAGTAAACTATGAAAGCAATACTGCTCGCCCGTGTATCCAGTAAAGATCAAGAAGAAAACAATTCGATTCCTGCTCAAGTCAGGCGCCTGCAAGACTATGCTCAAAGACGTGGATTTGAGCATATCGAAATCCATAAACTCGTAGAGTCATCTACTAAGAAAACACGAAAAGAATTCTCGTCCATACTCACAAGCATTCGAAAATCTAAAAGCAGGGTCGCACTAATAGCCGATACTATCGACCGCGTCCAGCGCAGCTTCAAAGAATCAGTACAGCTTGATGAAATTCGAAATACTGGAAAGCTCGAGATCCACTTTATCCGTGAGGGACTAATTATATCCGATACATCTAATAGTGCTGATATTCTCCGTTGGGATATGGGCGTCATGTTTGCGAAAAGTTACGTCACTCAACTTAGTGATAACGTTAAGCGTGGCAATGAACAGAAATGGCTTAATGGTGAGTGGTCAGGTCAAGCGCCACTTGGTTATCATAACTTTGATTCTTTAGAAGGGAGGAAGGAGATTGAACCTGACGAGGCTACAAGACATGTCATTCATGACATGTACACTTGGTACGCCTCCGGTTCATGCTCCTTTCTCCAGATCCAAAGTCGACTACGGACGGAACACGACATTGACATGGCCACAAGCCAAATAGACCGCGTACTCAAAAATACTTTCTACTATGGAGTTATGCGAATCAAAGATAAACTGTACCGACATAAGTACGAACCAATCATCTCCAAGCAGCTATATGATCAGGTTCAAGCTGTTAAAACTAGAGCGAACAAAAAGCCAAGAAAATATGGTGGACTCCCCTATTACTATCGAGGACTCATCACCTGTGGTCAATGCGGTATGCGTGTGACGGTTGAAAAGCAAAAAGGTACTGTCTACTATCATTGCACCCAATCACGCGGGAAACACAAAGCTAGGTATGTCTCTGAAGAAGAACTTACGAGACAACTCCAGCAAGCATTCGCAGCAATCCAGCCAAACGAAGAACAGTTTAATGATGTCATGCATACCTTGAAATTATCTAACGAAGATAAGACTAGATACCGAAAGTCTCATCATGCATCCCTATCTGGTGAGCTATCTAAAGTTAGCACGCGCCAAGAACGACTATTCGATATTTACATAGACGGTGGTATTGAAAAACATATGTACGAAACTAAATTAAACGACCTACGATCCTCGCAAGCGGATATCGAGCAACGAATTGCTAATCTAGGTTCTGCTTCAAATGAATTCTACGACAATATACAGCGAATAATGGAGATTGCCAGAGATGCACCTTCAACCCTTCTTAGTTCGAAGATAGATAAAAGACGGGCACTGCTGACTTTGGTACTTTCGAACTTAACACTTCATGATGATCAACTGAGGTGGAAATACAAAAAACCGTTCGATATCATGCATCAAACGGCTCAAAATCAATCGTGGCTGGGGTGAAGGGATTCGAACCCCTGAATGCTGGTACCAGAAACCAGTGCCTTACCACTTGGCGACACCCCAATATGTGCCGATACTGTAGTATTGTACCCTATCTAGGTACCTTGGCTCAAGGTGTTACTTTAGGCGCGTCATTCGCAGGGTATACCACGCTGCTATGGTGGCGAGTCCGGCTAGAAAGAATAGCAACCATCCGCCACTTGGGATCAGCGCCGTATCACCTGCTATTGCTGTATTGTGCATTATATCCGACGTTCCGAGAGTACATATGACGACATATGTCCAAAAACCGAGCACGATAAACCCACACGCCGCGCTCACCAGGCGCATGAGCTTCGTAAGCGGAATATTGAGCAAGAATGGTAATGCGAGCAACTCGGTCAGTACGATGACACCGCACAGCACACTAGCGAGTTCTACCTGAAGGCTCAACGTACTCGCTAACACCTCTGGGAAACGATCGAATGTATATAATTGAGCCAGCAACATGCTGGTGAATACGAAGGCCATAACGAGCCCAAGGCAGCGTGTCAGCACATCGTTGGTTTCAGAAAGAGTCGCGACAATTTTTCTCATATATTGTCAGTATACCGTACGCATGCCGCTTATGAATAGTGTTGTGGTTTTGAACATTTTGCTTGCGCTTTTCGTGTAGCCACGTACAATTACAGTTAGCGACAGATAAAAACAAAAACATTTTCATACAAAAAAATGGTCGGTCGGTCGCTCTACGACATCCACCACAACACCTAATTCAAGAGGGTCAAACGCCCTCTTGTTTTATATTCGCACGGACTAAGTATACGTTCTAGGAAGACTTGGGCTCGATATCGTTTACGCGCAAGCTATTCGCATTTCGCCATTTTTCAATCTCACCATGGTGGCCACCAAGTAGTACATCCGGTACTTTCATGCCTTCGAATTCAGCTGGCCTGGTGTACTGCGGGAACTCCAATGTTTCTTCATCTGAGAAGCTTTCAATTGCCGCGCTATGTTCTCCACCGAGTACACCCGGAATCAGCCGAACAATACTGTCTATCATCGTCATAGCCGGAAGCTCACCACCAGTCAGTACGTAGTTACCAACGCTGACCGATTCGTCTACCAATTTCATAATCCGCTCGTCGTAACCCTCATAGCGTCCACAAATAAAAATATAGCCGGTGTCTGACTCGCTGTACTGCTGCGCAATACGCTGCTTCCACGTTATGCCTCGCGGTGTCATAAGAAGCACTTTGGCAGTTGGATCGATCGACTTAGCGTGCGCAACCGCCGCAAATAGTGGCTCCGGCTTTAGTAACATGCCGTCTCCGCCGCCATAGGGTGTGTCGTCGACAACTTTGCGCGTACCAACACCAAAGTCACGGAGCTGCACCGTTGAGAGCTCTACGATACCGTCTTTTTGCGCCTTCCACATCATTGAATTCTCAAACACGCCCGAAAGCATATCAGGGAACAGTGTGATTACTTGGAATTTTCTCATCATCCCATCATCTCATGTATTGACATTATTGTCTATTAGTGATATAATTTCTTCATGCTTTCCTCAAGTTACTCTTGGGCGAAAAGTCGCCCCTACTTGAACCTACGATTGGAGTAAACATGAATTGGTTATGGTCGATAGTCTTGGTTATCGCTATGTTATGCTTCGGCATAACCTTTAGCCTCGCACTGTACTACTTCCAGAGCGGCAATCCAGCCGCCTGGTACAACATTGTCTTCGCAATCGCTACGATTCCACTTTTGATTTTCACGGTGGAGATGGCTGCCAAGCGATCCAAGTAGTGGGGCACGAGCCCTTTGGAGAAAGCCTGATGTCGAGCTGTAATATAGCTCCATCTCGCCGCTCTTCAGAGGGCTTTCTTCATGTTGAAATCAACAACAACAACAACAACAACAACACAAAAACCGCCCGAGCAAGAAATGCATGGACGGTTTTTATGTAATATAAGGCTCTCAACTCTTATGCTAGAATTGCTCGCATGAGCGCTCTTCACTTCTCGCAGTTCTGAAATGTATCTCTGAACTTACTTATGATTATATATCAAGATCATCTAAATCAGCAAGCTCTTTTCGAGACTTTTTTGCGTAATCAGACGAGTCATCTTCGGGGTTGTTTTCCACAGATTCCTCTGTTGTATCATCCACAGGCTGGCTGTGCGAATCATCCGATTGACTAGTACTATTGGTCGGACCCTGGTAATCATCATTGTTAACGATCTTTAGATTGTACCGAGCGTCATTTTTTGTACCGAGTGCACGGAGCAATGTCCGCAGGCTCTGCGCTGTTGCACCGCGTTTACCGATAACTCGCCCGAGGTCTTCAGGGTTTACGGTGAGCGTTAATAGCACACCCTTTTCGTCGATGAGGCGCTCTACGACGACATCGTCTGGGTTCCCGACTAACGATTTTACAATGTACTCTATAAACTGCTGGTCTATGCTCGACATATTGCCCCCTCTTCTGACTTTCGGTCTTTGGTTATGTGCCAATTCTTTGAATAACAACTCTATTGTAGCACGAAAAAACCAGCGCGTCCTTGGTGGATCACACTGGTTTTAGATAAAACGAAGTACTGTTTTATTTTTCGTCTGAGGCAGTTTCAGGTTCTGCAGCAGCTGGTTCTTCGGCTACTGGAGCTTCTTCAACTTCTTCTTTCGGCTGGTTTTTGCGAAGTTTCTCAAGGTTCTTGATCGACTTTTTCTTGCTTTCGTCAGCTTGTTTTACCCATGTCGGTAGTTTGACTTTTGTGTCAGCCAACAGCTTGATGATTCGTGGTGTTGGTTGTGCACCGTTGTCGAGGTGCTTTTGCATTGTCTCTACGTTGACATTAACTTCTTTCGTATGTGGGTTATATGTCCCAACATAGGCGACCACACGGCCACTTGAAGGATGGCGTTGAGCCTCCTGAACTGCTATACGATAAATTGCGAGGCCTTTTCGACCAACGCGTTGCAGGCGAATTGCGAGCATATATATTACACTTCCTTTACTACACGTTAGATTTGTACTGTATTCTTATACACTTTACACTGTTTGTTCCATTAGGTCAATCTGTTAAACCAAGTATCCTATCTTCGGCGGTTTATTCGATCTCTGTCTGCTTGCTATATTCTTTTAATGCCGCTTTTGCCGCCTGTTGTTGGGCAATTTGTTTCGAGTGACCAGTGCCTTTGCCCATCAGTCGTTGACCAACGTATACCCCAAGCGTAAATACCTTATCGTGGTCTGGACCAATCTCTTCGAGCACTTTGTACTGCGGCGTCGAACTGTCGACTCGTTGCGAAACTTCTTGCAGATGGCTCTTCGGGTCACGCCAACTACCTTCTACCAGAATCGATTCCAGCTTACTCGTAATATTCTCTTGTATAAACTTCTCTGCGGCTCCGTAGCCCGCATCGAGGTACACGGCTCCGACAACTGCTTCAAACGCATTTGCCAATATCTGCTGTCGAGCCCTATCGGTGCCATGTTTTTCGCCCTTACTCATGCGTAGGAGCGGCTCGTACCCAAGCCTGTCGCCGGCTTCACCAATACTCTCGGTTCGCACTAGCGACGCGCGCCAGCTTGTTAATATACCTTCTGGTTCGTCGTAGTTATTAAATAAAAAGTCAGTCACGACGAGTTCGAGGACTGCATCACCCAAAAATTCTAGTCGTTCGTTGTGCTCTTTGGCGCTCTTTTTGTGCTCGTTTACATAGCTACGATGCGTCAAGGCTGTGATAAGTAGCTGGATGTTCTTAAACTCAAGTCCTATGCTATCGGTTGCGAACTGCTGATACGGTGCTGTTGGCATGCCACTCATGTTACAGGTTTTCCTGTCTGATGCGTTTCATACCGAGTAAAATCAGTTTTCCGATATCTTCATACTCGATAATATCGAGCGCATCGGCGGTCGAGAACCATTGTATCCCGTTCATCCATTCTTCCTTTTTAATTGCGTTGGTATCGCCCTTGGCTTTTACCAAATATATCTGCGTCGTCATAAGTACTAGTTTGTCTATCCGGCGGTAGCGAAAATGAATTTTGCCCAACCAACCTTGCACGTCAACGTGCATGAGCCCGGCCTCTTCGCCAATTTCACGCTTTGCGGCTTGCTGTGCTGTCTCACCTTCTTCAATGTGACCTTTTGGTATAGTCCAACGATCTTTAGCATCTTGAATCAATAATATTTCTATCTGGTCAGATTCATTGCGGCGCCAAACAATGCCACCAGCGGTTGGTTCACGGACTATTTCTTGAATGGAAGCTTTTTTGCCTTTAGCGACAAATTTTTTAAAGCTATTAAAGTTTGGTGTCTTCGGCATCTTCTGCCCCTTCCACAAGTGTTCTCAGAGCCGTACCGAGTACGCCGTTGATGAACTTACTTGAGTTGTCGGAACCAAAAGCTTTTGCAAGCTCGACCGCTTCGTTGATAACTACTTTTGGCGGCACAGTGTCCGCTCGATGTAGCAATTCGTACAGCCCGAGCCTCAGCACATTTCGATCGATTCTAGCAATCTGATCAATTGGCCATCCCGGTGCTATAGGCTGTAGCTGTGTATCGAGCTCTGCCGAAGCAGCAATAACTGCTTTTACAAGGTCAACAACGAACTGTTTGTCGTCTATAGCCGAATCGTAGCGAGAAATATTTCGCTCTAAGATCTCATCGACGGCAGCGTCATCTACGCCTTCATCTGCGCGAAACTCGTATTCGTACAGCGTCTGCAATGCGACAATTCGCCCTAAATGTCGGTTTGAAGCCATAAACTCTTGGTTCTTTCGTTTCTGTTAATGTGTTAATCTACCGCTATTTAGCGTTTGTGAGCATTTTGTTGCCAGTCTCACGTTTTGTCGTGTAGACTTTCACTGGCGATTTTGCATTGACGGCACGAGCTAGCTTTAGCTTCAAGTGGCTACGTCGAAGACCCGTTTTGCGGGGGCTTGTCTGCTTTTTTGGTTGTCCCATGAAATGTTCTCCTTGTTTCAAAAGGTAATATAACTTACAAGTAGTGTAGCTTATATCTGTTAAAAGCTCAAGAGCCAGTTGACAGACCGCTCGTTTGTCTATACTGTATTCTCTTATGAAACCTGCGAATACCGAAGAAATACCGCTATACGTCGACGTTAAAAAAGATATTCCCGTGATTATTAGCTCAGCACTAGCAGGCCTAGCATTGGTGACCGCCGGCATTAGTCTCTCTGTTCACGCGTCTCAGCGCAATCAGCCCGCAAAATGTTACCAAGCATCGATATACGAGGACGGCGAACGACTCGTCGACTCATTACTTACCAAGATAAAGGCCAACGAAGAAATTCCAGATTACACCCAAGACGAGCTCTACGGCGTATACCGGGCGGCACTAGGTATTGAAAGCGCTATGAGTTCATACTACGGGCGAGATTTTTATCAAAAAGGAGATACATTTACGTATATTATCGATAAAAAACAAGTACTCCCAGGCGACTCGCCAATCTGTTAACAGCATGTATGTATTGACAAAGTATAGCATAAGTGCTATAGTGTATACATGACAGAACGCAATTATTCATCTTATATACAACAAGCATTAGACATCGCTGCTCAGCCAGACGGCCACTCAGAATACGATGAAGAGTTAGCATTACGGGATGGCGTGAATGAATTCCTACGAGCCACACATGAACAGCCGGAGAGCGAGGCGCAACACGACTCCCACGAGTCGCCTAGTCCTTGGAAAAAAATTCGGCGTACTACGATTGCTCTTGCCGCAGTTGCAGTTTCCAGCATTGCATTACACCAGCCAGCTTCAAAAGCATGGGACAGTATTAATGGCCCAGAGTTCTCTAATGACACGCATTCATTCACAGCGGGACCAGGTGATAACGTAACGACTGCAGCTTACACAGTAACCCGCGAAGAAGGTGTGCGGCTAAACAGCGTTATTGCAGACATCATGGATAGAAACGAAGGAGCGCTTTCAGACGGACTTCAAGTAGGCGAAACTATCCAGGTACCAAACTCAGCAAATAAATAGACTACGCGACGATATTCACTAACCGGCCAGGTACGTAAATGACCTTGGTCGGTTCTTTATTTTCTAGATGCTTCTGCACGTTTTCATCTGCTTGGGCGAGTGATTTTATAGCCTCAGCATCGGCATCTGCGGCAACCGAGATAGTCGCCCGCAATTTGCCATTCACCTGCACGGCGATGGTGAGCGTATCGGACACAATATATTTCTCATCAAACTGTGGCCATGAGTCTTTCTGAATCGTCGTATCATGCCCTAGGTCAGACCACAGCTCGTCGGCCATGTGCGGTGCGAACGGGGCAACCAGCGCCGAGAGGTTTTCGAGTGCAGACTGCCATGCTGCAGTATTTTCGAAGCCACTCTTCGCCTTTAGCTCGTATAGTTCATTCGTTGCCTTCATCATGGCGGCAATCGCTGTATTGTATTTTTGATTTTCTAAATCTTGAGTCACTTTTTTGATTGTTGGGTGAATAATACGAAGTATCATTTCTTCTGTACTGTCATTTTTTTCAGTCGATATAAACTCTTGGGTGATGTTCCATACTCGGTTGAGGAAGCGATGCGTTCCGGGCACGCCCTGCGGGTCCCATTTTGCCCAGACATCGAGTGGAGCGGCAAACATCAAATACGTTCGCAGCGCATCGGCCCCGTATCCACTATTGATGATTTCCATTGGGTCAACGCCATTACCTTTTGTCTTCGAGAACATTTCGCCATTTTGTGCGGTTACTTTACCGTTAAACAAAAACTTTTTGAATGGCTCCGCAGTGCCGATTCCTTTTGTCTTTGCAAAAAATCGTGCCACGAACCGTGCATACAGTAAGTGGGCGGTCGCATGGTCTGCGCCATTGTAGAAATCAACTGGCATCCACTTTTCTGCTACATCCTTACCCACAAATTCAGTGTCGTTTTTTGGGTTGAGATAACGCAAAAAATACCAGCTACTACAAATATAGGTGTCGAGCGTATCGGTCTCCCGTTCGGCATCTTTGCCGCAGTCCGGACAGGTCGTTTTGAGCCAGTCTGTCGCTCGTGCCAAGGCGCTTCTTCCATCACCACTCGGTTGAAAATCTTCGAGTTCTGGTAATATCACTGGCAACTGCTCGTCTGGTACAAGCTTCGGGCCACATGCCTGGCAGTGAATAATAGGAATCGGCGCACCCCAGTAGCGCTGACGGCTGACGCTCCAGTCGCGCATTTTATAATTTACTTCGACGGTTCCTACACCAGAGTTCTCGAGCTCTCTCGCGATTGCTTCTCGGCCTTCTTCAAAGTTCATACCATCGAATTTGCCCGAGTTAGCGAGTTCATACGATGTTCGGTTATTCTTTATTTCTGACTGATAGTTTACAAATTCTTGCTGTTTGGTCGTGTAGACAATCGGCAACTTAAATTTCTGAGCGAATTCGTAATCGCGTTCGTCTTCCCCAGGAACCGCCATAACAGCGCCCGTACCATATCCGGCTAGTACATAATCAGCTATCCAGACAGGAATTTTTTCACCACTGAGCGGGTTGACGGCGTATAGACCTTCTACTTCCACACCTGTCTTCGTTTTATCAGACTGTCGCTCTAGCTCCGACTTGATCATCGTTTTTTTCATATACTCGTTCAGCGCGCCTGCATTCGCGGCAGAACCAGCCACGCGTTCGATCAGTTCATGCTCTGGAGCAAAGACCATGAAGGATGCGCCAAAGATAGTATCGTGTGCCGTGGTAAATACTTTAATCGATTCATTCTCTAGGCCAAGGCCTTCAAGCTTGAATTCAACCAGCATACCTTCACTGCGGCCAATCCAGTTTTTCTGCGCAAGCTTCACGCTATCGGTCCAGTCAAGCTCATCGATGGCTTCCAACATTTCATCGGCATACTCGGTGATTTTGAAGAACCATTGGTTTACTTCTTTTTTATTTACCTCAGGGTCATCCGACCCGTCATGTCGCCAACATTTACCATCAATCACTTGTTCGTTCGCAAGCACGGTCTGACATTTTGTACACCACCACTGCATACGTGGCTCTTGGTAGGCCAGACCGGCACGGAACATTTCAGAAAAGATCCACTGCGTCCACTTGTAATATTCGGGAGTGTGCGTTGCGATTTCTTTCGACCAGTCGTTACTCCAGCCCATGGCCTTGTACAGCTTTTGGTATATCGGAATAAGTTCGTCCATCGAAACTTTTGGGCTCACACCTTGTTTAATCGCCCGGTTCTCAGCAGGCAAGCCAAACGAGTCCCAACCCACAGGATGATAGCTCTCGAACCCTTGCTGTCGCTTGAATCGTGCCATGACATCCGAAATGGTGTAGTTCATGGCGTGACCGATGTGCAGAATGCCACTCGGATAATTAAACATGCTCATCGCAAAGTACTTTGGTTTGTCGCTTTCAAGATCTGCTTTGTAGATCTGTTGTTCGTCCCATTTTTTTTGCCATGCTGGCTCTAGTTCACTCGGATTAAATCGTTTCATCTCTGGTAATTATACCAGTCACCTTGGCAAGAGGCTAGACACTCGGTGTAGAACATTCACCAATACCGTATTCGCCAACGGTATTCGATGCAATATCGAAGTAGCGGATCGTCGCCCCCGAACCCTCGTTGCACTGTTCGTACTGAATGAGGGATGTATCCTTCGTATCAGGTCGGTTTGGCGACAATAAACGCTTGGTTTCTTCGTCGAGCCGCGCCTCTTCTACCATTGAATTACCTTGCATAAATTCATCGTAGGTCGGATAAGTCCCCGTTATAATGCCATATATCTCAGCCTTCTTAGAAATTGCCGCTGCAATTGATTGATTGATGAGCACATCATCTTGCGCAAATTCCGCATATAAGTTTTGATCATAAGCAGCTTTTATTTTTTCCAGATCGGCTTTCAGTGTTGTTGCATCGATGACGTTTTCTGGGATTGTCGCTTCTACGGTTTGATTAAAATTGACTACCGCAGTAGATGTTACGCTAGAGTATTCATTATCAGAATTTACTGTGACTTCTTGCAGTTCGTGTGACCATCTATCAACCCACACCGAAACCGTTGGCTCTGGCAAATTAGTATCCGGCGTAGATTCAGTAAACGGTTCAACATCCTTTATAGCATCGTCACACTTCTTGACTTCAGTATAAAATGCCGAAGTATTGAATCCTCTTATGAATTCGTTCGTATTCTGTATGCTTGGCATAATTTCGTACCCGAGCATTCCCTCTTTAGAGCCCAGCTTTTTATCAACAATGATTATCGGATTGTCGCGATACAAATTTGTAAGCTCACTTTTGTAGCTATCGTCTGTGCTCATTTTTTCGATTGCTTTTTGCACGCAACTCGAAACGTCATTACTGGATGTAATACCGCTTGTTTGATTAATATCTTGATCGGTAATTTTTATCCAGTTTTCATCTATCTTTTTTAATAATGAGCCTACCTCTGGCGGAGTTTGCTCTGCAGGACCAGCAAATAGCTCGACCAGTCTTGCTAGCTGCTTTATCTGCACGTAGTAAGAGCTATTCTTGTAGTCAAGTATTGCACTTCCCTTTGTGTTGACATCTTGGGCCCCGCCTTTGAGGTCAAAATTGACATCAATCTTGGCAACTTCATAATTAGCATCAGCTTTCACCGCAAGTGTTGATGTCGTGCTCTCCGAGCTAAAACCTTCAGGTTGAACAGTTGTAAAAGGACTCGAGGCCTGGGGTTTCGACGTAGACTGAACATCGACAGCTAGATTCATCGATTTTGCCGTCATAGAATTCGCAATCGCGTCACCGATGACTTTTTGTGGGTTTTGATACCACACGTTGTATGCGAGTGCCGTTCCGGCACCGAGCAGTACAAATACACCTAAAAGTGCACCGCCGATAATCATCTTCTTACCACGCACTGGACGGCTGACTGGTTGCTTTACTGACTGTTCAACAACAGGAGATTGCAGCGGTTGATCGCTAGACATCGTCGTTGGCTCTAGCTCTGCTTCAACCACTGGAATCGGCTCTTCTTTATATAGTGACGGCTCTTCTGACTCTACCGGGCCAAATGGTGCCGACCCTTGTTCGCGTACTACTTCTTCCGTGTTCAGTGGCTCGATAACCTTTTTTTGTTGAACTGGTACGTTGAAACCTTTGTCTTCCGATTCGTCGCGCGGTTCGTCTGGCATGCTAATCCCTTGGCTTACTACTTATGATTATTGTAAGTGTATCATGAGAGCTTATTTATTTTTGAAAATACGCGTTTTTCGTAGTCATCCATTGTTCGGACTGGCGGACCAATTCGTGATCTTCGTGCGTTTCATGCAGTAAAATCTTTACGGCTTCTTCTAAGTAGACATTTCCCTGCGAACCCTTCGCTAGTACGACAGCCCCGTTTTCCATAACCGAATGAACAAACGCGCCAGCGTCGATTGCACTTCTAAAGCTCTTTACCTGGCAGCCTCGCGCGCGAGCGCGCGGTGCAAGAATTTTTTCAGATTGTTCGCCAACCGTCACCACCCATGCCAGCAAACTTGAATCACAAAAATCACCAAGTTTTTGATGTTCTTCTTCTGACACCGCGCCCAGCTCGTTCATATCGCCGAGTATGGCAATACGCTGTGGTGCAGGCGTTGCATATAGCGTGCGAAGTGCTGCGTCGGCAGCGGCCGGGCTCGAATTGTAGGTGTCATCTATCAGTACGCTTTGGTTCACGCCTTTTAGTACGTTCATCCTGCCATTTACCGGTTCTATGAGCGCCAACCCTGCAATGATTTCATCTGAATTTAATCCTAGCTTGATAGCTATACCAACAGCACAAGTCACGGGCCGTAAACTATGTTCACCAAACACCTTTATTTTGGTTGGTACTTCAAACGTCATTTCTGGCGACACGATAGTACCGCTATAGCCCGATGCAATATCAAAATCCCCTACTTCCAGCCGGTATTCGGCAGCGGCCGTTGTGCCGTAGGTATCGATTGCTGGGTCGGTAATATATGCGGCGAATCGGCCGTCTATGTCGTCACGGCTTATGAAGGCGAGTTCCGCGTAGTTCGCCAGCGACAACTCTTCTTGTGCCACGTTTTCTATTGTCCCAAAAAATTCCATGTGTTCTTGTGTGACAGCCGTAACCACGCCAATCGCTGGTCGCAGATACGTTCCAAAGTGAGGGATCTGCCCGATACCGTCTGTCCCTAGCTCTTGTATGACAATATCGACATCAGCAGGCTGTTTGATTTGCTGCTTCATGGCTTTAAACACGCGCAGCCACGCCAGAGGGCTCCGCACATTTTTCGGATACTCAACGCCGAGCATCGCGACCGGCGCGCTCATATGCGTATTATGGTTACCATCCATCATCCGCACCCGGAATTTTTGCGACAACAACGTAGCGATCATCGTCTTAGTAGTGGTCTTGCCGACACTTCCCGCCACGGCTATCAGCTTCACCTCTGGATGTTTGGTGAAATAGTGGCGAGCGTATTTTTCGAGTCGTTTTTGTATAAATTTTTGAAACATTACCTTTTATCATACTCGACCACCCGGGATATATACAAGCTCTCCCTATTGAAAAAACGTCACATATTGCCTATACTTCTCTAAGTATGCGGGTTTAGCTCAGTTGTTAGAGCGCGTCCTTGCCAAGGACGAGGCCAGGAGTTAGAGTCTCCTAACCCGCACCAATTAAAGTAGTCCGGCTCGTCCCGGACTATTTTATTTACTGTAAAACTAAGACGCTAGCTCCTGTCCAACCCGAGAATTATGTGAGATTTTTATTTGCTATGATGAATGCATGAGTATTGATATAGAACAAATCATTCGTGAAAATATTAGTAAGACAATCCACATGTCACTTGCAACCAGCCGTGACAACAGGCCCTGGGTGTCTGAGGTTCACTTTACCTATGATAGTAACCTAAACATTTACTATCGTTCACTCACCTCGCGACGTCATAGCCAAGAAATCGAACTCAATCCTAACGTAGCAGGCAACATCGTAAAACAGCACACTCTAGACGAATATCCTATTGGTGTCTACTTTGAAGGTAGCGCGAAACTGCTTGAAGCAAGTGAAGAACAAAATTACGCTTTTGAACTACTAAAAGAAAGAGTCAATGCAGCAGACGATGCTATAGAGGATGCTGCAAGAGAAGACGGTCATAAGTTCTATAAAATCACAGTTGAAGACTGGTACGTCTTCGGTAAATTTGATGATAATGGTGGACGTAAGTATCACCTGAAGTGGAATGGAGGACGGAAATGAACTATACACCACATCACACGGCAATCTCAATACGGAACTTAGAGGCATCTCTCAATTTTTAAAAAACACTTGGCTACGTACAAGTGCATAAATATGATGAAGAAAACGGGTCAATGAGTATCGTTCATTTAAAACTTGGTAGCTCATTCTTGGAAATATTTGCGTACAAAAAGAACGCAGATAAATTACCTGTAGACTACGAATATGCTAATAACCTCGAAGAAATAGGAGTAAAGCACATTGTATTACATACTAATGATCTTGAAGGTGCATTAGCAGAACTCAGAGCTAAAGGATTAGCAAACGAAAAAACTAAAATCACTATGGGTAGAACAAAAGTTGGATACTTCTTCATACAAGATCCTGATGGCGTATGGGTTGAGATAGTAAAAGACGATAGATATTACTAACAATAGTGAAATTAAATCATAGCTAGTGTTTCAATCAGCTTATCTAGATTCTGTTAATGTGCAGCAACGCCAGGACCAACCACTAGAGGTGGTTCTAATGTTGGTATGATTTGTGATTCCTCTGACTGTTAACCCACCCAAAATATCATTGCCAATGTTCGATAGTCCTCTAACCGCATCTATCGTCCGCTAAGATGCGACCCTCAGATTTTACATTTGAAGGAGTATACTAGTTGTAGTAAACGAAAGAAGGAGTATGAGTAAGATAACACCGAACTTATGGTTTAATGGCAACGCAAAGAAAGCAGTAGAGTTCTACGTGTCGGTTTTCCCTGACAGTAAAATAACGGACATTCAATATTATCCGAATAGCCCTGAAGAAGGCTTGGCGGATTTTCAACAAGAGCTAGCTGGAAAAGAACTTGTTATAGAGTTTGAGCTTAGTGGTAACACCTTCGCTGCGATAAATGCAGGTCCAGAATTTAAGTTTAGCGAAGCGGTTTCTTTCTCAATACCTTGTAAAGACCAAAAAGAAATAGATTATTACTGGTCAAAACTTTCAAACGTGTCCGCATCGGAACAGTGCGGATGGTGCAAAGACAAATTTGGGCTTAGTTGGCAGGTAGTGCCAGAGAATATGGGTGAACTGATGAGCCGACCTGAGGCATTCTCAAAAATGATGCAAATGAAAAAGCTGGTGATTGCAGATTTTTAAGTGACTGTGTATGTTTATATTGCATGATGCTATCGCTACACTCACTTTCACAGTACCCGTTTATGAATAACAAGCTCAATACTACGAGCTAAACGAAAGGACTTACCTATGCCAAACACAAACGTTGTCGGATGGTTTGAAATATACGTTACTGAGATGGACCGCGCTCGATCGTTTTACGAGACGGTGCTGGAACAAAAACTTGAACACATGCCTACTCCACCAGACAGTACGATGCAAATGATGAACTTTCCGATGGATGAAACGATGTCCAAATATGGCGCACCGGGCGCATTAGTACAGATGGAAGGCGTTAGCCCAGGCGTTGGTGGCACGATGGTATATTTTGCCGTTGCCAATTGCGCCACTGAAGAGTCACGGGTTGTAAATGCTGGTGGCTCGGTGGTGAAACCGAAAGAATCGCTCGGTGAATTCGGCTTTATGAGCCTGTGCACAGACACCGAAGGCAATATGTTCGGCCTTCATTCCATGGAGTAATGCATTAAAGGCGTTATAATGATATAGTAGGTAAAATATAAGAGGAGATGTATATGGTTACTGGATATTGCGTGAAGTGTAAAGAAAAAGGCGTCGAGCTAACAGCTCCAGGAATTCACCAGACTAAAAAAGGTGGTTTCATGGCTAAGGGCAAGCACGCAAAATGCGGAACAACTGTCTGTGCAATGATGTCTAAAGACAATGCAGAAAAAGCACTCGAAGACGGCGCAACAAAAGAGTACTAGTAGACAAGCTTACCGAGCATTTGATACATCTAAAAACCACCCATACGGGTGGTTTTTAGGTATGACTGCCTTTTTGCTATAGATACATACTAACCATTGGCAGCGTCCATGCTTCGTATTATACTAACAATCAGTAATGGCAAATACGAAATCATCCCAGTATAAAACCAACAGTCTGACGCTCATCGGAGCGATTTCGATGGGTACGGCGGTGATTATTGGAGCCGGCATTTTTGCCCTAACGGGGCAGATCGCTGAGTTAGCCGGACCAGCTTTCCCTCTCGCATTTTTGGTGGCAGCCATTATCGCTTCCTTTAGTGCTTACTCGTACGTTAAGTTGTCGAACGCCTACCCGAGCGCGGGTGGTATAGCTATGTTCCTCAAAGAAGCATATGGGGTGGGAACTATCACGGCAGTCGGTGCGCTCCTGATGTCTTTTTCAATGATTATCAACGAGAGCCTAGTGGCACGAACATTTGGCACCTATGTACTGCGGCTATTTGATGGCGCTCAAGAAGCGGTGTTGGTACCCGTGCTCGGCGTCGGTCTATTGACGCTAGCCTTTATCATTAATATTTCTGGTAACCGCCTTATTGATAGATTATCTCTGGTATTATCAGCTATAAAAATCGGAGGAATCGCATTGCTAAGCCTCGCTGGATTGTGGGTTTCTGGATTTTCATTTGAGGGACTCAAAGCACCAACTCAAGCCTCGGGAGAATACGGTATCGTTGGCTTTATGGCTGGTGTCGCCTTGGCAATTCTAGCCTATAAAGGCTTCACTACGATCACCAATAGCGGCTCAGAGATAAAAGAGCCGCATAAAAATGTTGGGCGTGCAATTATCTATTCAATCGCCATCTGCGTGGCGCTCTACATGCTGATGGCCTTTGCGGTTGCCGGTAACCTATCGCTACCAGAAATTATTGCTGCAAAGAATTTTGCCCTAGCTGAAGCCGCTATGCCAGCATTCGGTGACTTTGGACTGATTTCAGTCGTGTTCTTGGCGATTATTGCAACCGTTTCAGGCGTGATTGCTAGTGTGTTTGCGGTTTCACGAATGCTCGCCATGCTAACCGATATGAAACTCATCCCTCACAAACATTTCGGTATGCCAGGTGGCATACAAAAGCATACCTTGGTGTATACGATTGTGATTGCCATGCTACTCACTATATTTTTTGACCTCAGCCGCATTGCATCACTCGGAGCTATTTTCTACATTATTATGGACATCGGTGTGCACTGGGGCGTTTTTAAGAATTTGCGTCACAAGATAGATGCAAAACCGTGGATACTACTAACGGCAATCGCCCTCGACGTCGTCGTCTTAACGGCATTTATTATCATGAAGGCACAGTCCGACGTGTTCGTTCTGTATGTCTCGGTCGTATTACTACTCTTGATCGTGTCGTTCGAACGGTTTTACCTTGGAAAAGTTCGACAGCAAGCATAAACCTCTGTACGTCGCTGGGCTAAAAATCACTCTGCGGCTATAGAGCTAGAATAAAAGCGCGTATCAATATACAGTAAGGAGTAGATTATGTCGGTATACTCAGATTTCGTTCACAACAAAAAGCCAAAGCTACTCGCCCTCGGGCTATTGGTACTTTTTATCGGTGGGGGCAGTATATTTGCTTCACTCGCTGATGAGGTGCGCGAGGGAGATACAGTATCGTTTGATACTGCGGTGCTGCTCGGCATAAATTCCCGCTCTTCCCCGCTGCTCGATACAGTGTTTTCTACCGGGACGATGCTCGGCGGCGCAGTTGTTGTTGCGGCAGTGAGCCTGGCGATGATTACTGCCTTAGCGCTCCGAAAGTCATATTCACGGGCACTACTGGCGACCCTTATTATTGGCGGAACAACTCTCGCCAACTTTTTCCTAAAACTGGTGTTCGAACGAAGCCGGCCCGAACTCTGGACCAGACTGGTTGAAGAGCAGTCGTTCTCGTTCCCTAGTGGGCATGCGATGGCCAGTATGGCACTTGGGCTGACGATTGTATTATTAACGTGGAATACTCGCTGGCGCGCCGCCGCCGTCATTGGTGCGATAGTATATGTACTATTCATCGGTTTTTCGAGGCTATATTTGGGAGTACACTACCCGACGGATATCCTGGCTGGCTGGCTTGTCTCTAGTCTGTGGGTGTTCGCAATCGCATGGCTATTCTCTCGGCGAAAAAACCGTACCGACCACTCGGGCAACCCAGAATAGCGTATACTAGAACAAGATAACAAAGGAGATATACGATGAAATTATTTGGAACAGCTTACGCGCACTGTGACCTACCATGTGGCGTCTACGACCCGGCTCAAGCAAAGATTGAAGCCGAGAGCGTCAAGATGATACTGGAAAAAATGCAAGATATGGACGGCGACGATCGCATCCGCGCCGTGCTCGTAAAAGAAGAGCGATCTGAACTCGTGAAGCATCATTTGATGGTACTATGGGCAGATTATTTTAAGCCTGAGCACCTGGAACAACTACCAAATCTTCACGAAACGTTTTGGAAGGCCATCAAACAAGCTAGCGCCTGCAAGCATCACTCTGACGTGAAGGAGGGCGACAAACTACTCGCCATGGTCGAAGAGATCAGCGACATGTTTTGGGCAACTAAAAAGGCGTAACTGCGTGCTCTACGTTCGAAAAATAGTCGGTGATAGCATGTCGCCGACTTTTCGATCTGGGTCTATTGTTGTAGCCATCAAAAAGAAACCACGGAGCGGCGATATAGTACTGGCTCTCGTAAATGGTCGAGAAATAACCAAGCGTGTGTCAAAAATCTCCGACAAGGGAGTGTATTTGCTGGGCGACAATACAGCCCATAGTACTGATAGCAGAGACTTCGGCTACGTTTCTACCACCGCGATAGCCGGTGTGGTTGTGTGGCAGATACCCTTTTACAAATTGCACAAGCAAACAAAATAACGACATGCTATAGTATTTTTATGACAACTCCGACTACTTCCAGCCCAAAGCATCCCAAGAAACTTAAACTAGCTATCGGTATCGCTATTCTGATAGTAATCATTGTAGCAATAGCGGCGATGTTCGTGCTTAAAAACGATACTGAAACAAGTATTAGTTCAAAAAACCGCAAGCTGAACCAATCAAAGTTGGTGACAACCGGTATGTCAGCACCTGCAACGTTATCAACGAATCGGATGTTCGTGAACTGTATGGCAAGCAAGACTCTTTCGGATATGAAATATACGAACAGTTCTTGGACACTTCCCGTGATAAGTCATACTCTACTCCTATCACAAAATGCCAATATGGTAGCCATGTAGGACTCACAGCATCTCAACACTACTCTTCAGATAGCGTACTAGAAGATATACTCTCTGTAACGAGTGCAAGCTATGCAAAAACTAAATCTGCTATCAAAAAATTCGAGAGAATTGCGAAGTCTAGCACTGACAAAAATGTCATTAGTGCGGTGCAAAAGATGACATCATCTCAGAAGTTCGTTGATAGTTTAGCCGATAAGGTTGGCGCCTTAGGAAACGACGTGAAAGATGAGGACGTGACAAAAATCATCGAGTCGATAAGCCAGGATGACATAAATAAGCACCTAGCCCCAACGAATGACACCTACTTCACCTTTGATGCGGCAGTCAACAATATATCGTATGAAATATATATTTCTGACGGTACGGGTGACGCAAGTGCTTCTGACAAAGTCATACTTTCGAAACTGAAGCAACTAGATATCCTTCATAATAAAGTCGTGGCTCGGACTAAGGATTCGTCTCTATCCCAAGAACCTGCGGCGTATATATCTGGAAGTAAAAAAATTACAAAGTACGGCACAACAACCTTGCTAGACGTATGCAACGTCCTATCTAAGGAAGTATTCAAAAAGACCTACGACAAGTCATCCAATGACATAGTAAAACGCTACAACATAAGTAGCACGAATGCTGAATATGCCGAGAATCCTGCGCTTAAAGAAGCGTTCTCACCACGCAGCTCTTGCTCTAGGGGGTATGTAAAGAACGATGAATTATTTTCTAACTCAGAAATCTCAGTGAAACTCAACCAGTCGGCATCCGACGAAGGTGCTAAGCGAAATTTAGATAGTATTAAAAAAGTATATGCATACATGCAATTTGCGCCACTTGAAACAAAGGCCGATACAGCGCTCTTAATGAGCCGCAAAGATAATGACTACATGAAATTTATATTCAGGGTTGGGCCCTATGTTATAGAAGCCGATGCGAAGAAAGCTGATGGTGAGAAAACTGCGAGAAGTCGATATCTAAACCGTAGTGAAACGATACAATTGATAAACCTACTGACCGAACAAATTCCCGCTACCTCATCTTCCGAACAATAGCACGCAAAGTGCCTAAGCTGACCTGGTTTGTGTGAGTTTGCTTCCACTTGCTCGCTATTTTATCGTACATATCTCCATAGCTAGGGTATGGATGAATCGTTGCGAATATATCGTTCATCGAAAGTTTTTTTGTGACCGCAAGCGTCGCCTCTCCGATAAGACTCGACGCGTGATTGGCAATAATAGTCGCGCCGAGTACTGTGCCGTTCTTATTCGTCACCAACCATATGCCACCATCAGTTGTACCGTCTGTCTTTGCCCTATCGACATCGTTCAGAGGCACCATGGTAACCTCTTCGTCAGGCATCGCCTCGCTGACAAGTTTGCCTACATGCGCGACTTCTGGCGAGGTATAGATGGACCATGGGATAGCAGTGTAGTGCGGCGCTCGTTTGATGGGCAGCCAGTCGAGAGCAGCGTTGCTACCAGCATAGCCTGCTTCGTGAGCCGCGACGTGCGTAAATTGATAACCTCCCGTTACATCGCCACATGCATAGACTGATTTAATAGCGGTGCGTAATGTTTTATCAACAGCAACCGTGCCGTTTTCTTTTAACGTAACGGCTGTGTTTCTCAACCAACTCGTATTTGGCGTCCTACCTATCGCGACGAGTACAACTTCTGAAACATATGACGCCGTCTCGGTGATTACTGCACTACCTGTAATTTGTGTTGTATTCGCGCTATACACGATATTCACACCGGCAGCCTGCATAGAATCAGCGACAATACTTGATTGTTCTTTCGTCAGCATCCCTAGTAGGGTTTTGCCAGATACGAGCACCGTCACGGCCACACCGAGCTTGGCATATGCGGATGCAAGCTCAACGCCAATCGGGCCGCCACCGATGACGGTCATTGTTTTTGGCAAACTTCTCATCCCCCAAATCGTATCACTATTGTACACATGCGGAAGTTCACTGCCCGGCACGTCTAATGCACGTGGACGCGAACCAGTAGCGATCACAATACGCCGAGCCGTAATTGAACGCTCACCGACTTTCAGAGTATGTCCATCGACCCACTCGGCTTTTTCTTGAATCACATCGACGCCGAGTTCACGATAGCGTTCGGCTGAGTCTACTGGCGCGATATCGGCAATAATTGTGTGAATACGCGCATGGATCGCTTCGTAATCGATAGACTGTGTTACTGCGCTCACTCCAAACTGACTGGCTGATTCTATAGATGCTGCGGCACGTGCACTGGCTATCAGCGACTTACTCGGTACGCAGCCTCTGTTTAAGCAGTCTCCGCCCATTTCGCCAGCTTCAATAAGCGCTACTTTTGCTCCCAATAAGTTGGCAACATATGCAGATATCAATCCTGCGGTACCGCCGCCTACGACAACCACGTTATAGTCATATTTCGCCATGTGTTTTACTCACTTTCTTCATCAGTTTTTTCTGCGTATATCGAACAATCAGCGGAACCGCTGCCAGTGCCAATAATGCTATCAATATTCCCGGTCGCAGTATTGTACCCGCTTCTGTCGATTCACCTAATTGACTGCCGGCGTAGGCAAAGACGGCGCTTCCGGGAATGATGCCAAAGAACGTCGCTAGGACAAAACTTTTCAAGGGGATATTGGCTACTCCAGATACCAGATTGAGGACTGAGAACGGCACAATAGCGCTCAGCCTGGCAGAAAGCAAATACCACATGCCAGAATCTTCAATTCCTCTATTCACTTTGCGGAGTGGTTTCTCAAATTTCGTCTGAATATAATCTTTTATCACGAATCGAGCGGCAAGGTATGGCACGATACTGCCGACCGTGGCTGCAGGGATGATGACCAGTGGAGCTAATATAGGACCCATCAGTGCTCCGCCAATAATCGTTAGCACCGCCGCAAGCGGCAAGCTACTCGCCGTGACGACTGCGTACAATAAAAAGAAGAGTACTATGAAAATCAGCGGTGAAGCATCGAGAAAAGAAGTGAGGTCTCCGCGAACACGTTGGAACGCCGCAAGGTTTACATACTGATTAATATCGAACACGACGTATGCGACGGTAAGCACTACAAATACAGCAGCTACAAGAATTCGTTTATTTTTTTTCGTCACTGCTAACATTATACAGTATTGAAAAATAGAAAACGCCCAATCGCAATGATTGGACGGTTTCTTTGGTGGCCCCTCCCAGACTCGAACTGGGGACACACGGAGCTTCAATCCGATGCTCTACCAACTGAGCTAAAGAGCCACAACTCTAGTTAGTTTACTAGAGTTGAAAGACTTTGCCAAGATGCTACTTCTTTAGGAGGCTACTGAGGGTGTCTGTCAGATCGGCAGGAAGCACAAATAGGGTTTTCTGGCTTGGTTCTTGAGATATTTTCTCGAGTGTCTGAAGCGTACGAATATTGATGCCTCCGGGGTTCTTCGTCAAAATCGTTGCAGCCTCAGAGACAGCCTTGGCTGCAGCTTTTTCACCTTCTGCAGTAATGATGACTGCTCGTCGTTCGCGCTCTGCTTCAGCTTGTTTGGCCATCGCTCGTTTCATGTCTGTCGGTAGTTCAATATTCTGCACCTTCACATTTTCTACATCAATGCCCCATTTTTCAGTCTGCGCATCAACAATCTCCTTGATACTACTACTCACTTCTTCTCGCTTTGACAGTAACGAATCAAGGTCAACGTTTCCCGTTACGTCACGCAGCGCAGCTTCGGCGAATTGACTGCTCGCATAGACGTAGTTAGTGACTTCGAGTACTGCTTTTTTCACATCTTTGACGCGAAAATACACCACTGCATCGACTTTGATCGTAACGTTATCTTGCGTGATAACCTCTTGTTTCGGAATGTCGATCGTGTTTGTTCGTTGATCAATTTTGAACATTTTTTGAAATATAGGAACAATAATTCGAAGCCCTGGTTCACGAATGCCGGTGAACTTACCCAAGGTTAAAACGACAGCTCGCTCGTATTGATCGATTACTTTGATACCGCTCAGCACAAATATTACTGCCACAACTAGTAAAAATACTACAAATTCCATACGTTTCTCCTTAATCTATGTCCCAATTGTATCACTCAAGAGCAAGTTCTATAAGACTATCGATTAGCTCAGCGTACGATACGCCTTGCTCTTGCCATAATTTTGGATACATACTGATGTTCGTAAACCCAGGCATTGTGTTGACTTCGTTAACATACAATTTCCCTTCGCCGTCCATCAGAAAATCTACACGAGATAAGCCACCACAGCCCAGATATTCGAATGTACGCTCTGCGATTGAGCGAATATTTTCTTCAATATCCGCCGGCAAGGTCACATTCAGTTTGACTTGCGATTCGCTATCTTCGCTGTACTTGTCGTCGTAGTCATAGAATTCTGCACCGGTAATAATTTCACCAACGACGCTCGCACTATGTCGGGGTACATTGCCGAGAACAGCCACTTCTAATTCACGGCCGATTATAGCTTCCTCAATCAGTACCGTGTCATCAAACTGGAGTGCGTTTACTATAGCATCCGTCAACTCAGACTCGTTCGCAACCTTGCGTACGCCGATTGAACTACCGACCCGTGAAGGTTTAACGAACCACGGTGCGGCACCTAATTTTTTTGAAACATCGATTTGTACCTGTTCGATGTCATACCCCGAATGTACAGTCATGCCGTTGGCTACCGGGATGCCATAGCTAGCCAACACGCGTTTCGTTGCATCTTTGTGCATGCACAGCGCGCTCGATTCAACATTACAGCCGACCATCGGAAGCTTCATCATAGCAAGTAAACCCTGGATGGTCCCATCTTCACCATTTTTACCGTGCAAGACAGGGAATGCGACATCAAACTCAAGTACTGAGTTATCTGACACGTTCATACATTGCTTTGCGCCCGGTATTACTGCGATTCTATCGCCAACTTCTTTTGGTTCATCACCTGTCCAATTATCTTGTAGCACCCATGCACCGTCTTTTGTGATGTAACAATACGTGACCTGATATTTGTTTTGATCGATCGCCGCAGCTACATTTTTTGCAGAAAGAATGGATATTTCATGCTCGGGAGATTCGCCGCCAAAAATCAGGAGTAGTTTTGTTTTAATCATATAGCTATTGTATCACTAGATACGGTATCTATAGGTCGGGGAGCGGGATGACGCACATTTTCGCATCGGTCGTGAAGGTATAGGAAGTAATGTGCACTTCACCGCTACGGCAGTTCGTCGCCAATGGGTAGTAATATATAGCCGGCTTTCCTGTGTAAACGCCGTACGCACCTGATGTGTGTAGACTGACTGGGTTGCCATTATACGTCCCTGTCAGCGTTTTGAGCGACATCTTTGGGATTGAACCACCCATATACTTTTTTATAGAGTTGTCAAAAGTAGTGTTGATTTTATATAACGTATTAACTGTTGAACACTGATCACTACCAGCTCCCAGAACCGCGTTACCACCAAAACAAGCAGCTGGAGAGGTTGCTGGATATGTACCTTCATCTACAGCATACAGTTTAATCGCTTTATGATACGCATCGACACCGCTATAAAGCTCGCTGTTATGCGCACGATTCTGTATCCCATTATAAGCAACTATCGAGATTGCCGCTAGAATAGCAATCACTACAATCACAATCAACAGTTCAACAATAGTAAATCCACGCTTTATGTTTGGCTGTAGCGTTACGCTCATGCTTGTAATAGTACACTTCCTCTCTAGAACTTTCAAGGTTTAGAGTATGATGACTTATATAATTAATTATATAAGTCTACTAAATTGAGCTGATGCGCTACGGGGTCTGGGGTATCTGGAGGCTCCCGAATAAAAACGGATTGGGATGGTTCATGGCTGGACGAGGATGTTTGAGGCGAAGCCGAGTCCCGCAGTCCACCAAGAAGCAGCTCAAGGCGGTGTTCCGCGGAGGTGAAGCTACCCCAGCGGTTTTGCTTCTTTTGACGAACAAAAGAAGGCTTTTGGTACTTATAGCTAAAAGTACACACCATTTCCGTACCCATCGAGAGTAATAATCTGAACGGTCATCGGTAGTATAATAGAACGATGAACCGAGTACCACTGGCTGAACAAATGCGACCGAAAAATCTGAAAGACGTGATTGGACAATCGCATCTATTAGGGAAAACTGAAATCCTTTCAAGTATCGTCAAGAATAAAGAGCCGGTCAGTCTCATACTATGGGGGCCACCGGGAAGCGGCAAGACCACCCTAGCCCGCATCATCGCTACAGAAGTGAATGCTGAATTTACTGAACTTTCGGCCGTGACAAGTGGCAAAAAAGATATAGCAGTCGTGATAGAACACGCGCGTCAAAACTGGAATTTACAGCTCCGTACTATTTTATTTGTCGACGAAATACATCGATTTAATAAAGCACAGCAAGATGCATTCCTTCCCCATGTTGAGTCGGGTTTGATCACGCTGATTGGCGCCACAACCGAAAACCCGAGTTTTGAAGTCATCACACCACTGCTTTCTCGCATGCGCGTACTGGCACTCGAGCCACTGTCGAAAACCGACATCATTACCGTATTGAAACGAGCGCTGAAAGACAACAAACAATCGAAGCGCGTCTCGGCTGATGCACTGAGTTATCTTGCTGAGCTATCGGGCGGTGATGCCCGTGTTGCCTTAGGTAACCTTGAAATATGTTTGACGATGAACCAATCGAAGATCACGCCGGAAGAAGTCAAGGTTGCCGCTCAGAAACGACTACCTGGGTACGACAAAAAAGGTGACATGCACTACAACGTCATCTCGGCATTTATTAAAAGCATGCGCGGGAGCGATGCAACAGCCGCACTGTATTATTTGTCACGGATGCTCGATGCTGGCGAAGATCCAAAATTTATCGCTCGACGGATGATCATATTTGCGTCAGAAGACATTGGCCTCGCAGGCAACGGTGCGCTTAGTTTGGCCGTCAGTGCATTTGACGCTGTCGATAGAGTCGGCATGCCTGAGGCCGGATATATATTATTTCACGCGGCGACCGCGCTATCTAAAAGTAAAAAATCCCGTGAAACGACCGATGCCATGCAGCAAGCCAAACAACTATCTGCGCAGTATCCAGACCTCGCCGTACCCTTGCACGTCCGTAATGCACCAACCTCCCTGATGAAGGACTTAGGCTACGGTAAAGCATATAAATGGCAGGCAGATTTTAAACACCCGAACGGCTTTTTACCAAAAGAAATTCAAGACGAAAACTTTTTTAGCTAGCGTGCCTATCTTGGTCAGCAATCAGTGCCTTTAACACCCCATTCGTCCAGCCAAATCCATCTTGCAGTGGGTATTCCCCGCCGCCGCCAATACCGTTTTCGGACGTAACATCGTATTTTTCGATTAACTTATGTTTTTCACTATAGACTTTTTTGTTGAGCTGTATCCACCTGTTCGCTATGTCGTTTGCTAGGTCATGGTACCCATACCGGTGCAATGCCTTTACCGTAATCCATTGTAGTGGCGCCCAGCCATTTGGCGCATCCCACTGCTGGCCGTTATCGGTTAACGTCGTCAACAAACCGCCTGGCTGTAAAAAATCGTTCTTGATCTTTTCGACGACCTTCGCCGCTTGATCTTTAGTAGCGATACCGACGTAGAGCGGGAATATGCCAGCCAGTGTCGTTTTGCCCGTTGGTTGGCCATGATGAAAATTGTAATCACCAAAGAACTGCTCTGTTTCGTCCCAGCAGTACTGCAGAATCGCTGCAGCTCGTTTGTCGGCGAGTCTGTCAAACTTTCGGGCGAGTGCTGTTGTATGCAAAAGCCTATAGGCGTTGGCGATCGTCTTTTCATGATGATACAGCAAGCAATTTAAGTCGACTGGCACGATGTCGGCCGTGTGAATCGTTCGAATATCATCTGGTTCTAAAAACCACCGAGAGCTGAAGTCCCAGCCAGATTCTGCCGCAGCTCGAATATGTAGATAGAACCGTTCTTTCTCTCTATCTGGAGCGTCTTCAGCATGATTGGTATCTTCAAACATAGACTCTGGCCGAGGGGTTGTTTTGTTGTCGTAGTAGCGATTCAAGTGCGTTCTATTTGGCATCTCAACAATACGCGAGTAGGCTTTATGCTCCGTCTTGGCTATGCGGCGTGAGCCCTTCATCCAAAATCGATATTCTGATAGTAGATGCGGTAAATAGGCGGAGTAAATGCGTCGCTGACCATGATGCGCACCGTATAGTTCGACCATATGCGAGAAAAACGGCGGTTGCGAACGACTAAGCAAGTAGGTTCGATTTGCCGTTGGTATAAACCCGTACTTACGAATCATGAATACATAGTTTTTCATCATTCCGTCTATTGTTTTCCAGTGTTTGTCTTCGGCTAGCCCAAGCATGATGAAGTAAGAGTCCCAATAAAACTGTTCCGAGAATCTACCGCCAGGAACAATATACGGATACGGAAGAGCCAGCAAGGAGCCACGATTTAGGCGATTCTTCTTCTCAAGCTGCGTCCACAACTTCGTGATGTGCTCTTCAACGCTATCGTCCTTATTTGCAACGAAGCTCCAATTTGCATGTGTATCATCGTAGTAAAAATTTCGACGTACAAAATCGCGAAGATCAAATTCGGGATCACTACGTTCCATGTTGTAGTCTTTTTTTATGTTCTGGATTGAGCCGCGCGGAAGCATGTCGTTAAACAATTTACTATCTTCGTAAATTCGGTTTGACTGCACATCGTGGAACAAGTCACCATATACATCATCTGGACTTTTCGTCTTACCCAAAACCAACCCGGCCGTTTTCACAAGGTTAGTCTTTATTTTTTCACTACGTGGTAGTTTTGGTATAAATTGTTTTGGCACTATTTATAGTATAGCGATGTTTAGCTCTGACGTGAAGCTCAATGCGAGTGGGACGTGTCTTCCTCTATATACTCGGATCCATGCGGGTCGTGTCCTTGATCCTCCTCATATTTGAATGAGTGTGCAAGGCTACCGACAAATCCGACGAATACGACACCAAAAACCAACACTGCTGTCTGTATATTTGCTATCGACCGTTTTGGTTCTGCATGAATTGTTGGGATAATATCGCTCGCCGCAATATATATAAAGAATCCCGCTGTGATAGAGAGTAGCAGTCCAGTTGATCCTGCGAATACATCCCCTAATGAGTACACAATCAGCGCTCCTGCCAGTGTTGCAAACGAGCTTATGATATTAACCCAAAGCACGCCTTTCTTTTTCATTCCTTTAGCAATCATTAGCCCGAAATCACCAATCTCTTGCGGTAATTCATGCGCAGCAATCGCAATTGTCGTCACGATACCAACCGATGGACTGACGAGGAATGCCGCACCAATAGCTAGTCCGTCGATGAAATTATGCATCGTATCACCGATGACTATAAGTGATGCGGTTGATTTTCGGTTTCCACCTCTTTCGTCCTCGTGGTGGTGATGAAACCATCCCAGGCTGCGCTCGAGCACAAAAAATCCTATAAACCCGAGGAGCATCACCAGGCCTACTCGCGAAGCATCAGATGCTTCGATTGCCTCTGGCATCAAGTCCAAGAAAGCCGCTGCTAGCAGTGCACCGGCTGCAAATGGAACCGCGATTCGTTGTATTTTTTTTGTTTGCCACTTACCGTACAGTAAATAAATACCTCCGACAAGCGACAGTAAACTTCCTGCAGTAACTGCAAGTATTAAAATGAGTAAATCACCCATATTGTTTCTCCTTCGTCTCGATTTTACGAGAAAATGTTATATATCAAAATTAAAATTCAAAGTGTAAGTATATGTATTGTAGCATACAAACATTGTTCCGTTCTATTGACATATAGTACTTCTTATGCTACTATATACCTAGTGATTAATAAAAACAAAAATCACACACAAAAACTAACAAGAGAGGAGCAACCGCGATGAAGCGAACGCGAATCAACGTCACGTATCTTGGTTAGCCAATAAAAAAAGAACCTGTCGATTACCGACAGGTTCTTTCGTTACACTCTGTACTATTTACCGGCGCGTTTACGTTCATTAGGACTGAGGTATCGCTTACGAAGCCGCAAGCTTTTCGGGGTAACTTCAAGCAGTTCGTCGTCTTCGATAAAATCAATACATTGCTCTAGGCTAAGATCGGTAAACGGTGTCAACTGAACGACACCATCACTCGAACTTGAGCGCATGTTAGTTAGGTGCTTCGCCTTACAAACATTGATTTCCATATCTTCAGACCGTCGGTTGAGACCGATAATCATACCGGCGTATACGTTGGTACCGCCGCCAACATACAGTTCGCCGCGTGCTTCAGCGGCCTGCAAGGCATACGGCGTCGTTGTACCGGCTTCAAATGCGATCAGTACGCCGTTACGTGATTGCTGTAATTTAGAACCCATTGGTTCATAACCGTGTGGCAAGCTGTTCATAATGACCGTTCCTTTTGTTGCCGTAAGCAACAGGTTTCGTAGACCAATCAATGCCCGGGTTGGTAGCACATAATGCATACGTGCTGCGCCGCTTGATGTTTGGTCTTGTCCGCGCATTTCTGCTCGTCGCACACCTAGTTCTTGGCTGACCGCACCGACGAATTCACTGCCAACTTCAATGAATAGCTCTTCGACTGGCTCTTTCGTGACGCCGTCTTCTTCAATCGTCACTACTTGCGGTCGTCCGACTTCAAATTCAAAGCCTTCACGACGCATTGTTTCGATCAATACAGAAAGGTGCAACTCACCGCGACCACTGACGGTAAAGCCAATACCGTTGTCTTCTACGCGAAGCGACACATTTGTTTCAAGTTCTTTCTTCAAACGGTCGCCAATTTGGCGTGAGGTGTTAAATTCGGCTTCCTTGCCTTTCATTGGGCTGGTATTCGGACCAAGGTACATACTAAGCGTGGGCGCTTCTACGTCGATAACTGGCAGAGCTTCTGGATTTTCTCTATCGGCGATTGTTTCACCAATATGCACATCTGCAATGCCCGTGATTGCGACAATGTCACCAGTACACGCTTCTGTAATTTCTTCACGAGCAAGACCGCGGTAGCCGAATAGTTTTTCAATTTTTCCTGAAATAGGTGTTCCATCACGCTTGATGAGTGTCACTGCTTGGCCTTTTTTGGCTTCACCACGAGTAATCCGCCCGATTGCATATTTACCAAGGAAAGAATCGTACTGAAGGCTTGTTACCAGTAATTGGAATGTGCCTTCTGTGTCGACAGTTGGCGCAGGAATATCGTTGACAATTGAGTCGAATATAACCGAAAGATCGCCTTTTTCTTCTGCGTTATCTGGCACACTTGTCCAGGCTTTTCCTTCACGACCGATTGCATAATATACAGGGTACTGGAGTTGACTATCGTCGGTTGCGAGCTCGAGGAATAGATCTCCGAGTTCGTCTTCAACTTCTGCGATTCGACGTGCAGGTTTGTCGATCTTGTTGATCACCACCACAGGCTTTAGCCCGAGTTCGAGTGCTTTTGATAGTACAAACTTCGTCTGTGGCATCGGACCTTCTTGAGAGTCGACAATCAATAGTACACCATCTGCCATATTCAGCGTGCGTTCAACTTCACCACTAAAATCAGCGTGTCCTGGTGTGTCGATAATATTGATTTTATAGTCGTCATGATAAATAGACGTTTGCTTAGCGGTAATCGTAATACCCCGTTCGTGCTCTTGGTCGCCACTATCCATGATGAGATCTTGGCTCATTTCGGCTTGGTTATCGCGAAATGTGTTGCTTTGTTTTAATAAACCATCAACAAGCGTCGTCTTCCCGTGGTCGACGTGAGCGATGATGGCGATGTTGCGAATAAATTTTGGGTCTTTCATAAAAATAAGCTTCCTTTCATTGAAGCTGTTAGGTACTGCGTTTCAGTTACTACTAGTTTGTACCATTGTATCACACTAGAGCCAAAGACGACGAATACGTCGATAGGTACTATAGCGTATTCGTGTCTTCAGCAAAGAGCCGACCGATTGTGTTGGGCAGGCACCACTTAGGTGTATCTATGAAATGGAAATTCTTATGGTTTGTTTTTTGCTTCTTGTTCTAGAAATTTTTCCATCATGCTGATCTTCATATTCATATCTATAGTACACATTTCATCATCGTTATTACATAATTCACGTGCTTCTTTGTAGCGAGCCAGCGCTTTTTCAGTATCGCCACTAGCCTCTGCTTTGGTACCATCGACAACTTTTTGTTCTTGTTGCGTCAATGGCTTTTTTACTTCTGTCTGCGTCGCAGGCTCATCGGTTTTATTTGCCGTTCGCATAACCCCATAGGCTACGGCGGCGGCACCGGCTGCAACCAAAACAGTTACGACCAGGGCTACAATTATTTTTTTATTCATACGTACTTCCTTTATTTAGGTTACTAGAATCCGGCAAACTGTTGTGCGTCTATTGGGCTACAGGCATCAGCGGTATATGGACTTGCGAAGTACCCACCACAACCCCGTCGCCATGTTCCTCTCGTATTCGTGTTTTGATTGCGGGCTTCGTCGAGGTGCAGGTTTCCATATATATCAGACCGAGCATACGGACCTAGTTCGCCAGTGGTATTGTTGCGGCACCATGATCTATATTTGAACTCGAGCATGTCGCCTTGAGACAACGCACTATAATACGTTGCTGCATAATACCCACTCCAAACTTCGGGAGAAGAACCGAAGGTGCCAAACGGATCACTATAGCCAACGAGATTTTGATTCAGCTCATTGATGTACTGAATATACCCCGTCGTACCGCTTGGACAGCTCCCGTTTACACCTTGCACGAAACCTTGGCCCCAAATTTTGTTGGCACCGGTGCCACCAGCAAATGTTGCTGTAACAAGCCGCACATACCCCGAGCTAGCGATAATGTAGCTTGTCATAGGGTGCTTATAGGACTTGCCGTTTGAACCCGAGTATGCCGAGACGGTTGATCCGTTAACACATCGCGCTCGAATAGAAGTGGTATAAGTAATACCCTCGGAGTTAGTCGTAAAGGATACGCTAGTGCTATTGGTTGTACCCACTTGGCTGCCACCTAAGTTACTACTGTAGTTGTACTCATACTGCGTTGTTCCCACACTACAGCTTACTGCAGGCCACGACCACGTGCTCGTACTGCCACCGGAAACACTAACTTGTGGCGTTGCCGGTGCGCCAGCCGATGTGGTTGCGCTTACGGTGCTAGACCAAGAACTGCTTGAACAATTATTGGCTGCATACATCTTGAAATAGTACGTCGTTCCAGTACTCAGACCCGTCACATTCATTGAGGTACCAGATGTCGTGGCATAATATGTTCCGGCGCTTGATGAAGTTCCGTAATATATGTAGTAATTCATAGGTGCGTCACCGGTCGAAGCATTCCAACTTAAACTTACACTACTCGGTGAGGCGGCACTCGCGGACAAGCTCGGGTTACTTGGGGCGTTACACGCTACTGGAGAATTTGTCGTTGTGCCGGCCGTACCGGGGCTACTCGTACCACTACTACTAACGGCAAAGACATTAAATGAGTAAAACGTGCCCGCATTCAGACCACTTACAGTACAACCCGAAGTAGTACAGCTCGAGGCATTGCCTGCACCAGTTACGCTATAGCTTGTCGCACCTGGTACATTTGGCCAGGTGAGTCGAATCGCTGAAGTCGAACCCGTTACAGCTACAGCTGATGGATCCGGAGCGGGAGTAAGATTTAAGGAATGAACGTTGCTATTCGCAGAAGCAGGCCCACCATCAGAACCGCTCACACATTGAGCACGAGATTGTGAATAGAAGTCAGATGCGCCAGCTTTCGACACGTCGAGTGTTGTAGATGCCGACCAGGTGCCACTAGACCATAGTGGCATATCACTCTCAGATGCAGACTGAGAATTATATCGAATCTGATATTGCACTGAACCGACCGCACAAGTAGCACTGCCAGCGGTAAAGCGCACAGTCGTTGAATTTAAGTTTGTACCTACCACTGTTGGCTTTGACGGCGCACCGAGACAGTCCGAACCACTACACAGTGCTTCATTTTTTACATACGGATTACGGCGACTATCAATAGTCACGACTTCGTTAGTTCCCTCTTTTTGATAGCGAAGCTGATACTTTGCACAGTACCCATTGGCATCGTTTTGACACTGCGTATTGGCGCTTCCATCAGCGGTGCCCGCATAAACGAGAACTTTCGGACTAGGAGCAGTGCTTGCTGACGCAATCGAAGCCTGGGTGCTGCTTGTTGCACCAGGGAAGATAAGCAAGTCTTTATCGGTTATACTCAATTTCTGAGAAACCGATGCAGTGGTCTGGCCGGCAAGTGATGGAACCGAAGGGTACTCGCCATTTTTATCATAGTACTTTTCTAATGCTTCTGATAATACAGTAGCTTTTGTGTTTCGTGTAGTATCGCGGTTATTTTCTTGCTGACCAACGAGCGTTAACGTGAGGATAGATAATATGATTGCGATGACGCCTATAACCACCAGCAATTCCACCAAGGTGAAACCTGCCCTACGTACAATTTTATATTGATTACGATTTTTGTGTTTATTGTTAGAATGCATATCTATATATATAAAGCATTAGCGGTTTTAATGCAATATTTGAAGGTCTGTATCAATACTGTACCGGGCTGACCGTAATTCCACTCGATGGACTACTGCCCGTTTTACCTGGTTGTAATTTGCCTTCTAGCTGAAATCGTTCGACGGGGCTGCCAGTACTTTTACTGATTTTTTCAACGATGGCATTTGATTTAATTTCGACGACCGACCCTGAAGCGTCGGTCGTATAGGTAACAGCGTAGCGCGCTTTGTAGCCGTCAGCTTTGTTGACGTAACACCGCGAACTGTCCGCGTTATTATTTGCACAGCTGACCACATCGGTACCTGTACAGTCTGTATTGGGACGAAGTGGTTTACCATTTGCCCATAGCGGCGCACCACCATTTGCGTTTAAACACACCGCTGCCATACTCAGGCCAGATTGCTGCGCCTCCTTGCTTAGTTTATCGAGGTACAATCGCTCTAAGGCAACGCTCGAAGAAGTTACACTCGTGAGGCTTGCTAACAGAACGATAAACATAACTACCGATGCGATAATGACCGAAGGAAGTGCAAATCCGCTGTCAGAATGAGTATTCATAGTGGTTATAGTTATACAGAAAAACGGACGAATATACAATTGCAACAAACTCGTCTGGAATATAAATTACCTGGTGGAGCATACCGGAATCGAACCGGTCACCTCTTCACTGCCAGCGAAGCGCTCTACCAAATGAGCTAATGCCCCAATTTTTCAGGAGGGACGCATCCCTCCGATCTCGTTCGAACTAAATTCGAACTTCGGCCTCTTTCCTCTAAAGCTCGCTTTACAGCTCGTCGTTAGATCTACCTCATGGTAACAAAACCTCGTCACCTTTTACAAGTGACGAGGTTTGCTTGAGCTGCTACGCGCCCACCCGGGGCACTGTTTGGTTGATGTTTGTTTTTATGTTCAAGCCGCATTGATACCCCAATGCGTACCAGCTTATCTCATAGTATCTACGATTGTACGGTAAAACACAAGTACCATGCTACGATTAGCATATGATATACACACGCAGAAACGTGACGTTAGAGATAATTGGCTGGATTGGCGTGGCATTGATACTACTTGGCTATGCATTGCTGAGCCTAGGAGTCATCGATGCAAACAACATACTGTACCACGTATTATTTTTGATCGGGAGTACAGGGCTAGCAGTTATTAGCTACGTCGATCGTGCCCCGCAACCTATGGTGTTGAATATAATATTTATGATTTTGGCTATCTTCGCTATTTCACGTATCGCTTTATTCGCATAAAAGCTCAAACTGTGCTTAAATAGACTTGTTCAGAAAACGTTGTAACATGAAGTCCTGTTAAAAGTGAATCTTTGTTGCCAACACGGTCGATCTGAGTAGAACACATAATTAGGAAACATTCATGGCACAACAAAACTTGTTTATCGGTAGTCTTGCTTACGCAACTACTGACGACGGACTTAAAGATTTCTTCGCGACAATCGGTCCTGTTGTATCTGCACGCGTCATTACTGACCGAGAATCTGGTCGCTCTAAAGGCTTTGGCTTCGTCGAATTTGAAAACGACGATGACAACCAAAAAGCGGTTGACCAGCTTAACGGTAAAGAACTTGACGGTCGTGAGATCAACGTTAGCCTCGCACGTCCAAAAGAAGACCGCCCACAGCGCGATTCTAACGGCGGCGGTGGTGGCGGTTCATTCCGTCAACGCAGCTGGTAGTTTACTACCAACAGCTAAAAATAGCTCATCCCTAGGGGTGGGCTATTTTATTTGGCTTTCAAACATCCTCACGAACTCACCATTTTGCGCTAACAGTTCACGGTATGAACCTTGCTCGACAAGTTTACCTTCTTTCATCATAAAGATAACATCAGCTTTTTGCACGGTACTCAATCGGTGACTAATCGTGATTACCGTTTTATCACTTGAAAATAGATATTTGAATATTCGCGCTTCAGCCAGAGCATCGATTGCACTGGTTGGTTCGTCCAGTATGACCACCGGGCTATCGCGGTAAAAATTTCGAGCCAGCGCTAGCCGCTGATATTGACCGCCCGAAAGCTCGGTAGCCGAAACCTCATCGTTATCATTCGCCATCCATCGCTGTATGTACGTATCCATCCCTCGATCAAGCTTTTCAACCACGTCACGAAATTCGGCTTTATCAATTGCCTCGGCCATGCGCCGAGTATCTTGCGGTTTCGACAAGTCTCCAAACATAACATTCTCTTTAATCGTTGCAAAGTAATAGCTAATAAAATCTTGATCAAGTAGCCCGATGAATCGATGCCATGACTCGGGGGCAACATCACGCAGGCACTGCTGGTCCAGCAGCACCTTGCCCTCGGTTGGTTCGTATAACCCCATCAGCAACTTTATGAGGGTACTTTTGCCGGCGCCGTTTTCGCCCACAATGGCGACGTGCTGACCTTTTTTGATCGCTAAGCTGACATCATTGAGCACCGTTATGTCCGTTTTCGGATAACAAAATGATACATGCGATACGGTGATAGTTTCGGGTTGAGTTTCTATTGTCATTTCTTTTTTTGGCGCTTCGGCTATTTCCATGAATCGCTGGTAATCAACGATATTTGCCAAGTCTTCATCGACTCTCCCCAGTTGACGCGCCAGCGCGCTCGACTGCGAAAGTGCTCGACTCACCAGTTGCTGCACGTAGATAAATTGCCCGACGGGTTGCGACCGGTCGATAATCTGCAGGACAATCCAAATCAGCGCACCGAGTTCGACGAATGCCTCAACCACATCTGCTGCTAGCTGCTTCCAGACCGTCGTGAGCTCATAATTCAAGCGTTCTTTTTCGTCGGCATCACGCATAGTGGCTTGCATTGCAATGAGACGGTTAATCACCCCGTAGACTCTCATCTCGACCATATTTTTAGATTCTTGCATCATAGACGACAAGTTCCACCGTCGCCGACGATTGGTAATATTTCCTTGCCAATGCTGCGCTTGCTGACGTGCCAGGCGGATTTGTATTATGACACCCGGAAGCACCGCAATAAATACAATTAGTGCCAACCACACGTTCAAAAAAGCTAACGCAACCACCGAGCCAATTGCGCCAATAATGCTGGTGAACATCGAACCAATCGTGTCGAATATATAGCTGAAAAAGTAGCTGAATCGTTTTGCTTTATCGTGCAAATCGATCATATCTTTGTCGTCGTACAGTGGAAACGGTAGTGAACTAAAATGCTTGAGCATTTTGTCTTCGATGGCGGACTCTATGATATAGCGAGTTTTCTGCGATATGTACGAATTTACGCTTCCCCACAGCAGGGTCACAATCGTAATAGCTACCGTAATGCCAATATATAAAAACACCCGTGGATTGGCATCAGTATCTCCGTTGTACGACGCAACCAATGCCGATGTTGTCAGCGCGGCAAAATACGTCGTGGCTATCGGTAGGCTCGCCTGAATAACACTATCGATGATACGGACTATGGCAGCGCTCGGCGATATCGAAAACGACGTCTTGCCGACTTTGCCAATCGCACGAAGATACTCGCGTATCGTCATTTTCGGTTTCTTTGAACTCATAATGACTTATTGTAGCAGTTTACTTGCCCCAAAAAAACGGAGAGCTAGCCCACGGCCAATCTAAGCCTAGTATGCCAACCAGTATTCCGTAGGCATTGATAAGCCATAGCGTTAGTACCACGACGACAGTTGTGCCAACAAATAACGCGAGCTGCGCCGGACGACCCTGCCGCAAGACCCAGGCTTGAAATGCATCGTATCGTGCACGAAGGCGCACCAGCAATCGCCCTGCCCATGGAAACTCACGAGCTAATATCGCCAGACCGGCAAATACAATCAGCCAGCCAGGGCCAGGATATGGAATGGCAATAATTCCGACGAGCAAGACAGCACCGCCACCAATACCAGCGACGAGCTTTTGCGTGCGGCGACTCTCGACTGCTTTTTGTCCGTCTCGACCGTTAGATTCAGGCATGACGTTTCTCGCCGTATTTGCTACGTAAAAAGTCTCGTAATTCGTGGATCGCTTTGATGGATAGCGTCACCTTGTCTTCCTCCGCCCCATCAAGTTCTGCTCGTGTGCGACCACCGTATCCATCTGGGCAAATCAGTGCGTTCCAGCCAAATCCAGACGTGCCTCTCGGGTGTGAAGCTATCGTTCCGCTGATAGACTTTGTAAATGTCTCCATGTCTATCCCGTCGTAAAAACCATAGGTGCACGATGCTACTGCTGAACGATCTTCAAATGCATTTAGCATTTGGCAGGTTTTTTCTAAGCCATCACGCTGTTCAATAAAAAACTTGATAAACGGACCCGGCAATGGACTCAGCGCAGTAAACTGCAGCGCAGTGTCTTCGACGATAACCGGTTTGCCGACTGCATCGAAAGCCCGTTTGAGTTTATCTTCGATTATTTCTTGTACATTCAACGATTGAATTTCTTCTAGATGGAGACTGACGTGGCTAATATCAATCTGAAGTAGTCTTGACAGTACTTCAGCCTTGTTCTTATTCCCGGTTACAAACACAACGTCTTTCATATGTATAGTATACTCGTACTATGCCAAAATACCCATCTATGGACCGCTTAGCCGATGTGCAACAACTCGTCGCTGACTTTGCAAAAGTAACCCGAGCCGTAAACTTGGCCAACAATGGTCGACCTGAAAATGACGTTGAGCACAGCTATAGCTTGGCAATCACTTGCTGGTTTTTACACGATAAAATCGCACCCGAACTAGATATCGAGAAGATCTTTAAATATGCATTGTCGCATGACATCGTCGAGTTACACGCCGGCGATACCTACGTGTTTGACGAAGCAGCAGTCGCCACAAAAGCGCAGCGCGAGCATGACGCTAACGAACGATTATCGTCTGAGTGGCCAGATTTTTCCGAGCTAACAAGCTACGCAGATGGCTACGCGAATAAGAGAGACGCGGAATCACGGTTCGTCTATGCTGTTGATAAACTACTACCGATTATGATGATCGAACTAGACGACGCGAAAGCGGTATGGAGCAAGAAGAAGATCACACTTGAGATGGAACGCACAAATAAAATGACGGTTTTGCAATCAGAAATTATGTCGCCGTATTATGAAGAGCTCCTCGATTGGCTCGACGGACGCGGTAATATTCCGAAGCGCTAGTCTTCAACTTTTGTAAATCGTGCGGCGGTGACGCCACTAATAGTGACGTGTTCCGTGAACATTGCGTATGGTCGAGCAAATAATTGATATGGCGATTCATACAGTGGCTTGTATATGACGAGCGGTTCGCTCGACTCTGTTTCGAGGGCAACACCAATTACTTCGTACTGCTTGCCGGATTTCGTATGTCGGTATGTTCCGGTTTCTAGTACCGGCAGGTCGGGCTGGTCATGGTTCATAGTAAGTTCACCAGCTCTTTCTCACTAATCACGCGTACATTATATTTTCCAGCCTTTTCGAGCTTACTCGCTCCCGTGTTTTCACCAGCCACCAAATACGTCGTGTCTTTCGCGACCGAGGATTGAAATGTACCGCCGCGGCTACGTATCTTATCGGCCGCTTCATCACGACTCATTGTGCGCAGCGTGCCGGTGACAACAATCTTTACATGCTCCAGTGTGCCCGATAGTTGCTGGTAGATTGGTTTCACACCCAGAGCCTTGAATTTTTTGAGGACAGTTTTATTATCCTCATCGGCAAACCACGCCACAATCGATTCTGCGACAACCTCTCCGACGCCATCAACGTCGCGTAGATTGTCTAATGTTGCGTCGGCGAGTTTTTCGATTGAGCCAAACGCTCGTACCACGTCGACAGCAGTTTGCGTACCCACATGGCGAATACCGAGACCGTACACAAATCGTTCGAGCGGTGGTCGTTTTTTATCCTGGATAGCGGCAATTAGTTTCGTGGCTGAGATTTCGCCAAACCGCTCAAGCTGAAGTAGTTGGTCTTTTGTCAGCGTATAGATATCTGCGAGGTCCCTAGCGAGTCCAGCGTCGACCAGTGCAACCACATTTTTTTCACCAAGCGTATCGATATCGAGCGCACCTTTTGAGGCAAAATGTTGCAGTGCTCGTTTTAGTAACAGCGGACCTGTAGCACCCTTTACCCGATAAACCGCATCGCCATCAGGTCGTACGAATTGCAACTCAGGATATTGCCGTGCTAGTTCTTGCTTGTAGTCAAACGGCTCGGCAGACGAAGGCCGAAGCTCGGGTAACACCCTCTGCACCTGCGGGATGATGTCTCCAGCTTTAAATATAATAACCGTATCGCCAATCCGGACATCTTTCCGGGCGATCTCATCGGCATTGTGCAAGCTAGCATGCTGCACCGTGGTACCAGCAACCTCTACGGGGTCAAAGACAGCCACTGGTGTCGCAGCTCCGGTTCTTCCGATCGAAATCACAATATCTCGGACAATCGTCGTGGCTTCTTCAGCAGCGAATTTATACGCGACTGCACCGCGAGGGCTTTTGCCTACGACGCCTAGCTCTCTGAATTGCTTCCGGTCATTAATTTTTATGACTAACCCATCAATATTAAATGGCAGTGATGGACGATTTGTCTCCGACTCACCAGCATAGGAAAGAATTTCGTCGACTGAACCAACTACCCGTGCTTGGCCACTCGTATTAATTCCTATTTCATTCATTGCCCTGTAGCCAATCACGTTTGTCTCAATCTCGGATGGATCATCCCGTAATATATCGTAACCAACAAAGTGGAGCGGCCGTGCCGCAACCAGTGACGGGTCAAGTTGGCGAATAGTGCCGGCGGCAAGATTGCGAGGATTTTTAAATAACGGTTCACCGTTTTTAGCTCGCTCGGTGTTGAGTATATCGAAGTCGGCCTTATGCATTACGATTTCGCCCCGAACTTCCGTGCGGCCACGCAGCAAAAACGCATGGGTTTGATTTTCGCGTAGTCGCAGCGGAACATTTTCGATGGTACGAACATTAGCCGTTACATTTTCGCCAACCCTGCTGTCACCGCGCGTCACGGCCTGCACTAACAGACCATCTTCATACACCAGTGCACAGGCCAACCCATCCATTTTAATATCACAAATATACTCTGGCGTATGCGACCCGAGTAATGTATTGATTCGTTTGATCCAGCGCACTATTTCATCGCGGCTAAATACATCCGCCAGGCTAATCATTGGCGTTTTGTGCGTTACTTTTTCAAATCCATCGAGCGCTTGGCCAGCTACGCGCTGGGTTGGGCTGTCGGGCGAAATTAATTCAGGATGTGCTTCCTCGAGTTGTGTGAGCTCGTGCTTTAAACTATCGGCCGACGCTTCACTCATCGTTGATTCGTTCAACACATGATAGTTGTAGCGGTACTCATTAATCAGCTCACGTAATTGCTCGATTCGCTGATTAGGCTGGGAGGGCGTCATCTTCTACAACCTTTCTGTACAGTAGGTATATGTACGAAGCAACGAATACCGAACTCGCGGTCGACATGATCAGCAGCGCCAGTGGAACGATAGGTATGGCTGCAGCTTGTTCCCATGTCGTCTGCAACCAGCTCGTAGCGAGCACGATCGGAACGAGAATGAGAATCCATAGCAGCGCAACAACTAGTAGCATCCAGACCAAGCGATACAGCAGCCGTAGTCGCCTCCCGATCACCAAGTCCCCAGCCGTCCGCAGTGCCTGCCACGGGTACATACCTGGCAATGTGACAATAACGAGCGCAAAAAATGATGTTGTCGTGAGATAGAGCGACAAGACAATCAGCAGCGCACCAACAATCGCGAGCAGCATACTAACGACTCCTACGCTCATAAAATCCGTACTAAGCGCAGCGCTATACGCGATTATGGCGATAGCCGCTGGAAGAAGTTGCGCTAAGAAAAGTGTAAACACAATCAGACTCGATACGAGTGGCGCACCAGAATTGTATAACGCATCGCGCAGACGAGGCGAGTTTCCGGCTAACTGTGCACGAAGCAGCCACACAGTAGCGAGCCATACAAGTACTGCCACGAGCGCACCAAATATCTGCTGTGCTTCGGTGGCTTGCGCCGATATACCTCCCGTAACCGCGGTGAATGTTAGCAACCCAGCCTTTTGTATCGAGCCACTCGTGCCTTCGAATATACCTTTACTGGTCGTCTGAAGCGTTTCGGAAAGAGTTGTAAATGTATCTTGTGATGCTATACCTGATAGAAGGCCGGCGCTCAGTGACGCAATAACAATTAGTAACGCAAACGTTTTGAATTGATTTTTTAGTGTCTTAAACACACTGAATGTGAACGAGACGTAACCGGGTAACGCTAGACTACGTGCGTAGTCGCGGCGACGCGTGCGACGAAAGCTTCGATGTGGACGGCGAGACATGTACTCATCACGAACTAGTAGTAGTTTACTGCGGAAAGATTGCGGGGTGCTTTTTACAGGGGCATTATGTTTTGCATTATTTGTTTGTGTATTTTTTTTCTTGCTCACTGGCTTTTTAGACGCCATAGTGCCTAAAATTTATCCGCATTTTTTCGTAAACGACTAATTCGTTCTTCAAGCGGCGGGTGTGTACTAAACAGCTTTGATAGAAAGCCAGACTTTAACGGGTTACTAAAAAATAAATGTGCCGTCGATGTATTTTGACGTTTCATTGGCTTGCCGTACTGCCCGAGCTTGCCGAGTGCAGACGCTAGTCCTTCACTATCCCGTGTCGTTAGGGCCCCTGTTGCATCGGCCAGAAACTCACGCTGACGGCTAATAGCGAATTGAATAAGCATCGCGATAATAGGAGCAAGTAAGATTACGACAATGCCAAGAATATATACCGCCGGGTGAACATCACGACGATCGCCGCCACCAAAAAACATTATACGGATAGCAATATCTGAGAGAATACCTATAGCACTAACCAGACCGAATGCAATCATACTGACACGTATGTCATAGTTTTTGACGTGGCCGAGTTCGTGGGCCATAACAGCCTCTAGCTCACGATCATCCATTATTTCCATAATACCCGTCGTTGCGGCAACAATTGCGTGTTTCGGATCGCGGCCAGTTGCAAATGCATTTGGTGCCGGATCATCGATTACATAGACCTTTGGCATCGGCATGCCCGTCGTGATTGCTAGATTCTCGACAATCCGCCATAACCGTGGATTGTCATTTTTTTGAATCTCTTTCGCACCGGTCATAGCTACGGCCAGTTTGGATGCAGCGAAATATTGAAACAACGTATACACACCAGCACCAGCAATCACCCAAGGAGTGATGAGACGCTGGCCATAAATAGCGCTAACTGCCCACCCAACGGCTGAAATAAGCCCAATGAACAGTGCCATAATAATGACTGTATTTCGTTTGTTTGCTGAAATTGCGCCGTACACGAATAAATCCTTAGGTTACGTTATTAAAACTTAACTTCAACTGGATTCTCAACTTTTGCCATGTCATCGACTTCAAAGAACTCACGGTTCTTAAAGGAGAACATACCAGCGACAACATTGTTTGGGAATACTTGGATTTTAGTATTAAGATCGCGTACTCCACCGTTGTAGAATCGGCGTGATGCTTGAATCTTATCTTCGGTGTCAACAAGCTCAGCTTGTAGTTCACTGAAGTTTTGGCTAGCTTTGAGGTCTGGGTAAGCTTCAGCAACCGCGAAGAGACTTTTTAGTGCACCTTCGAGCTGGTTTTCGGCCTGTGCAGTTTCTTTTGGCCCTTTTTGAGTAGCATTAATAACATTTGATCGCGCTTCAGTGACGTCTTGAAATACTTTCTTTTCGTGCGCTGCGTAGCCTTTTACTGTTTCAATTAGGTTTGGGATGAGGTCGGCGCGTCGTTTCAGCTGGACGGTGATGTCGCTCCATGCCTCATCGACTCGTACTCGCAGTGTCACCAGTCCGTTATAGGTTGCCACAAGGTAGATTGCCACAACAACTGCTACCGCTAGCAAGATCCATAGTAATATCATTTTATTCCTCCGTTTTCAGTAGTTTAGTACTATGTATTATACAGTAAAAACCAATAAAAATGAACGCTCATTTGGTATTATGGCGTTCATAGAATAGTCGTGGTGCGCAGAGCGGGACTTGAACCCGCACGCCGGTTGAGGGCAAGGGATTTTAAGTCCCTCGTGTCTACCAAATTCCACCATCCGCGCATATTTGAGTAAAACTGAAATGTACTTAGCTTTTGTCTATCATGTACCTCGAGACTCGTGTCTACGCATACTGTACGTTTCACGCAGTCCACCATCCGGCGCATACAAAATTTTAATATGTTGGAGGCACCTACGGGTAACGCTCCCGTCTACACGGTTTTGCAGACCGTTGCCTAACTTCTCGGCCAAGGCGCCATCATTAACGTAGTATAGCAAGTCAATTCAATTCTTGCGAGAATGATAATGATACAATGTTGTCAATGAGACATATAGGTATTTATCCGGGCACGTTCGATCCGATTCATTCTGGGCACATGGTGTTTGCACAAACAGCCGGTACAGAATGTAGGCTTGATACTATTTTTTTTCTTCCTGAAAGCAACCCACGAAATAAACATGACGTGACATCAATACATCAAAGAATTCTTCGCATCAAAGAGTCTATTCGGCCAGTCGATAAACTAGAGCTGTACGAGTCCGCATCTTCTCGCTTTAGCGTAATAGATACTCTTGATGAGCTAAAAACCGCATTCAGCGACGCTCGATTGACCTTACTAATTGGATCGGATGTTGCGCTGCATATGTACCGGTGGCCCGATATACACCTACTCGTGCACGTGTTCCAGTTTGCTATTGGAATGAGAACCACCGAGTCCCTATCGGATGTTGAAAATGCCATGAAACGTTTAGTAGCTGTCACAGACAGAACGGTCGCATATAGTATTATCAGCACTCCTCATGCAGGGTTGGCCTCATCGCAATTTCGATCTCAATAATATAAAAACACCGACGTTGTAGTCCGTGTTTTTATGTGGTGCACTGAAGAGGACTTGAACCTCCACGATCATAATGATCACTAGCCCCTCAAGCTAGCGCGTCTACCAATTCCGCCACCAGTGCATACTTGTTGTTGGTTTAATGTACATAATGACCTCAGAGTCTTCTCCGGCTCTGCGCATGTCTACGAATGTTTGCGTACACGGCAGACCGCCACTAGTGCATGCTGTCACAACTTGAGTTATTATAGCGGTTTTTACGGTGTTTTGTAAACCTGAGAGTTTTGAGCCGTCCAATTGAGGATGTTTGAGTACCTATCCTTCAATGAGGGCGTTGCATCGCTTTTGCGAACCGAGTTTGATTGTGTTGAACTCGCATAACGTGCGCTCGATTGGTACAACCCCAATGCTGGGGCGTCACGTAGCCATTGCCGGGCAAACGATTTATACTTTTCGTCGCGCAGGTCTTGCTCTGAGCGTAATCGTGCACTGAGCAGAGCGTCATCGGCAATAGGGTTATTGTAGTTTGAAAAGTTAAGCCCCGATGAATCGGCCTGCGAGGAATGCCAATAAGCAAACACGTCTGGGTCAGCTCCTATCGTCAGCTCATTCACGAGCACGTCATATTCTCTAGGCTGCAGGACACTTTGCGCAAAACCTTGCCCCGATGCCGAAGCTTTGAAATCGAGTACGGTGACCTTTATACCAAGATCTGTCCACTGACGCTTGAGTTCTTGTACAGCACGCCTATAGTCAGCATCTTGGTTCAGGACTACCCGTAAACTCAATACGACTTTCTTTTTTGCTAACACACCGTCGTCGTTCAGCCTCCATCCAGCTTGTTTCAATAATGCTTTCGCTTTTGCTGGATTGAGCGCTGGCTTCGTCACATTAAGATCACGATTTTCGATCTGCGTACTAACAAATGGCAAGTTTAACGGATTTGAATCTGGACTGGTTACCTTTCGTACCACATCCGTATCGGTGGCGAGCTGTAGGGCTTTACGGACTTTAGCATCTTTTAGTACACCATTAGAGGTATTGAATAGCGCGTAGACGCCACTGTTAAGCGCAATTGATTGAGATTCGAATGCTTTGGGTAACTTTTGTGCTTGCTCTGCACTAATGTCGACCACCGATGTGACGTCTCGCGTGCGTGCTGCTTCAATCAATCCTGAATTATTTTTGTAGGCATGGATTTCAAAGGAGTCAAGTTTAGGAATGCCGCGATAATAGTTACTGTTTGCGTTCAAATACGCTACCTTGCGGGCTCGTTCGGTCTGAATAGTCTGCAATAGACGGAATGAAAATGGGCCACTGCCAACCGGAGATATCCCAAAAGAGTTTTCGCGGATATTTGTTGGCTCGACGTCGCCCAAAATATGCCGTGGAAGCACCGAAAACGTCAGAGCATCAGAAAATGATGCCAATGGACCGCCCAGTTTGAATTGCACGGTTTGTGCATCGACTATGGTGGCCGTCACCCCACTCCAGCTGCGAAGGAGTGGTGAACGTGTTTCTGGATTTTTCATAAGCCCAACCGTAAAAACGACATCTTCTGCAGTTACTTTCTTCCCATCATGCCACTTAGCATCATCGCGAAGTGTTACCGTATAGGTATCTTTCTCAGCGTTAAGATCCATGCCAGTCGCCAAATCTTTCCGTAAATGTCCGGTGCCATCATAGTCATACAGCGACGAAAATAGTAGCTTACTAGCCGAATATTCCGCTTCGTTGGTTGCGAACAACGGGTTCAACGTGTCGATCGTACCCACCATCGCCTCGGCGTAGGCGCCTCCGCTGACCGGTGACTCGCTCGTATACGACGATCGGTACCACGCAGATTGTATTATTACTGCACCAATCAGGGCCGTCACAATCAGCAACCATGCGGTTATATTTTGTCGGACCTGGGTGAGGTTCGACAATTTTTTCAACACAAATCGATGAGCATGCTTTGTCGATGCTATTTCAGCATTTCGAGCATTCCGAGACATTTTCTTGCCGTCGAACTTTAATCTGTGGAATCGTTTCCATCCGCCTTTTTTATCCATAGAAATACAGGTAGTTCCTAGACAAGAAGTGCAGTTAAAATTGAGAGTACAAACAGAATGGCCAGTACAATCGTCGCGTCAAACAAGCTCTTGTCGAGACCTCTTCGGGTGGTATATAGTTCGCCTGAACTACCAAATCCAGCACCGAGGCTTGCACCTCGTTGTTGCAGTAGAATACTCAAAATCATTAGTGCACCAGAAATAACTGTTACATATTGTAAGAGTGTCGCGAAATCCATTTAAACAGTCTCCTTCTTTGTTTCAATATCATAACGTATATCAAATACGCTGCTCATTACATAGTTTATCAGACTGAGCACCATTCCGGTAATCACGGCATAAAAGAATGTTATTTGAATACCCGGTGCGAGCGCTAGAGAAATGTATACCATGAACCCATTGACAATAAATGTAAATAACCCGAGTGATAGCAAGATAGCCGGGAGTGATAATATGATCACAATCGGCCGCAATACGCTATTGACTATCGAAAATATCAGTCCCGCCAGCAAGAACCCACCAAACCCTACCGTTAATAGATCCGCCGGGTAGCCGCTGCCAAATAATTTTATCGCTAGCCACAATCCAAACGAATTGAGGAACCATCTGATCATAAAGACCGTTAACTGTCGCTTCATATGTGTAGATAGTATAGCGTGAGCACTACCAACTTGTCGAGAGTTTGGCGCTGAGGTTTTTGTGGCCGTTTGCCGTGATAAGAATGTCATCCTCAATACGCATACCAATCTTCTCGTCTTTGATGTAAATTCCGGGCTCTACCGTGAGTACCATACCCTCTTCAAACACTCGTGGTCTTCCCAGTGAATCATGGACGTCTATACCCAATCCGTGACTAACAGCATGAGGAAAATATTTTCGATAGGTCACATCATCGGTTTCGTCCTCCAAAAGGTTTAGCTCAATCAGTGCTTTTTTCATGATGGTGTCGACGCGCCCACTATATGCTTCGACC